>Ga0190269_10000372_pt1 | contig 23899 bp, 32 predicted proteins | sample Popmic249IS_FD_133749 | JGI IMG/M metagenome (GOLD analysis project Ga0190269, IMG submission 133749) | Populus adjacent soil microbial communities from riparian zone of Blue River, Arizona, USA - 249 IS | ecosystem: Environmental > Terrestrial > Soil > Riparian zone | place: USA: Arizona... | reverse complement strand
ACTCACTGCTGGCCGCCTGGTCAGAGGTTCTGTCCGATCAGCGCCAGACGCTGGCCGACGGGGTGCGTGACGTGCTGGACGGCGGTGCGTCGGCGCTCGGCGGGCTGGCCGACCTGGGTCAGTCACTGGCCACCGAACGGGCGGAAGACCTGCTGACCGCGGCCATGGTCGCGATGGCGAACGCGGGTGCCGTGTCGGTGGCCGATGAGGCTGCGGCGCAGGGCATCAGCACCGCGGCCGGTGTGGTTCCGACGGAGCATCTGGCACAGCTGGCGCGCCCGGCCGCGAGACTGCTGTCTGGGAGTCTCGCGAACAGCGCCGGCCGTGAGGCATTGCGCGCGTGGTCGCCCGCACGGGCGGTCGCGGACATCGTCGATCACGTGCGCGAGCATCTGCGGGGATTGTCTGAGGCGTTCCTACGCGCTGAACTGGGCGGGCTGCTGTCCCGGGCGCAGAACATGGGTCGGATGGCGACGCTACGCATTGCACCGGCCGCGCGGTACTATGCGACCGAAGTCCTAGATCAGAACACCTGCGGTCCCTGCAAGAAGATTGACGGTAAGCGGTTGCCGACGCTGGATGCGGCACTGCTCGCCTACGATTGTTCGGGTGGTTACCTGAACTGTGAGGGTGGCGTTCGGTGCAGGGGCACGTACGTGGCCAGTTGGGACACCAGCGACGGGGGTAGTGAGTGAGCACGCGCGGCACGCGTAGCGGGCGCCCGATCGCTGTCCAGCGACCCCCGCGCGACCGCGCGGGCAGCGTTTCCGCTCCGGACGGTACCGGACAGGCCTGGTTCAGCGTGCGCAACAGCGTGACCGCGCCCCGTTCGGCGGAGATCTACATCTATGCCGAGATCGGCGGGTGGGGGATCTGGGCTGAGGACTTGATCGCTGAACTGGTTGCGCTGGACGTGGACCAGATTGACGTGCGCATCAACTCTCCGGGCGGGTCCGTCTGGGACGGGGTCGCCATCTACAACGCGTTGATCAACCACCCTGCGCGCGTCACCGTGCACGTCGATGCGTTGGCTGCGTCGATCGCGTCGGTCATCGCGATGGCTGGTGACGAACTGGTCATGGCGCGGCAGGCCGTCATGATGATCCACGAGGCATCGACCATCGCCTACGGCAACGCCGCGGAGATGCGGTCCGTTGCCGATGTGCTGGACATGCTGAGCGAGCAGATCAGCACGGTCTACGAGGACCGAACCGGCGTCGGTGCAGAAACGTGGCGTAGTGCCATGCTGGCGGAGACCTGGTACACCGCGGAGGAAGCGGTAGCCGCCGGGTTGGCTGACCGCGTGGCAGAGAATCCGCACGCGGGCCGTAATGCCGACCCTGAGTCCGACGATGACCAGTCGGGTGATCCGATCGATGATGAGCTACGCGCACTGCTCGCACGCGCGTACGATCTGACGATCTTCAATTTCGCGGGTCGCGATGCGGCACCCGCACCCGTCCTGCCGTTGGCGGGCGGTACGGATGGGCGGCAGGCGCCGACCCCGGTACCCACACCACCTCTGCTGGGGCCGGCGCCTGTCGAGACCGATTGGCACAACCTGACCGCCAGCATCCTGGAGCCGTCCACAGTGGACGGACTGCTCGCGGCACTGAGGGGGGAGAGCGAGTAGCGATGACCATCACCATGCCGCGCACGGCGGGAGAGTTGGCCGACTTCTTCAACGACAAGCGGCGGTGCGCCGAGGTGCTGGCCAGCCCTGAGGCGCTGTCGCAGTTCGTCAACGACTACGCGTCGCAGCAGTGCGCCGACGGGTCGGAGATGCACCGCAGCATCACCGCACAGGCCGAAGCGGCCATGATCAAGTGGCTCAAGGACAACGGCCAGACGGTGGACGCGAGCAACCTGCGTCGGCCGAATCTCGCGCCGACCGGTGACCCCGCGTACGATGCGCGGCTGCGCGCGGGCGGGTACAACGCGAAAGCCGTGGGCGCGCAATTCGACAACCAGTTCGAGGACATGATCGACTTCATGTCGGTCATCTGGGAGCGTGACCAGCGCCCGGAGATGGTCGCGCGGCGTACCAAGTACGTCAACGAAATGTCGACCAAGGTCGGCGCCGATGGCGGGTTCCTGGTCCCCGAGACCTTCCGGGCGCAACTGCTGTCGCTGGCCATGCAGGAATCGATCGTGCGCTCCCGCGCGACCATCGTCCCGATGGCCACCCCGCGTGTGTCGTTCCCGATGCTGTCCACCACCAGCACGGTGTCTAGCCTGTTCGGCGGCATGATCGCCTACTGGACGGCGGAGAACGCCGCCCTGACTGAGAGCGCACCGAAGTTCAAGAGCTTCGCGCTGGAAGCACACAAGCTGACTGGCTTCAGCGTGCTCCCGAATGAACTGCTCACGCACTCCCCGATCTCGGTTCAGGCGTTGCTCGACGTGCTCTGGCCGCAGGCCATGGCGCATTTCGGCGACGTGGCGTTCACGTCCGGCACGGGCGTCGGTGAGCCGCTGGGCTTCCGACAGAACCCGGCCACCATCACGGTCAGCAAGGAGGCGGGGCAGGAGGCCGGCACTATCCTCTGGGAGAACATCATCAACATGTACTCCCGGATGCTCCCGACCAGTCAGGGCCGCGCCATCTGGCTGGCCAGCCCGGACACCTTCCCGCAGCTGGCCACCATGGCGCTCCAGGTTGGTACCGGCGGTTCGGCGGTCTGGCTGACAAGCGGCACCAGCGGCCCGCCGTTGACCATCTTGGGTCGTCCGGTGATCATGAGCGAGAAGATGGGCACCCTGGGCACTCAGGGTGATCTCGCGTACGTCGACCTGTCCTACTACCTGGTGGGTGACCTCCAGGCGATGCGGATGGAATCGTCCGCCCACTACCGGTTCGGCAACGACCAGACCGCGGTGCGGATCATCGAACACCTGGACGGCCGGCCGTGGCTGGACAGCCCGGTGACCCCGACCAACGGGGGCGCCACCATGTCGCCGTTCGTCGAGCTCGAAGCACGCGCGTAGCGCCCGTACCCGCGCACCCGCGCGTAGAGAGGACAGGACCATGACGACAGCTGCATACAGTCTGGGTCGGGATTTCGACATCGCGTCGGTGATCCCGGTCGCCAACCTGAGCGCTGGTGCCAGCACCGGCACCCGCGTGAGCATGAAGAACGCCGAGGTCTGCACGTTCGTTGTCTTCGTCGGCGCCGGCACTGACGGTGACGATCTGGCGGTTGACCTGCGGGAGCACACCGCGGCGACCGGCGGGACCAGCCAGGATCTCGACGCAATCACCAAGTACTACACCAAGAACGAAACCACGCTGGACGGGGACGAGGCATGGGTCGAGGTCTCCCAGACCGCGGCCAGTGAGATCACTCCGGTCGCGGCGACCGCCGAGGTTCAGAACCTCTGGGTGATCGAGGTCCTGGCGAGTGAGCTGTCCGCCGGATTCCCGTACGTCTCGCTCGACATCCCCGACCTGGGTTCGGCCGGCACCAAGTACGGCGGGGTGATCGCCATCCTGTCGCGGCTGCGGCGTCAGGGTGCGCCGGCCGACCTGAGCACTCAGTGACGATGCTTGACCCGTGCGCGGTATGCGGTTCGGTGGCCTGCCTGGTGCAGTCACCGGCCGTATGCCGGCACACCAACCGTCTCCGGCCGGTCGCCGGACCAGCATCAGCGCCGGTCGATACATCGCCGGTGCTGGTCGATGTATCGAAACCGGCACCGAGACGGAGAGGGACACGTTGACATGGGCGTGTTGAACAACGCGGGAGCGTTCACCAAGAGCGCATTCGGGGTGACCGTCAACAAGGCGTACACCCCGCTGGTGGTGGAAACCAAGACCTTGTTCACCGTGTCCGGGTTGTGCCTGGTCACGTCGATCTTCGGTCTGGTGACCACGGCGATCACGGTGGCCAACACGGTCAAGCTCCAGGCCAATCCGACCACCGGCACCACCAAGGATCTCTGCGCGGCAACCGACATCGGCACCACCGACACACCGGCCGGCAACCTGATCAGCTTCCAGGGCCTGACCGGAGACTCCCTGCTCACCGGCCCCGGCGCGGTGCCGACGATCAAGCAGCCGATCGCCATCGCGGCCGGCACGATCGAGCAGGTCACCGCGACCGGCGCCGACGGCGGTATCACCTGGTACCTGACCTATGTCCCGGTCGCGACCGGCGCAACCATCGTCGCAGCGTAGGGGAGCCACCGTGCGGGTATGCCAGGAATGCACCACGGTGTTCATGGTGCCCAACTCGATCGGTGACGCGTGCCCGAACTGTGGGTCGGAGTTGTCGATCGACCAGTATGAGGAGATGACCATGCCGAAGATCGGCGCGAACGGCCCGTCCGTCGAGAACAGCGACCCGGCGGTTCACCCGGAGACGCTGGGTCAGGCCGTCGCCAACCCGCATGAGGATTTCGTCTCGCGGCCGGCCGCGGACCAGCGGCGTACGCAGGACGGCGAGCAGCCGCCCGCGCGCGACCGTGGCGACGACACCGACCGCGACAGCGCCGACCGGCGCGACAGCAACCCGACCGGCGCCGCCCGGGCGGCTCAGGGCACGGTTCGCGGCGGCGCCAGCGTGGCGGACACCGGCGCGACCAACAGCAAGGGCCGCACCACCAGCAAGAACTAGCAGTACAGGGGGGTACCGGTGGCGCTCAGCTTCAGCATCGCGACCGCGAACGCGATGGCGGACGCGATCGATGCACAGGTCAACAGCGGGTCCGGCGCGGGGAAGCTTCGCATCTACAGCGGCGCCAAGCCGACCAGCCCGGACGACGCGGCCACCGGTACCCTGCTCGCTGAGTGCACGCTGAGCGATCCCGCGTTCGGGGACGCGTCGGCGCGCGCCATCACGCTCGACATCTCCCCGGCTGTCGAGGACACCGCCGCGAACGCGACCGGTACGGCTGGCTATTTCCGGCTGGTGAACAGCGACAACACCGGCTGCGTCGATGGGACGATTACCACTACCGGTGGTGGCGGTGATCTGACGCTGAACACAACCAGCCTGGTGCAGGACGTGGCGTTCTCGATCACCTCCTTTGTCATCACCCAGCCGTAGGCTGGCCTGATGGCCCGGGCGCACGGCGAGACATCACCGGATGATGCCGATCTTGACAACGGCGCGGCCATCACCACCGGCAACAAGATCATCTTTGCGAGCAACCGCACCGTGTACGCCGTGTGGTTCTACCGTCCCACCACGTCCAGCGGTACCTACACCGTGGCGCTCTATGAAGTGACGACGGTCGATGACCCTGGCCCGGGCGCCGGTACCCTGCTCGCGTCCGGATCGGTCGCGCACGCGGACACCGCAGCCGGCTGGAATCGCGTTGAGCTGAGCGGTGCACAGGCCGTGGTCACCACCAAGGTCTACGCGGCGGTGGTGCACGCGAGCAACGGCCGGTTCGTCCGGACAGCTGGCGCTCTCGGGTCGGCCGGCATCACTGCGAACGGGATCACCATCGTCCAGTCGGGCACCGACCCGATCGGCCTGGGTGTCGTCCGCAACGGTACGTTCAATGAGGGTGCGGCGGTCGCCTATCCGTCGAGTGTGTTCGGGACACCGGACTACTTCACCGATCTCGACGATGAGCCGGCCGAATCCGAGGCGGTGACCGGCGAGGGATCGCCCACCTCCCCGCGTGCCACGGCGACCGCCAGCGGCACGGCGACGGTACGCGCGACCGCCGGTGTGACATCCCCCCGCGCGACCGCGACCGCCAGCGCGACCGTGCGCGTGACCGGCACTGGGAGCGCTACCAGTCCGACCGCGACGGTGGTCGCCACCGGTGCGGTTCCGGTCAGTGGTGTCGGCAGCGCGACATCCCCTCGCGCGACCGCGACCGCAGCCGGGTTGTCCTCCGCACCGGTCGCTGAGGCGGAAACCCCTGGTTCCTGGTACGGCCTGCTCGCGGTGCTGGAGCAGGCACGTGCGTGGGACGAGGAAGACCAGGCACGGGTACCGTGGGACCCGCGCACTGATCCGATGGGCGGGGGCTGGGAATGATCAAGGGCACACCAGGCGTGTGGTACGCCACGGTTGAGGATGTGCTACGCGTGCTGCGCGGGACGGCCACCCCTGAGACCGTCGCGGTGATCGGCGAGATCCTGGAGCACAGCTCACGCTCGATCGAGCTCGACGCGGCCCGGGTGTTCCATCCGCAGTACGGCACCAGGTACAAGGACTGGCCGGCGCGCACACAGGAGGCGTTGGTCCTGCATCTGGGTGACGATGAGCTGATCAGTCTGGAGAGCGTCACGTCCGGCGGGGTGGTGATCAGCGCCGATGATCGGTTCCTGCGGCCGGACACCGGCCCGCCGTACAACCGGATCGAGATCGACCGGGCCAGTGCTGCGGCATTCGCCGCGCTGGCCACCCCGCAGCGCAGCGTGGCGCTGCTCGGCTGGTTCGGCTTCAACGACGATGCACAGCTGGTCGGGTTGACCACCGGTTCACTGACCAGTTCGGCGACCACGGTCACGGTCGACTACGCGCATAAGGTCGGTATCGGTGACCTGATCAAGATCGGCACCGAACGCATGATCGTGACCGATCGGACCTGGTCCGACACCGGCGTTACCACCGGCGTCGCGCTGGCATCTGATGACGCGGTGGTGTCGATCCCGGTGGGGAGTGCTACCGCGTTCATGGCCGGCGAGCAGATCATGGTGGACGCCGAGCGCATGAACGTGCTCGCGATGACCGGCACCACGGCGGTGGTCGAACGCGCGACCGCCGGCACCACGCTGGCCGCGCACACGATCACCACGCCGATCTACGCGCCGCGCAGCCTGACCGTTGAACGCGGCGCGGTCGGCACCACGGCGACCACCCACAATGCCGGTGCGATCACCACCCGCTACCGCGCGCCCGGCCCCGTGCGTATGTTCGTGCGCGCGAACACTCTCGGAACCCTGATGCAGGAGCACGCCGCGTACGCGCGCCAGTTGGGCACGGGCGAGAACGTGCGGGAGGTGGCCGGCCGCGGGCTGGCTCAGGCGCGTAAGCAGATCGAGGCACTGTACCGCCACCGGGTCCGGGCGCGGGCTGTCTGATGATCGACATCGACATCGACACGAACACCCGCGGTCCGCTCTGGCGGCACAGCGTGCCGCGCCTACTCGAACAGGCCGCGGACGAGATCGAGGACGAGGCTGGCGAGCAGGGCATCCGCATCCTGCGTACGGAATTCAACCGCGTGCTGCGCAAGCAGACCCCGTACTACGTCACCCGGTTGCGCTCGCGGCGCGTCGGTGGTGACGTGGTGCTGGACAACCCGGTGATCTACAGCGCGTGGCTGGAGGGCACGGGTAGCCGTAACGCGCCGGTCACCCGGTTCGCCGGGTACCACGTGTTCGCCCGGACCGCACGCCGACTGGACGTCATGATCCGCCGGATCGGTGACCGGGTCATCGGTCGTCTGGTCCGCAGACTGAACGGGTGAGCTGATGGCGTTCGACGCGAATAACCTGCTCACCGGAGTGACCGGCCCGCTCAAGTCGCTGGGCCGGTTCGACCGGGTGATCGCCGGTGAGCCGGCCGTCATCCCGACCGCGCGCCTGTGCGCGGTAACCCTGGTCGACGTGGCGACCGCCCCGGGCATGTCCGGGCTGGCTGTCGCGGCGTTGCGGGTGGAATTCAAGATCGAATTCTTTCTGCCGCTGGTGTCCGGCGATGTCGCGTCCGCGACCGTTGAAGCTGAGGCGTTGAGCGTCGGCGCGCTGGTCATGGGTGCGCTGATCGGCCAGTTCGGCGTGCGCGCTGGACTGGGGTACCACGTTGACCTGCTCGGCGCGCACGGCACCCGCCTGAACTGCCGGTACGGGTATGCCAGCGTTGACGGAGCCATGTTCAGACTCGGCACGGTTACAATGCCAGTGATCGTCGCGGACGCGTTCGACCAGGCGGAGTGAGGGGGAACCGGCCGTGACCAAGAGCACCGGGCTCGGGATGCGTTTCCTGGTCGGTGGATACGACATCTCCGGCACCACCGCCGCGTTCGACACCATCCGCGGCGGGTCGGCCACGTGGGACATCAACGACATCACGCAGAGCGCCATGGCCAGGACCGGTCTCGCGCGTACCGGCGGGATCGAGGTGACCACGTTCTACACCGGGGATGCCGCTGGCGAGGCACACGAGCGGTTGTCCGCGATGCCGACTGATGACGTGCACGTCATGGTGATGACCGCACAGACGCTCGGCGCGCCGGTCCTGGCTGCGGTCGGTAAGCAGGTCACCTACGACATGAGCCGGCCGTCCGACGGGTCACTACTGTGCAAGACAACCGTCGAGAGTACCGATTACGGGGTCGAATGGGGCGACCTGCTGACCGCGGGGATGCGCACCGACACCGCAGCGACCAACGGTTCGTCGGTGGATTTCGGCGCGGCCGGCACCAACGGTCTCCAGATGTGGTTGCAGGCGACCGACTTCACCGGCACCTCGATCACGCTGAAGCTTCAGCAGTCCAGTGACAACGGTGGCGCCGACGCGTGGGCTGATCTGGCGGGCGCCGCTTTCACCGCGGTGAGCGCCGACAACGTGACCCAGCGCGTGGCCATCGCCGGTAACGTTGAGCGGTACCTACGCTTGGTCAGTACCGGTACGTTCACGACGGCGACGTTCGCGGTCGGGGTCACGGTGAACGCGACCGCGGTCGCGTTCTGACGGGAGGATGCGGATGTTCGCGGGGGGACTCAACAGGCCGGCACCGGTCGGCCCAGCACAGGCATACAAGACGTACCGGCTGGCATTCCCAGCGGCGACCCACCGCAAGCCGGCGCGCTGCGCGCAGGTCGGGTGCGCGCAGCGCGAGCAGGGATGGATGACGGTGCTCGATCCGAACATCCCCGCTCAGGCTGAAGCGTTGAACTGGATTCGTCTCCACAGTGGACGGTCCTACAGTGAGGCGCCAACCGTCGGAGAGTCGACCGTGACGCTGATCTTCCCACCGGGGCAGGACTGCTTCCAGCAGCACACGGTGACCCTGGAGCGTGAGCCGATCGCGCTGGTGCACGCTGGCGACTGGCGGCTGGCCGGCCCGCAGCGTCCCGTGATCCGTCGGCACACCCGCACCGATGACTGGGTCGAGGACTTCGCGACCCACCAGGACGCGATCGCGACCGAACAGCAGAGGGGCTGACCGTGACGAAATTTGTCCCAAACGCCTTTTTCGAGACTCTACGCGCGGCCGGGCTGGCGGACAGCAACACGGTTCGCGTCGTCATCGACATCAACGCCAGCGACATCCCGAAGGTGTACATCGAACGCGTTGCGGACTCGTCAGTGATCCGGGTGATACAGACCCTCGCCGGGATCGAGATCAAGCGGGAACAGGTCCCGGAAGAGAGCGAGTAGATCATGGCCAAGACGACCGGTTTGGCGATCACGACAGTCAGCATCGATGACTCGGGCGGTACCCCGCGCGACATCCGCAACGACATCACGAACTTCGAGGTGTCGACCCCGCGCGCGGTCCAGGACGCGACCGGCGTCGATCAGAGTGGCATTTCCCGGCTGCTGCTGCTGGCCGACTGTTCGGTGACCTTCAATGGGGTGTTCAACCCGGCGGCGACCACTACCGCACACGCCGTGTTCCGCACCGTGCCGTCCACCAGCGTCGCGCGCACGACATCGCTTGGCCACGGCGGGGTGTCGCTGGCACCGGAGATCTTCTACACCGACTACCAGCTGACCCGCCCACAGAGTGGCGAATTCACGTGGCAGGCCCCGGGCGTGCTGGCCGACGGCGTGGTGCCGACCTGGTCGTAAGTAGCCCGACACAGATAACCGTAACATACATCATGGGGGAAGCGCAATGGGACACAGGCGAAAGCGGACCATCTACCGGGTGTCGTTCCCGGAAGGGCACGCGCACGGACCCGATCCGGAGACCGGCTCGGAGGGTCTGGCCGTCCAGTTCTACGGCTTGAGCATGGATGAGGTGTTCGAGCTGACCGGGCTGATCGACAGTCTTCGCGGCATCGATCCCGAGGCGGGCGCCGACCCCACCGAGGCCATGACGGTGGCTGGTCGGCTGCTCGACAAGGTGGCCGCGAAGCTGCACAGTTGGAACCTGGAGGAAGAGGATGGCACCCCGATTCCGGCTGACCGGGAACACCTGGGCCGGGAAGAGATGCCCCTGGTCATGGATGTCACCACGGCCTGGGTCGGCGCCGTGACACAGGCACCGGCCGACAGCCCTTTGGCCGCGCCGCCATCCGGTACGGCGCCGTCGGGGATGCCCTCCCCGCCGATGACGATCCCGATGGCGCCGACCCCGCAGTCAACCACGAACTCCACCGGATACGCACCATACTGACGCTCTGTGACCGATTCCATTGTCTGCCGTCGCAGATTCTCGACGAGGATGCGAGCATCCTCCGCATGTTGAACGTGGAAGCGCTGTACCGGTCACCGGGTGAGCCGGTCGGATAGGGGAAGGGGTGGCCACCGTGGCGAACGTCGTCAACATCGTGGTGGCCACCCGCACCACCGGCGCGGGTGCCTGGTCGGCCACCACCGCGGCGGCCAGGAACATGGCTACGCAGGTCAGCGGCGCACTCACCCGGCTGCGCACGCAGTTCACCGCGACCACGCGCGCCACGCACGGGCTGGCCGGCGCCTACCGCAGCGCGGGGGGTCAGTGGCGCGCAGCGAACGGGCAGTTTCTCAGCACCGCTCAGGCGGCTCAGGCGACACAGCTACGCAGCCACCTGTTGGGGCGCACGTTCCTGGTGCTGACCGGCATCGGGCGCGTGCTGGGCAACGCGATGGGCGGGCTGGCCGGAATCGTCGGCAAGGTCGGGCCGGCGATGGCCAGCGGGGCGGCCACGGCCAGCGGGTACATACTGGCACTGGGTGGGCTGCTGGCGGTCGCTGTGCCGCTGGTGGCCGCCCTGGTGTCCCTCGCGGGTGCCGTCCAGCTGATCGCACCCGCAGCGCTGGCCGGTGTCGCCATCATGGGCGTTTTCAAGATGGCATTGTCCGGCGTCGGGGACGCACTCAAGGCCGGAATCGAGGGCGATCAGAAGAAATACAACCAGGCGTTGAAGAATTTGGCGCCGAATGCGGCCGATGCGGTTCGCACTATCGTCAAATTGCGCAAGGAATACGCTGGCCTACAGAAAACGGTCCAGAATCGGTTCTTTGCGGGCGCGTCCGGGGAGATTTACGCGCTGAATGCGGCATTCAAACCGCTATTGGATCGCATTCTTCCCCGAATCGCCGACTCTCTGCGGTGGGCGCGTACGGAATTCGTCGAATTTCTGACGCTTTCCGGGGCGAAAAACCAGCTTGAATTCATTCTCGACAAGGTTGCGCTGTCGATTGACAATGTGATGGGTCTCATTCGACCATTCACGCAGATGTTCATCGACATTGCTGAGGTTGCAGCGCCCCGACTGGAGCGCGTGACCGGCAGCATGAAGAATGCGGCTGAGGCTGCGTCCGACTGGATTCGCAAAATGAAGGAATCCGGCCGTCTTGGTGAGTGGCTGGACTCCGCACTGCGCAACCTGGACACCCTACGACTGATGGCCGGGGACATTGGTCGCGCACTCGGCGCCATCTGGAAAGCTGGAGATGGTGGCGAAAGCATGTTGCAGTCGATCCGCAACATCACGAAAGCGTTCGCCGACTGGGCGAACAGCCCGGACGGTCAGAAGATTCTCGGCACCCTGTCCGCGATCGGGACAATCATCGTCACTGTGCTCCTGCCGATAGTCGGATTCCTGGCGTCCGCCTGGTTCAGCGCGTTCCGTATGGTGCTGCGGGTAACGCTGGATACTTTCTCAGCCATTGTTACCGCGGCGGCGCACGCGTTCTCATGGATTCCCGGACTGGGTCCGAAGCTGGAATCAGCGGCGCGCGCCGTGGCCGGGTTCCGGGACAAGGTCAATGCGGCGCTGGACGGTATCCAGGACGAGGATGTCAACGTCCGGGTACGCGTGATCGGTGGCGCAAAACTGAACATGGCACAGCAGTCGGGAACCTATTCGTCCGGTATCGGCGGTCGCGCCGCGGGCGGGCCGGTGTCCGGCTGGACCTGGGTCGGTGAACAGGGGGCGGAACTGATCAAGGCGCCGCCCGGTTCGCAGGTCGCCTCAGCGCCGGACAGTCAGCGCATGGCCACCCAGTCGGCCGGCGCGGTGCCGGCCAGCGGTGGCGACGCGTGGGAGATCAGGTCCACCGGTGGTGAGCTCGACGCGCTGATCCTGGCCGTTCTCCGGCGCGTGGTGCGGCGGCGCGGCGGCAACGCGCAACGCGTCCTTGGCGGGGCTGTCGCGTGAGCGTCATACCGATCGATCTTCAATTCTGGTCCGGGACGGAGTGGGTCTCCGTCCCGGAGTACGCCTACAACCGCGACGCGATCACCATCACGCGCCAGCGCCGGACCGGTTCCGCTCTGCCGGACATGACCAGCGCACAGCTGAGCCTCAACAACACCGACGGTCGCTGGACTCTGCGCAACCCGAACAGCCCGTACCGCGGTCTGATCGGGCGCAACACCCCGATGCGCGTCTCCGTCGGGAGCGTCCCGCACGGGAGCGGGACGGTGCGCGAGACATCCTCCGGGACGCACACCGCGCCGAGCGTCACCGCCACCAGCGCGCACGCGCTGCTGCTGTGCTCGTGGCTGTCGGTCGGCGCGGCCGGTGGCTACGCCGTGCCCGGGGGGATGACCGCCGGCACCGAGACGGACAACAGCGTGTCCACCATGCGCAGCGCGGTCAAGGCACTCGCCGCGACCGGCGCGACCGGCACCCAGTCCGCCACCTTCACCGGTGCCACGCACGCACACACGGCCGTCGCCATGGTGATCTACGGCGACGGCGCCGACCCGACGGTGCGCGAGCAGTTGTCCGGCAACGACGGAGGCAGTTCACTGATGACGCTCGGGTCGGGCACCCTGGCCAGTGATCTGATCGTCGCGGTCCAGGGGTGGGAGTCCGACCCGGACGACATCGCGGACCCCCCATGGGACAGCGTCGGGGACTGGCAACTGCTGGTCGACACCCTGACCGCGGACGCGAACATCCCGCGTACGCGCGTGTGGGCGCGGTGGGCGCGCCGCGACGGCGCACAGGCGATCGCGTTCCCGTCGGCGCCGTCGGCCGGCCACGGTCACCTCTATGTACTGGCCGGCGCGGCGGGTTGGACGTTCCGGGCCGCTGGGTCGGTGCCGTCCTGGCCGGTGCACTGGGTGGCCGCCGGTGCCGACATCTGGGCTTCGATTGAGATCACCGGTGTCACGTCGCGCCTTGACCGCGACACCGCACCGGCGCGCAGCGCGCTGCGTCTGGCGATTGAGGCGCGCGAGCAGGCCGAAGGTGGGTTGGTCGCCTATTGGCCGCTGGAGGACGGCCCACAGTCAGAGCAGGCCGAATCCCTGGTTGACGGGGTCGGCGCGATGGCCGGCCTGTTCAGCTGGACCAGCGTCGAGGGACCGGGCGGGAGCGCTCCCGTGCTGTCGTTGGCGAACGCCCCGGGTTGGCTGTACGGGGATCTGCCGGTGCTCACGGGTGTTGCCGACTGGTCCGTCACGTGGGTGGGCCGGACCCCGTCAACCGACTGGGGTACTGAGGGGCCGACAGTCTTTCGTATCGCCGGGATGGGCGGGCTGTACCGGATCATCGTTGACGTTGACGTGAGCACCGGCTACTACCGGGCCGGTTACCAGATACTGCACGATGACGCGGTCAGCTACATCAGCACGGTAACCCTGGTCGACACGGAATGGCACTTCTTCCGACTGCGGGTCGCTACGGCCGGTGGCACAACCGAGGTCTACCTTCACCGGGACGAGGAAGAGATCGGCTATCTGAGCTTCGGCGTGTCTGCCGATATGGCCCGTTTCGTCGAGATTTTCTCGTCCGTTGATGTTGCCGCCGAGACTAGGCAGCAGGTTGGCCATCTGGCCATCTGGACGGGTAACACTGGGTACACGTCACTGTGGGAAGCCGCGTACGGGCACGTAGGTGAGACTGCTCTTGATCGGATGTACCGTGTTCTGACCGCAGCCGGGTTCGGTATCCATCAGGTCGGATCATCCTCGGACACGATGACAATGGGACCGCAGCCGGTGGCCACGGTGTCCGCCATCGTCTCCGAGTGCGTTGATGCCGATCTTGGCTTGCTGTACGAGCACCGCGGGATGCCGGGAACCCTGGTGTACCGCACCCGGGCCAGTATCTACCAGCAGCCGCCGATCCTGACGCTCCAGTACGACGCCAGTACACCGCAGCTGCACGCGCTGTCGGCCATCCCGGACGATGACCAGCTGGTCAACGACATGACCGTGACGCGCGAGCAGGGATCGTCCGCCCGTTACGTGTTGGAGTCCGGCCCGTTGTCCGTGCTCCCTCCGCCTGAGGGGGTCGGGCGGGCCGACGACGCGACCACGGTCAATGTCGAGTTGGACACGCAGCTGTACCCGCTGGCGGGATGGTTCGTCTACCTGGGTACCCGGGACGAGGAACGCTACCCGATCACGTTGAACCTGGGGCACATGCTCGCCAACGGGCTGACCAGTCTGGCGACGCTAGCCCAGCGGCTGGACTTCGGTGACCGTTTGGTGATCACCGATCCGCCGGTCTGGCTGGCGCCAGGGTCGGTCGATCAGCTGTTCCATGGGTCGGACGAACAACTCACGTCGATGACCCATGAGCTGAGTATCGACGGTCGACCGGCGTCGCCGTATGACGTTGCGGTGATCGAGGATACCGTCTACGGTCGACTTGACTCACTGGACAGCTACCTGTTGAGTGATCTAACCAGTAGCGCGACATCGGTCACGCTGCGGGTGGTCGGTACCTCGGAGACGGTAACGCGCTGGTCGACCACGGCAGAACCGTACGACTGGCGCATCGGTGACGAGGTGGTCACTTGCACCGCGATGACGACGGTCACGCCGACTTTCATCGGTGGCGGTACCGCGATGCACGCGGACGGCGCGAGTGTCACGCCGACGATCCACGCCAGTTCAGTACAGAACGATCTTATGTTGCTGATCGCCGCGTGTCGCAACAGCGGCACGGGTCGGCCGATCACCCCGTCGGGGTGGGAGCGACTGGAGATCTTCGCGCGCGCGGACAATGTGCAGGTGTTCGCGCGCGTGCACTCGGGCACCGAGAGTGCGCCGACGGTGGAGTTCGCCAACGTCTCCGCTGGGGTGACATGCTCCGCGCGGGTCTTCACCCTGCGGGGTGTCCAGCCGCAGGTGATCACCGCTTCCACCCTGCTCAATGCCTCAGCGCAGAACATCGCCTACCCGGCACATACTGCCACGTTGCGCGCGAATTTGTCCGTGTTCGTGTTGGGTTGGAAGCAGGATGACTGGACATCGGTGGCCACCCTCGCGGGGATGTCTGAGGCTGCCGAGATCAGCACCACTACCGGCGACGATCAGGCGCTTGTCCTGGATTTCGTATTGCAGACCACACCGGCCAACGTCGCGGCCGGTTCCTTCGTCGTCACCGGTGGCGCGGCGGCCATCAGCCGCAGTGCCACGTTCGCGCTGGCCGGTGACGTTCAGACCGGTACCGTGACAAGATCAGTCAACGGGGTCACGCAGGCGCACAGTGCTGGCGACGCGGTCAGTCTGGCCTACCCGATGAGATTGGGGCTCTGACGTGGCACTTTTCGCGGCCGGTGAGGTGTTGACCGCGTCGGCGCTCAATGAGCTTATCCAGCCGGGCTGGACAACCTATGTGCCGACCTGGTCCGCCCTGGCCGGCACTCCACCGTCCGGGATCGGCAACGGGGTACTCACCTCCCGGTACCGCCGGGTGGCCGATGTGGCGGACGAGATCGAATGGGAAGGGTGGCTGATCGGTGGGTCCACCACCGGTTGGGGCACTGCGGCCACCTGGAATATGTCAGTCCCGGTGACTGCCCACGCGGACTCCGTCTCGGGCGCCGTCGGGCCGGCGCACTACCTGAACAGCGGCACGTCCGAACACTCAGGAATCGTCCGGTTCGCGGCCAACACGGTGATCCGGTTCATTCATGACGGTGCCGGTTCGGTCGGTACCACATCGCCCTTCACCTGGGGAACCGCGGATGAGATGCGGTGGTCACTCAGGTACCGTCCGGCCACCTGAGCGGAGATCGGTGTACCCTGACTACAGGGAGGTGGCCATATGGCAAGATCGGAAGAGTATCCCGACCTTGAGTTTGTACGTCCCCGGTCCTGGACCAGGGGACGGAAGCGCGGCATGCCGCGCGTGATTGTGGTGCACTACACCGCCGGTCACGAGGGACCGAACGCGGGCGAGGCTGGCGCGGCCTACGATGCGCGCCGCACCGACGGCACATCTGCACATTACCATGCGGACAGCGACACATGTACGCAGTGCGTGTACACGTGGGACGAGGCACACACCGCGCGGTCCCACGGTAACGACATCGGTATTCAGTACGAGTTGGCGGGCACGGTACAGACACGTGCACAGTGGCTCGATCCCGTCAGCCGGGCCACGATCCGCGTAGCCGCCAAGCAGATGGCCCGGGATTGCAAGAAGTACGGCATCCCGGTCCGTCGGTTGTCCGTCCCCGAACTGCGGTCGGCGCACCCGGATTTCGGTAACCGCGATATCCGTGGCTTCGTCGGTCACGTCGACTGCACGTATGCATATCCGGAGGATCGCGGCGACCACATGGACCCCGGGAAAGAGTTTCCGTGGGATGTGCTGTTCGCCGACGTCAACGAATTCCTGAAAGGGGAAGAAATGGCTTTCATCGATGAGGAATACCCGGGCGACTGGACCGATCCGGACGGTGGCGACCGCAAGCCCTGGCAGCACGTGCGCGACACGGCCCAGGCCGTGTACCTCAACCCGGTCGTGCCGCTGGTCAGGCTGCTGACCAAGATGGAGAGCGACATCGAAGCCCTGCGCGCGCGGCCGGCCGCAACCGTCACGCTCACCGCTGAGGACCGCGCCGCCCTGGTGGCCGCCCTCGGGCCGATCGTCCAGAAAGCGGCTGAGGATGCCGTCCGTAGGGTGCTGGGCACGCTGGACGGCGCGACCCCCAACTCGTAGCACCTGCCCCGGTAGGCTGGCCGGAAAGCGCTTTCCGGCGCGGTTGCGGACACGGGGGTACAGCCGATGGGTCTGGAGTGGGTCAGCCCGGGATGGGTCGGGCCGGTCGGTGGGTTAGTGCTGGCGCTGGCGCTGACCGTGTCGCTGTTCCGGCTGCTGAGGGATGGCGCACTCCTGCCCGGGAGCACGCTGGACAGGATCGAAGCACAATGGAAAGCTCAACTCGACGCCGAGCGAGCGATCCGGGCCGAACTGGTCAAGCAGCACGATCAGGAGCGGCAGGCCGGACAGGAACGGGAGGCGCAACTGTGGGCTGCCGCGGGCAGGTGGCAGGAGACGGCCACGATCGCGGCAGAACAGGTAAGGGCACTGATGGCGTATGCGGACACAACGGCTCGTGTGGTGCAAGCGCTGGGTACCCTCAGCGAAAGGGCAGCAGCAGACGATGATGGTTCGCTTGACTGACCCTGGCGACGACGCTTACCGCGCAGCCGCCGAGGCCGGCGACGCGCTCACCCGTCAGCACGGACTATGGGCCGATGTCATCCGCCGGGTTGGGCGGATGACGAAACTAGCCGAAGAGAACCATTTCGCGGAGCGTATCGTGCACGCTTTACGCGGTGAGGATGAGGGAGAATAGCCTCATGCACGATGCGCTCACCTCACTCACGCGTCTTGGCGACTGGCTACTGGCACTGCTCGCGCTGGTTCTGGTTGCTTTCATGTTCTTCTATTCGATCCGTTTCCCCTGGTGGCGTAGCGCGATGGGGCGCCACGTCGCTGCGTTCATGGGGGTCGGTGCGTTCATCGTGGTGATTCGGGTGCTGCGGATGGCTTGGCCGGACAGCGCCGTCCTGATCGTCGCGCGCACGGTGGGGCTTACCGTCATGCTGCCCGTGGCGGTGTGGCGGTTCGTGTTGATGTTGAGGACTCCGCGGCGCCGACCGGTGCCCGTGGCTACCGAGAACGGGGAACGATCATGAAATTCACGCGTGAACCGGCGGCGTACGGTGCCGCCATCGCAGCCGTCCTGAGTGCGCTGGCCGTGTTCGGCCTGCCGTTCCTAACCGATCAGCACGTGACGCTCTGGGTGGCCGTCGTGGATGGCGCGGTAGCCGTCCTGGTGGCGTGGCGGGTGCGCCCGATCGCGCCGAGCCTGGTTACCTACCTGATCACCGCGGGTGCGGCGCTCACCGCAGGCTACGGGCTGGCGATCCCGGACCGCTACGTTGCCGGCGCCAACGCGCTGGTCGTCGCGCTGCTGTTCGCCCTCACTCGGGTGCAGCAGACCCCCGTGGTCGATCCGGTTCCGACCGCGGTCAAACCCGAGCACGGGACGGTCCGTTAGATACTTGCTTGCGCAAGCAAGCCGAGTCGTGTCGGTCACACGCGGCACAGAGGGGGTACCCGGTCCGGGTACCCCCTCTGTGTGTGTTCAGCGCCCGAGACGGTGCACCTGCGGTCGGTCGCACGGGCCCCGATGTCCGGGCGCGAGGATGCAGTGGCCGTCATACGGCCACGCGACCAGCCCGGCGCTACACCGGAGCGGGCTGGCCGTGCGCTGCTCATGCTCCCGGAGTGCGGCGGCGTGGGTCATCCGGCCGGCCGCGATGGTGCGTAGGTCTTCGCGTGGCGCCGAACGGTTCACTCCGACGGACCCGTGCCGGATCGGCTTGTTCGTGTCAACCGCGACCGCGGCACCCATCACGTGCCGCTGACCGATCACGTCCACCCGGAACCGGTACCGTCGACCGTTGCGCACGTATTCGACGATGTCACCGACCTGGGTGCGGGGGTCCATCCCGTCCGTTCCGGCCTGCCTGCTGGTGCTCATCTCTGACCCCTTCCCATCCGCTCTCTGGCAAGAAATACGTTACAGGATTCTGTGAGGTGTGTCAAGCAGTAGGGGGCGCCCGGCCCGGGCGCCCCATCCGTCTCGCTCAGCCCATGTGCGGCCGGAGGGCGATGATCTCCGCCAGCAGTTCGTCGCCGCTCTTGCGGGTCCGCCCCGGGATCTTGAGATCCTTGGCAACCTCACGGAGGTCGGTGATCGTGAGGTTGAACCGGCCGTACGTCTGCGGGGTGGCGGTCGCGCGCGGCTTGCTCGCGGCCTTCGGGGCAACGCATTTCCGGCAGGTGACTTCTACCGTCTCAGCCTCGGGGTCGAGGTAAAGCCGCTGGCTGGCGCGCACTCCGCAGACCTGGACCAGTCCGCGTCCGTCGTGCCGGGCGTAGTGGATGGTTCCGGTCGTCCCGTTCGATCCCTTGGCGCTCATCTTGACTCCCTCAGTTCCCGTTCCCTGCTGACAAGAACTACGTTACAGGACTCTGTGGGGTGTGTCAAGTCGGTGGGGGAGGGAAAATCCCTCCCCCGTGCCGGCCCGGTCAGAACCCGCGCACCGCCGCGCGGTGTTCGTCCATGTCCCGACGCGTCTCCAGTACCCGGATGATCTGGGCTTTGGTCCGGTAGATCGACGGGATCTCGACACCGATCTCGGCGGCGTAGGCCTTGATCTGCCTGATGGTCATCTTGGTGAGGTCCATTTCCGTCTCCCTTGTCCCGTTCCCTGCTGACAAGAACTACGCTACAGGGTTCTGTGGGGTGTGTCAACCCCCTAGACACAGAAAAGGCCCCCCGTAGGGGGCCGTATCTGTTCGTGCTGGTCAGTGGCACAGTCCGCGGTACAGCGCGCTCTCGCAGTCGGTGGTGTGACCCACCCGGTACGCCTCCCGGTGGTCCCGGATGCTCTGCGCAGCCTCGCCCTGGGGGTCCCGGGTCAGCGTGCTGATACAGGCGTTCGTGAACGGGAAGACCTGCGGGTCGCCCTGGTCACCGATCTCCACCATCCGGCTCTGCCGGCCCACCCGAACGGTCACGATCCGGCCCTTGAGCCGCTCGACACAGCACCCCTCGAAGATCCCGAACCGCACCGCGCTGGCGCGCCCCCGGCACTTCGGGCACCGGCCGATCCGGTCGGCGGTCGGTACCTGAATCCGGCTCTTGATCTGCTGCACTGTCCCGCTCCCTTGTCCGTGTCCCTCGCTGACAAGAACTACGTTACAGGGGACCGTAGACTTTGTCAAGCGCGTCGGCGGCATTGATCAGCCCACGCGCCAGCGTGCGCAGGTGGGCGGATTGATTCTTGGCGAGACGGGGAAGCGGATTCAGGCGGGGGTCGCACGCGAGCAGCACCCGTCTAACCTGCTCGCTGGCGAGCATCTTGACCACGTCCGGATCGTCCGCAGGGTGAAGCCGCACAGTCGTGCTGTACTGGCTGACCGGCCCGACCTGCGTCAGATCCTTCCGCCTGAAGCGGTCCCCCCGCGTGGTGACCACCTGAGTGGCCGTCAGGCGTTCGACCACTACGGGCACGCACCGGCGCTCAACACCGCTGAAGCTCACCGCGTACCATGTCTCACCCGGCACCGGGACGCGCACGCCGTCGGTGCTGCTCATCGGGCACCGGCCGCGTTCAGCGCCCGGTCATGCGCGGTGAGCGCCGAGAACGCGCGATCGTTCAGAATGATGCCGGTCGGCCGGTACCTCGGGCCGAACAGCTCACCCATCCCGCGTCGCTGCAACCCCTGGAGCGTGGCAAGGCTGGCCCGACCCTCGCCGGTGCCCCGGTCGATGACCCGGGAGTTGCGTCCGCGCGCGGCCCGGATGTGATCGGCCTGAGGTTCGGTGAGTTCGATCGATCCGCTGGCCAGTGGGTTGGCCGTCCTGATCCGCTGCTCAGCGGCCAGTGGGCTGGCCATCATCCGGGCCGCGCGCGGTTCCCGCTCGGCCGGGGACAGTTCCCGGTACCCGCGACTGATCGCGCGCCCGTTGGCGCGGGATTCGATCTCGTCCAGATCGAATCCCCACACCTCCCACACCATCTCAGGGCCGTGCGCCTCGATCGCCCACAGCTCACTGTTGTCCTTGCGGACCAGCGCGATCGTCCCGATCAGGTCCCCGACCCACATCCTTAGCAGTTCCATTGCCCTCTCCCGTCCCGCTCTCCGTCTGACAAGAACTACGTTACAGCATCCTGTCGTTGACGTCAAGTGGGTCACTTGCCGGGAACGGTGACCTTACCGCTGAGGTACTGGTTGACCACACGCACACTGAGCTCCAGTTGCGCGGCGATTTCCGTCTGCTTCAGGCCGCTCTTGCGCAGCCGCTTCATTTCCGCCAGGACGGCCGGACTAACCTTGCGGTTGGCCTGCCGTGCGGTGCTGGCCGCTTCCGCCCATGCCCGTACGTCCTGGAGGCGCCAGTACTTGATCCCCGTGGCCGGATCGATCCACGGGGCCGGACGGGGGTTGCGGGTCGACTTGGCCGCCAGATACCACGCATTCGTGGTGACCTTGGCTTCCTCCGCTGCTTCCTTCGCCCGGAGCAGCCGGCCGCGCGGCTTGGTCGCCAGAGTGGTGTTCATCGATCGATCTCCTGATCTCGTTTATCTCGGACCGGAGCGCTTCTACTTGGCGCACCAGTTCTGCGACTACCTTTTCCAGGTCGGGCGCGGTCAGTCCGTAGTACCCGTGCGGTACGAATCTGCCCATGCACTGAGTCTAACGTGTGCTGTGCTGCTGGTCAAGTCAGGATCATGACGGTTGCGGTGAAGCCGATCACCGCGCCGGCAACGATGAGCAGGATTAGCAACCACTCTCCGCCTGTCGGCATGAAGCGCTCCCGGGCGCGGCGGTGCGATCCCCGGTCCACGCGACCGATCGTGCGCGATCGGCGTGTCTCGCGCCCGATCCGCGACAGAATCTCCCCGACGGGCACCGGGCTGGTCTGGTCCATCCCGTGAGGTCTGGGCTTCGGCATGATCATCTCCCGGAAGCAGGCCGGCCGGCCACAGGCTCAGGGGCACCATGACCGGCCGGTGAACGGGACTCCCGGACTACGGCTGTCCGGCCAACTGCTGCTGGACGGGTGGCGGGAGTAGCGCGAACTGGTCGGCCGTCCAGCCCTTGGCGGCCAGATGCGGCGGGAGCTGCACTCCGGCCGGCGCGGTCTGCGCTGCGGGCGCGGGAGCGGCGGTCGGCATCTGCTGCTGCAACTGCTGCTGTGGCGACGGCGCGCCGTACACCACCTGCGGTACCTGCTGCGGCGCGAACTGCTGCATGGGCATCTGCTGCGCGGGCTGGATCGGGTGGTTCTGCATCTGCGGTGCGGGTTGGAACTGTTGCGTGGGCGGGGTGGCCGTCGGCGCGTTCGGGTCGATGACCTGCCCGGTGATCAGGTCGTAGATCGGGGGGTTGGCCAGCGCGTACGGGCCGGCAGCCCAGACCTGGGCCTGGATCTGCCGCGCGGCCTGGTCGGGTGCGCTGTCACCGAGCGGGTTGAACGCGTACGCGCGCCCGTTCATGGCCAGTCGGCCCAGTTTCGCGACGCCGATCGAGTTGCGCAGCCGGTCCACCAAGACCACCTGACGAATCCAGACGCCCCGGAACAGGGCCGGAACGGTCGGCATCCCGTGGGTGTCCTGCATCTTGCCCTGGCGGGGGTTGCTGCCCCAGCGCAGCTGGCCACCGTCGAGAACCCAGATGTCCGCCACCAGGACATCGCCGAACTGCCGCCGCCCATCCTGGTCAGCAACGAATGACGATGGGACGTTCGCCATGATCGACAGGGGCACGATGACCAGCGCTCGTCCGATCAGGTGCTGCAAGGATGGCCGCAGCCCGCCCCCGGACGGGTCGGCGTCGGTCACTTCAGGCGTGGGCGGGGTGGTTGCCGCGGCCGGGAACTGCTGCATGGCCTGCTGGCCGTACTGCGGCTGCGGCTGCATCCCCCCACCCATCGCGGGGTACTGCTGCGGTTGACCGTACTGCATGGGCTGCTGGCCGTACTGCATGGGCGGGAACTGCTGGTTGGGCTGCATCGTGTCTCGATTCCGTGCGTGGGTGGACGTGACGTGACCTGCGTTACGGCGCCGGCCCTGTGTGTTCGTGTTCGTGTCGTCGGTCCGTGGGTGGACCGGCGCCGCGCACCCGGGGGAGGTGTCGAACCCCCGTCTCTCCCGCATGGCGGGAGCGCTCTGCCGTTGAGCTATCCGGGTCACCCGTGCCATACGGGTGGCTTGTACTTCACTCGACCGGGATGGCGCCCGGTCTCGCTGTACCTTGCGCTCCCCGGACGGGATTTGAACCCGTCATCACTGGTACACCGGTGGACCGATGTCTAGCATTCTGCCTGTTGAACTACGGGGAACCCGGGCTGCTTACGCTACCCGAGAGTGGAACTGTACCACAGGTGCCGGTGGAACGATGACCTTACCGGGATTCGGTGCGCAAGCCCCACCGGCCCACTCAGTATCGAGCAGGATGACCGCGATGATCAACCAGCGGCGCCGCTTGTTCGCGGTGTTCACTTGTCCGGCCGATCGTGCTCACCCGTTGCCGGCTTCTGCCCCCGGGGAGGGGTGTCGCGAACCTGCTCCCTGTCCGCCGGCCGTGCGGGGTGCCACCCGTCCGGGTGGTGCGGTTGATCGGTGCGACTCCCGGCCGGGCCGGACTTCGGTCGTTCTGCCACTCCCGTTCCCCTTTCTGTTGGCATTAGCCTACAGGGTACGGTCGGTCATGTCAATCCTTCTGCGCTGGACACAGGTCGCGCACGCCACAGTACCGGCACTGCCACGAGATATTCGGCAGGAACACGTACCCGGCGCGGCCCCGGTCCGCCGCACTGACCATCATGCGCAGCGTCTCCAGGTCGAAAGCGTCACGCGGGTCACCGATCGTCTCGAATTCGCCCGTGCGCGCTTTCCAGAACCCGGCCACGATCGGCGGTCCGGGGATTTTCTCCGCGAGCATGTGCGCGTACATCGCCATGGTGACGTGGCTCGCCCGGTCCCGACGCCCCGACTT
>Ga0190269_10000371_pt1 | contig 23981 bp, 19 predicted proteins | sample Popmic249IS_FD_133749 | JGI IMG/M metagenome (GOLD analysis project Ga0190269, IMG submission 133749) | Populus adjacent soil microbial communities from riparian zone of Blue River, Arizona, USA - 249 IS | ecosystem: Environmental > Terrestrial > Soil > Riparian zone | place: USA: Arizona... | reverse complement strand
CTGCAGCAAACCAGCGTCGGCGCAGAGCCGAGCGTGCTCGGCGACGATGTGTTTCCGGCTTCCTTGGAGATCGATCTCAGCGCGCGCCTCGCACCCGAGCGGCTCGATAAGCTGGTGCAAGGCATCGGTCAGTTCTCGGCCGCCGAGGAGATCGAGACGTATCGCACGTTCATCGGACAGTTTCACACGCTGCTGCAAGCCGGCCGCACGGGCGCATGGGCGCTCTCGTTGCTCGTGCTGATCTGTGTGCTCGCGGTGATCGGCAACACGATCAGGCTCGCGGTGCTCAACCGCAAAGATGAGATCGAAGTGCTCAAGCTGTGCGGCGCGACCGATTCGTTCGTGCGCAGTCCGTTCCTGGTCGAAGGCGTACTGCAGGCCGTCATGTCGGCGAGCCTCGCGATGGTGCTGCTGCTGTTCGCGTATCTGCTCCTGCGTGGGCGCGTCGAGTCCACGCTCACAGCTTTCACAGGCGTAAGCTCCGTGTTCCTCTCTCCGCTCACCGTGGCCTGCGTAATCGCAGCTGCGGGTGCGCTCGGCGGGCTCGGCAGCGCGCTCTCGCTGCGCCGCTACCTCAAGGTCTGACGCATGCCTCACCCCTCCCTGCCCCGCCTGGTGTTCGCAGCGTGTCTGTGCCTCGCCTCGCAAGCACAAGGCGAGCGTGGCGGAGGCATCGGCGCCGACCTCGCGGTGGACGACGCGCTGCGCGAGCTCGATCGCCAGAGCGCGCACAACGCGCAGCTCGCAAACGAGCTGACAACGCTGCACGAACGCGAACAAGCCATCCAGAGCGCGCTGCGCGTGCACGTGCGCGCGCTGTACCGAGTGACTCGCAGCGGCAGCGCGCCGGTCGCAGGTGGCTTCGAAGCGGTGCGCTCGTATCTCGCGCGCGTGCGTCGTTTGAAGACGATGGTGGTGAGTGACATCGCCGCCGTGACCTCGCTGCGCAAGGAGCAGCTCGCCGCGCGCGAGCGGATACGTCAGGGCCAGCGTGATCTGACTACGGCGCAAGATCGGGTCGCGCAGCAGCGTGAAGCCGCGACCGCCATGCCGTCGCGGGCCGCGGCGCAGGTCGAGCTTGCAGACAGCGAGCGCGGCTTTTACGGCCTGCGCCTCAGCAGCGGCAAGACGCTCGTGCCATTCGAAGAGCTTCGCGGAAAGCTCGCAACGCCAGTCAGCGGCGAGCTGCTGCTCCGCGACGTTCAGCGCGGCAACGCCACGGCGCTGTTGTTCGAGACATCCGCAGGCACCAGTGTCCGCGCGTCCGCGGCCGGTCGCGTCGCGTTCTGCGACGCGCACTCGGTGATCGTCGATCACGGCGGCGGTTACCAGACAGCATACGGACAGCTCGGCAACGTCGAAGTGCGAAGCGGCGACGAGGTCTCCGCGTTGGCGCGCCTCGGCACCGTCGCGGATGCCGTCGATCCAGCGCTGCTGTTCGAGGTCCGCAAAGGCTCACGCACGATCGCGCCGCGCGCTTGGCTCGGCCTGTGATCTGCGAGGATTAGCTCTCGCTGATCGACACATCGAATGTGTACTCGCCTGCTTCGTTAGCCGAGTACCCGGTGATCACATAGTAGTAAGTCCCTGGCGGCAACTGCTCATCGAGCAGCGGCACATGGTTCTCCGAGTCGTCGTTGCAGCTGACGGCTTCCCCCGCGCACAGCATCTCGCCCGACTCCGGCGCTTTGAAGCGCATGAGCATGCCGTCGAAGCTCTTGGTCTCGACGCGCGCGACCACGCGCTTGCCGGAGGTGAGCGTCAAGCTGAATGCCACGTCACTCGCCAGAGTTGGTGCCGGAGCACAGTTGACGTAGTCCGGCTGCATCCCGCGCGTGTCGCCAGAAAACAGACCACCCGTCTCGGGGATCGGCACCGCGTTGTAGCAAGTGTCGTTAGACATCACCGCGGTCACGGGCGTGGGCGGACGCTTCTCGACCATCAGCTCGACCTGCGTCGCGTTGTAACTATCGACCACCAAGAAGTACTGGCCGGCAGGCAGCGCGTGAACGACTGACTGCACGGGCGTACCACTGCGACAAACACGCTCCGACAGCTCGTTTCCGCACTCAGTCTGGATCGCGACAGTCACCGGCATGTCGTCATCGCCGCGCACCTGCACATCGAGGTCCTGCGGCTGGTCGAGCGTAAAGCCCAGCACCACATCCGACGCGCCCTGCCCCTGGCAACGAGTCTGCGTGTCGTCTTGCATGCCAGCGATCTCGAGCGACTGCATCTCGCCGAATTTCAGCGCTTCAGGTGCGACGCAGCTGTCGCCGACCGGCGGTGGGGTCGGCGGAAGAATCGCGACGTCCAAGCCGAACGCGATCTCGTAGCTGGAGGGCCCCTCCACCACCAACACGTAATCGCCCGGCGGCAGCTGGTGATAGTACGCGACGATCCGTTGATCGGACTGGCAGCGCACCTCTTCCGAGTCGGCGCTGCAGCCCCGCCGCAGCGCCAGCGTGATCACCCGACTTTCAGTTCCGATCGCCGAGACCTCTAGGTCACTCTCTTGGGTGAGCGTGAGCTTGTAGTAGAGGTCAGGAAGGCCCGCGGTGCCGCAGCCGGTGTCCGTGCTGTCAGGGACATCGACGAAGTCGGCATCGAAATGGCCGCCTGCACTCACGCTTATCGCGTTCGCGCAGGTCGTGTTCGGTGGCGGTTCCGTGGCATCCGAGAAAGTCACCTTGAGCAACACGCTGCTCGCGCTCACCGACGAGGCGACAACGACGAAATACTCGCCAGGAGGTAAAGCCCGCACCCGCAGATCGCTGGGATAGCTCTGCGCACACTGAAGCTCGCTGCTTTGATCGCCGCACGTGGTTTGCAAGCCGACGACCGCGAGCTCTTCGGTGCCGTCGGACTGTAGGCCGCTCGCGATCAGCTTGACGTCGCGCGGACGATCCAAGCTCAGCTTGAACACCACGTCGCGCATCGTCATCGCTTCACTGCAGCTGAGTGGGTACTCGCCCGTCGCGCCGATCATCGACACGTTGAACACGCCGCCCGCGCTCACGTCGAGCGCGTCGTCGCACTTGTCGTGCGGCACCGCACCGCACTCTGCTTCGTCGGGCACGTCGTCGCAGTCGTTGTCGATCATGTCCCCGCACAGCTCGCGCGCGAGCGAGCCACGCATGGGATCGAAGTCGTCGCAGTCAGTGCCACCCGGACAGTGATAGTCGGCCTCGCCGTCATGATCGAAGTCGCGCATGTCGTGGATGCACGCTTTCGCGTCTTCATCGCAGCGATCGATCGTGCAGGGATCTTTGTCATCGCACGTCGGCGGGGGCGCCTCAATGCACCCCTCCGTGGGATGACACGTCTCCACGCCGTTGCAGAGCAGGCCATCGCTGCATTGGGTGCTATCGAGCCGATTGCTGCAGTAAGTGGCTTCGAGACACTCGTCCACCGAGCAGTCGATGCCATCGTCGCAATCGCGGTCAGTCTTGCAGGGACGTGCGCCTTCGGGCAGCGGAAAACCGGCGTCGTCATCGACGCCGACGTGCACGGGACGCTTCGGCAAAGGACCCAATGTGATCGCGTCCGTCGGACCGAGCTCGCAGCCAACGGCGACGGCGGCCGTGTAGCATAAGCCCAACACACAGGCCCACAGGCGCAACCGCGCCGCACTCTTAACTGGTTGCACCAGGGTCATTATTGCGTTCTCGCGAGGATTTGCCAGGACTCGCGTGTTGTGGACGATACCAAAGCCGCCACCTGACCGTGTAGACTACTCGTTACGCCACTGCAGGGCAGAAGACTGTAGCGCGGGCCGATCACACCATCCACGCGGCGAGCACCCAATCACAAAGGCGGTGTGCGACCGCAAGCTCCGCGACTCCCGACCTCCGGTCAGGTCAAAACAAGCATGGAAAACCAGCTCACGCTTCCTCTGCCGCTGGACCAACTGCCGGCAGCCCTGCAGCGGTTTTGCAATCCACAAGGTCCGCTGCCCGCGCGTGTCATGGCAGCCAAAGGCCTGGTCCCCGTCAAGGGTAGCGACCAGGTCACGATGCTCGCACAGCTGAGCGCCGATCCCGAAGAGCAGGTGCGCAACACCGCGGTCCAAGCGTTGCTCAAGCTGCCAGAAAGCGTGCTGCAGAGTGCCTGTGAAGCGCAGCTGCCGCCCGCCGTGCTGCACTTTCTAGGCCGCACCTTCAAGCAGGAAGATCTGCTCGGACGGCTCGTCGCAAATCATCACACCTCGGACGAGACCATTCACGAGGTCGCGCGCGTGTGCAGCGAACAGCTGGCGGAGCGCATCGCGGTGAACGAGAGTCGCTTGCTCCGCGCGCCCACGATCATCGAGGCGCTGTACAAAAATCGCAACACGCGTATGTCGACAGCTGATCGCTTGATCGAGCTCGCAGCTCGCAACGGCGTCGTGCTGCATGGCATCCCGAGCTTCGCCGAAGCGGTCGAGGCGGTGCGTAGCCAGCTCATCCCAGAGCCGAGCGACGAGCCGTTGCCGCAGGACCTCGCGTTTCAAACCTCGCTGGCCGAGGACAAAGATGAAAACGCCTACGAAGACGACAAGGCGGCAGGGCTCGAAGAGGTCAAGCAGGCCTACAAGCCTCTGAACATGCAGATCCTCGACATGAGCAAGTCGGAGAAGCTGCGGCTCGCGCTCGTCGGCAACATGGCCGCGCGCGCGATCTTGGTTCGCGATCACAACAAACAAGTCGCCATGGCCACCATTCAGTCACCTCAGCTCACAGTCGGCGAAGCGGCGGACATCGCGCGCAGCAAAGAAGTGAGCGAAGAGATCCTGCGCTTCATCGGCAACAAGAAAGAGTGGATCAAGAGCAGTGAAGTCAAGCACAACCTGTGCTTCAATCCGAAAACTCCGGTGGGCGTCGCGATGCGGTTCGTCTCGCATCTGCGCATGGAAGAGCTAAAAGCCCTGGCCAAGAATCGCAACATCCCTGGCCAGATCAAATCCATGGCAGCCCAGTGGGTGATCCGCAAAGAAAAGAAGGATGGCTGATGTCACTGCTCGGAAAGTTGTTTGGAGGCCGCACGCTCGAACAGGAGCGCGCGCACGCCGACTCACTCTTCGAACGCGAAGACTTCGGCGGGGCCAAGCTGGCTTACGAGCGCGCGGCGTCGCTTGCGAAAGCGCAGCCTGAGGTCAAGCGCGAGCTGATCCAGCGCGCGGAAGCCTGCCAGGACGCTATCGCGCAGCAGCAGCTCGCTGAGTCCGAGCGGCTCGCGCGTGAAGGAAATCTCGAGCTCGCGTTCGAGGCGTTGCGTCAGGTGGAGCTGACAGCAGCTGACCCGCGGCTGCAGCAGCAAGCGCGTGAGCGCATGGAGCTCTTGGAGCGCGCGGTCGTGCGCGCAGAGGTGGCGGAGCACACAGCGCCGAACGAAGAAGATCGCTTCGAGCTGATCGCAGGGGGCTTCGAAAACGACCAGTACGCCGAGTACATGGCGCACGGTGAGGCGGTCAAACAAGCCCTCTTGTTGCTGCACGACGGGCACACGGCTCAGGCGCGCGCACACCTCGAAGAAGTGCTGAAGACGGCGGACGGGCCGCGCTATCTCTGGTTCGAGCTGGGGCGCGCGCGGCTCGCCGACAACGACGCTGCAGGCGGACAAGAAGCGCTCGAGAGATTCCTGTCCAGCCTGCACGAGGACGAAGGTGGAGACGCACTGCTGCTCGCGCGCACCGAGCTCGCACAGCTCGCGCGTGCACGCGGTGACTTCGACGCGGCGGTCGCGCACTTCGAGGCCGCGCTGACTGCAGCGCCGTCCGATCCGCGGCCTTATCTCGCGATGGCGAGCTTCTTTCGGCAGGAGAAGCTGCTCGAAGAAGCCGTCGAAGTGTTGGAAGCGGGGCTCGAAGCGCTGCACGGTCGCCAGCCCGACATTCGGCTGTGGCACGAGCTCGGCCTGGCCTATGCCGATCAAGGCAAAGAAGCGGAGGCCATCCAGTGGCTCGAGCGCATGGTGGATTATCTGGCGAGTCAGAAGCTCACCGATATGCCGGCGGAAGGCACGGCCAAGCTGGCTGAGCTGCACGAGCGCGCTGGGCGCAATGCGCGCGCGCTCGATCTGTATTCGTTGCTCGCGCACGGGACGGATGTGCCGAGGCTCTACCACTACCATGAGCAGGCGGCGCGGCTCTTGCTCGCAGGGAACATGCAGCAGGACGCTCGCAGGATGCTGGTGAGGGCGCTCGAGCTGGCGCCGGATGATGCCGAGGTAAAGGCGCGAATCCAGGCGAGTTTGCAGGCTACGGAGGCGTGAATCCCTGAGCTAGGGATGGGTGAACACCTAGGGGGTGTGCTAGTCTGTTCGGCGCCATTGCGTGGACCGGGAATCGACTCGGCCGCGACTGAGGCACGGAACGAGTGGTTCATGTCCAAACATACGCCTGTCGCGGCTAGCCGCGTCACCGTACCAAGCCTGCGAGCGATGGCTGCTCGCGGTCAGCGTCTCGTCATGGTCACAGCCTATGACGCGACCTTCGCTCGGATGTTAGACGAGGGCGGCGCAGACATCTTGCTCGTCGGAGACTCGCTCGGGAACGTCGTGCAAGGGCTCGACACGACGCTGCCGGTCACGCTCGACGAGATGATCTACCACGCGCGTTGTGTCTCGCGCGGCGCGCGGCGCGCGCACTTGGTCGGCGATATGCCGTTCATGAGCTACCAAGTCTCGAGCGAAAAAGCGCTGGAGAACGCTGGCCGCTTTCTGTCGCAGGGCAACATGCACGCCGTGAAGCTCGAAGGCGGCGTGGAAGTGGCAGAGACCATCCGGCGCATCGTGGGCGCAGGCATTCCGGTCATGGGCCACGTCGGCCTAACGCCGCAGAGCGTGCACGCGATGGGTGGCTTCAAGGTCCAAGGCAAAGACGAGGACGACGCGGACCGCGTGCTGCGTGACGCGCAGGCTGTGGCAGACGCAGGAGCGTACTCGATCGTGCTCGAAGGCATTCCGAGCGGGCTCGCCGGTCGCATCCGCAAGCAAATCGGGATCCCGACCATCGGCATCGGCGCAGGCCCCGATTGCGATGGCCAAGTGCTCGTCTCGTACGACATGCTCGGCCTCTCGCCGGATCGCGTGCCCAAGTTCGTGAAGATGTATGAGACCATGTTCGAGCGCGGCGTAAGCGCGATGCGCAGCTATGCGGAAGAAGTGCGTAGTGGCGCGTTCCCGACCGCTGCTCACAGCTTCGGCACTGGCGCAGCGAGCGCCTCCGCCAAGCACGCCGAGCCCGCCGCCCCCACCGAACCCGTCCACTGATGGCCGAACAAGTCGACACCCCTCGCGCGCTCTTCGAGCGCACCGATGCGCTTCGCATGCGCGGTGAGCGCATCGGTCTGGTGCCGACGATGGGCGCGCTGCACGACGGACATCTGTCTCTGATCGACGCGGTGCGCGCCGCAGGTGCGACGCGCATCGTCGTCAGCATCTTCGTCAATCCACTGCAGTTTGGGCCGAACGAAGACCTCGCGAAGTACCCGCGCACGCTCGCAGCCGACATCGCCGGCTGCGACGGTCGCGGCGTGGACTTCGTGTACACGCCGCAGCCGGACGCGATGTATCCCGCAGGTTTTCAGACGCACGTCGAGGTCGAGCAGATCTCACTCGAACACGAAGGGCCGCTGCGGCCCGGGCATTTTCGCGGCGTCGCTACGGTTGTCACGAAGTTGCTGACGGCCACAGGTCCGTGCATAGCTGCGTTTGGTCGCAAGGACTATCAACAGCTCCAGGTCGTGAAGCGCTTGGTGCGCGATCTCGATCTGCCAGTCGAGATCCTCGAATGTCCCACGCTGCGTGAGCCAGACGGGCTCGCGATGTCGTCGCGCAACCGTTACCTGAGCCCTGAGCAGCGCGCGCAGGCGAGCGCGATCTATCGCGGCCAACATGCTGCGAGCCGCGCTTTTGCCGCAGGCGAGCGCGATACCCGCGCGCTCCTTGCGCTCGCGCGCACTGAGATCGCCGCGGTCTTCGACAGCATCGACTACGTCACGATCGCTGAATCCCACACGCTCGCCGCTGCGGATACCTCTGCGCCTGACTCCAGCGTGATGCTGGTGGCGGCGCGACTCGGCAGCACACGCTTGATCGACAACTGCCTCTTGGGCCACGAGTGTTTGGACGCGCGGACCTCCTGATCGCGCTGCCGTAACCATGAGCTCAGGCATCGTGCACGCCTGCTAGGGGTGCTACAGTCGCAGGCGATGAGCCAGCCTTCAGGACAGATGCTAAGCGTCACAGCGGAGATGCTGCAAAGCAACCAGCTGTTCAAAGGCGTGGAAGCAAGCGCCTTGCAGTCATTGCTCGAGCAGTACAAGCCGGAGATCGCACAGCCCGGCGAGTGGATCATGCGCGAAGGCAGCGCCGCTGACTTCATGTTCGTGATCATCAACGGCGAGCTCGAGGTGGTCTCACATGGCGGCGGATCCAACGCTGATGTTCGCGTCGCGCTGCTCGGCCCAGGTGACTGGGTGGGCGAGATGGCGATGCTGGATCCAGACGCGCAGCGCTCTGCTTCGGTGCGCTCGCTCGCGCCGAGCTTGCTCTTGCGTCTCACGGTGAGCCAGATGCAGCAGCTCGAAGCGGAGCAGCTCCCCGTCTACAACGCCATGGTTCGCAACGTCGCGCGCGAGCTCAGCCGGCGCCTGCGCGTCGCAGATCGTTTGATCGCGCGAACCAGTGCGGCGATGGCCAAGCAGTACGTGCTCGAGAGCAAGCGCCCGCCGAAGCCGTAGGTGCGCCCGCGCACGGTGAGTGCAATTGCGAACACCACGCATCCCGAAAGATACGTGGTGTCGAAGAATGGGTCAGCCTTGCATCCGCGATGATGCGGCGAGCGCTGCCTAGCGCTTGTGCAGGCGAGCGGACTGGCGCTTGCGAGCCATGCGGTTGACGCGGCGCCGATTTTTCGCCTTCAGCTTGGCGCGGAAACGGCTGGAACGCTTACGATCTTTCGAGCGAGCGGAAGTTGTAGACCAGAGAAACATGCGTTCGGCTCCTAAACAGGACCGCCTTCTAACCCCGTAGCTCGCTCATTGCAACCGACACAGCCCGCCTTCGGCGTTGGCCGAGAGCCGGATGCACTTTTCGCCGGTCTTGCAGTCGCCGTCCGTGAGACAAGGTGGGACGCACGTCTTCGGCGTCTTGGGGTCCTCGTCCAGGTCGGTGCAGGCGAAGCCCTTGGCGCACTCGGAAGCGTCTTTGCAGTTGTGCTCGCAGCTGGTCTCGTCGCTGTCGTTACCCTGCGAGACGCAGATGTTGTTCGCGCCGCACACGTCGGTGGGCAGCCCAGGCACCGCGCAATCGAACACGGTGCAGATGCCTGGCAGCACCTCGGTCGCGCTGACTTGATACACAAGGCAGTAGCCCAGACCGAAAGGCGAATAACAGTCGGCATTTGTCTCGCAGGACTGGCCGATGTTGTTGGTGGTCACGGCGTTGTAGTTCCCGCCGACGCAGACACCTGAATCAGCGCCTGCACCACCGTTGTAGTGGCAACGATACCCCTCGCGGCAACCTTGGCCGTGCCCTGTGGTACCTAGCCGCTGGTCTGCCGGCTCGGCGCCCACCTTGCAGCTCTGGAAGCAGAGCGGCTCGGTCGGTGACTCACCGAGCCACGGCCGTAGCGACTCGCATACCGTGTTGTTGTCGCATGCGTTCGCGGGGAGCTCGCAGCCGGGACGCGTGCAGTAACCGCCCGGGAAGCCCTGTCCTGCGACCGAAGCGCCGTCGACGATGCAAACGCCGTTCTCGGGGCAGTCGTCGTCTCGCATGCAGCTCTCGCCGCTCGCTTGCGCGCCCGCCGGATGCACGCAGCGCGCGGTCGCGGGATCGCACGTCACGTTCGACGCGCTGTCGTAACCGTTCGCATCGAACACGCCGTCGTCGTCCGAATCGATCGGTCCGATGCGGCATTCGGTGTCGCTCTGACAGCCTTCGCTGCAGTAACCGTCGGTGAAGCCGCAGGTGTAGCCTTCGCGACAGCCCGACTCTTCCTCGCTCGGATCACAAGCCTTGCGACAGCCGACGATGAAGCCCTGCTGGTTGCGCCCGACTGCATCGCAAACGCCGTCTGGACCACAGCCCTGCGCCCCTTCCGAGCCCATGGGATCGCACGACACCGCGGTGCCGTCGTAGAGCGTCGCACGCTTCGGTGTGCACGAGCCGCCGAGGAACACGTACTGGTCGATCGCGCCTTCCGGCGCGCCACTCACGGGCACCGAGCTCTTGACCTCTGCGTCGCAGACATAGCCGCCGCCGCAGTCCGCGTCGCGCGTGCATGCAGCTCCTAGCTGCGCCTCTGCTTTGGCACCGCTGCTGCCGCCGCTGCCTGCTGCAGAGCGACCGCCGCTACCAGCTGCAGAGCTCGAACCCGCCCTGCCGCCTGAGCCGGCATCGGTCTGCGGGGGAGAGTCGTCGTCTCCGCCACAGGCGCTCAAGCTGACCATCGAGATCAACGAGCTGCCGGCGAGCGACAACAGCAAACGAACTATGGAGATGCGTCGCGCCTGATGAGTACTCAATGCAGCTCCTTGAAGCATTCGGGGAGAACACCAGCCACCGTCATGTCGCCGGTGATGCTGAGCCTACCAGCTCGATACGCTTCTGTGGCGTCCAAACAGCCAGTGATCAGCCGAAGGAAATCGGCCAGGTCCAACGCTAGGACGACGCGAGCCTCGCCCAGTTGGCCGCGGGACAGCGTGCACTCGCCATCCGCTACTTCGAGCTCGTAGCTCACAACCTCGCCTTTCGACGTGGTGATGTCCCAACGGATCAGCGCGCTTTGTCCTGCTGCGCGATCGCTTTGAAAAGCTTCCTTAATGCCCAAGAAAGCTTGTTCGAGTGTGGCATCTGCGCCGCCGACGCTACAGACCCAAGCTAGGATCTCATCGTCGGTTCGGCCCTGAAGGATTTGGCCAATCTCGCTCGCCTGCGTCATGCGGTCTGCTTTCCGACTGAGCTCACGCGTTTTGTCATCAGCGTGTTGTCCCGACTCATAGGCAGGCCGGCCAGCTCGTGTCAACCCACTGAAGCCCTAACGGAAGGACGAAATCTTGGATCAGAGCGCCTTGGACAGCTCCTGACTGCTCGGGTTGCGGGTGTTTCGCTACTGGAGTAATGGCAACCAACATGGCACGCGCGTCGACACGCGGGATCCGCGTCGAGGTAAAGAGTCAGTTCTTGCCGCAGCATTCAAGCGCCAGCGGTCGCAGATTTGCTTTCTCTTACACCGTGCAAATTTCGAACGAGTCTAACGAGACCGTGCAGTTGCGCAGCCGACATTGGCACATCCTGCACGGGAACGGACGGCGCGAAGAGGTACGCGGTCCAGGTGTAGTGGGTGAGCAGCCTGTGCTGCGTCCTGGCGAAGGCTTCGAGTACTCGAGTGGCTGCGTGTTGACCGCTCCGCACGGAACGATGCACGGCACCTACGAGATGGTTTCCGGTGACGGCGTGCGCTTCGAAGTGGAGATCCCGGCGTTTAGTCTGTCGACACCGCACTCGCTCAACTGAGCGTGTACGCGCCTTTACAATTGCCAACCGGATGGCATGCTTTCGCTCCTTCTGCGGTAGCGGCAGCGCGCGTCCGCACAATCGCACTCCACTCAATCGAGCTGGCTTGCCGCCAGGCCCGGACCGCTATACGAGGGGCATCGCCATGGACGGACAAAAGATGACGGTGAAAACATTGACTGGCGCTGAGCGGCTCGTCCAATGCATGGAGAACCAAGGCGTCGAGTACATCTTCGGCCTGTCGGGTGGCGCCGCGATGCCGATCTTCGACGCCCTCGTCGACTCGAAGATCAAGCTGATCCTGACCCGGCACGAACAAGGCGCCACGCACATGGCGGATGGCTACGCGCGTGCGACTGGGCGGCCCGGCGTCGTGCTCGTGACGTCTGGTCCAGGTGCTACCAACACTGTGACCGGTCTGCTCACGGCATTGATGGACAGCGTGCCGATGATCGTGCTGTGCGGTCAGACGCCGACCTTCAACCTCGGCAAAGACGCCTTCCAAGAAGCCGACGTCACCGGCATCACCTACCCGGTCGTCAAGCACAGCTATCTCGTCACGGACGTCAATGACATCCCGCGCGTGATGCACGAGGCCTTTTATCTCGCGACGAGCGGCCGTCCCGGTCCGATCCTGATCGATCTGCCGAAGGACGTGACCTCGGCGATCTGTACCGCGCCCGACCCTGAGCTGGTCAACATGCCCGGCTACTTCACGCCCGGACGCGCGGACCAGAGCGCGCTCGAGGCTGCGGCCAATGCGCTCGCGCGCTCGAAGCGTCCGCTCCTGTACGTCGGTCACGGTGCTGTGATCGCCGGCGCGGGAAGCGAGATCACCCAACTGGCTGAGACGCTGAACGCGCCGGTGGTGAACACGCTCCTTGGCAAAGGCGCGGTGGACGAGACGCACGAGCTGCACCTTGGCATGCTCGGCATGCACGGCACGGCTTACGCCAACAAAGCGGTGCAAAACTGCGACCTGATCATGGCGATCGGCGCGCGCTGGGACGACCGCATCACCGGCCGCCTGTCGGAGTTCTGTCCCGACGCGACGCGCATCCACGTCGACATCGATCGCGCCGAGTTCGACAAGATCGTGCAGAGTCACGTGCAGCTGCTCGGCGATGCCAAGCTCGTGATCGAGGATCTGTTGCCGCTCGTCGGCAAGCTCGATACGCAAGAGTGGCTGGCGCAGTGCGCGCAGTGGAAGAAGGAGTTCCCGCTCAAGTACTCGAAGCGCGGCAAGTCGCTGAGGGCGCAGCACGTGCTCGATCGCTTGAACGATCTGACTAAAGGCCAATCGCTCGTGACGACCGACGTCGGTCAGCATCAGATGTGGGCCGCACAGTTTCTCCGGACGCGCGAGAATCGCATGTGGCTCTCGTCCGGCGGCGCCGGCACGATGGGCTACGGCTTTCCGGCGGCGATAGGCGCGGCGTTCGCGCGTCCTGAGGTGCCGGTATGGGCCATCGTCGGCGACGGCGGTTTTCAGATGACGTTGAGCGAGCTCGCGACGGCAGCGATCCACAAGCTGAACGTCAAGGTGCTCATCATCAACAACAACTACCTCGGCATGGTGCGCCAGTGGCAGGAGCTGTTCTTCGACAACCGTCTGAGCGGCGTCGACCTCGAAGGCAACCCTGACTTCGTGAAGCTCGCAGGCGCCTACGGGATCAAGGGCTTCTACATCCGTAAGCCCGAAGAGATCGACAAGGTGCTCAAAAAAGCGATGGCCTACAAAGCTGGCCCGTGCGTCGTCGAAGCAGTGGTCGTGAAGGAGGACAACGTCTTCCCGATGATCCCTGCAGGAGCCGGCTATCGCGAGATGCTGATCGAGCCCCCGAAGAAGAAGCTCGCGAAGCCCGAGGGCAGCACCTGAGCCCTACCCCAACTCTCACTTAGCAAACAGCTGATCATGGCCGCGCCGTCGAACAACGCTCTTCATACCTTTTCGATTATCACCAAAGACCAACCTGGCGTGCTCGTACGCATCGCGCTGACGTTCGCGCGGCGCGGGTACAACATCGAAAGCCTGGCGGTGAGCCCAGGCGCGCGGCACGGCTATTCGCGCATGACGATCACAAGTCGTGGTGCATCGGACAACATCGAGCAGATCAAGCGACAGCTGGCGAAGCTGATCGACGTCGTCTACATCACCGACCACTTCGATCAGGCGCCGATCGAAGTGGAGATCGCGCTGGTGAAGCTGCGCGTGCCGCGCGATGGCCGGATCGAAGTCGCGCGCATCACCGAGAACTTCGAGTCTCAAGTGGCTGACGAAGACGACGACACACTGATGCTGCGGCTGTCGGGCACGTCGCAGGAGCTCGACGACTGCATCGCGGCGCTCATGCCTTACAACATCGAAGAGCTGATCCGCTCAGGCAAGATCGTCATGGACAAGGGGCCTTCGCCGCTGTCAGACGCGCTCAACGGGATTGCTTAGAGCAAGTCCACTCCAGTGACTTTGCTGAGCTCGACCAATGCTTCGGGCAGCGACACGACTTTGATCGTGGTCATGCCGAGGGCTTTGGCCGCTTTGAGGTTGAGCCCGATGTCGTCGAGGAATGCAGCTTGCGGCGGCTCGACACCGAGCTTGCTGCACGCGAGCTGGTAGATGCGCGGGTCGGGCTTACGCAACCCCACCACCGTCGACTCGATGAACACGTCGAACTCCGCGCGCAGGACATGCATCTTCGAGCCCTGATCCTCGTTCGCCCAATTGTTGGTGAGCGCGGCGACCTTGAGCCCGGCTGCGCGCAGCTTGCGGATCGCGTTGACCGCGGCAGGCCGGATCGCTGTGCTGTCCGCCAAGCGCTGCATGATCGCGGCGCCTGAGACTTGCAGGCCGAGCGCTGCCATCTCCGCGTCGAACGCGGTGTAGAACTCGGGCATCGTCAGCTCACCGCGTTCCAAGCGCGACCATGCGCCCGCATGGCCTGCGGCGACGATGTTCCGATTCACGGTATGCGGTGGAATGCCAAGCTCGGTCTCGTAAGCCACGAAGACTTCGAGCGGAGAGTCGAGCACGACCCCGCCCAAATCGAAGATAACTGCGGAGATGGACATGGCGCGTTGGTAGCCCAGTTGGCAGCAGGGCTCAATCCGGCAGTGCGCTATGCTCAGCTGGATGGTGCTGCTCAGCTCTCCACTCACCGCCTCGGCGCGCGGCGGTCTGCTCGTCGTCTGGCTGCTGCTCGCGTGCGGCGCAGAGCGCGCACATAGCGTGGAGCGCAGCCAGGCCGCTGCCAGCGGCATTGCTTGTCGTGGGCACGTGGCCGCGACGCTCCCGCTGCCGGGCGTGAAGCCCGAGGAGACGCGGCTCGACTACTGGCTCGCTCGCTACTCCCCGGCTGAGCTCGACCGGCCGTTGCTGAACGAGGCGGAGATCGCTGCCTACAACACGCGCATCGGGCGCCGGCAGGGACACAACGACTACAGTCAGCGCGATCTGCGCGTGCCACACAGTCAGCTGGAGCTCCATGTCGAGCTCAACGAACGGCTGTCGCATCAGCGCAGCGAGCTTGAGGCAGGCCAGCTGGTCAAGCTGGATGGCAGCGCCCTCAGCCGTGAGGAGGTCGCGGTGTTCGAGAGCGCTGTGAGCTTCCAGCCGCCGAGTCAGCGCGTGGTGTTGGAGCCGGTGCTGCTGCGCTGTGGGCCATTGAACGCCGGCTTGTACCGACCGAGCGAGCCTGCGCCTCAGCCCGCTTACGACCACAATGCCTGCGGTCCGCTGGCAGCCCAGGAACCGGTGGAGCTGCTCGGCCGCGCCGCCAACGGAATGTGGCTGCTGCGCACGCGCTACTCACTGGGTTTCCTCGCCCCTGACGCGGCGCTCTCGGAGCCCATACCGGCCGCGTACAGCGAGGCCTTCCTCGGCACCGACCGGGTGATCGCCGCGCCTGCCAGCCGCCTCACCGCAGCTCCGAGCGGCAAGACCGTAGAGCTCGAGCGCGAGACCGCGCTAGCAGTGTCGCGCGACGGCAGCCCGGTGCTGGCGACACGTGGGGGATTCGTTCGCCTACAAAAGAACCCAACGCTCACGCCGCAGGCGCGCCCGCTCACCCGGCGCAGCTTGCTCACCGCCGCATTTTCCAAGTTGGGCCAAGTCTACGGCTTGGGCGGCGCACAAGGTGGGCTGGACTGCTCCGGTTTGTTGGTCGACCTGTTCGAGAGCTTCGACATCGCGCTGCCGCGCTACAGCGGCTGGCAAGCCAAAGCAGGAAGCTACACGCTCGACGTCAGCCAGCAGACGCCCGACGAGAAGCTACGGCGACTCGACCTCGCAGCCAAGAACGGCGTCGTGCTGCTGCACTTCCCAGGGCACATCATGCTGTACCTGGGTCGCTCCGAAGACGCACAGCCGCGCGTGCTGCACGCGCTCGGCGACTATCTCGTGCCGTGCGCTGGCGGCGAGGATCAAGTCGATGTGCAGCGGGTGATCGTCAGTGGGCTCGGGCTCGGTCAGGGCACGAGCCGCACGTCGTTGCTCGAGCGCCTGACGCGCATGGTCGTGTTCGGTCCGCCGCCACCAGCTGCACTCGCCAAGGAGGCCGATCCGGGCCCTCCTGCGCCGCCACGTGCGCCCACGGCGAAAGCCAGCTGCAAAGACAGCGAAGAGCACACGATCTTCGTGTCGCCGATCGATCCGCAGCCAGGCGAGCCGATGCGCGCGATCAGCGCGAGCCAGAGCGATCCCGCCGGCGCGAGCTTGCGTATCTTCGACGACAAAGGCGAGCCGATGCCGATCGCAGCGCTGGCGCTCGGTGGTCCGCCGTTCGGGCACGTCGCGCGCGCGCAGCTGCCGGCGGGCAGCTACAGCATCGTGCTCGGTGAAGCGGACAAACCGCTCGCGTGCCGACGCATCAAAGTTCGCAAGACGCCGAAGGGCGCGATCGCGCGCAAAGAAGGTGACCCGTATTGGGAGCCGCGCACGAACTGGAGTCGCTCGACTGAAGCGCTGTACGCGTTGTTCGTGGAGCAGCTGTTCAGCGGGCCGCCGGACGACGAGCAAACCTGGACCAACCTGCACAGCCTGCTGCGCGATCCCGAGCGCAACGTGCTGATCGATCATCTGCAGCTCGGCGAAGACAAGAAGCTGCAGATCGAGCCGGATTGCGCCGACCTGCCCTACTCGCTGCGCGCGTACTTCGCCTGGAAGCTGCGTCTGCCTTATGGCTATCGGCTGTGCAACCGCGGCGGCCGCGAGCGCCCGCCGACTTGCAGCGAGGTGCATACGTCGCTCGACCCGCGCAAGGCGCCGGAGGAAGTGGCTGCGTTTTCGGAGTTCGTGAACCGCGGCGTGCGCTGGGGTGTCCATTCCGCGACGGGCCGCACCGCACCTGATGACTCGGAGAGCGACCTGTATCCTGTCGCGCTCGACCGTGAGTCGCTCACGCCCGGTACGGTCTACGCAGATCCGTACGGCCACGTGATGCTGATCTCGAAGTGGTTCGCACAAGGCAGCATCAAGAACAGTCCGATCGGGGTGATGATCGCTGCTGAGGCGCAGCCCGATGGTACGATCGGACGGCGGCGCTTTTGGCAGGGGTCGTTTCTGTTCGACCCGAACACAAAGGCCTACGGTGCAGGTTTCAAGCGTTTCAGACCGTTCGACTTCGATCGCAAAGCCAAGACGCTGACGACGCTCGACAACAGCGCGCTCAGCAAGCAGCGCCAGCTGCCGCGCTTCAGCCGTGCGCAGTACGAGATCACGCGCGAAGACTTCTACGAGCGGATGGATGCGCTCATCAATCCCCGACCGCTCGCTCCGAGCGATCACCTAAAGAACTTGGTCGATGCCCTCGACGAAGCTGCGAGGAGGCGCGTGCTGTCTGTGAACAACGGCGAGGACTACAAGAAAGCGCATCCTGGGCAAGTTATCCCGATGCCGCGCGGCTACGAGGTGTTCGAGACCCAAGGCCCCTGGGAGGACTTTGCGACGCCGTCTCGCGATATGCGCTTACTGATTGCGATCGACACCGTCAACGAGCTGCCAGGACGCGTGGAGAAGCATCCTGAGCGGTTCGCTTTGCCTGCCGGCACAGCGCCGAGTGCCGCGGCCAAGAACCTGCGGACGGCGCTCGATCGCGAGCTGAAGTCCCGCTCCTTCCAGTACACGCGCAGCGATGGCTCGACGCAGACGCTGACCTTGGCCGATGTGGTGGCGCGCGCCGATGCGTTCGAGGTGACGTACAACCCGAACGACTGTGTCGAGCATCGCTGGGGTGCGCCCGAGGGCTCGCAGGAGGCTGGGACTTGTAAGCGGCGTGCGCCTCCCGAACAGCAGCAGCTGCTGGAGACTTATCGCAGCTGGTTTCATGCGCGTACACGTCCGCCGCGAGGCAGGTGATTTCACGCTATGGTCGGCGGATGACGTCAGGCATCAAGCGACGCCAATGGCTGCAAGCCGTGGGCACGGGGCTGCTCGCGACCGGTACCGGTGCACGACCTGCTCACGCAAAGACCGCGCTCGTACGCGATCCGCGCGGCATCTTGGAGCTGCCATCTGGGTTCAGCTACCGTGTGATCTCACGCGCCGGTGAACGCATGCATGATGGCTACCGCGTGCCTGGGCACTTCGACGCGATGGGGGTGTTCGAAACGGATGGGCAGCTTATTTTGATGCGCAACCATGAGGTCGCGCCGGGCGAAGCGGTCGCAGGACCTTACGGGTCCGGCGTGTCTGCGCCGAAGGAAGCGTACGATCGCGCTGCCTTCGGTGGCGTTACGCGGCTCGTGCTCGATCGCGAGCGCATCGAGGTGAAGCGTCAGGAGCTCGCGCTGTGTGGCACGCACTGGAACTGCGCCGGCGGCTTGTCGCCCTGGGGCTGGTTGACTTGCGAAGAGATCTTCATTCCGGAGCACGGCTACGTGTTTCTCGCGCCGCACAACGCTCGCGGGCTCACCGAGGCCAAGCCGATCCGCGGCTACGGTCGCTTCAGGCATGAAGCCGCGACCGTCGATCCAGAGACGTTGATCGCGTATCTCAGCGAGGATCGCGAGGACGCGGCGTTCTATCGCTTCGTGCCGAGCTCTCCTAGCACGCCGTTCGAAGGCAAGCTGCAGGCGCTGCGCGTGCGCGATGCACCAGGCTTCGACACGAGCACATTGAAGCTCGGGCAGCGTGTGGCGATCGACTGGGTCGATGTGCCGGAGCCCGATCCTGCAGAAGACGACGTGCGCCTGCAGGCCCGCGCACGCGGCGCGGCGAGCTTTGCTCGCACCGAAGGCATATGGTTGTCAGGGCCGGAGCTGTTCATGTGTGCGACCGCGGGCGGGCCGATCGGACGCGGCCAGATCCTGCGCTTGCAGCACGCTGGGGAGCAGCCCGCGCTCAGCGTCGTGGCGCACAGCGAGGATGCTGCCATGCTCGATATGCCCGACAACATCACCGTGGCCCCGAGCGGCGAGCTGTTCGTCGCCGAGGATGGCCTCGAAGGCAACTGTTTGCGGCGCGTGACGCGCGACGGCAGCGTCAGCGACTTCGCGCGCAACGTGCTGTCCGCGAGCGAGCTGAGCGGTCCTTGCTTCACGCCTGACGGCCGTACGATGTTCGTCAACGTGCAGCACGACGGGCTCACCTTGGCGATCCAGGGGCCGTTCGGCGCTGCAGCTCACGGCGGCGGCCATGTCGGCGCACCCTCGCGACTCGCAGGCTTCGCTGGGCTCGGCGCCGGCACACTCGTGATCGCGCTCGGCGCGCTCATGCAGCGCAAGCGCCTACGCGCCGGCGCCTGAGCAACTCGCGACGTATTCGCGCACGACCTTGTCCAGCCCGTGAAACAATGCGCGAGAGATCAGCGCGTGCCCGATCGACACCTCGTCGAGGTGCGGCAAGTTTCGGAACAAGACCAAGTTCGCTAGGTCGAGATCGTGCCCGGCATTGATGCCTAAGCCGAGCTTGTGCGCGTGCTCTGCCGCACGCACGTAGCGCTCGAAGCTGCGCTGCCCCTCGCCGCTACCAGCTGCAAACGCACGCGCATAAGGTTCGGTGTACAGCTCCACGCGGTCCGCGCCCATGTCTGCAGCCCAGCTGATCGGTGCGAGCTCCGGATCGACGAACAGGCTGACGCGGATGCCTTCCGCTTTGAAGCGCTGCACGACCGGCGCGACGAGCTCCGAATCCCGGCGCGGGTCGAAGCCTGCTTCGCTCGTGATCTCGCCGGGCCGCACCGGCACGAGCGTGGCCTGGGTGGGCCGATGCTGGAGCACGAGCTCGATCCAATCGGGCCGAGGATCCCCTTCGATGTTGTACTCGATGCCCGGATGCTGCGAGGCGAGCAGCGCGGCGATCTCTGCGACGTCGCTGCGCCGGATGTGCCGCTCATCGCTGCGGGGATGCACTGTGATGGACGGCGCGCCAGCGGCCACGCACACCTTCACTGCAGCCAAAACACTGGGCTCCGCGCCGCCTCGCGAGTTGCGGACGGTCGCCACCTTGTTGACGTTTACGCTGAGGCGGATCACCCGGCTCATGTACACCCGGCAGGCGCGCGACGCTACGGCTCAAGTACGGACCGAGCGCCACAGCGTGTCGGCGCTGCAGACCATCGCTTCGACCGAGCCGAAGCGCAGCACATCGCCCGTACGCACCGGTAGGAGCTCGCGCGCCTGCACATCGTTCGCATTGTTTCGCGTGCCGTTCTTACTGCCCGCATCGGCGACGCACAGGTTGCCCTGCGGATCGCGCTCGAACCACGCGTGGAACTTCGAAACACTCGGGTGACGCAGCACGATGTCTTTGTTGCGCGCGCGTCCGACCGAGATGCGATCCACGTACGAGCCGTCATGCACACGCTTTTCAACGGTGATGGCGAAGTGACGGGCCTGCGAGAGTCGGCGACGCAGCTCAGAAACACTCACGCCGCCGTCGTCGTTCGCGGGGCCTAGGCGCGATGCATCGCCGATGTCTGCCACCACAGTGTGAAACGCCAGAACGTTGAGGTTCGGCTGCGCACGACTCGGTTGATCGTTCTTGAGCGCGGCGAGACCTGCTTCGAGCTCACCGGTCGGATCGTCGAGCTTCACGAGCAGAAATTGCGTTTCCGCGAACGCGGCGACGAACTCAGCGAGGGGCTGAGTTAGCGCCATCGAAAGTACGTCTTCAGGACAAAGTTGTTTCGGAATCGACGTCACAGGCGATGCATTCGGCTGGCCCACGTTAGGAGTGTACTGGGCCAACTCATGCTCGTCGACGTCGTGTTTTTCCTGACAGGCAAGAGGCGAGGTGCACAAGTGTAACGCGATCAGCTGACGCGCAGTGCAGCATGTCCGATGAAGAACGGACCCATATGTTGCATGAACTCAGCTGTTTGACGCGTGCGCCGCATCGATTCGACCACATGTGAGAGCGGATGTAGGTCCTTGCCCAGGAGCCCGATCACAAACTCGTTGTCTGAAGCATCGAGCCCGTAGCACGCCAAACGCACGTCATGTGCGAGGTCCTGCTCTCCGTAGGCACGACCGATCTTCCCATGCTCCGCCATAATACTGCCGCGTTCGTGTGGGGCCAGGCGACCAAACGCACCGATGCGACGCAGCGGATACCACACAGCCCAAGGCCACGCGGGGTTCTGAACCGTCTCGCGCGGACGATCCAGGAGCCAGTAACGCAGGTCGGACTCGTAGCCTGTCGCGTAGGTGCGCCCGAGCATCGAGAAGTCATGACGTAGGCGCAGGCCGTGCTCGTCGGCAACTTGCAGCGCGGGACGCACGCGCGTGATGAAGTGCGCGGGATCCTCGCTGTACGTAAGCAGCGCGATGCCGCGTGGATCATTCACGTCCTCGTAGAGCACCGCCGGTGCGCCCTGCTCTTTCAGCGCGCGGCCGAGCTGCGGCAGAGCGGCTTGTGCGCCGCTCTTGTCGCTCGTGTAGACCAGGAGCTGCATGAACAAGCGGCTGTGCAGCACCTGCGGATTGCCGGTGTGCTCACCCGCGCGCTCCGAGACGTCGACTGTGGGAAGCTCTGCGGGATGCGATGCGTGGGGATTCTTGGATTCGCTCATGGTCCGGCTAGGTTTCTAGATCCATGCGCGGACCGCGTCCAGCCAGTTAGGTCAGCCGGTCTGGCGTTTGCCGCCGCGCTTCGCTGCCGCACCACGAGCCTTCTTCGGACCCTTGAGCTCGGAGTCGTCCTCCTCGTGCTCTTCCGAGAGCTCCTCCGGCTCCGCCTTTGCCTTTGCTTTGTCAGGCTTACCCTTTGCGGCGGGCGCTGCACCTGGCTCACGCAGGCTCTGCTTGAGCGCTTCGAACAGGTCGATGATCTGCGCGGCTGGCTGCTCCGGCGCGAGCGTGATCTGCTGACCTGCAGCCTTTTCCTCGGCGGCCTTGCGCACGCGCGCGGCGTACTCGTCGTGGTACTTGTCGGCTGCGAACTCATCGACCGAGAGCTGCTCGATCAAGCGTTCTGCAAGCTGCTGCTCGGCATCGCTGAAGCGCAGATCGGGTCCGAGCTCGATGTCGTCGTAGGCGCGGACCTCGTTCGCGTAATACACCTGGTGCAGGATCAAGCCCTTCTTGTAAGGGCGCAGCAGCACGAGCTGCACTTTGCCGCGCGACCAATAGCGGCCGACAGCGATCCGTTCGGTGCTGCGCATGGCTTTCGAGAGCAGGTTGAATGCTTTCTCGCCGCCTTTGTCCGGGCCGATGTACTGGCTCTTCTCGATGTAGATGAAGTCGACCGTGCTCTCCGGCACGAACTCGACCAAGTCCAGTGTGGAGAACTTCTCCTCTTCGAGGGCGCGCAGCTCCTCTTCGCTGAACTGGACATACTGGTTTTTCGCGACTTCGAAGCCTTTGACGATGTCGCTGCGCTCGACCTCGACGTCCTCCACAGGGCAGTGAAGCTTCTGCCTGACTCGGCCTCCACATGCTTTGTGGAGTTGATTGAAATGCACGTCCTGCGGGCTCGTCGCCGTGTACAGCTTTACCGGGATCGATACGAGTCCGAAGGAGATCGTTGTGGAGCTGGTGGCGCGCGCGACCATGACGCTGCACCATACCTTAGGCACCTAGAACGTGGCGAGAAAGCTCGATTCATATCGCCAGAAGCGCGATCCGACGCGAACGAATGAGCCCTTTGGCGCTGAACCGATGGACAGCCCGAAGGGCACCGGCGCGACGACTGCAGGTCGCTTCGTCGTGCACCTACACGCTGCGACGCGTCGTCACTACGACCTCCGGATCGAGGTCGGCGGCACGCTGAAAAGCTTCGCAGTTCCGAAGGGCCCGAGCCTTGCGCCGCTGCAAAAACACCTGGCGATGAACACCGAAGATCATCCGCTGGAGTACCTGACGTTCGAGGCCGTGATCCCCGCAGGAAACTACGGCGCGGGCGCGATGATCGTGTGGGACACGGGCACCATCCACTACCTCGAGACCGACGCAGAGACGGGCATGGCCAAGGGCAAGCTCGACTTCTTGCTCTGGGGATTCAAGCTGCGCGGGCGCTTCGCGCTGGTCGAGACCAAGCAAAAGTACGGTGACAAACAGCGCAGCTGGCTGCTGCTGAAAAAGGCCGACGCGTACTCGCGCGAGCCGAGCGACATCATCACGTCCGAGCCGCACAGCGTGCTCTCGGGCATGGAGGTCGAGGAGCTGCCGCACGCGAAGGATCTCGCTTCCAAGCTGCACGACCACGCCTTGCAGCTCGGAGCGGCTGCGGGCGACGTGCGCCTCGACAGCCTCGTTCCGATGCGTTGCGCGGAAGGCGAAGGTCGCTTGGACAACCCCAAGTGTTTGTACGAGCTCAAGCTGGACGGCGTGCGCCTGCTCGCCGAGCGGCATGGCGATCAGGTGCAGCTGCGCTATCGCACGCGTCGCAACGCCACTGCGCTGTTCCCGGAGATCGTGCGGGCGCTCAGCGCGCTGCCGGTGAACCGAGTGATCTTGGACGGCGAGATCGTGGCGTTCGATGAGCGAGGCCTGCCCAGCTTCGCGCAGCTCGCGCAGCGCATCCACAAGCAGGACGAGCACTCGATCGCGGCTGCCATGCACAAAAAGCAGGTGCAGTACCTGGTGTTCGACATTCTTGCGATCGACGAGCTCGATCTGCGCAAGCTGCCGCTGCTCGCGCGCAAGCAGCTCTTGGCGGCGCTGTTGCGCGGCAAAGGCTTCGTGCGCACGGTGGATTACGCGGTCGGTGACGGCAACGCGCTGCTCGCGTTCTGTGAGCGCTTCGAGCTGGAGGGCGTGATCGAGAAGCGCGCGGACTCGGTCTACGTCACAGGTCCGGACCGTTCGCGGCACTGGTTCAAGCACAAGCGTATGCACAGCGACGACTTTGTGGTCGTCGGCTACACGCGCGGCAAAGGCGGACGCGTCGCGATGGGGGCGCTGGAGATCGCGAGCTACGTCGCTGGGCGCTTGGTCACGCGCGGGCGCGTGGGCTCGGGCTTGTCCGACAACAACGTGGCGCAGCTCTTGGCTGCACTCGAGCCGCTCACCGTGGGCCAGTGTCCGGCGGAAGGGGACCTCTT
>Ga0190269_10000370_pt1 | contig 24022 bp, 20 predicted proteins | sample Popmic249IS_FD_133749 | JGI IMG/M metagenome (GOLD analysis project Ga0190269, IMG submission 133749) | Populus adjacent soil microbial communities from riparian zone of Blue River, Arizona, USA - 249 IS | ecosystem: Environmental > Terrestrial > Soil > Riparian zone | place: USA: Arizona... | reverse complement strand
GCCCGCTCGACCTCCTCCGGCGCTCAGACGCCGAGCTCGTCGCAGAGGTCCGGGTAGCGGTCGAGGTGATCCGGCGGGTGGCGGTGGTCGGCGAGCCCGACCGTGTCGAACTCGTCCAGGCCGGCTGCGGCCTCGACGCCGAGTACCCGCAGGGCGGCGTTGATGTCCCGCACCGAGGGCACCGCCTCGCCCCGGAGGTAAGCACGAGCCCACTGCTCACCCAGACCGCCGAAATAGTCGGTCATCACCAGCGCGAACGGCGGCAGCGCGTCGCGGGCGGTGCCGGCGAGGTCGGTGACGAGACTCGCGACCACACGTTCGCGCGGGAAGACACCCGGGAAGTCCGACGGCACGTCGAGCGTTCCCGTCTCCCCGCGTCGGGCCTGCCAGTAGGCCGTGTAGTAGTGATCGATGTGGACCAGGCGGAGGCCGCCGCGGAGAGGCACCGCGGCGACGTCCCACTCCCGAGCGGCGTGCTCGTCGCACGGCTCTCGCAGGATCAACGCGGTGATGCAGTGTGGCACCGGTTCATCATGGCCTTCGGCCAAGCGCCGACACGGTGGTGACCCCTATGTAGAGAACCGTTCATAGGGGCTATGGGGAGTTCCGACCATGGATTACCGACCGCGGCTGACGACCGGCGTCGTCACGGTGCTCGCCGCTTTCCTCGACGACCCGGACGCTGATCGCTACGGGCTCGACCTCATGCGGGCTACCGGACATCCCAGCGGCATGCTCCACCCGATCCTGCTGCGGCTCCAGAAGGCCAGATGGGTGGTCGCCACCTGGGAGGACATCGACCGGGCGGTGGCCGGACGGCCGGCGCGGCGGTACTACCGGCTCACTCCGGAGGGCCTGGAGACGGCCCGGATCGAACTCGCCGCGTCACGTGGCTCTGCCGATGGGAGCTGGCAGCGCTTGCAGACGAGTTCTGAAGCGCTCCGTGGGTCAAGCGCCGAAAAAGATCGAGGAGAGCCAGCAGCGCCAATCATGCTGCGGGCCGTACTCCCGCCGCTCCCAGCAGCTCGCCGGGATCACCGACCGTCACGTCGGGTCAGCATCGAACAGTCTGAGCGCGGCAGGAGCGGCTGACCGGAGCCGGTCACCAGCACGACAATGCTGTTTGAACCGCGCCGAAACAGCAAGATGTTGCTGTTCGACAGCAGGCCCGCTCGTCCGTCGGTCGTCGGTCCCGCGGACGGCAGCCTGACAGTGCATTCAGATGGTCGGTGCCTCAGGATCGGCCCATGGATTGCTACCCGTGTCAGCAAGATGAACGCTTCGCCGCTCTGCCGCCGCGCGAGCACGTCGCTTCGGATGATCATTGGCGCGTGGTGCATGCCTTCGACAGTGCACTACGCGGCTGGCTCGTACTGCTTCCGCGGCGGCACGTCACATCCATCGCCGAATTGACCGATCCAGAAGGGACGACTCTGGGCACCTGGCAGGTGCGGCTGTCGAGAGCTTTAGTCGAGACGACCGGCTGTCTCAAGACCTACGTCATCCAATTCGCCGAGAAGGACGGCTTCGCACACGTGCACTTCCATGTCGTGCCGCGCGTGCCGGACCTACCGGCTGAACACCGTGGACCCGGCGTATTCCGCTACCTTGGACGACCTCCCGACGAGAGGCGGGTGGAGTTCGAGCGCGACGAATTCGCCCTTACCCTGCGGGGGTCCTCGCAGGTCAGCCGATCACTCTGAAGGGAACCGGAGGCGCCCGACGGATACCTGACGTGCTCGACCAGCGGCATGACCGGATGTTCTGCACGACGTCGATCAGAAATCGCGTGACTCTCAATCCAGGGTTTGGCGGTCACTGGATACTGATCGGAAGGGTCCGATGGCTTGTTTCGGGGCGGGACATGAGCATCACTGTTTTTGGCCGCAAACAGTCGGCGCGGCAGCCCGCGAACCAGCGCCGTGAGTGCTGGACCACGCTGGCGACAGTGGACGTAACACGACACGGATGTCGAGGCGATCACGGCTGCGCTCAATCGACGGATCGAGGAGGCACGCGACGAATGCGTCCGCTCTGACAGCAAGGCGGCCGCGCTTCTAGGCCCGGTTGTTTTCCCCCCGACTGCGCGCGTGCCCTGGATCGGCCAGCAGGTCATCCGGACCCGCCGGGCCGACGCGCGGCCACGGCCGCAAGCTCTCATCGCGTCGCGCTCTTGAACGCCCGCCGAGCCCAGCGAACGTCGTCCGCCCGTGCGTCCGGGCCTGGCGATCGCCCGTGGGACACAACCACACGTCAAAGTTAGTGGACACGCTGCGGCCCGCTACCAGCATTTCCGCTGGTAATGGGCCATTTAACCTGCGTGTGGCGGGTGAAGGATTCGAACCTTCGTAGCCTGAGCCGACGGATTTACAGCCCGCTCAGCGCATCACGCTGACCTTGCACCAACATCGGTCGACGACCACCCGTCGGCGCGGAATCAGCGCAGCGTTGAACGCGCGCTGGAAGTACCTGGCCGGGGTGCCGGGTACCTCCTGTTCCAGCTAGCGGCCACTTACCACAGCCTGCGGTCCTCCGGCGGCCTTCCCCCGTAGGCGGCAGCGATGACATGGTCATTTCGATGCTTCCACTGCTGATCCCTCGCCCAGGCCTCCTGCCAGTAATGCTGCGGTTGCGGACTGTAGGTCGGCAGCGAGCTTTCACTGGAAGAACCCGACCCGCCGTTGTAGGTACTGGAATGGCGCCGATTCATTCTCCGCGCGATCCTAGTCACGACGTAAAACCCTGCGCCCGCGATAACGACATCATCGACACCGAACATTAGCGATCCTCTGCCGTACGAAGTTGAAGGACACGCCCGGTATAAGTCGTGAGAGTATGTGGCTGCCCCCCACGAGTCAAGAGACAACTTTTATCCCGGTCACAACAGTCGCTGCAGTCTCCAATTTCCTCAAACTACCATTGAGTCGATTAGCAAGTTCTCGTTACTGCCCCAAACTTAGACGCCAACTCTGTTACGAAAACGATTCGGCCATCTTTGCATCGCCCTACTTGAATCAACGTTAGTGCTGGATGCCTCATCGGCGTGGAATCGGCTCGAGCCTCGAATCTGGGATGCTGAAACACTAGTGTGAGGCCGGCGGACGCGACTCAACCCGCGAACGCGGAGGACGCGGTGGCCGTGTTCTTCGCCGAGGTCGGCGACGTTGGCTCCGGTGGCTTCGAAGATCCGTAACCGTCGAGGGCTGGTAGCAGCGGACGTCTTGGAGCCACCCGAGGTAGCACTCGATGTCTGACGGGCGGTTGCCAGCGGATCGAGGATCTCAACTGGCGCACCAGCGCAGGTAACGCGCAGGTCGGACTCGGCGTGCAACCGAGACGTTTCCCGGTAGCGACCGAGGTAGGCCGCGACGGCCTGATCGAAGGCAGCCTGGCCAGAACGTAACTCAGCAGAGGTAGTCACACCTCACAGTCAGTCGCGAGCGCCGCCACCACAACCACGAGCTAGCGGCGGTATGAGAGTCCCAACGATTGCCGCGTCATATTGACTCTTGGCGGGAGGCCACTGATCCTGCGGGTGCACTCTTGCGGCGCATGGACCGAGATGCGATGGAAGTCTCGGGCATTAAACTCTATTGGCCATGTGTGCCGCCTGAGAACGCAACAACTTCGATAAAAAGCTCACGAGGCGAGAACGGCGTAGATGCCAGAGACGAGGAACAGACCGGCGACGAACGCCTGCAGACCCTGGATCAGTACACGGTACGAATGCCGCCAGGACCGTTCTGGCGGATGGGAGGCTTCCACCATGCGGATTGCCTCGTCGGCGCCGGCCGCCACGAGCTGTTCCTGGTACGTCGCAAGAGCTTTCTCGGCGACACGCTCGCCCTGCCGCGCGCGGACGTCCAATTGCTGGAAGGTCAGGCTCACCACGACGCCGGTCAGGGCCACGCCCACCGCGACCGGCGTCTGCTTGCTGTTGATCGCCTGTACGAAGGCCGTGGCTAGGAAGGCGACCGCGACGACCCAAAAGTTCACCAGTTGCATCCGCTGACCAGCGTGCATTGCATACCAATTCCAGGCATGAGCACCAGCTCGCTCTTGAGGGTCGTCCATACGCTCAGGCTAGCCGTGCGTAGCTATCGGCGTCTGTCGCCCTCCTGACGCGAAGCGCGAACCATCCACTTGGTGAAGTCGATTGAAGCAGCGCATTCTGTTGATCCTTGAGTAGACGGTATGATTGATTTAGATAAGTTTCGAGTTCAGGTGCGAACTCACTAAATTCTCTGGTCGCATCCGCCTCAGAGTAGTCACCATCTTCCCATTGTTTGAAAATAACCTCATACTCTTGGGTCTGTGCACACCAAGCAAGCAGACAAGCGGGTATATCTTGGTCGAGCAGCAGATCGGCCTTGTCGTAGATTAAATCCCTCGCGCGTCGATTACCGGGCCCGAAAACGTGGACCAGCCATGCGCGCCATTGTGCATATTCGGAATCGGTGAGAGGCGGGACACCTCCACGGAAATACCGATCTTGGCCGGGTCGCAGTTTTGAGCGTAAGCTTTCTATCGAAATCTTCGATACCGAGAATATCGATAATAGTGGGCCGTAAAGCTCGCTTAGTTGCCGATTCACGCGTTCGAGACGCGCTTGGCGGCGCATCAATTGCAAAGTCGAGTATCGGTTCAGGCCATAGGTGACGACCGCCAGGGTGACGCTGATCGCTCCGGTCAGAAGGGTGGTATTCATCGGCAGGCCCGCCTCCTCGCCTGTGCAGCTGTCTCCGCAAGGTAAGTGTCACGGTGGAAAATTGCGCCTGCTACTCGATGTCAGGTAGCCGACATGACGGCATCGGATCCGTAAAGTGGTCATACCAGGAAACTATTGTCACAGTTGGCTAATGTATCCGGTTGCGGAATTTCTGCGTCGCGCGTCGACGCGACAGGACGTTCCCGCTACTACCGATTGCTCTGGGCAGAACATCCGCTCTTCGGCAGGAGCGTGCGTTGGCGCTCCGCGGCAGTCCGCTACTGGGAGTAGTGAGGGAGTGCGACGATCAGCCACCGAGCATCCCTAGTAGCACGAACTGACCAGCGAAAGGTCCGAACGCTGATCGTTTGCCTGGTGGCAAGGCCGTCGGCGCGTGCCTCCTCCGTGTGGGCGACACTCCTTCCTGTCCGGATCCGGCACCGAGCGTTACCCGCCGGGCCGATCCTTGCCCCTGGCGGAGCCGGCTTCAGGCGTTCAACCAGCCGCGGTAGAGCGCACCGGCGCCGAGCCGCTCAGCCAGCGACGTCCAGACCTCGTACCACTGCCGGCGCAGCCGGGCCGGGCGCCACGGCTGCGCGCGCAGTTCGGGCGGCAGCAGCGGGTCGTCGCGGACGGCACGTTCGAGGGCGTCGGCCAGGTGCAGTTGCTGCACGAGCGGGTCCGGCGCGGGAGGTCGCGCCAGCACGGCGGCGAGGGCGTCGTAGGCCCGGTCCACGGGGGCAGCCGGCCACAGCTGCTCGGCGAGGGTGAGCGGATCGGCCGTTCCCCGCACCTGCAGCCGATCCGCGGCGGCCAGGACGAGGTGACGACGATCGGCCGCCTCCAGCAGCGCGGACAGGTCGTGCGCGCTGACGTACAGCCCGGTGGAGATTGCCGCCGCACCGGCAGCGATGAGGTTGCGGCGCAGTGCGTCTCGCACCGAGCGGGCCGACTCCTCGACGCTGACCGCGAGCAGGTGCCAGGTGCCGTCCCACGGCGCCGCCCCGGCGTCCTGGGCGTGCGCCAGGCGCAGCGCCAGCCGATCGCGCTCGATCCGGCGGCGTCCCGCCGCGGTCAGTCGGAGGGTTCCGGCGCGGCCGCGGCCTTGCTGCTCGACGTCCCCGGCGGCGATGAGACGGCGGATCGTCAACCGGACCGGCTGGTCGTCCAGCCCGGCGGCGTTGGCGGTGTCGTAGACCGGGCCGAGCCCGGTCTCCCCGTCCAGCGGCAGGAACGCCTCGACGACCGTGCGCGGGGAGAGGACCGGCGCGGGGGTCACGACCGCTCCTCCAGGGGGCCCGCGGGACGCTGCAACGTCCGGTACCGGCGGAAGCCATAGATCCCCGCGAGCGGACCCAGGTCTCCTTGCCCGACGACGACGAAGCCCCGGCGCCGGTAGAGCGCCTCGGCGCGGGGGTTGGTGTCGACGACGCTCAGCTGGACGGCCCGCTGGCCGCGACGGGCCGCGAGGGCAGCGGCCGCGGCCAGCAACGCCGATCCGGTCCCGCCGCCGCGTCGACCCGCGGCGACGCACAACCCGTCCAGGACGAGAACGCCGGGGACGTCGCCTCGGTGCAGAGGCGCGAGCACAGCAGTGGCCCGCATCGCCGCCCTCCACCCCAGCCTCGACCGCATCGTCCGCCATGACCAGTCCGCCGCGCCGCCGCTCGCCGTGCGAAATCCGCAGACGCCCAGCACCTCGGACCCCTCGCGGGCGACGAGAAAGTGGTCGGCGGCGAGAGCCGCGGTGACCTCGGCCCGGCCGATCGCCTCGTTGCCGAAGGCCGGCGCCAGCTTGGCTCCGAACGCTTCCCAGTACAGCGCACCCACCTGCACCCGTTCGGCTGCGGTGAAACCTCGTTCGATCTTCACCTGGCTACTATCGCATACGCTACGAACGTGAAAACTTTGATACTTCGAGTCCTCGCCGTCTCGGGTGCGCTCGTCGTCGTCCTCGGCCTGCTCGTGGTGGTGGGTAACGACTACCGCTTCGACGAGGAGCGGGTCACCGTCCCCACGCCGGGCGGGCCCCTGCACGCGGTCGTGGCCCGGCCGCCGGAGACCGCGCACGGCCTGGTGGTGTTCGTCCACGGCGACGGGCCGGTCGAGGCGGCGTACGACGGCCTGTACCGGCCGTGGTTCGAAGCCGCCGCCGACGCCGGATTCGCGTCGCTCTCCTGGAGCAAACCCGGCGTGGGCGGGTCCGGCGGTGACTGGCTGACGCAGAGCATGGACGACCGCGCCGCGGAGGTGTCGCACGTCCTGGACTGGGCCGCGTCCCGATCCGGGTTGCCGACGGACACGATCGTGCTGTGGGGGGCCAGCCAGGCCGGTTGGGTGCTGCCGAAGGTCGTCCGGTCCCGGTCCGACGTCGACGCCGTCGTCGCGGTGAGTCCGGCGGTCAACTGGTTGCGGCAGGGGCGGTTCAACCTGCTGGCCGAGCTGGCGCACGACGGCGCCGACGACGCGGCCAGGAAGAAGTCCGTAGCGGACAGTGACCGTACCCGGGCACTGCTCGAGGCCGGCGCCGACCACGCTCGCTACCTCGCGGAGACGACCGACCCCCACCCGATGGACGCCGGCCGCTGGGGCTTCGTGCTGCGCAACTTCCGCTCCGACGCGACGGCCGACCTGGTCGCATCGGCCGGCCGGCACGTGCCGGTGCTGCTGGCCCTGGGGTCGCACGACCGCAACGTCGACGTCGAGGAGACCGAGACCACCTACCGGCGGATCCTCGGTGAGGACGTCACCGTCGCCCACTTCGACGCGGCGCACTCGATGGCCCGCCCCGCGGTGGCGGACTCCGACGCGCTCGGCCTGCTCACCGCCGTCTTCTGGCCGCGCGCCCTGCTGGCGCCCGGAGTGCTCAGCACCTACCGCGACTTCCTGCGGGCGCTTCCGTGAGAGCCCCCGCGCCCGGTTCCCGGGCCGCCGCGACGGCAGTGCAGGCGCTCAGCGAGCAGGCGACAACAAGTAGCGGTAGAGCGTTCGCTGACTACCGCCACTTGTTGCGCTTCCCGGAGGCGGCGGTCACATCGGCGAGGCCAGTGGCCGTGAGCGGCTCACGGCTCCGACAGCTCCGCGCGGCCGCGCAGCTGCCGGCGGGACGTGATGCCCAGCTTCGCGAAGATGCTACGGAGATGAGCGTCCACCGTCCGGGGGCTGAGGAAGAGCGCCGCCGCGGCGTCCTTTGTGGTGGCTCCCCCCGCGACCAGGCGGGCGACCTGGAGTTCCTGCGCGGTCAGCGGTGCCGGCGCACCGGCCCTCCGGGACCTCGCTCGCTCCCCGGTGGCCGCCAGCTCCCGGGCGGCGCGTCCCGCGAACGCGTGGGCGCCGAGCCCGGTGAACGCCTCGTGGGCCGACCGCAGCTCGACACGGGCCTCGCTCTTGCGCCCCTCGCGCCGGAGCCACTCCCCGAACAACAGGCGCGCGCGGGCCAGCTCGGCGGCGGCGGTTCCCCGGCCCAGCAGCTCGATCGCGCGCCGGTACCGGCTCTCGGCTGCCGCGTCCGCGAGCAGCAACGCCGCGCACCGGGCGGCGATGCCGGCTGTCCAGTCGTTCCCCACCACGGCCGCGGTGCGTTCGATCCGGCGGAGCACGGTCTCCGCGCGACCCGGCTCGCCCGCGCGGACGGCGGCCTCGACGAACTCGGGGGGCAGCCACAGCGGGTAGCCGATCTCGTCGAACTCCGCGCCCGGCGCCGCGGCCTCCATCGCCTCGGCGTAGCGGCCCAGCCCGTTGAGCAGGACCGCGCGTGCGTACTCCACCGCCGTCAGCAGCCGCCCCTCCCGGCGCCCCTCGGCCGCGGTGGTGGCCAGCGCCGCGAGCTCCCCGGTGCGCGCCTCGTCGCCCTCCCACGCGGCCAGCGCGAGATCGACGTAGCGCACCGGCGGAGCACCGAGCTCGGCGGCGACGTCGTAGGACTCCTCCACCAGAGCGCGCGCCAGCTGGAACTGGCCGGCCCGGACCGCGACCTGCGCGCGGTAGCTCAGCGCCACCGGCAGCGCGGTGACCGCGCCGGTCGACCGCACCAGCGTCAGCTGCCGCTCGGCGATCGTCCCGAACGCCTCGTCGTCCCAGAGCACGAGGGCGCCGTTGCCGGCCAGCCGCAGGTCGCGAAGGTCGGCCCGGTCCGACGGCGCGTCCAGGTACGCGTCGACGCCCTGGCGCAGCACGCCGGCCGCCGCGGTGTGCTCCTCGGCCGCCTGGAGCAGCAGGCCCTCCAGGAGCAGGTCGCTGGGTGGACGGCCACCCGGCCGTGGCGGGAGCGCGTGCGCCGCGGCGGCGATCTCCGGCAGCAGGTCGCGGTGGGCGAACCGGCCGACGAGCAGCGTGTCGGCGAGCGCCTCGGCCAGCACCGCGCGGCCACGGGCCGGGTCGCTCACGGCCAGTGCCCTACCGGCGGCGAGCAGCCCCCGCACGGAGTCGGTGTCCCGCCGCTGGTCGAAGCCGATCCGCGCGCGGAGCGCCTGGCCGTAGGCCAGCTCGGCGTCGGAGAGCTGCCCGGCGTCGGCCAGGTCCAGCAGGTCCAGGGCGTGGTCCCCGGCGCCCGCGGCGTGCTTCGCCTCCGCCGCGGCGAGCAGGCGGGCGCTGCGCCGGGCGCCGTCCGGAGTCAGTGCCGCGGCCCGCTCGAGGAAGGCCGCGGTGGCCGCGATGCCGCCGCGGGCCTGCGCGCGCTGCGCGGAGCTGACCAGCTCCGCGGCGACCTCCTCGTCGGGCCCGTACGCGGCCGACGCCCGGTGCCAGGCGCGCCGGTCGGGGTCGAGTACCGGATCCGTGGCCGCGGCGAGCGCTCGGTGCGCGGCCTGCCGCTCGGCGAGCGGTGCCGCGTGGTAGATCGCCGATCGCACCAGCGGGTGCCGGAAGCGGACCCGCAGACCGATCGTGAGCAAGCCGGTCGCCTCGACCGCGAGTGCGGCGTCGGCCGGCAGACCGCGCTTCTCCGCCGCCCGCCAGAGCAGCGGCGCGTCCCCGGTCGGCTCGGCCGCCGCGAGCGTGACCAGCGCCTTGGACGGTGCCGGCAGCCTGCTGAGCCGGTGGACGAAGCCGGCTTCCAGAGCGCCGGGGAGCCCACCGGCGTCGGGGAGCGCGAAGCCACCGGCGAGCAGCGCCGGGCCGAACGCTCTCGGCAGTTCGAGCAGGGCCAGCGGGTTCCCGTCCGCCTCGGCGATCACGCGGTCGCGGACCCGCGGATCCAGCGGTGCGCGGAACCCGTCTTGGAGGAGTGTGCGCGCGACCTGTCCTGGCAGCCCGCCGAGACGCAGCTCGGGCAGGCTGCGGAGGCTCTCGATCGGCGCGCCGTCCCGCCGCAGGAGCAGTAACCCCGCCGGCAGCTCGCCCAGGCGGCGAGCGGCGAACGCGAGCGCGTCCGTGCTCGGGACGTCGAGCCACTGGACGTCGTCGACCACGCAGAGCAGCGGGCGGGTACCGGTCGCCGCCAGCAGGCTCCGGACACCGGCGCCGACCAGGAGATCGGCCGCGGGCCGGCCGTCGCTCAGCCCGAACGCCCGGCGGAGCGCGTCGGCCTGCGGCGGCGCCAGGTCGCCGAGCCGGTCGAGCAGCGGCTGGCAGAGCTGGTGCAGGCCGGCGAACGGCAGCCGCACCTCGAACTCGGTGCCCGCGGCGCGCAGCACCCGCATCGCGCCGCTGCGCCGCTGCACGGCCTCGTCGACCAGTGCCGTTTTGCCGATACCGGCCGGACCGGACACCACCAGCGCACCACCGTGCCCGGCCAGCACACCGCTGACCAGCGATTCGACGGCACTCAGCTCAGCCGTCCGCCCATGGAACGCCACGTGTCTCCTCCGTACCCGGCCGGTGCCGAGAGGTGAGGGACACGTCGGCCGCTGGCGGCGATGGCCACCCGCCGGCTCCGCGCGTCGGAGCGCGCGGCGCCGACCGGCTAACGCCAGCACATTCCGGACAGCGATCGCATGACGCCCCACCAGTAACTATATCCGGCACCGAACGCTCGGCCGCCACGGATAGGCGAAAGTCACCGAGGCGACGGACCGCTCTCGCCGCGAGGCTGACCAGTACGGACGACGCCGGGCGACCGGCCCGGCATCGCTCCGGCGCCGTTCCGCCGACGAAGTGAGAAGAAGTCGATGCCCCTCCCCCGTCGCTGGCCGCTCGCGGTCGCGCTCGGTTACACCGCTCTCGTGATCGTCGCCGCCGGGTGGGTGGCCCTCACCGGCCCGGGAGGCGAGAACGGCCTGGCGGGCATCTGGGTGCTCGCGGCGACGCTGCCCGGCTCACTCAGGCCATCTGATCCTGCGTCCGGGCGCCGCGGCCGACGCCGCGGCGCCCGGACGGTCAGCCGGTCGTACTGGCGCGGATCTGCAGGTGGTGCGCGATGACGTGGTGGGCGGGCGGCGACGACGTCCCGCCCGGCGCCAGTCGCTCCGCCAGGCAGGTGAGCGCGGCCCTGGCGATCGCCGGTTTGTCGGGGGAGATCGTGGTGAGCGCGGGATTGGCGTAGCGGCCGTCCTCCACGTCGTCGAAGCCCGCGACCGCCAGGTCGTCGGGGACCCGCAGGCCCTCCCGGACGGCGACGTGCAGCGCGCCGAGCGCGAGCTCGTCGCTGAAGCAGAACACCGCGTCGACCGGCGTACCGGTGGCGAGCAGGTCGCGCATGGCGGCGGCTCCGTCGGCGCGGTGCAGCCGCTCGACCGGAACCTCCAGCGCCGGGTCGTACGGGATGCCCGCGTCGGCCAGCGCCTGCCGGTAGCCGGCCAGCCGCCGTGCCGCGGTGCCGTTGATCACGTGTGGCTGGGGCCCCACCGCGGCTATCCGCGTGCGCCCCAGGCCGATCAGGTGCCGGGTCAGCTCCCGGGCCGCGGCGACGTTGTCGATCGCGACGTGATCGAGCAGGCCGTCGGCGTCCTGCTCGCCGAGCAGCACCAGCGGGGCGGCGTCCGGGCGGCGGCGCAGGTCGGCCGGGGACAGCCCCCAGGGACTCATGACCAGACCGTCCACGGCCTGCCCGCGGACGCCGTCGAGCAGCTCCCGCTCCCGGCGGGCGTCCCCGCCGGTCTGCTGCACCAGCAGCGTCCAGCGGTGCTGTTGGGCCTCGTCGGCCAGGTAGCCGGCCAGCTCGCCGAAGTACGGCGCGGCGATCTCCGGGATGACCAGTGCGATCAGCCCCGACCTCCCGCCGCGCAGATGCCGGGCCGCGGCGTTGGGGCGGTAGTCCAGCTCGTCCAGCACCCGCTGGACGCGTTCGCGGGTCGCCGGCGCCACCAGCGGAAAGCCGGAGACGACGTTGGAGACGGTGCGCACGGACACGCCGGCGCGCTCGGCGACCTGGCGGAGGTTGGCGGCCACGCACTCCATGCTACCGACGCCTTGCAACGTCGCATGCCACGTTGCAAACTGGAGTTCATGACAACTTCTCCCGACATCGACGCCGGGCAGAAAGCCCGCGAAGCCATCTACACCGACGGCATCACCGCACTCCGCGGCGCGTTCAGCGTCGCCTGGGCCGACCGGATGCGCGCCGACATCGAGACCGCCTTCGCCGAGGCCAAGGCGCGGCCGGGCGGCGCGGTAGGGCGCGGACCCAACCGCTACTACGTCGAGATCCACCCCGAGCAGCTGAGCGGCTTCGTCGACCTGGTCTCCCACCCCTGGGTGCGAGCGGTCTGCACCGCGGTGCTCGGCGAGGACTACCGGATCGTCGAGTTGGGCTTCGACATCCCCTTCGCCGGCGCGGTCAACCAGCCGTGGCACCGCGACTTCCCGATGCCGGCGGTGACCAGGACGGATCGCCGGCTCGACTCGCTGGCGTTCAACCTGACCGGCGTGGACACGACCGACGACATGGGCCCCTTCGAGATCGCCCCCGGCACCCAGTTCGACGACGAGCCCGACTTCGAGCACGGCATGTTCCCGCCCCGGTCGCGCTACGGCCGCTACGAGGCGCTGGCCGTCCGCAAGTATCCGCAGCGCGGCGACGTCTCCGCCCGGTCGGCACTGACCATCCACCGCGGTACGACGAACCGCTCGTCGGTCTCCCGGCCCGTGCTGGTGCTCGGTGTCGACGCCGCCGATGCCACGAACGCCGACAAGCACGACATGGCGGTCACCGAGAAGTACTGGGCGGCGCTCCCGGCCGAGGTGCGCGACCACCTGGACTGCCCGATCGTCGACCGGCTCACTCCGATCACGCAGAAGCACACCATCGAGGGCCTCGTCATGGGCGACGCCTGATCCACCGGCACGCCTCGGCCCGCCCGCCGCCCCCACGCAGGTGGACCACGCCAGCACGGCCGGCCGTCAGCGGTAGGCCTCCTCGAGGACCACGCGCCGCACCGTGCGCAGCGTCGACCGCAGGCTCTCCGGATCGGTCGAGCCGAGGGCCAGGCGCAGCGCCTGCGGGGTCGGCGCGGCGACGCTGAACGGCTCGGCGGTGCTCACCGAGACGCGCTCCTGCGCCAGCGTGGCCGCCAGCCGATCGGCTCTGGCGTCCTCCGGCAACGGCAGCCAGGTGAAGTAGGACGACGGGTGGCTGCGCTGCGGCAGCCCGGCCAGCTCCGTCCGCGCGACGTCCTGCCGCGCCCGGGCGTCGGCCCGCTTGCGCGCCTCGAGGTCGTCGACCGTGCCGTCCTCCAGCCAGCGGCAGGCGATCACCGTGCTGAGCGCCGGTGTGTTCCAGGTCGTGAGCCGGATCGCGCGCTCCAGCGCGGGCACCAGCGGCGGCGGCGACACCACGAAGCCGACGCGGAGCCCGGTGGCCACGCTCTTGGACAGCCCGGAGACGTACACGGTGACGTCCGGCGCGAGCGCGGCGATCGGCGGCGGCGGATCGACCACCAGGTAGGCGTAGGACGCGTCCTCGATCACCAGCACCCCGTGGCGGCGGGCCACGTCGGCCAGCCGGGCGCGATCGGCCTCGGGCAGCACCCGGCCGAGCGGGTTGTGCAGCGTCGGCATCGTGTAGACCGCCCGCACCGGGCGGGCGGCGCACAGCCGCGCGAACGCCTCCACGTCCGCCACCGGCGCCAGCTCCAGGTGCGACGCCACCGCGAGCGCCTTGAACCCGGGGTAGGTCAGCGGGTCGACCGCGACCACGTCGCCCGGGCTGAGCGCGGCCAGCAGCGTCACCGCCAGCCCGTGCTGGGCGCCACTGCAGACCAGCACGTGCTCCGGGTCGGCGGCCAGCCCGCGGCGGCGCAGGTGGTGCGCGATCGCGGCGCGGTCCCGCGGCCGGCCCCGGTGCGGCTGGTAGCGCAGGAGCGCCTCGAGGTCGCCGGAGGTGGCCAGCTCCCGGAGCGCCTGCCGCAGCAGCTCGGTCTGGCCGGGCAGCGCCGGGTAGTTGAAGTTCAGGTCGACGACGTCCGCCGCCACCGCGTCCTGATCGACGCCGAGCCCGGCGGGTACCGCGAGGTCGCGCACGAACGTGCCGCGCCCCTGTTCGCGGCTGACCAGCCCCATCGCCTCCAGCTCGGCGTAGACCCGGCTCGCCGTGACCACCGCGATGCCCTCGTCGGCCGCGAGCCGGCGATGTGTCGGCAGGCGCGTTCCCGGAGCCAGCCGCCCGCTCCGGATGCCGGACGCGAACGCGTCGACCAGCGCCTTGTACCGGGGAGCCGCCATGGGCCGGATTGTATGCAGAACAATTCTTTGACCGTCATGGACCCGGTTCCTACGGTGAGGGCCATGCACATCGCGATCCTCACCTTCGACGGCTACAACGAGCTGGATTCGCTGATCGCACTCGGCGTGCTCAACCGCGTCGAGCGCCCGGACTGGCGGGTGTCGATCGCGACGCCGTCGGCCACCGTGCGCTCGATGAACGGCGTCGTGATCGGGGCGATGGCCTCCCTCGAGGACGCCTGCGAGGCCGACGCGGTCGTCGTCGGCAGCGGCGTCGCCACCCGCGAGGTGGTCGCCGACCCGGCGATCATGCGGACGCTGCGCGGGCTCGACCCGGCCCGCCAGCTCATCGCCGGCCAGTGCTCCGGCGCGCTGGTGCTGGCGAAGCTCGGCCTGCTCGACGACGTGCCCGCCTGCACCGATCTGACCACCAAGCCGTGGGTCGTGGCGGCCGGCGTCGAGGTGCTCGACCAGCCGTTCTACGCCAGGAACAACGTGGCGACCGCCGGCGGGTGCCTGGCCGCGCAGTACCTGGCCGCCTGGGTCATCGCCCGGCTGGTCGGCAAGGACGCCGCCGACGACGCGCTGCACTACGTCGCCCCGGTCGGTGAGAAAGCGGAGTACGTCGAGCGGGCCCGGCGCAACATCGGCCGGTACCTGCCTGCGGCCGCCCTGAGCGGCGCGACGTCCACGGCGTGAGGCTCACACCAGCGAGGCGTTCGTCCAGGACAGCCGTCCGGCGTTGGTGAGGACCTTGTTGAGGACGACGAACGCCGCGCTGTAGGCGTGCCAGCCTTCCCGCCCCGGGTAGGAGTCCTCCGTGTCGTTCAGGACGATCTGCCCGCCGGGCATGACGCCGGTCCGGTCCTGCATCGCCTTGGCGGCCGACCCGTGGACGGAGTCCCAGTGCGTGGCGCTGACCGGGATCGAGGGCGAAGCCCCGATGTGCGTCTCCACCAGGGAGTCCCACAGCCAGAAGCCGGTGTGCCTGGCGGTTCCCCAGTCCACGCCGTCCGGGAAGTACAGCGACGGGCTCGCGGTGTCCTTGTACATCGGCTTGCCCGGGCTGACCGTGCCCGGGTAGACGACCGTCCGCATCGCCCCGTAGATCTTCTCGCTGTTCCAGCGGACCCACTCCGGGGTGGGCTCGGCGGCCAGCGAGTGGTGCAGCGAGAGCGCGAGCCGCATCGCGTCGGCCTGCATGTAGTCGGGGTTGCGCTTTCCGTGGTTGACGACGACGTACTGGTTCGACCAGTTGTAGCCGGGCTTGCCGATCTGCGACGGGCCGAGCGGCGGCGAGGCCATCGAGATGCCGACCGTCCAGTGGTTCGGGCTCTCGCCGTTGACGTTCGTCGTGGTGTCCCAGAGGTCGTTCTGCGACATCGCGCCGACGATCCCGAACTGCGCGGCCTTCTTCCGCCAGGCGGCGGCGCGCGGGTGGCCCGGCATCATCGTGGCGGCCAGATCCAGGACCGTGGCCTGCCACATGTCCTCCTCCGCAGCGCTGTCCCCGGTCCGCGTCCCGGTGCGGTAGACACCGCTGAACGGCTGGTCGGCGCCGGTGGAGTCGCGCCAGATCTCCGGCCGGTTGCGGTGCAGCTGCTGATCCGCTTCGTACTCGACGACGTCGCAGACGGCCTCGCGGTCCCAGGCGTTGGTCAGCTGCGTGTCCCAGAGCAGCCAGGCCGCCAGTCCGAGCGAGTACGCCCAGTAGGCGGACTGCCAGGTGCCGCCCCACCTGGCTCCGCCCGCGCCGTAGGTGACGTGCTTGCGGGCCACCCCCACGACGAGCCGCGCCGCACGGTTGCGGACGTCACCGATGTCGAGCGAGATGACCGACGGCAGGTAGCCGCCCCAGCCGGCGCACACCGCCATCGTGATCGCCGCGTTGCACGCCTCGCGCACCTTCACCTCCATGCCGGTGGCGTACGCGGACGTCCAGGTGATGTTCGGGATGCCGGTCGCGGCGTAGCCGTTCTTCGTGTTCCACCAGAAGGAGGCGAAGTAGTACGACGACTTGCTCACCATGCTGCGGCACCGGACGTCGGAGATCGACGGCGTGAACGGCACCGGCGGCACGACGTAGGTGTAAGCGGGTTCCGCCGCAACCGCCGGCACGGCGCGGGCGGTCGTGGCCGACCGCTGGCGCGGGATCGCGACGGTCGGGCTCGGCGGAATCGGTAGCGTCATGACGGGCCTCCCATGGGCAACGACGACCAGGTGCCCGTGAGTGTGGGAGGAGCGCAGGGTGATTCCCACGTTCCGTCGCGACCACGACTACACAGTGGAGTGAAATCAGGCACGATCGGCGTCGGTGCGTGATTCCGCCCCACGCACCGCGGGATCGCGATCACGGCCACCGGGGAAGCCGACGCGCATCGGCCGACGTTCCGTCCGGTCGCGTTCGGACCGCTCGGGCCGGTACGCCATTACCGGGCCACGGGCGTCCACGAACGACTGAACCCGCCGACGCCGACGCCGGCGGTGCCCGCCGCGCCGTGGCCCGGGCGGCCCCCGGCAGTCACGGTCGGTCAGGCCGGCGCGCCCAGCGGCCGGTCCTCGTCGCGGGCCAGGAGGCCGGAGACGCTCACCTCGAGAGCCTGGCGGACCAGGTCGGCGAAGGTCATCCGCAGGGCGGCGAGGGCCGGGTCGGCGGCGTAGGCGGCCAGCAGCGCCTCCGGCGGGCGGCTCATCGGCCACGCGGCGCTGACGATCACGGTGGCGAAACCGACGAACCGGATCGCGTCGTTCGGGCCGAGCTCCGGCAGATACCCCCGGACCAGCCGGGCCTGCGCCTCGAGCACTCGGAAGCTCGCGCGCTTGTGCTCGAGGGCCACCTCGGGGGACACGTTGTGCTCGAGCACGGCGGAGTGCGCACTGGTGAGATCGCAGAGCACCGGTCGCCGGGCCAGCGACTCGGCCACGACCGCCGCGAGCCGGTCGCCGCGCTCACGCGCCGTGCCTCCGGCGGGCTCGAGCAGCCGCTCCAGCTCGGCGAGCCAGTCGGCCTGCTCGGCCTCCATCAGGTCCAGCAGCACCGCCTCGCGCGACTCGAAGTAGCGCAGCACGTTGGACTTCGCGAGGCCGACCCGCCGGCTCAGCTCGTTGAGGCTGAGCTTGGCGACCGGCATCTCGGTCAGCATCGTGGCGGCGGTGGCCAGGATGTGCCGTCGCCGTTCGGTGCGCTGTTCGTCGCTGCGCGCGCGCTGGAACCCCACGGACCCATCCTACAGACCAGAGGTCTCTTGTTAAGGGACCGACGGTCTGTTAAGTTCGAGCCGTTCCAGACCGGCGGTCTCTTAGGAGTTCGAACCGATGAGTACAGCAGCAGCGTGTGACTCGGCGACGTTCACGTTCATGTCCGAGTTCGCGCGGGACCCGATGACCGTCGCGTCGGTGGTGCCGAGCGGACGGGCGCTCACCCAGCAGGTGATCGCACCCGTTCCCGCGTCCGGCGATCCGACGGTGGTCGAGCTCGGGCCCGGCACGGGCGTGTTCACCGACGCGATCCAGGCGCGCCTGGCCGGCCGGGGCCGGCACGTCGCGGTCGACGTCAACGAACGCTTCACCGCACTGCTGACGCAACGCTTCCCCCGCCTGGACGCGGTGACCGCCGACGCGCGCGACCTCCCGGCCGTCCTCGGTGGTCTCGGCCTGGGTCAGGCCGACGTCGTCGTCAGCGGCCTGCCCTGGGCCGCGTTCGAACAGCAGACCCAGTGCGAGATCCTCGACGCGGTCGGCAAGATCCTGGGCCCGGCGGGAGCGTTCACTACGTTCGCGTACGTCCACGCCCGCGGTACCGCTCCGGGCCGGCGCTTCCGGCGGGCCCTCGACGAGGCCTTCGAGGAAGTCGTGCTCGGCCGTACGGTGTGGGCGAACCTGCCGCCGGCCCTCGTCTACCACTGCCGGCGCCCTCGTCAGCTACCCCGGTAGGCCTTCCCTGGCGGCCGGGCTGCCTGGCGGCCGGGCTGCCGGGTGGCCTGGCGGCCTGGCGGCCTCCCGCGTCGTCGATGTGGCCCCGGATCAGGGCTTGCCGGTGGCGTGCGCGTCGGCGAACGCCCAGACGACCGTGATCAACGCGTCGGGGGTCTCGATCTGCGGCAGGTGGCCGGCCTCGGGCAGCAGCGTGAACTCCGCGCCGGGGATCGCTGCGGCGTACGCGCGGCCGAAGCCGGCATCGCCGATCCCGTCGGCCTCGCCCCAGACGACCAGGGTGGGCGTGGCGACCCCGGCGAGCCGGCCGGCCAGGGTGGGGTCGGCCATGGTCCGGCCGGCGTAGACCTCGAGAGCCGCGCGATTGCCCGCCATCGCCGCCACGGCCTGCGGGGGCAGCTTCGCCGGGTCCACGCCGTAGGTCGCGGGGTCGTGGTAGCTGCGCCGGGCCAGTTCGGCCGGGGTGAGGGAGAAGAAGTCGGCGACCGGGTGGCCGGCAACCTCGATGCCGACCGCGTCGACCAGGACGTAACTGCTCACCCGCGGCGAGTGCAGCAGCGCCATCTCGGCGGCGATCCACCCGCCGATCGAGTTGCCGACCACGGTGACGTCCTCGAGACCGAGGGCGTCGAGCAGAGCGACGTAGGTGGCGGCCAGCCCGGGAATCGAGTCGAGCCCGGCCGGGCGCGGGGTGGCGTTGAAGCCGGGGTGGACCGGGGTGACGACGTGCGCGTGCTCGGCGTCGGCGAACCGGTCGGCCCACGGCACGACGGTGAGAGGTCCGCCGCCGCCGTGCAGCAGGAGGACCGGGTGGCCCTCGCCGCGCTCGGTGACGGTGAGCTCGACGGCGCCGACGCCGGGAACGGTGAGGGGGTGGATCGTCATCGTGCTTCTCCTCGGACCGCGGTGCCCCCGCGAAGCCGCGGCAAGCATATACGGAACCTTATATCAGGGTCCTTATATAAGCAACCTTCGGCTACGCTCACCGGGTGACTCCGTCGTTGCAGCAGCTCGGGCTGGCCGTCAAGCGCCTCCAGTGGCAGCACCACCGGGAGATGAACCGGCGCTTGGCTCCACTGGGCCTGTCGCTGGTGCAGTGGGACACCCTGCGCCACCTCCACGAGAATCCGGACGCCTCGCTGCACGAGCTGGCCGAGCTCACGTTCCAGACCGACCAGTCGATGGGTGAACTCGCCAAGCGGATGGTGGACCGCGGGTACATCGAGCGGGTCCAGGGCGCGGGCCGCAGAGTTCGGCACCGGCTCACGCCCGTCGGCGACGAACTCCGGCGAGCCGGCGGGGAGGTGGCCGACGGCGTCCTCACGGAGTCGCTCGGGCAGTTGAGCGCCGACGAGCGGGAGACCCTGTACCAGTTGCTGCTCGCGGCGAGCACCGACCGCTGACGGCGGTGGCGCGGCGATCGGACGGCGGTTGTTAGGCTCGCAGGGAGTTCTCTCGACCGTCCGCCACGGACGGCGTTCGGCCTGCGGAAACATGTGAGGCCGAAAGAGCTCGGTGGCGCATCCGAACGATTCCCGCAGGAGCACGCGATGGCTGACGACAACGAGCCCCAGGACGCGCCGGACGGCGCCGAGGCGGAGCCGGAGCAGTTCCTGAACCGGGCCGCCCGCCGGGCGAAGGGCAAGGGCGGCGCCCCCGCGAACCAGCCGGGCTCCGGCGGGAGCAAGAGCGGCGGCCGAGGACCGGTTGCCGGTCAGCGCCAGTGGGCCAACCGGCGCAGCGGCTGACCCAGGCCCTGTTTTCAAGTTCAGGCCGACCGGCGGGCCGATCCCTCGACGGTGTCGTCGAGGTCGGCCAGCGCGGCGTGCAGCTGGACGCGCGAGGCGATCCCGAGCTTGGGGTAGATGCGGTAGAGGTGCGACCCCACCGTGCGCGGGGAGAGGTACAGCTGCTGTCCGATCTGCCGGTTGGACTGGCCGCGGGCGGCGAGCCGGGCGATCCGCAGCTCGGTGGGCGTCAGGCCGGCGTCCCTACCGGCCGGGGCACCTGCTCCCCCGACGCCTGATCCGCGCAGCTCGCCCCGGGCCCGCTCGGCCCAGAACTCCAGCCCGAGGGCCTCGAACGTGGCCAGCGCGGTGCCCAGCAGCGCCCTGGACTCGGCGACCCGCCGCCGGCGCCGAAGCCACTCGCCGTAGTTGAGGTGCAGCCGGGCCGACGTGAACGGATCGGCCGTGTGCGCGGCGAGCGCGGCCCGGAAGTGCTGCTCCGCAGCGGCATCCGACGCCACCAGGGCACGCGCGAGCGGAGGAAGCTCCGATTCGGGCAGGCCGGTCAGCGGCGCGGCGCGGCGGCGCAGCCGGAGCGCGGCGTCCGCGAGGTCCGCGAGCGTGCTCCGCGCGTAGCCGGGGTGCCGGGCCGGGTCGGCCGGGTCGGCGAGACGGGTGAGCGTGTCGTAGGCCTGCCCGTACCGTCCGGCGGTGAGCAGCGCCGTGCCGCGCACGGCGAGCGCCTGCGCGAGCAACGTCGGAGCGGCGTGCAGATGCGCGACCTGCTCGGCGCGGACCGTGGTGCGCAGCGCCGTCGCCGTGTGCCCGGTGACGCCCTGGACGGCGGCGGCGGCGAGGGTGGCCGACGCGTGCCAGAGCGGCTGCGAAGTGCGCTCGGCGAGCGCTGCGGCGGCCGACGCGTCGTCCGCGGCGGACGCCCAGTCGGCGAGGCGGACCGACGCCCAGGCCCGGCCGGTCAGGGCCCGCGCGAGCACCGCGTCGCGGCCGGTTCTCCGGAGCTCCACGACGACGTCGGTGAGCAGCGTGCGCGCGTCGGCGTAGCGGCCCTGGTCGAGTGCGCCGAGCGCGTGATCGAGCGGATCCGGGACCAGGGCGGTGAGTTCGGTCAGCCGGGGGTCCGGCGTCGGCGTGGTCCAGCGCAGCTGCTCGGACAGTTGCCGCAGCAGCGCGCCGGCCCGCCGCGTGTCGCCCTCGTCGATCGCCCGCTCGGCACAGTGGACGGCGCTCCGCGCGGACGCCTCGGACAGCCGTGCGACGTCACCGGGCGGCGGGACGAGAGCGATCCGGTGCCGGTCGATCGGGTCCAGCTCCAGCGCCGCCGCCTCCACGGCGAGGCCGAACGCCTCGTCGCGCCGGCCCGCGTCGTCGGCCAGCTGCGCCAGGTCGACCAGGCGTCGCCCCCGCCGGACCGGGTCGGCGCCGAGATCGACGGCCCGACGGAGCAGACGCGCCGCCCGTGCGGTGTCGCCGCGTCCGGCCGCGGCGTCCGCCGCCGCCGCGACGTCGTCGGCGAGCGCGTCGTCCGGGCCGGTCCCCACCGCGGCGCGGTGTTCGACCGCGCGGGCGGGCGGCAGCACGCGAGCCCAGGCCGCGTGGGCGCGGTGCCGGACCGACGCCGGCGCCACGGCCGTCAGCGCCGGCCCCACCCGATGGTCGGCGAAGCGCACCCCACCGGCGCTCCGCACGACCAGGCCCGCGTCGAGCGCCGGGAGCAGCACCCCGGCGTCGACCGGATCGCCGCGGAACGCGCCCCCGGCCGCCAGGAGTTCCGACGTCGTGGCCTCCGGCTCGAACGCCAGCAGGTCCAGTAGCGCCCGTGCGGCGCTCGGCAGCCCGTCGGCCTGCCCCGCGAAGGCCGACGCGACCCGCGGTGGCAGCCCCGGCCCGGTGTGGCCGGGCAGGGCGGTCAGCAGCAGCGGGTTGCCGTCCGCCTCGCGCAGCCAGCCGGCCCGCACCGACTCCGACCGGTCGGGCCACTCGGCGGCGAGGAAGTCGGCGGCCACCGGCTGCGGCAAGCCGGTGAGCGTCAGCACGTCGGCGCCGAGGCCGGCCAGTGCCGCCGATCCGACGGTGCCGGTGCGCCCGGCCAGCAGGATCCCGACGTGCTCACCGGCCAGCCGCGGCAGCAGGAAGCCGAGGACGGCGACGGACTCCGCGTCGAGCCAGTGCGCGTCGTCGACGACCAGCAGCAGCGGTCCGTCCGCGGCCGCCGCCGTGACCAGGTCGAGCACGGCGACCCCGCGGACGAATCGCTCGCCCTCCGCGTCGACGAACCCGGCGTGCAGCAGGGTCCGCAGGTCGGCAGGCAGGCCGGGCGCGGCCACCAGCAACGCACGGACCAGCCGGTGCAGTCCGGCCAGCCGCATCCCGGCCTCGGACGCCGACGCGCTGCACGTCCGCACCCGCACCCCGACGCCGTTCGCGAGCCCGAGCGCGAACTCCAGCAGGGCCGACTTCCCCGCCCCCGGCTCACCCGAGACCAGCAGGCCCGGCGAGCCGCCGTGCCGGCCGATGCCGTCGACGAAGGCACACAGCCGCCTGGCCTCCCGGTCCCGGCCGGGCGGAGCGGGTCGTTCCGCGAAGTACTCGGCGGCCGGCCCGCCGGGCGCGGGGGGAAGCGCCAGGGTCATCGGACACTCCTCGGTTCGGGTGGCTCGTGCGCGTCGATCAGGAGGGGCAGTGGGCCTGCCCGGCCGGGCCGGGTCCGGCTCAGCTCAGCGCGGCGACCGCTTCTTCGATGACGGCGACGACCTCGGCCGGCTGGGCGAGCATCACCAGGTGCGGAGCGTCGATCTCGACGACGCTGCGCAGCCCCGCGCGCTGGTACCCGAAGCGCTCCACGTCGGGGTTGATCGTGTGGTCGGCGCTGCTGACGATGCCCCAGGCGGGCTTCGTCTTCCACGCCGCCACGGGTGCGGGCTCGGCGAAGGCCGCCGCGGCCAACGGTCGCTGGGACACCGCGAGCACCTGCGCGGTCTCCAGCGGGATACCGGCCGCGAAGACCTCCGGGAACGCCTGCACGGCCACCGAGACGTCCGTGCCGGGCTCGGCACCCTCGATCGGGTACGGCGTGTAGACGAGGTTGGCGGCCAGGTCGGAGTCGGGGAATCCACCCTGCAGCTCGCCGAGGCTCTCGCCCTCCTCGAGGGCGTAGCCGGACACGTACACGAGGCCGGCGACGTTCTCGGCGACGCCGGCGACGGTGATCACCGCGCCTCCGTACGAGTGGCCCACCAGCAGCACCGGTCCGTCGATCTGCTCGACGAAGGAACGGATGTAGGCCGAGTCACCGACCAGGCTGCGGTTGGGGACCGGGGGTGCCAGCACGGTGTGGCCGTGGTCGAGGAGCTGACGAGTGACGGGGGCCCAGCTGGCCGCGTCGGCGAAGGCGCCGTGGACGAGGACGATCGTGGGTGTGGTCATGGCGTACTCCGAAGAGTGAGGAGGGGACGAACGACTACTCGGCGATGAAGCGCAGGATGTCGGCGTCCAGGGCTGCCTGGTAGTCGCCGTAGATGCCGTGCGGAGCGCCCGGGTAGACCTTCAGCGTCCCGTCCTTGACCAGCTGGATCGTCTTCGACGCTGCGGCGGCGATGGGGACGATCTGGTCGTCGTCGCCGTGGGCGATGAAGATCGGCACGCTCAGCGCCTTCAGGTCCTCGGTGAAGTCGGTCTCCGAGAACGCTTTGACGCAGTCGTAGGCCGCGGCGAGGTTGACCAGCATGCCCTGGCGCCAGAAGTCGTCCTTCGCGCCCTGGGAGACCTTCGCCCCTTCCCGGTTGGCGCCGAAGAACGACTCGGACAGGTCCTGGTAGAACTGCGAGCGGTCGGCCAGCACGCCGCTGCGGATTCCGTCGAAGACCTCGATCGGGGTCCCCTCCGGGTTGGTCTCCGACTTCACCATGACCGGGGGCACCGCACCGGCGGTGATGACCTTGGCGACCCGGCCGGCTCCGTGCCTGGCGGCGTAGCGGACCGCCTCCACGACGTCCCCCGCGGTGGCTGCGGCGACGACCACGGCGGGTCGCACCGGGAT
>Ga0190269_10000369_pt1 | contig 24068 bp, 11 predicted proteins | sample Popmic249IS_FD_133749 | JGI IMG/M metagenome (GOLD analysis project Ga0190269, IMG submission 133749) | Populus adjacent soil microbial communities from riparian zone of Blue River, Arizona, USA - 249 IS | ecosystem: Environmental > Terrestrial > Soil > Riparian zone | place: USA: Arizona... | reverse complement strand
CGCTCGTGGGGTGGTAACAGCCGTCGTCGCCCAGAGCCGTCGGCAGCCCGGCGTGGCCCTCGGAATACGGTCCGCCTGCGAGAAACGTCCCGACCGCCCAGCGGTAGGCGCGCTCGAACGTCGGTGACATCGCCGCAAGCGATGCAGCGGTATCCCAGTAGTCGCGCTGATAGAACACCTTACCGTGCTCATCGGCACGAAACAGCGTCACGATCGGCATCGGTGCAGGATCACCCAACCCCATCTGCACCGTCATGGTCTGAAAAAACGCGAACTCCAGGTCCGTGCCGAGCACCTCGATGTCCGTGAAGGTAAAGGCTTTGTAGTCCTGGAACATCTTGATCCAAGACTCTTTGAACGCCTTCATGCCGAAACGATTTTCAACGGGTGTGTAGGAGCTGATGTCCTCGCGATAGAGCTCCGGCAAGCGCTCCAGCGCGACCTCCCCCAGGTTGGTAATTTCCGTATAGAACGACAGCATGCGTTGACGCAGCGCTGCGACTTCGGTCATATCGCTCCTTGGTGTCAGAGTGTCTGTTTGTAAGCTATCAGATTACAATGTACTAACAGTTAGATCAGCGCAGCCGAGACGGACCTCGCCCGTGTCGCGCCTGCGCTCGATGATCTTCACCGCGCCTGCAAAGCCGAGCTCTGCGAACTGCTGCCGCGCGCGATAGATCTCTACGTTGATATGGGTCGCGCTCTTGCGGAGCATCTTGCTGAGCTGCTCCGGATGCACCCAACCGTGCGCCGCTGTGGCCTGCGGGTTTTGCCGCATCTCCGCCAGGCGCTGACGCGCGAGCGTGAGGAGCAGGTAGTGGTGCACGCGCGATGGCACGAGCGTAGAGTGGCCCGCGAGCTCAGCTTTGACTTCGACGTGCTCCTCGTCCGAGCTGACGCGAAAGTGCAGCTGCAGGTCGCTTATCGCAGCGCTGCTGGACTGATAAGTCTCGACCACCGGGGCTTCGGTGCGCAAGCGCCAAGGCTCATTGTCTACGATGAGAGTTTGATCGTCCGCGACAGGGCGGCCGCCTTCATCGTCTTCCAGGATCCACGTTCCGTCAGCGTCTCGGAACACCACGAGCTTCGGATCGGTCGCGGAAGGCAACGCCAGCGTGCCATCGTGCTCCACGACGCGCGCGCGGTCGCGCATCCGAATCGCCAGAGTGCGCGGCGGCGAAGCATCGACCATCAGCCACTCCGGTCCACGCGTTCCGAAGCGGATCCTCGCACCGGCCGTCAGGGCTACCCGCAGCCCGGGCCCGAGTCGCTGGCCACGCACAAACGTTCCATTGCGACTGCCGAGGTCCTGCAGCTCCCAAACATTGCCGGTCCAGCGCAGCGCAGCATGTTGTGCGGACACATCTTCCTCAGTCAGCTGCCAATCGCACGAGCTGGAGCGACCGACGAGCTCCTCGCGAGTCAGTAGCCAGCTGGTATTTGCACCGAAAGCCCGTAACTCGGCCATCCCAGAGCTCCTAACGGTTCAGCGACGCGAAACACATGGCGCGAGCCACCTCACCCAGCGTCGTGGCGCAACGATGCCCAGAGCCTGCATGCGCTTCAGCTCCGGGCTGTCATCTGTGATGTCTCCTGTCAGCGAGCGACTGCACAAACGCATCGCCGCCGCGTGTAGCTGCATATCCGCGGCGTCGTAGAAGCGCTCCGCGCGTTGCAGCTCGTGCACGGCGTGCTGCACACGATCGCGGACCAGCGCCGCACACGCGCACACGACGGCGTGCACAGCACGCGCATACGGCGCCTCGTCGCGCGCCACCACCTGGGCCAGCCCATCCAACCGCGAGGCGGCTTGCCGGCGAGAAGCGCGGCGATTCATGGTTTCACCTGTCAGCGCGACGGCTTCGAGCTGACACGCTAGCACGCGGATCATGTGGATCGTCAGGAGGCCCGACGCGCGCAGCGCGCGCCGTTCGCGCCGGATGATCAAGAGCGCCTGCCCGTAGTCACCCTCGTGCAATGAGATCTGGGCGCGCAGGCGCAGCATGCACCAGTGAACGAACAAAAAGCCTTCCTTCGGCGCACACGGCTCTGCGAGCGCGAGCTGATGCCGAGCCAAGTCCACACGGTCGCTCGCGAGCTCGGGCAGCGCAGCCCACAGCCGCGTCTCACCGGCGATCATGCGGTTGCCTTGCTGCAGACCGCTCTCGAGGATGCGCTGCGCGTCCTGCCGCAGTTGCTCGAGCTCACCGAGCTGGTCGAGCGCGATCAAAGACATTTGCGCCGCCAAGATCCACTCTGGACCGCAGCGATTGCCGAGGCTCGCAGCGGGATTGTTCACGCTCAGCTTCGGATAGGCCGAGCGCCATTGACCGGTGAACAGCTCGGCCGTTCCGGGCGCCGACTCGACCAACGCGAGCAGCTCAGGGTCGCCGTGCGCGAGCTCCTTGGCTCGCCCGAGCAATTTGCGCGCATACTGCTTCGCCCAGCCCAAGTTCGAGAACGTCAGGAACGCGGCCACGTGCACCGTGGCGATCACGATGCGCCACGGCTCGCCGGCCCCGTAAGCGAGCCGCAACAATATCAATGCGTACACAGCACCGCGGAAGGTCGCGGTGGTGGCATAGCCTCGCAGCGCCGCCTGACACGCTTCGAGCCGCAAGCGCTCGAGCTCGCCCTGCGCGCGCGGGGACGGCTCCTCCGGCAGGCCCTGCACCACGATCGCACCCAGCTCGGCCATGCAGCGCAAGAGCGCGCCTTGCTCCGTGCGGAACGTGGGTAGACCCACTTCTTCGAGCAAGCTGCGCAGGCCCGGCTCAGCCTCTTCGAAGTGCCCAGCGAGCAAGTGCAGCTCGATGGTGCGCAGCGCGATCGAGCGCGCCATCTCACCGCGCCCGTGCGGCATCGGAATGGCCAGAAGATCCGCGGCGCTGCGCGCATCGGTAGCGCTCTGCATCGACTGCGCATGCTGCTGACGAAGCTTGCCGCGGTCGGGGTCGGCGTCGCTCAGCAAGCTGTACGCGCGCTCGTACAGCGCAGCCGCACGCACGAACGCGAGCTTCTCGGCGCTGGCCTCGGCGCCTTTGCGCAAGTGCTGGATGCAGGCATCGATCTCGCCTGCGCCTTCGTAGTGATACGCGAGCACCTCGTGCGCGTGCGGCGCGTGCGTGCTGTGCGCGGCAGCCAGCGCGCGGTGCGCCCAGCGCTGCTGCGTCGCCGAGAGATAGCCCTGGATGCAGGCGCGGATCGTGCCGTGCGCCAGATCAAGCGACGCCGGCGAGCCGGTCAGGAATGCTGCGCGCACCAACTCTGTGAGCGGCGTCGCATCGTGGGGATTGCCGCCCTCAGCTTCAATCAAGAGCTGGCTCGACACGGGTTGGTTCGAGAGCGCGGCGAGCTCGAGCAACCGGCGCGCGCGCAGGCTGAGGTGCGCGACGCGGCCGATGTAGAGCTGTTCGAGCGGGACGATCGACGCCGCGTCGGCTGCGGGCAGCTCATCGACGTAACCGTGGCGTACGAGCTCTGCCATCTGCAGCGGATTGCCGCCCGCTTGCTGCCAGATGCGCTCTGCCACGGACACTTGGCTGGGGTCGTGCTGCGCAATCAAGGCTGCTGCTTCACTTGCCGACAGGCCGCGCAGCTCGAGCTCGAACAGCCTCACGTGCTGATGTGTCTGCACGAGGTCATCGATGCCGCGCTCCAGCGGCCGCGCTGGATCGAACGCTTGGCCCGACAGCAGCACGATCAGAGGCCTTGTGTTCTGCGCGAGCAACGTGAGGAGCAGCGTCACACTGTCGAGATCGGTCCACTGCACATCGTCCAGCCACAACACGAGCGGGCGATCGTCGCTTGCGATCATTCGCAGGACTCGCGCGAGCGCGCGCAGCGCACGCGGCGTGATCTCATCGGGCTTGGGCGAGGGAGCGTCGTTCGCATAGGCGCGGCTCGCCTCGCTCGCGAAGCTGGGGAACATGCGCGCGAGCGCCAGCTGATCGGCGTCGACCACTTGCTCCGCGCGCGCAGCTCGCGTGGCCTCTGCCAGCTGATCCATCAGCTCGTCGAGCATGCGATACGGCACCATCGCGCGCTCGAAGCAACGTCCGGAGAACACGTGCGCGGCTTGGTGGCGTCCCAAGCGGTCGAGGAAGTCACGCAGCAAGCTGGTCTTGCCGATACCTGGTTTTCCTGAGAGCTTGACCAGCGTGGTTCCCGTCCATCGCTGCTTGCGGTGCGCGTCGAACATGTCGTGAAGCCGAGCGAGCTCCTCGGAACGACCGACGATGCGCGCGGGCACTGCACCGCTACCGTCGATGCGCGGTGTGAGCGCGCCCAGCCGCGCCAAGATCTCGCGGCCCGACGGGCGTGTGGCGGCATCGAAAGAAAGCAGCGCGTCACACAACGTGACGAGATCGCGCGGAGCATCCGCGGCATGGCTGAGCTCTAGCGCGCTCTTGTTTCGCGCAGAAGGGCGCATGCTCCCGCGAGGATCCGCGCTGAGCAGCTGCCCCAGCACCGCACCGAACGCATACCAGTCGGTCTTCTCGCTGACTTTTGCACCGCCGAGCTGCTCGGGTGCCATGTACGGCGGCGTTCCGCCCGAACGCTCTTGCATGCCTGCGCGCTGACGCGCATTTCTCACGAGACCAAAGTCGAGCAACACCACGCGCCCGAGCTCAGTCACGCGCACGTTGTTAGGCTTGATGTCGAGGTGCAAGAGCCCAGCGGAATGCGCCGCGTGGATCGCGATCGCGAGCTGCGTGATCAACAAACGAAGCGCGCCCCAGTACTGCGCGCGCGCAGCGGCGTTGTCACCTGCTGCCAGGATCGTACGCAAGTAGCTGTCGAGCTCCGAGCCCTCGACGTGCTCCATCGTGAAGAACGCGTAGTCCTCGCCGACATGCAGCTCATACATCTGCACGATCCCCGGATGCCGCAGCCTCGCGAGCGATCGGAACTCGTCTTTCAGCGCCCGCGGACCGTCCAGTAGGCTTTGATGAAATACTTTGAGGGCAACCGTCTCGCCCGTGTCCCGTAGCGCGGCGCGAAACACTGTGCCTTGACCGCCGCTCGCGATCACTTCCTGGATATCGAAGCGCTCCGCGCCTGCGATCGCGCAGATCGCATCGCGGTGGAGCGTCGCGACAGCGCCGTCTCCATCGGCTGTGAAACCAGTAGTCAACCTTGGCTCCGAACGAGCCTGTGTTGTAGTGTGGGTATTATCGGAACGTACATCGGGCCGATACTCGGACCTGGCGCGCATGGGCCGTGCATCGAACGCTATCACACGTGCCGAGCTATCGAGCATTGGCTGGCTACAGCTGTGAGATGCACGGCATCTTCGATGATCGATGACATCGCCTCGATCCACGCCTGTGCGTCCGGTCTGCTGCGCGTGGCCAAAGCTGCCACATACGAGTCGCAGTCTTCGCGCAGTCGGCGGACCGAGCGTCTGCGTTGGATGTCAGTGCGTGCATCGGCGCAGTCGGAGCGATGCCGGCGAATAAACACCGCCTCGGCGCCGCCGAGCCCTCCCCACGGCAGCGCCGAGGCGGCCCCCAAACCCGAGCTGGATCCTTCCCAGCGACTATTTCACGGGGCACTTCGTAAGGTCTATTACAGCGCATTACGCGGGTGCGCTAACACTCAAGACTTCCGCGCACATTGAAAACACGTGCAGCCATCGGCTGCGGCCGCAGCTCAATCGACGCTGCTTGGCGCTTGATCCTCGCTGAGCTTGCGCTGGAAGAGCGCAAGCAGGTCGGCGATCACGTTCCCAGGTTGGTTCGCGCTGTGGCCCTCGCTGCAGCGCACGTGGCCGCCGCAAAAGTGCCCCGGAACCCGCGCGCGCAGCCGCGTCCACACAGCTTCGCCAGGAAACACGCCGGCGAGCTGCGCGAACGGTCCGCGCGGCGACAGGCCATCCAGCGCATCGACCAGCGCGCGCGAGCCATCGACGCTGGGATCACCAACGTTGATCGCGAGCGGCCGCAGCGTGCGCTGGCCGCCGCAGTGAAATGCTGCGTGCTCGCGGCAGCTCTTGCCGCTCTGCCAGACGCCGTGCTTGTCGCGCTCGACGTACAGGGTGGGCACACCGTCGGGCGCGAACTCCTGGTCGCGAAAGCTGTAGCGCGCGCCGCAGGTCAGGCAGGGGTGGCCCTTGGCGACTGAAGAGACCCACGCCAGCGCGCCGTCATCCTCCACGCGGAACAAGAGGCCGAAGCCTTCCGTGTCGCCCGGGTGCCGCGAGATGCCGAGATGGCCGTAATCGCGCGAGTACGCGAGCACGTGTGCGAACAGCACGTAGTTGTCAGTGCCGCGCTCGATGGGCAGAACAGAGGCGAGCACGCGCACAGCGTCCGCGCGGCCTGTGCTGAACATGCCGTCGTCCTCGTCCATCATCAGGCGCGGACGCAGCTGTTGAACGGCGACGTTCTCCCAGAGATCGTTCAAGCCGTCGCCGTCTGCGTCTTTGCAGCTCGGGCCGCGGCAGTCGCGGACCAAGCGTGGGAAGTGCTCGGGTGGCAGCTGCAAGCGGCCGGAGACTTCGAGCCCGAGCGCGCGCGGCACTTGGTAGCTGAGCGCCACGGGCTGGCTCTCGACCTGGCGGCGCCTTTCGCCTCGCTCGCTCACACTTACGCCGCGCACGAAGAAGCGATTGTCACCGGGTGTCCAGAAACCTACGTCGAAGCGCAGGCGCACGATGTTCGGATGCGGCTGTGAGCGGCTGACGCCATCGCTCGGTACGAAGCGCTCGAGCAGCGGGCGCAGGCTCTTCGGACCGTGCGCGCGGTCGTCCATCACGAGCCATGCGTCGCGCAGGCTGTGACCCGCTGCGAGCGGCAAGTCGACCTGGAAGTCCTCGACGAACGGCAGTGGATAGCGCGGCTTCTCACAGATGCCCGCGGCGGCACAGCTGAATCCGCGGTCGCAAGTCTCCGCACCGGCAGCGCCCGGGCAGCAGGCTTCGCCCAGGCCGCCACAGCTCGCGACAAACACGCGGGCGACGCCGCCTTGCGCGGAAGCACACTCATGTAGCGCATCCGCATCGCTCAGCTTGCGTGCCTGAGCGCGGCGGCCGCAGCTCTCAGCGTCAGCGTCGAACACCGCAAGCACACGCTCGCCGTACGCGACACGCACTTGTGCCTCGATGCGCTTACTCTCGCGGTGCGCGAGCCAGTAGTCAGGCTGTTGGGGAACGGCAGCGCGCGCGGTGTAGCGGAAGTACGGGCTGCCTGTGCTACCAATCACCGGATCTTGTGCGCGCGTGGTCGCGTGCGCGAACGTGACCCAGGCCTGCGTCGTGTGGTTCTTCGCTTGGATGTCGAGCTCGACGCCCGGCACTTCGAACAAGCCGGTGAACTCGACGGGCTCGCTGCGGAGCTGCAGCTCTGACGTGGCGCGCGGCGTCGATACGCAGGCGAAAGAAGCGCAAATCACGCCCAAAGCCGCCAGCGCCGCGAGCCCCGACGACCGCCGCGATATCACAGTTTGGGCACAACTCGACTGCATCACGACTCTTCGAGACTGCCGCGCGTCCGGTTGTTGCGCAACGCCAGAGTTACAAACTCACAGCTACTATTGCAGCCGACAGCTGCAACGACTTTCTCTCCGAGTCCACAGCTCGGTACAGATTGCACTGACAAGCGATCTGACAACTCACAACTAACACCATGAAGTGTCAGCGGAAGCTCTCGCCTGCAACGTCATGGTGACGTAGCGCTGAGAAACCTGTCTGAAAAAGCTCCTTGCACCGCGGCACGCTCGTAGCCCGGTGACCGAACCCGACCCTCACAAAGTCTGAGATGGGTGAGGGTGAGAGAAGGTGGGCCGAACCCACCCCCACAGCGCAGGAGCCTTCGCCGCTCACGGCGGCGACGTGGCATCCCGCAGCCATCAGCGGCAGCGCCCCAACCCATCAAGGGCAGGAGCGCTGCAGGGCGCGGCTCAAAGGGCAGCGATGGCCGCGTTCAGCGTGGCGCTCGGGCGCATCGCTTTGCTGGCCTTGACCGGATCGGGGCGATAGTAGCCGCCGATGTCCGCCGGCTTGCCTTCGCTCGCCGCGAACTCCGCGACGATCTTGGCTTCGTTCGCGTTCAGCGTCTGGGCGAGCTTGCTGAAGCGTGCCTTGAGCTCGGCGTCATCGTTCTGGGCCGCGAGCGCGTCGGCCCAATACAGCGCGAGATAGAAGTGACTGCCGCGATTGTCGAGCTGACCCGCCTTGCGTCCAGGCGACTTGTTCGCGTCGAGGAACTTAGCAGTCGCCTGATCGAGCGTGTCCGCGAGCAGCTTCGCGCGCTTGTTTTTCGCGACGATGCTCAGGTGCTCGAACGATGCAGCCAGCGCCAGGAACTCACCGAGTGAATCCCAACGCAAGTGCCCTTCCTCCTGGAACTGCTGCACGTGCTTCGGCGCCGAGCCGCCCGCGCCCGTCTCGAACAGACCACCGCCGCCGAGCAGCGGAACGATCGAGAGCATCTTCGCGCTCGTGCCGAGCTCGAGGATCGGGAACAAGTCAGTCAGATAGTCACGCAGCACGTTGCCAGTGACCGAGATCGTGTCCTTGCCGGCCTTCAAGCGCTCGAGCGAAGTACGCACAGCTTCGACCGGCGACTTGATCGAGATGTCGAGCCCGCTCGTGTCGTGATCCTTCAGATACCGCTCGACCTTCGCCTTGATCTGCTGGTCGTGCGCGCGGTTCGGATCGAGCCAGAAGATCGCCGGCGTGTTGCTGAGGCGCGCGCGCGTCACCGCGAGCTTGACCCAGTCTTTGATCGAATCGTCTTTGGTCTGGCTCGCGCGCCAGATGTCGCCCTTTTCGACCTTGTGCGTGAACAAAACGTCGCCCTTGTCATCGACGTCGACGACGCGCACTTCACCGTCCGCTTGGATGTGGAAGGTCTTGTCGTGCGAGCCGTACTCCTCGGCCGCTTTCGCCATCAAGCCGACGTTCGGCACGCTGCCCATTGTCTTGGGATCGAACGCGCCGTGCTCCTTGTGGAAGCGAATCACTTCGGCGTACATCGGCGCGTAGCTGCGATCCGGGATCAGCATCTTCGTGTCGTATTCTTTGCCGTCCGGACCCCACATGCGACCGGAAGCGCGGATCGCGGCAGGCACCGAGGCATCGATGATCACGTCGCTCGGCACGTGCAAGTTGGTGATGCCCTTGTCCGAGTTCACCATCGCGAGCGGGGGACGCTTCGCGTAGACAGCCTTGATGTCCGCTTCGATCTCCGCCTTTTTCTCGGCAGGCAGCGTTGCGATCTTGCTGACCACATCGCCGAAGCCATTCGTGGGATCGACGCCCAAGCTCTTGAACGTGTCCTTGTGCTTGTCGAACAAGTCCTTGAAGAACACTTCGACCGCGTATCCGAACAAGATCGGATCAGACACCTTCATCATGGTCGCTTTGAGGTGCAACGAAAGCAGCACGTTCTGCGACTTCGCGTCTTCGATCTCTTTTTCGTAGAACTTCTTGAGCGCGCGCGCGCTCAGCACCGCCGCGTCGATCACCTCGCCAGCGAGCAGCGCAGTCTTCTCTTTCAGAACAGTGACTTTGCCGTCCGTGGCCACGTGCTCGATGCGCACCGAGCCAGCCTTCGATACCGTCTTCGACTGCTCACTGCCGTAGAAGTCGCCCTCGCTCAAGTGTGCGACGTGCGTCTTCGAGTCCTTGCTCCAGGCGCCCATCGAGTGCGGGTGTTTGCGCGCGTACGCCTTGACCGAAGCCGGTGCGCGGCGATCCGAGTTACCCTCGCGCAACACAGGATTGACCGCGCTACCCTTGACCTTGTCGTAGCGGGCTTTGATCTGCTTCTCCGCGTCGTTCTTCGGCTCCGCGGGATAGTCCGGCAGCTTGTAGCCTTTGCCTTGCAGCTCCTTGATGGCCGCGATCAGCTGCGGCACGGAGGCGCTGATGTTAGGCAACTTGATGATGTTGGCCTCCGGCGTCAGCGCGATTCGACCCAGCTCGGCGAGTGCATCCGATTGCTTTTGATCTTCCGGCAGCTGATCGGAGAAGCTGGCGATGATACGCCCCGCCAGCGAGATATCTCTGATTTCCACAGCGATGCCTGCCGGGGCCGCGTACGCCTGGATGATGGGCAAGAGCGAGTAGGTGGCGAGAGCGGGCGCTTCGTCGGTTTCGGTGTAGATGATCGTGGGCTTTTCAGTCGCCATGCGCTTTCCTCGGCAAAATGCGTTTGAAGATGCGTCCGCCGCCGCTACGGAATCGGCGTGACCGCCCTGCATCATGCCCGCCAAACGGCTTCCGTACTAGCCAAACTCGCACCCGTCAGGGCTGCGGTTTGGCCTCGTAGCCCGCGTCGTCTACCGCGGCGATCAAGCTGGCCAGCGTCGCGCCGCCGTGATGTTTCACAGTGGCTCGACCCGCGCCGAGGTCGACCTCTACCTCACCTACCCCGGCGACCTGCTCGAGCGCCTCGCGCACATGTCTCACGCAGTTGTTGCACGTCATGCCTGAGACATCCAAGATGACCGTCTGGTTTTCCATGGTCCTGAAGTGTAGCGCTCATTGCGGCCCGGCGTCATGACCACGGGCTCTGTCGCGCCCGAGCCATCCAAGCCGCAGTCGATCGAGCTCGATGTGCTCGGCATGACCTGCGCCGCGTGCGTGCGGCGCGTCGAAAAAGCGCTCAGCAAGGTCGATGGCGTCGCCGCTGTGAGCGTCAACCTGGTCACGCACCGCGCCAGCGTGAAATACGACGAAACGCGCGTCGATCCGAGCGCGCTCTCGCGTGCGATCAGCGCTGCGGGCTACCGGGTCGCCGAGCTCGATCGCGACGAGCTCGGAGGTCAACAAGCACCTGTGCGGCGACGCGCCAGCAAGGTGCATGCAGCCGCGCTCGCCCGCGCAGAGACGGTGGAGCAGCAGGGCATTTGCCGCGACTTCGTGCGCGCGGCGTGCCTCACGATCCCCGCGCTCGTCATCGCCATGGCGCACGGGCTCATGCCGCAGTGGACGCGCTATGTGCAGCTCGCGCTGATCACGCCAGTCGTGTTTGGCCCGGGCCGGCGCTTCATGCGGCTCGCGCTCACAGCGCTCCGGCACCGGGCGAGCGACATGAACACGCTCGTCAGCCTCGGGGTGCTCGCATCGTACGGGTACTCCGCGCTCGTGCTGCTCGCGCCGCAATTGTTTCCGCACGCGAAACACGATCTGTACTTCGAGGCCGCGGGCGCGATCGTGATGTTCGTGCTGCTCGGCAAGTGGCTCGAAGCCCGCGCCCGCAAGCGTCTGTCCGAGACCGTGCAAGGGTTGATGTCGCTCACACCCAGGAGCGCACAGCGCCTGCGCGGCCAGTCCCTCGAAGCAGCCGCGCTCGAGTCGATCGCCGTCGGCGATTTGCTGCTCGTGCGACCTGGTGAGCGTATCCCGCTCGATGGAGTGGTCTGCGATGGCACGTCCGCGGTGGACGAGTCGCTCTTGAGCGGCGAGAGCTTGCCGGTCGACAAGCAACTTGGCTCGCGCGTGTACGCGGGCACGCTCAACCAGAGCGGCGCGCTCAGCATGCGCGTTACCAGGACGGAAGAGAACACCGCGCTCGCAGGCATCATCGAGGCGGTCGAGCAAGCCCAAGGCTCGCGCGCGCCGATCGCGCAGCTCGCCGACGTGGTGAGCAGCTACTTCGTACCTGCTGTGTTGCTGATCGCCGCGCTGACGTTCGCAGTCTGGTGGAGCAGCGGCTTGTCGGTCGCGCTCGAGCGCGCCGTGGCAGTCTTGGTGATCGCTTGCCCCTGCGCGCTGGGTCTCGCCACGCCCGCAGCGGTCGCCGTGGGCGCGGGCCGCGGCGCGGAGCTCGGCGTGCTCGTGAAAGGGGGCGCGCCGCTCGAAGCGGCAAGCCGGATCGACAGCGTGCTGTTCGACAAGACCGGCACCTTGACCGAAGGGCACGCGCAGCTCACCGATGTGGTCGCGCTCCCGCACATCTCAGAAGCCGAGCTGCTGGCTTGGGTCGCGTCAGTGGAGCAAGCGAGCGAGCATCCTGTCGCAAGAGCGATCGTGCGCGGCGCGCGCGAGCGTGGCGCAGCGCACGTGCCAGTGAGTGGCTTCGAGTCGAGCGTGGGCGCGGGCGCGCAAGCCATGTGCGGGGCGCGGCGCGTGCGCATCGGTACGGCTGCGTATCTGCAAGCGAGCGAGATCGACACCTCGCCGCTCGAAGCGGCAGCCGAAGCCCTCGCCGAGGTCGGAAAGAGCGTATCGTTTGTGGCCGCGGATCAGCGGCTCGCAGGCCTGGTCGCGGTCGCAGATGTGGTCCGACCTGATGCGCGCGGCGTGATCGAGCGCTTGCGCACAATGGGTGTGGAGGTCGCCATGGTCACAGGTGATCGCGAGCAAACCGCGCGTGCGATCGCGGCGCCGCTCGGAATCGAACGGATATTTTCGGGCGTACGCCCCCGCGACAAGGCGCGCATCGTGCAAGAGGAACGCGCGCGCGGCCGGCGCGTCGCGATGGTCGGCGATGGTCTCAACGACGCACCGGCGCTCGCCGGTGCGGATCTCGGTATCGCAGTCGGTAGCGGCACCGACGTTGCATTGGCTGCAGCGGACATCGCGCTGATGCGAGGCGGCATCAGGGCTCTACCTACGGCATTGGCGCTTGCGAGGCGCACCATGCGGACCATTCGCGAGAACCTGTTTTGGGCGTTCGTCTACAATGTTATCGGCATTCCCATCGCAGCCGGCGCCCTGTACACGAGCACAGGTTTCGTGCTTTCGCCTGTACTTGCGAGCGCCGCGATGTCGCTCTCCAGCTTGTCGGTGCTCGCGAGCTCACTGCGCCTGCGAAGCTTCACCCCGCCAGACTTGTAAGTTGGCCTCCGACTTGCAGCGTGGGCCCAAACCACCATGGACTACGGCGCCACGTGATGCACTTGTGTACCGAGTGAGGCGAATCGGCGCCCGCATACCATCGAAATCGCTGTGACAGTCCCAAACAACTTTGGCTAAATAACAAAAGGCCCATGACACAGTTCACGCGACGCACCGGACTTGTCTCGCACCCGTACTGGTATAAAGACGCGGTCATCTATGAGCTACGCACGCGCTCGTACTTCGACAGTGATGATGATGGCGTCGGTGACATCCGCGGGCTGACGCAAAAGCTACCTTACCTGCAGGACCTCGGCGTCACTGCGCTGTGGCTCTTGCCGCTGTGTCCATCGCCGGGTCGTGACGACGGCTACGACATCTCCGACTACTTCAACGTCCACCCGGACGTGGGCACGTTGGATGACTTCCGCACGTTCGTGGAGTCGGCGCATCGCCACGGGATCCGCGTGATCACCGAGCTCGTGCTGAATCACACGTCTGATGCTCATCCGTGGTTCCAGCGCGCGAGGCGCTCGCCGCCGGGCAGCGTCGAGCGCAACTTCTATGTGTGGAGCGACACACCCGACCTCTACCGCGACGCGCGCATCATCTTCAAAGACTTCGAGCCGTCGAACTGGACTTGGGATCCAGTCGCGCAGTCGTACTTTTGGCACCGCTTCTTCTCGCATCAGCCGGATCTGAACTTCGAGAACGAAGCGGTGCATCAAGCATTGTTCGAGGTCGTCGACTTCTGGTTCAGCTTGGGTGTCGATGGTCTGCGCCTCGACGCTGTGCCGTATCTGTATGAAGAAGACGGCACCAACTGTGAGAACCTGCCGCGCACGCACGCGTTCTTGAAGCGCCTGCGCGCGCACGTCGACAGCAAGTTCCAAAATCGCATGCTGCTCGCGGAAGCGAACCAGTGGCCTGAAGACGCCGCCGCCTACTTCGGCGATGGCGACGAGTGCCACATGAACTTCCACTTCCCGATCATGCCGCGTCTGTTCATGTCCATTCAGATGGAAGACCGCTTTCCCATCGTGGACATCATGGACCAGACCCCGGTGCTCAAAGAGTCGTGTCAGTGGGCCATGTTCCTGCGCAACCACGACGAGCTCACGCTCGAGATGGTGACCGACGAAGAGCGCGACTACATGTACCGCATGTACGCGCACGAGCCGGCGATGCGGATCAATCTCGGCATCCGGCGTCGGCTCGCGCCGCTGGTCGGTAACGATCGGCGCAAGATGGAGCTGCTCAACGGCCTTCTGTTCTCGCTGCCCGGCACGCCGGTCTTGTACTACGGCGACGAGATCGGCATGGGCGACAACATCTTCTTGGGCGATCGCAATGGCGTGCGTACGCCGATGCAATGGAGCTCGGATCGCAACGCCGGCTTCTCGCGCGCGAACCCGCAGCGCTTGATCCTGCCGATCATCTTGGACCCTGAGTACCACTTCGAGTCGCTCAACGTCGAAGCGCAACAAAACAGTCCGAACTCGCTCCTGTGGTGGACGAAGCGTCTCATCGCGCTGCGCAAGCGCTACCGCGCATTCGGCTGGGGCTCGATCGAGTTCTTGGCGCCGAGCAATCCGCGTGTGCTCGCGTTCGTTCGCGAGCATGAAAACGAGCGCATCTTGGTGGTCGCGAATCTGTCGCGCTACATGCAGTACGTCGAGCTCGATCTCGCCAAGTTCAAAGGTCTGCGTCCGATCGAGCTGTTCGGCCGCACCGCACTGCCAGAGATCAGCGAGGCGCCGTACTTGCTCACGCTCAGCGAGCACGCGTTTTTCTGGTTCGCGCTGCAGGCCCCGCAAAAGGATGAGCGCTCCACGCTCGCCAGTTTGTACGCGCCCGGCACGCTCGAGAGCTCGAGCATGCGCGCGCTGTGCACGGGTGAGGACAAAGAGCTGCTGGAAGAGCTTCTGCCCGCGTTCGTGTCGTCGCGCAGCTGGTTCGCTGGACACGGTCGACGCATGTCCGGCGTCAAAGTCACCGCCGCAGTGCCGATGACCGATGCACCGTACGAGACGTACTTGATCGCGGCGACCGTGGACTACGCGGAGGGGGAGAAGGAGCGCTACGCGCTGCCGCTGTCGTTCGTGACCGGCGAGCTGCTCACGCGCGTAAAGGCAGGCACGGGCGTGCTGGCTTCACTCAAGCTGGGTGGAGAAGAAGGCGCGATCGTCGATGCGCTCGACGCACCAGAAGCCGCCAGTTGCGTGCTGCTCGCGATCGCACAAGGCGTGCACAAGTCATCGGGTGGCGTCGAGCTGAACGCGAAGTGCAGCGTCGAGCCGGCTTCGCTCGCACCGATCGGCGAGGCCTCGCACTTGAGCGCGAGCTTCGCCAACGTCGTGCTGCGCTTTGGCAACGAGCTTGTCTTGAAGTGGTTCCGCCTGCTCGAAGAAGGCGTGCACCCCGATCTCGACACCGTAGAGCTCCTCGCCGCGCAGAAGCCCGGTCTCGCCCCGCGCGCGCTCGGTTCACTCAGCCTGCGCAGCGGGCGCGGCCAGCACAGCACGCTCGCCGTGCTGCAGGAGTACGTTCAGAACGAAGGCACAGCCTGGGGCCTCACGCGCCGCGAGCTCGATCGCTACTTCGAGCGCGTGCTCTCGCAAAACCGCGACAAGCTGATGCCCGAGGTGCCGAATCGCAGCATCTTCACGCTCGCGCACGAGACGCTGCCTGCAAACGTGGAGCCTCTGCTCGGCGGCTACCAGGACCAAGCTTTCCTGCTCGGGCAGCGCTGCGCGGATCTGCACCTTGCGCTCGCCTCGAGCACGCACCCTGAGTTCATTCCCGAGCCGTACGCGGCGCTCGATCGCCGGTCGATGTACCAGTCGTTCCGCAACAAGGTCGGGCGCGTGCTGCGTGAGCTGCGCGTGCGCCTGCCGCAGCTGCCAGCGTCAGCGCAAGAGTCTGCGCTCGCGCTCCTGCGTCACGAGCGCGACGCGCTCGATCGCTTGGAGCCGCTGCTCCACCTCACGTCCACCGGGTTGCGCTTGCGCGTGCACCTCGACTTGAACCTCAAGCAAACCTTGTGGACAGGCAAAGACTTCGTGCTGATCGACTTCGACGGCGGCCAAGACCGTGCGCTCAGTGATCGTCGGCGCAAGCGCTCGCCGCTGCGCGACGTGTCGAGCATGCTGTTGTCGTTCCATCAGGCGGCAGAGAGCGCGCTCCGTGAAGGCGGGGTGCGTGACGTCGACAAGGCGTTCGCCGAGCCGTGGGCGCAGGTGTGGTACAGCTGGACGGCAGCGTGCTTCCTGCGCGGCTACCTCGAGACCGCCCGCAGCGGCTCGTTCCTCCCCCGAGACGAAGAGTCGCTGGAGCTGCAGATCGAGCGCTACATGCTCGCGCGTGCGTTCCGCGTGCTCGGTCGCGAGCTGGTCAACCCCGACGAGCGCTTGGCCGTCACGCTGCAGATCATCCTGCGTATCCTGAGCGTGCCGCTGCAGGCACACTAGCACTTGCCCCCTCCCACGCTTCCCGTGCCTGCCCGTACGCGACCTGCGGCGAGCTGATACGATCCACCCATGGCAGAGCCCGGGAAGCCCACTGACGATGAAGCGGCCGAGTGGCGCGACGCGCTCCTGTCGCTCGTAGCGGCGGACGGGCCCGAACGCGCACGCGAGATCATGGACATGCTCGCGGCGCTGGCGATGGGCCCGGGCATCTCGTGGACGCCGCTGCGCAACACACCCTACGTCAACACCATCCCCGCAGACAAACAGCCGAGCTTTCCCGGCGACCTCGCGCTCGAAGAGCGGCTCGCAGCGATCATGCGCTGGAACGCGCTGGCGATGGTCGTGCGCGCGAATCAAGCGTACGGCGAGCTGGGCGGGCACATCGCGAGCTACGCGAGCGCGGCCGATCTGTTCGAGGTCGGCTTCAACCACTTCTTTCGCGCGCGTGATCTGATCTTTTATCAACCGCACTCTGCGCCCGGCGTGTACGCGCGTGCGTTTCTGGAGGGCCGCCTCAGTGAACGCGATCTCGCGCACTACCGACAAGAAGTCACTGCGATGCAGGCCGGCGCGCAGGGACTATCGAGCTACCCACATCCCTGGCTGATGCCGAAGTTCTGGCAATTTCCGACCGGCTCGATGGGCATCGGGCCGATCTCATCGATCTACCAGGCGCGCTTCATCCGCTACCTCGAGCACCGAGGACTGCAATCTTCCGCGGCGCGCCGGGTGTGGGGCGTGTTCGGCGACGGCGAAATGGACGAGCCCGAGAGCATGAGCGCGCTCACACTCGCAGCGCGCGAGCGGCTCGATAACTTGATCTGGGTGGTGAACTGCAACCTGCAGCGGCTCGATGGTCCCGTGCGGGGCAACGGTCGGATCATCGACGAGCTGGAAGCTCTGTTCGGTGGCGCGGGCTGGCGCGTGATCAAGCTGGTCTGGGGGTCTGACTGGGACGGCTTGTTCGCGCGCGACAAGACGCGCGCGCTGGAGCGTGCGTTCGCAAACACGGTGGACGGTCAGCTGCAGACCTTCGCGGCCAACGACGGACGCTACAACCGCGACCACTTCTTCGGCCAAGATCCTGAGCTCGCCGCGCTCGCGCAAGGCCTCACTGACGCGCAGATCGACAGCTTGAAGCGCGGCGGTCACGACCACGTGAAGATCTACGCTGCCTACCACGCCGCGATGGAGACCGATGGTCAGCCTACGGTGATCTTGGCGCAAACCAAAAAGGGCTACGGCATGGGGCCGATCGCGCAGGCCCGCATGACGACGCACCAGCAGAAGAAGCTGGAGCGCGCGGATCTGATCGCGTTTCGTAACCGCTTCGAGCTGCCGATGAGCGACGATGACGCCGCCGCCCTCGTGTTCTACAAGCCGAGCGAAGACAGCCCTGAGCTGGGCTACTTGCACAAGCGACGTGCCGCTCTCGGCGGCTACTTGCCCGCGCGCGGGCTGTCCGCGGAGAAGCTCAGCGTGCCCGCGCGCGCGACGTACGCAGCGTTCGCGGTGCAGGCCGACGACAAAGAGATGAGCACGACGCTGGCGTTCGTGCGCATGCTAACCGCGCTCTTGCGCGACAAAGGGCTCGGCCCGCGCGTCGTGCCGATCGTCGCAGACGAGGCGCGTACGTTCGGCATGGCCAACCTGTTTCGTCAGGTCGGCATCTACTCGAGCTTGGGCCAGCGCTACGAGCCCGAGGACATCGGCTCCGTGCTGCACTATCGCGAGGCGCGCGACGGGCAGATCCTCGAAGAAGGCATCAGCGAAGCAGGTGCGATCAGCAGCTGGGCTGCCGCAGCCACGAGCTACTCCGCGCACGGTCTCGCGATGCTGCCGTTCTACATCTTCTATTCCATGTTCGGCTTTCAGCGCGTCGGCGACTTGATCTGGGCCGCCGCCGATCAACGCGCGCGCGGCTTCTTACTCGGCGCGACCTCCGGGCGCACGACGCTCGGCGGCGAAGGCTTGCAACATCAGGACGGCAGCAGCCTGCTGCACGCAGCGCTCGTGCCGAGCTGCCGCGCCTACGATCCCTGCTTCGCGAGCGAGCTCGCGGTGATCCTCGATCACGGCATGCGCCAGATGCTCGAGCAACATCAAGACGTGTTCTACTACATCACGTTGATGAACGAGAGCTACGCGCAGCCGAGCTTGCGTGCAGGGTCGAGCGTAGAAGCCGACATCATCGCGGGCCTCTATCACTTCCAGTCCAAGTACGCGGAGAACGAGCGCGCCAAGGTGCGCTTGCTCGGCTCGGGCGCGATCTTGCGCGAAGTGATCGCCGCCGGCGAGCTGCTCGCGAGCGAGTTTGCGGTGAGCGCAGAGATCTGGAGCGCGACGAGCTTCAGCGAGCTCGCACGTGACGCGCGCGAGGTGGAGCGCGAGAACCGGCTCCATCCAGCGCGGCCGGCCCGCGAGAGCCATCTCGCACGAAGCCTACCCGGCAACGTGCCGGTCATCGCTGCGAGCGACTACGCGCGCGCTTGGCCGCAGCTGATCGCGGGTTACTTGCGCGCACCGTATCGCGTGCTCGGCACGGATGGCTTCGGGCGCAGCGACACACGCGCCGCTCTGCGCGGCTTCTTCGAGGTCGATCACAGGCACATCGTGCTCGCCGCGCTTACTGAGCTGAAAGACCGAGGCCAGCTCGACGCCGACAGCTGCAGCCAAGCCATCGCACGCTTCGGCTTCGCACCCGAAGCGCTCGCTCCCTGGCTGGCGTAAGTGCGCGGATAGGGTCAGATCCGCAGATCCTGGCGCGATTCGAGACCCGGATCCCCGCCACTTCTGGCTCGAGCTCACCCTCAACAGTTTCACCCTGCTCCGGACACCCAGTGAATACGCAGCTCACAGCGGCGGTCTAGGCTCTCAGGGAGGGTGGGATATGCGAGGGTGGATAGTCTATCTGAGTTGTGCGAGCGCGCTCGCGTGCGTCACGCCGGGCTCGCAAGAGAAAGCGCCGAGAAGCGAGCCCAGTGTGCAAGGCCGAAAGGAGGCATTCAGCATTGCGCGCGTGGAAAAGGTCGATCTGCTGTTTGTTATCGACAACTCGAATTCTATGGCGGGTGAGCAGGCCCAGCTGCGTGCACAGTTCCCACGGCTGATGGAAGCGCTCACCACGGGCCGGCGCTCACCGGACGATCCGCGCCCATTTACGCCGGTGCGTGACCTACACGTGGGCGTGGTCTCGACCGACATGGGCATCCCGGGCGTCGAGCTGCCCCCATCCTGTCATGCCGATGGCGGCGACGACGGCCAGCTTCAACATGCGCCGCGTGGCGAGTCATGCGCGGACCAGTATCCGCCGTTCCTCAGCTACCAAGCTGGCAGCTCGAACGCCGTGCAGCTCGCGCAAGACTTCGCATGTGTTGCCGCGCTCGGCACAGGTGGCTGCGGCTTCGAGGAACAGCTCGAAGCCCCACTGAAAGCGCTATCGCCTCGGGTGGTGCTCGACGCAGACGGCAGACCTACAGATGAAATGCCGACGCGCTTCATCGCCACGGCCATGGATCGGACGCTGGGTCGGGGCGACCTTCCCGTCGAGCGCGGAGGAAACCTAGGCTTTCTTCGCAACGATCCCAGCGATCCATCATTGCTCGCGATCGTGCTCATGACCGACGAAGAGGACTGCTCAGTCAAAGACACCCAGCACCTCAAACCAAACAATCAGCTGCCCGAGGGCGATCCGCTCCGCGCCGAAGACATCAACCTGCGCTGCTTCAACCATCCTGAGCTCAAGTACGACGTCCGCGAGCGATATTTGAAGGGCTTCCGTGCGCTGCGCCCGGGCCGCGAGGATCTCGTGGTGTTCTCCGCGATCGCCGGCGTCCCGCCCGATCTGGTCGACGCGAACGTGATCGCCAGCACTGACTTCACAGACGAGAGCTCGCGAGAAGCGTTCTACCAAACGATTATGAACGATCCGCGTATGCAGGCAGAGGTCGATCCGGCGACGCTTCCTGGTTCGGGCCAGGGCAACATCAAGCCTTCGTGCGTGCGCCCTCCCCCGCCAGGAGAAGAGCACCCTTCCACCGCGTTTCCTCCGCGGCGCATCGTCGAGCTGGCGCGTGCGTTCGGCCCCATGGGCATGGTTCAGTCGATCTGCCAGGACGACTTCGGTCCTGCGATCGACATGCTCGTGTACAGCATGGCGAAATCGCTCTCGGAGATGTGCATGCCGCAGCGCTTAGTCCGCAATGACAGCGATCTCGTGAGCTGCAAGCTGATTTGGCAGCTGCCGCGCGCCGAAGACGTGCAAGCAGAGAGCCTGCCCGCCGAGACCCCCACCGCATGTTCCCAGCTGCCGCAAAGCCTGGTCGACGAAGACCTGGGTGATCAGCGTTGTGCCATTCACCAGCTCGCAGTCGCGGATGGCGCTGTCGCTGAGGGCGGCGACGGTTGGTACTACGATGACTTCACGCCCAACCTCGATGCCCTATGCGCCGCAGGCTTGCAGCGCATCGCATTCAGTGAGGGCGCCGCACCTCCGCCGGGTGTCTCGGTGAAGCTCGAGTGCGAGGCCGGCGCGCAGGTGCAGTAGACGCTAGCGAAAGACGTACGCCGCACCCGCGAACGGTGCGGCGTTACTTCCTTGGTTGCTGTTGATGCCCGCTGCGTCGCTGGCTTCGCCGGGCGATGTGATCACGAGCGTGTCCGCGTGCAGCGCGAGCGCACAGCCGAAGTAATCGGGCTTGTCGGGGTTGGAAGCCTTGATGAACGTGGTCTGCAGCCATTCGTTGCCGTGCCGGCCGTACATCAAGACCGCACCGCTGTCGACGAGGGCGTCGTTGTGAGGATCACCAGCCAAGCCTGCCGCGCCGCTCGCATCGCCGACCGACGACACCAAGAGCGTGGTGGGCGAAGACAACTTGACCACGTACCCAAACCAATCCGAGGCACGCGGCGCTGGGGCACGAAAAGCCCGGCTCATGCTCCAAGCACCGCCACTCGCGCGCTCGTACACGAACGCGTCGCCAGGTGCTTGCCCGACATTGCCTGTGCGCGCGCGCGGTGCGCCCACGGCGATGGTGTTGCCTGCGATATCTACGGTCCAGCCGAAGGTCGCGCCGCTCTCGAGGCTGGCTGGCGGAGTGAGCTCGTGGAGCTGCGTCCAATCCGCGCTGTTGAACACATGGACAAGTCCGGTGCCTGTGCTGGATGGACTGAGTGAGTTGTATTGCGGGGAGCCGACCACGGTGCTCTCCGCGCCGACCGCTATCGACCAACCGAACAGGCCGCTGCCCAACACGGGCGATGCCTTGATGCGCCGCGGCGCGCCGAAGCTGTCGCCGCTGCGCTCGAATACATAGATCGCCCCGCTCAACGTCTCGCCCGAGCTCTCGAACGGCGCGCCCACGACGAGTCGCCGTTCATCCAACGCGACGCTGTGGCCGAACAGATCCTGGGCGCCGCTGCCAGCGGCATCGAGCTTCTTGAGCAGCGTCCAACGGCCACTCGCGCGTGTGTACACGTGAACGCTGCCGCCATGCGGCGTACTCGCTGCGATCGCGCTCGCGCCGGGTGCACCGACCACCAGCATGTCATCGCGTAGCGCGACGCTGCTCCCGAAGTAGTCACCGGCGCGCGGCGGGTCGGCTTTCAAGTATGCTTCCTCGCTCCAGCGGTCGCCTGTGCGCGTGAAGATGCGAACCGCACCACTGTCTTCGACCGCGTTGTCGATCGAGTCACCGCGCGCGCCGCTGCTGTCGTCTTTGAAGACGCCGACCGCCATCGTGTCGCCCCAGATCGCGACGCTGCTGCCGAGCTCGTCGTCGCGATCGGGATCAGCGGCTTTGACGTAAGCCTCCTGTATGCCGGCGCGCTCGACCACGAGCTCGTACTTGCTCTCGCGGCCGAAGGGCGTCGTCAGACTGATCTCGATCTTGTGCTCACCGAGCGGCAGCGGCGGCGACTGCCAGCCTCCCGCAGACGTCGGCGGCTCTCCGTCTTGGAAGTGCACGCCGACCTCGTCCGCCACGCCCGCGGTGACAAGGACGCTCTGCTGCAACAGAGGCAAGCGCACGCGGTAGCTATGGACCGCTGGCGAAAATGCGGGTGTCAGCGCGCTGGGCTCGACACTCAGGCTGGTGAGCTGCGCGAAGCAGCCCGTCTCGCCGTCACCCTCGTAGCCCGGCGGGCACTCGCTGCACACGCGCGCACCGCCGCTCAGGCTGCACTTCGTGAGCAGGTCGCAGCCGCCGTTCTCGTTCGCACAGCTCGTCGGCATCTGGCATCCGGCGCCCGAGCCGTCGTCGACCCAACCTTCGGCACACACGCATTGCGCGCGACCGCCTACTTCCATGCAGCGCCTGCGCTCCTCGCACTCGCGGCCCTTGCTCAGCACCAAGTATTCGTCACAGGAGCGGATCAGCCCGCGATCACAGAACTCTTCTTCCGGACCGCGGAGCAAGCACTCGCTCGCGATCGGAACGCACGTCCCTAGCCGCGCGCCCTGTTCGGTCTCGCAGCGCTCGGTTTGGCCGCATGCCAGCTCGGCCTGCCAGCGGGACCCCTCGCAGCGCAGTGGAACGCGCGGGTCGCTGGTCGAGCAGACGCGCTTGCCGGGTTCGGCGCAAGCGTCTGCGACCGTGGCTGTCATGGTGCGCCGGGGCTGTTCAGCGTCCGACCCGGCGACCCCACCATTCGCGGTCTCGGTGCTTACGCCTTCTTTGTCAGACATTTCCCCGCGCTTGACGGCCGCGACAGGCGTGCACGCCGCCAGCGCCGCGAGCCCGAGGCTCAGCGCGAGGCGCCCCAGGCAATCACGCAACGTCGACGACGGCCTTCGCACGATTGAAATCTGTCCCTCGAGACGCACCGCATTCCCCGCGCGTCCGGTTCCGTTACTCGCGCAGGGCCTGGACGTCAAGTTGATATTCCCCGGCCAACCGTGCTGTCCGGCGCCTCAGGGGCAGGGACGCTGGGTGCAGGTTGCAGATTACAACTGTATGCTATGGGCGCTCGGCCGGCGCGCTCAACCCGCGCGCCATGCCATGTTCATGTAGACGTCACCGCGATCGAGCTCGTCCAACATCTGTTCGAGCCGCTTGTGCTGTGTCGCCTCGCGTTTGGCTTGCGCGATCCAGCGCAGGTAATCGTTGCGCTGGTAGTCGGGCCGCGCGCGATACTGCACGAGCAGGTCGCGCTTGCTGAGCGCGCTGCGTACAAACGCCGGCATCGGCTCGATCGGCCGCACAAGCTTGCTGGGCTTGCTCTTGGGCTTGGCGCCGGCTTTGGCCGCTTTCTTCTTGGCCTTGGTCGTCTTCGTGCGCTTCTTGGTCGCCATGCGCGCATCCTAGATCGAACGCAGAAACAGGAAAATCACCAAGCTGGATCGAGCTAGCCTGGATGATTGGCCAGCCTGCGCAGGCCGCAGCCAACGGCGGCTCGAGGGAGGCCTCGGCCTACAATTGCCTGCGTTGAGACTTGTGTAGCGGATCGCTAAACTTTTTAGACAGCCGAGACATGACAGATCCCCTGCCGACGCTGCAGATCGAGATCCTCGTCGACTCGCCCGCGTCCTTCCGGATCGGGCTGCTCGGCAATGTGGTCGCTGTCAGCTGGCGCGGCCCCATGAATGACGCAGCCGTCGAGCAGCTCGGCCGAGTCGCGATCGATCTGAAGGAGCGTGTGGGTCCGGTGCGGCACTCATACGTGCACTTGATGACCGAGCGAGTGCAGCTACCGGATGCGAACACACGCAATGAGATCGCCAAGATCCTGCCTGTGCTCACGGAGCACGTCGGTGTGGTGGTCGTGTTGCTCGAGGGCAGCAGCTTCTGGTCGAGCGCGCTGCGCGGGTT
>Ga0190269_10000368_pt1 | contig 24069 bp, 21 predicted proteins | sample Popmic249IS_FD_133749 | JGI IMG/M metagenome (GOLD analysis project Ga0190269, IMG submission 133749) | Populus adjacent soil microbial communities from riparian zone of Blue River, Arizona, USA - 249 IS | ecosystem: Environmental > Terrestrial > Soil > Riparian zone | place: USA: Arizona... | reverse complement strand
GCGGGCCGGCCCGGTGGGCGGCTGGTCTACTTCGTCCGCCCGCCGGGGGACGTGCCGATCGAGTCCCTGCTGCGCCCCGTCCTGGGCGTCGACGCCCGGGCAGAGCTGTCGATCGCGGTGGACCCGCGCGGCCGGCTGCGATGGGGGCTGGCGGTCACCCACCGGGGTGCGCAGAGCCGGTACGCCCCGCCGGAGATCGACCTCACGCTCGGCGACGCCGTCGGCCGGGTGATCGCCGCCTTACCGCAGCGGCTGGGCGGTATCGAGCACGACGTCGCGCGTACCGAGCCGCTCGGTCCGGCGCAGCACGGCCGGGCCGTCGAGGTGGAGGCGGGCATCCCGACGCTGCTGCAGGAAGTCGCGCAGCGCTACGGGCGCGTGCTCGCCGCGGTCACCCGCGAGGGCTGGACGTTGCACGCCTGGGTGCAGCGGCGCTGGCAATTGATCGGCACCGGCGCGTCCTTACGCGAAGTGGTGACCCACACCCGCACCTAGGCGGTGCCCTGCGAATCCGTGCACGCCTGAGTGGGGCCTCGCTGCGAGCGAGATCCGCGGGACACGGCCGAGCTAGAGATCTGCGGCGGCCACGACCCGGCGTTTCGCGTCGGCCGCCGACGTGGCCCGGGTGGCCAGCTCGGCGTAGCGCAGGCAGTCGGCGAACTTGTGCCGTGCGAGCTCGGTGCGCACCGGCTCCAGCCGGTCGACCGGCAGCACCAGGCTGGTGATCCCGAGGCCGATCAAGACGCACGCCAGTAACGGATCCGCCGCCGCGGCACCGCGGGCGCTGATCTCCTTGCCCGCCAGGGATCCGGACGCCCCCACCAGCTCAGCCAGGCGCAGCCCGGCCGGCTGCCACGGGTCGTACCAGCGGCCGGTGCCGGCTGCCGGATCGGCGGCGACCGCGTACCGCGTCAACCCGTCGAGGTCGACGGTCGCGAACGACGCCGTCCGCAGGATCGTGCCGGCGAGCAGCGCGGCGGCAGGCAGATCGACGAGCACGCCGGCGGTGGCCACACCCCCGTACCGCGCCTCCTCGAGGAACCACGCCGCCTCGTCCGGCTCGCTCACCATCGCGGTGACGACTCCGACGTCCACCGGGTGGGCGCCGGTCTCCCGGATGGCGCCGGAGATCGCGTCCAGCTGGGTGGAGAGCACGTCGGGACGGGCCTGCAGCGCGCGCACGCCCCGGACGCCGAACGCGCCCTGGCGCTCTCCGGGATCCAACGCCTCGACCGTCACCCGGGCGTCGGCGAACGTCCGCAGCACCCGCCGGTAGCCCGCCTGCTGATCGCCGACGGGCAGCGGGGAGCCGTCGGACCGGACGGCGAACCAGCTCCGCAGGAGCCCGACGCCCTCCGCGCCGGCAGCCGCGGCCGAATCCGTCTCGCCCGGGTCGGCCAGTTCAGCGAGCAGGGTGACCGGCTGACCGTCGGCGAGCCGTCCGCGAAGCGGTTGATTCACCACCGGACAGTATCGAACCGAGACAGCTGCTGCCGATCGGACCGGCCCTGCCCTCGGACGACGTGGACTGACAGTAAGCTCTGGTGCCATGCCCGAGCTCAGTCACGTCGACGCGGCCGGGTCGGCGCGGATGGTCGACGTATCCGCGAAGTCCGCCTCGGTTCGCACCGCGGTGGCGACCGGCCTGCTCCGCACGACCGCCGAGGTCATCGGCCTCCTTCGCCGGGACGGGCTCCCCAAGGGCGACGCGCTGGCGGTGGCCCGCGTCGCGGGCATCATGGGCGCCAAGCGCACGCCCGACCTGATTCCGCTGTGCCACCCGATCGCGCTGCACGGGGTGACCGTCGACTTCGACGTCCGGGACAGCGACGTCGCGATCACGGTGACCGCCCGCACCGCCGACCGCACCGGTGTGGAGATGGAGGCGCTGACCGCGGTCGCCGCCGCCGGCCTCACGCTCATCGACATGGTCAAGGCCGTCGACCCGGCAGCATCGCTCGACGCGGTGCGCTGCGAGACGAAAGAGGGCGGCAAGACCGGTTCGTGGCAACGGCCGGCCGACCGGTGAGCGGTCCCGGAACCGCCCGCGTCGTCGTGGCGTCGAACCGCGCGGCCGCGGGGATCTACGCGGACGAGAGTGGACCGTTGCTGGTCGAGGGCTTGCGCGCGCTGGGCTTCGAGGTCGGCGAGCCGGTCGTGGTCCCGGACGGCGAGCCGGTGGGCGACGCTCTGCGCGCGGCCGTCGCCGACGGCGTCGACGCGGTGCTGACCAGCGGTGGCACCGGCATCAACCCGACCGATCGGACGCCGCAGGTCACCGCGGAGGTGCTCGACTACCAGGTCCCGGGCATCGCCGAGGCGCTCCGCGCGTACGCCGTCCCGCGCCTCCCGACGGCCATGCTCTCCCGGGGAATCGCCGGCGTCGCGGGCCGGACGCTGATCGTCAACCTGCCCGGCTCCCGCGGCGGCGCCAAGGACGGGCTCGCCGTCCTGGGCCCGGTGCTGGCGCACGCGATCGATCAGCTCCGTGGCGGAGACCACCCGCGTAGTGACCCCGGAGGGCACGCGTGACCCACCCCATCAGTTGGGACGACGCTCGAGCAGCCGTGCACGCGGCCACCACGCCGCTGCCCGGGCGGCCGGTGCCGCTGGCGGAGGCGGACGGCGCCGTCCTGGCCACCCCGCTGGTCACCCTCACCGCGTTGCCGGCCTTCGACACGTCCAGCGTGGACGGCTACGCGATCGCCGGGCCGGCCCCGTGGCGGCTGGTCGGTCAGGTCCTCGCCGGTGACGCCAGCGAGATCACGGTCGAACCCGGTACGGCGGTGGAGATCGCTACCGGCGCGATGGTGCCGGTCGGCACCGAGCACGTGATCCGGTTGGAGAGCGCCGAGGTCGAGAACGGGTCCTGGGTCACCGCTCCGCTGCCGGACAAGCAGGAGTGGCGCCCGACCGGCGAGGAGGCGGCCTCCGGCGAGGTGCTGCTGCCGCCGGGCATCCGGGTGACGCCCGGCGTGCTCGCGCTCGCCGCGGCCTGCGGGCACGACGTGCTGTCGGTCCGCCGACGGCCGCGGGTGGCGGTCGTGGTGTTCGGGGACGAGTTGCTCGACAGCGGTCCGCCAGGGGCCGGCCGGGTGCGGGACGCGCTCGGGCCGTCGCTCCCGGCGTGGCTGCGCCGGCTCGGCGCCGAGGTGGTGGGCGTGACGCGCGCCGCCGACACGCTGGAAGCGCACGAGACCGCGGTCCGTGCCGCCGCCGCGCAGGCGGACGTCGTCGTCACCACCGGCGGTACGATGCACGGACCCGTCGACCACCTGCACCCCACGCTGGCGACGCTGGGCGCGTCCTACGTCGTCGACACGGTGGCCGTGCGTCCCGGTTTCCCGATGCTCACCGCGGCGCTGCCGGGTCCCGGCGCGGGCTGGTTGGTCGGCCTGCCCGGCAACCCCCAGTCGGCGGTGATCGGCCTGGTCACGCTCGCGGCGCCGCTGCTGGCCGGGCTGGCCGGAGCCCCGTTGCCGCCGCTGGCGTCCGTGACGCTGGCGAACGACGTGCCGGGCCGCGGCACGTTCACCCACCTCGCGCTCGCGCGGCTGACGCCGGAGGGCGCGGTGACGCTCCCGCACGCCGGATCGGCGATGCTGCGGGGAGTGGCCGGCGCCGACGGGTTCGTGATCGTCCGCCCCGACACGACCGCACCGACGGGTACCCGGGCCGACTTCGTGCCGATGCCGGCCTGAGTATCGTGCCTGCCTGACCGTTCAGCCCCGCCTGACCGTTCGGTCCGATGACGATCCGTTGAGGGTCCGATGACAGGGCGCCGCCCGGTCGTTCGCCGGATCCGGTGGTTGGATAGGGCCATGAGCAGCGAGACGATGCGGGAGACCACGCGTCAGGCCGGCCACCGCGTCGTGGTGGCGCAGGTCACTGAAGCGCCGATTTCGACGATCGAGCACGAGCAGGCGGTCGCGGTACTGGCCGCCGGCGCCGTGGTGGGCTTCGGCGGGATCGTGCGCGACCACGATCACGGACGGACCGTGACCGAGCTGGAGTACACCGGGCACCCGTCGGCGGGCGAGGTGCTCGCCGAAATTGCTGCCGAGTTCGCCGCCCGCGACGGCGTCGAGGCGATCGCGGTCAGCCACCGCGTCGGGCCGCTGCGCCTCGGTGACACGGCGCTGGCCTGCGCGGTCAGCACCGCGCACCGGGCCGAGGCGTTCGCGCTCTGCGGCGAGTTGGTCGACGCGGTGAAGGCGCGGATCCCGATCTGGAAGCGGCAGGTGTTCGAGGACGGCACCGACGAGTGGGTCGCCTGCCCGTAACCGGACCCTCGGTGTCTGCGCCATGGCGCAGGGTGTTTCCCACGGTTGGTAGCGGTGTGCAACGCCGGGTGGTGTCGTTCGCAGCCGATACCATCGGCCACGACCCAGGGCGTGATTCACAGGCCAGCAGCGCGGCACCCGGACGGGCCTCCGCCTCGCCGAACCGCCGCCCGGATCACGCCCACGGCGACCCGAACCTGTGAAGCACGCCTCGGCCACCGGAAGGAACTCGAGTGTGAAGGTCTTGATCACCGGCGGTGCCGGCTTCATCGGGAGCACGATCGGCTCGGCCTGCCTCGACGGCGGGATCCAGCCGGTCATTCTCGACAGCCTGGTGACCGGCAGGCGGGAGTTCACCGAAGGGCGGCCGTTCTACCACGGTGACATCGCCGACGGTGCCCTCGTCGACCGGATCTTCGCCGACCACCCCGACATCTCCGCGGTGATCCACTGCGCGGCGCTGATCGTGGTTCCGGACTCGATGGCCGACCCGCTGCGCTACTACCGGGAGAACGTCGCGAAGTCGATCGAGCTGATCGATCACCTGCGCCGCAACGGCTGCGAGCGGCTCGTGTTCAGCTCGTCGGCGTCGATGTACGGCGCCGACCCGGACTTCTCGGTCGACGAGAACTCGGCGATCGATCCGCAGAGCCCGTACGCGACCTCCAAGGTGATGGTCGAGAACGTGCTGAGCGACGTCGCGAAGGCCACGCCGCTGCGCGTGCTCTCGCTGCGCTACTTCAATCCGATCGGCGCCGATCCCCAGCTGCGCACCGGCCTGCAGGTGGCCCGGCCGTCGCACGCGCTGGGCAAGCTCGTTCAGGCCTACGAAGACCGGGTGACCTTCCGCATCACCGGTACCGACTGGGCGACGCGCGACGGCACGGGCATCCGCGACTACGTCCACGTGTGGGACCTGGCGCGCGCCCACGTCGAGGGCTTGCAGCGGTTCGACCGCGTCGTGCCGCGTGACGCGGGCTACCGGGTCGTGTGCCTGGGCAGCGGCACCGGCACCACCGTGCGGGAGCTGGTCGCCGCGTTCGAGGCCGTGGTCGGCGAGCCACTGCCCCACGAGGACGCGCCGGCCCGCCCTGGCGACGTCGTCGGTGCGTACGCCCGCAACGGGCTGGCTCGGGAGCTGCTGGGCTGGGAGCCGAAGTACGACGTGCAGGAGGGCATCCGCCACTCGCTGGAGTGGGCGGCGATCCGGCCCCAGCGCCTGCGCGACGCCTAGGGCGGCGCGGCTAGTTCAGCCGGACGGCGATCACGATCTCGCCGGTGGGCTGCCCGCTGCCGCCCTCGGGCTCGACCGTGAACGCCACGGCGTCGCCTTCCTCGAGATCGAGCACGAGGGCGGTGCCCTCCCGGGAGCCGGACGCGAGGATCCGCATGGATCTCGTCTTGTCGTTGCGGACCCGCCACAGCTCGTAGGTCTCTTCCGGGCCGACGTCCGGCAGGTTGCTGTAGGTCACGACCGCCGCGTGGTTCTCCGGGGAGAACACCGACGACAGCCGGGCGCCGTCCTCGGTGGTGGTGCTCCGGCTGATCACGTCGTCGGCGGTGAGAACGGTCTCTATCCGGCCGAGCCGCTCCTGCTCCGCGACGATCAGGCTGCGCTGGTCGCGATCGCGCTGCTCCTCGACCTCGAGCGTGAGGGCGGCGGCACCGATCACCAGCCCGCACGCCATCGCGAACGTGGTGAGGCGGCGGCTCCACCGGCGGCGGGGCTTCTCCGGGGCGATGGGACCGTCCGTGGCCCCGTCCTCCGGCTCGGCCCGGTGGTCGTCCGTGAGCAGGGCATCGCCGGCATCGGAGCGCGGTTGCTGCTCGTCGGTCATCTAGCCACTCCCAGGCGGTGAAGTCGGTCGACGAGACGTGTCAGGACCGGCGCGCCGCCGTTCGCCTTCACGGACCGGGGGCCGGGCGGCGAATCGGCGCAACGACGCCTGAGCAAGCCTCGTGCCTCACTGTGCCCGGTCGGCGCTACGTTCTCCATTTCAGGACGGTTGGGTGCGAAGGTACCGTGCGAAATGGGGCACCGTGAACGCGACTGTGCCACGTTCGGCCGAGTAGATCAGCCCTTTCTTGATGAGGCTGTCGCGGGCCGGGGAGAGGCTCGACGGTTTGCGGCCGAGCGAGACCGCGACCTCCGACGTCGAGACCGCACCGCCCTCCGCCGAGCTGTTCTCCAGCTCCGCCATCGCGCGCATGTACTCGCGCTCGGCCGGGGTGGCACGCTCGTACCGCGATCCGAAGAAGCCGACCGCCAGCTCGGCCCCGGCCTCGGGTGCGGCCACATTCACGTCGGCCGCGGTGATCGGCGAGCGGGGAGCGACGTCCCAGGTGACCTTGCCGTACGCCTGGACGAAGTACGGATAGCCGTCCGCCGCCTCGTAGAGCGCGGCGAGCGCGTCCTCGTCGAACGTGGCGTCCTCCCGCTCGGCGGGGGCGAGCAGAGCCAGGTCGGCCGCCGCCCGGTCCAGGCGGTCGATGCGCACGTAGCGGAACAGCCGCTCGGAGTAGGACTTGCTGGCCGAGAGCAGCGCAGGCAGGTGCGGCAAGCCGGCGCCGACCACGATCAGCGGAGCACCGGTCTGCGACAGCTCGTGACACGCGGCGCAGAGCGCCGAGACGTCCTCGGCGCCGAGGTCCTGCATCTCGTCGATGAACAGGGCGAGCCCGGTGCCGACCTCGGCGGCCAGGTCGGCGGCGTCGGTGAGCAGCTCGACGAGGTCGATCTCGATGTCGCCGGAGTCGGCACGTCCGCTGCTGGCGGGCCCGTCGATGCCCGGCTGCCAGCGGTCGCGGATCTTGCCGCCGGTCGGGTTGGAGCGCAGGGCGAACGCTTTGAGCGTGCCGAGGAAGTCGTCGATACGGTCGAGCGCGCGGTGGTGCGACGAGAGTTCGCGCACCGCCATGTGCAGCGCGCCGGAGAGCGGGCGGCGTAGCTGCTGGTCAGGTCTGGCCTCGATCTTGCCGGTTCCCCAGGAGCGTCCGATCGCCTCCGAACGGAGTGCGTTGAGCAGCACCGTCTTGCCGACCCCGCGGAGGCCGGTGAGGATCATCGAGCGTTCCGGGCGTCGGCGCGCGACGCGCTCGAGCACGATCTCGAACTGGTCGAGCTCGCGGTCGCGGCCGGCCAGTTCGGGAGGGCGCTGCCCGGCGCCGGGGGCATAGGGATTGCGGACCGGGTCCATGCGCGAGGACCGTATCGGGCTTTCTAGCGGAAGTGGTAGATCTCGCTAGAGCAATCTCGACGTGTCGGGCTCAGGCGTCGGGTTGGCGGTTGGCGCGGAACCATCGGTCCGAGGACGGCCGCGCGGCACCGCCCGCGAGTTGGTCGCGGCTGATCTGGATGATGCTGTTCCGGTGGACGTCGTCGAGCGCGGCACCCGGGGAACGCTTCGGCAGGGGCGGCTGCCGGTCGAGTGGAACGCGGTCCGGGCTGACGAGCGAGCGCCGGTCGCCCTGGGAGGACGGGCGCACCGGCGTCACCGGGTGACGCGTGGTGCTCGTGCGCGCCTGAGCCTTGCGGGGTCGAGGAACAGCATGAGTCATGAATCAGTGCCTTTCCCGCGGTGGCCGTATCCAGTCACACCCACGCGTCACACCTGCCGCATTGGGCTGCTCCCGTCACGCGAGTAAGCGCCCAATGGTTCAGTGTTCGATGGTTGAGTTTTTCGGTGTCCCCTGTGCCGTGGACACGCGAGAGAATCCCGATGATGGCGGATCGAGTCAAGTGCCCGCGTGGGACTTGTTTCGAGGGAAATGTTAGCCCCCGGCCCGGGGACCACTGCGACCGCTCACCCGGCTGGCGCAGTGCTCGCGTAGACGCATCTACGATTTTATTGAACGGCGGCTAGAGAGTGCTAGAGAAGCTCAGACGGATCGGAGTTCGATCAGGCTGATCTCCGGCGGGGCGCCGACGCGCACCGGCGGTCCCCAGTAGCCGGAGCCGCGGCTGACGTAGATCTGGCTGGCTCCGTCGGTGGCGTGCCCGGCCACCACCGGCTGTTGGAGGCGGACGCCGTACGTGAACGGCCACATCTGACCACCGTGCGTGTGGCCGGAGAGCTGGAGGTCGACGCCCCGGTCCACCGCCTCGGGCCACTGCACCGGCTGGTGGGCCAGCAGGACGACGGGCCGGTCACGGTCACGGCCCTCGAGTGCCGCGGAGAGGTTGGCGCCGTGGCCGGGAACGCCGGAGTCGGCGGCCGTGACGTCGTCGACGCCCGCCAGGTCGAGGCCGGCGCCGCCCGGGATCTCCACCCGGCGGTTGCGCAGCACCTGGACGCCGATCGTCGGCAGGTACTCGACCCACTCCTCGGCGCCGGAGTAGTACTCGTGATTGCCGGTGACGAAGTAGGTGCCGTGGGTCGAGTTGAGCGCGGTCAGGGCGCGGGCGTCGTCGCCGAGTTCGTCGACGGTGCCGTCGACCAGATCGCCGACGATCGCGACCGCACCGACGTCCAGTGCGTTCACCGTGCGGACGACGCGCTCGACGAAGGGGCGATGCAGGGTCGCCGAGATGTGGATGTCGGTGAGTAGGGCGATCTTGAAGCCGTTGAGCGCGGGATCCAGCCGCGGCAGGGTGATCGCGGCCCGCTTCACCCGGACGTGCCGGGCTTCGGTGACGCCGTACCCGACGGTGCCGAGCGCGCCGACGCCGGCGGTGACCGCCAGGGCCCGCGCCAGGAAGACCCGCCGGTCGTGGCCCCAGCTCTCGCCGCCGTCGGCCGCCGCGCCGGTGTCGGCTGCCGCGCCGCTGTCGGCCGCGCCGCCGTCGGACGAACCGCCGCCGGTGGTCGTGGCCGTCGCGACCGCGGACGGGGCGGTGGCGGCAGTGATCGCCGCGTCGGACGGGGCGGCGGGGTGGCCGGCCGGTGCGGTGGGCGGTTCGGCCTCGAGCGGCCGAGCGCGCTCACGGCGACTCAGCAGGACGCGGCCGATCAAGCGCACCGGTTCGAGCACCAGCAGGATGAGCAGCAGGTAGAACATCACCGCGATCCACAGCGGGCCGCCCCAGCTCACCACGGTCGCGAGCGGCCCAGGCAGCGTCTCGGGCGCACCGCGGAGACCGAACATCGCGACGGCGACGATCACCACGAAGACGCCGACGCCGATCCAGCGCACGCGTCGGCTCCGGAACGGGCTCGCGACCAGGCGCCACCAAAGATAGGCGTGGACGCCGCCGATCACGGCGACGATCACCACGATCATGACGATCAGCTGTGCGATGCCCACTTGCGCTGTGCCCCCGACGTCTCAGTAGGTTGCTCTAGCACTCTCTAGGCAGGACGCTAGAGAGTGCTAGAGAGCGTCAGACACTGCGTCTCAGCCGCTCTACTGCCGTCTAGCGTCGCTGCTAGACGGCTGAGCGGAGCGTAGGGAACCGCGCCTGAAAGGATCCTGAGATCATCCACCGGCGAACGGAGGCAGCACGTCGACCGTGCCGTCGGCCGGCAGCGGCGCGGACAGGTCGCGCGCCGCGACGCCGTTGACCAGGAACGAACATGCCGTCAGCACCCGCTCGAGACGCTCCCCGTGCGCCTCGGCCAGCCGGGTCCGCAGCTCGCCGAGCGTCTGCGCACTAGCGGGCTCCTCTTCGATGCCGGCCGCGGCTCGCGCTCCCGCGAAGTACCGCACAGTGACGTTCACTCAGCCTCCAATGGCTGACCCCAGGGCGTTCGACGCTCGGCCGGGGTGCCCCGACAGCTCACCCTCCGATCGCCGACATCGGTCTGTCGGGTTGGAGGAATGACGGGTCGTCGATGCCGTGACCGGCGAGTTTGCCCCACATCGCCACCCGCCACAAGTCGGCGATCGCCTCGTCGGAGCCCCCGGATCGCAGTGCGGCCCGCAGGTCGGTCTCCCCGGTGGCGAACAGGCAGTTCCGGACCTGGCCGTCGGCGGTGAGCCGAGTCCGGTCGCACGCTCCGCAGAACGGACGCGTGACCGACGCGATCACTCCGATGCGAGCGGGGCCACCGTCGACCAGCCAGGTCTCCGCCGGCGCCGCACCGCGGTGCTCGGGGTCCGGCGTCAACGACCACCGGCCGGTCAGCGCCGCCAGGATCTCCTGGGCCGTCACCATCTCGCCGCGGTCCCAGGAGTGCTGCGCGTCCAGCGGCATCTGCTCGATGAACCGCAGTTCGTGTCCGTGCTCGAGGGCGAACTCCGCCAGCGCGACCGCCTCGTGCTCGTTCACGTCACGGAGCAGGACCGTGTTGATCTTGACCGGCGTCAGCCCGGCGTCCGCCGCGGCCTGCAGCCCGGCGAGCGTGTCGTCGAGTCGATCGCGGTGGGCGAGCCGGCGGAACGTCTCGCGGTCGAGCGTGTCGAGCGAAACGTTCACCCGGTCGAGCCCGGCTTCGGCCAGCGTCGGGGCGAGCCGCGCGAGCCCGATGGCGTTGGTCGTCAGCATCGTCTCCGGCCGGGGCCGCAGCGCGGTGACCGCACGCAGGATGTCGACCAGGCCGCGGCGCAGCAGCGGCTCCCCGCCGGTGAACCGCACCTCGGTGACGCCGAGCCGCTCCACGGCGATCCCCACGAGTCGGACGACTTCCTCGTCCGTCAGTAACCGGTCGGACGGCAGCCAGGGGAGTCCCTCGGGCGGCATGCAGTAGCTGCATCTGAGGTTGCACTTGTCGGTGAGCGATACCCGCAAATCGGTCGCGGTGCGGCCGAAGCGGTCGATCAATCCGGGCGCGCCGACGGGTCGGCCCGCCGCCGCGCCGGGCCGGGGGCCGGGCACGGTCGGTAGCCCCAACGGAACCACAGCCATGGTCCGAGCGTATCCGCCGTTACGTAACTGCGCCCCTATCAGTCGACTGCATGGAGTCAGAGGGGTGGCGATTCTTTCGACGAATCGTCCGTCCGTGCGTCCGCCCACCCTCATGATGAGGCGATGACGCAGGTCACAGCGCTCCCTCGGCTCAATCGCCTGGTGTGGGTCCTCGCCTCCGCGGTCACGGTGATTTTGCTGATATTCGCCGGCCGATACGGATATCACCGGGACGAGCTCTACTTTTTGTTGTGCGCACACCACCTCAATTGGGGCTTCGTCGATCAGCCGCCGCTCACCCCCGCCATCGCCTGGTTGATGGACACCATCGCGCCGGGCAACCTCACGGTCTTCCGGACGCCGTCCGCGCTGATCAGTGGCGTCTGCGTGGTGCTGGTCGCGCTCATCGCGCGTGAGGTCGGCGGCGGCCGGGGTCCGCAGCTGTTCGCGGCCGCGTTGGTGGCGACCTCGTCGGCGGCGTTCGCGTTCGGCCACCTGCTCAGTACGACCACGGTCGACGTCCTGGTGTGGCTGCTGATCATCTGGCTGACGATTCGGGTGCTCCGGACCGGCGACACCCGGTGGGCGCTGCTGATCGGCGCGGTTGCCGGTGTCGGGCTGTTGAACAAGTACCTGGTCGGGCTGTTGGCGCTCGGCCTCGTTGGCGGCGTGCTGATCGCCGGGCCGCGCCGGCTGTTACGGAGCCGGTGGGTCCTGGCCGGGGCGGCGCTCGCCGTGCTGGTGGTGGCGCCGAACCTCATGTGGCAGCTGGCGAACGGCTTCCCGCAGTTGGACGTCGCCGGGGAGATCGCATCCGGCGACAGTTCCTACGCCGGACGTTCGTCCGCGTTGGCGCTCCAGCTGGTGATCGTGAGCCCGATCGCGACGGTGGTGTGGGTCGCCGGCCTGGTCGCGCTGTTCCGCCGGCCGGAGTGGCGCCGGTACCGGGCGGTGGGCTGGGCGTGGGCGGTGGTTGTCGCGCTGGTGCTGATCGGCGGTGGCAAGGGCTACTACGACGCCGCGCTCTTGCTGGCCCTGACCGGAGTCGGTGCGGTGCCGGTCGTGGAGTGGGCTGCTCGTGGTGGGGTGGTGTTGCGCCGGAGTGCGCTGGGCGCCGCAGTGGTGCTCTGCGCGGTGATCGACGCGATGCTGATGCTGCCGATCATGCCGGCGTCGTCGGTGCCGGACGCCGTGGTCGCGGTCAACTACGACGCGGGCGAGACGATCGGCTGGCCGGCGATGGTGGACTCGGTGGAGCGGGTCGCACCGCCCGGAGCAGTGGTGCTGGCCAGCAACTACGGCGAGGCGGGTGCGTTGAGCCGGCACGGCTCGGTTCCGGTCTACTCGGGGCACATGAGCGTCGCAGACTTCGGAACGCCGCCGGAGTCGGCGGACGAGGTGGTCGCGGTCGGGTTCGAGGACCCGGCGTATCTGGAGCGCTTCTTCGTCTCGGTGGAGCGGGTCGGGTCGGTGGACGTCGGTGTCGAGGTCGACAACGAGGAGAACGGCGCACCGATCTGGCTGTGCCGGGAACCCCGGCAGCCCTGGTCGTCGCTCTGGCCGCAGCTCCGAAGGGTCTGACGGGTCGGCCCGCTCGGGGCCGCGACGAGTCGTCAGATCTCCGACCAGACCGAGTGCACGGCGATCGCCGCGTCCGCGGCCTGAGCGCGGCCGGCGCGTGCCGAGGGCGCTCGGCGGGCCGGATCGAGCACGTTGCGGCCGAACGCGGCCCTGGCTGCCTGGTTCGGCGTCACCACGGCGACGCGCGCGGAGTCGCCGAGGCGGGCGACCTGCGACGAGACGCCGGGCATCGGACCGCCGCCGCGCGGGATCGGCGCCAGCACGACGATGCGATCGCACCCCGAAGCCAGGTCGACGTTCGCGGTGGAGCGGACGCCGCCGTCGATGTACTGCCTACCGTTCACGGTCATCGGTGGCCAGACGCCCGGCACGGCGCAGCTCGCGGCGACGGCGTCGACGAGCGGTACTCCGCTGTCGGCGTCGAACGGGGCCAGTTCGCCGGTGACGGCGTCCACCGCGGTGACGACCAGGCGTCGTCGTGGCCACTCGTGCACCGGCAGGCGCGCGGCGATCACCTGGCGCCGCTCCTCCTCGGACACGGTGCGGGTGCGCCGGGCCAGCGCGCCGACCTTCGCCCGGAACCGCTCCGGGCTGCCGCTGGTCACCGCCGCGAAGCCCCAGCGCAGGAGCGTGGCGGTGCCCATCCGAGCGGCCAGTTCGCTGCCACTGGGCTCCAACTGTCTCCGGTAGAACTCCTCGAGGTCACCGCCGGTCGCCACCAGTGCCCCGACCACCGAGCCGGCGGACGTGCCGACGATCAGATCGGCCGTCGTGAGATCGACCCCGAGTTCGAGCAGTCCGGCCAGCAGCCCGATCTCCCAGGCGATGCCGGTGACACCGCCTCCGCCGAGAACCAGTGCACTCCCCGTCATCCTGTGAATTCTGACGACTCCTGGCGAGTCGTGCGGGCGGTATGGCCGTCCCGGGCGTGACCAGGCCATCTGTTAGGTTAGGCAGACCTAACATCATGACCCGGAGGATAGTCGTGTCCCGTTTCTCCACCGCTGCGCTCTCCCGGCGGCGCTTCCTCGCAGCCACCGCGGGCGCGACCGCGACCCTGCTGGTGGCCGCCGCGTGCGGCGACAGCGACGACGACACCGCCGGCAGCTCCGCGTCGTCCACGGCGGGTGCGAGCGGCTTCCCCGTCACGATCGAGCACAAGTTCGGCAGCACGACGATCGAGAAGGCGCCGGAACGGGTGGTCTCCCTCGGCTGGGCCGACGCCGACGCGCTGCTCGCGCTCGGCGTCGTGCCGGTCGGCTTCCTCGACTGGTTCAAGGTCTGGCCCGCCGGGGTCGGTCCCTGGGCTCACGACAAGCTCGGCGGCGCCCGGCCGACCGTGATGACCGGCGAGGTCAACTTCGAGAAGGTGGCCTCACTGCGGCCGGACCTGGTGACGTTCGTGCAGTCCGACGGCGCCCAGGCCACCTGGGACAAGCTGAAGGCACTCGCCCCCACCGTCTACGGACCGGCTGCTGCACCGGCCTGGGGTGTCACCTGGAAGGACCAGACCGAGTACATCGCGAAGGCGGTGGGCAAGGTCGCCGCCGGCCAGCAGCTCGTCGACAGCACGAACGCCGCGTTCGCGAAGGCGAAGACCGAGTACCCCGAGTTCGCCGGCAAGACCGTCGCGGTCGCCGCCGCCTACGACGGCAAGTACGGCGCGTACGTCGGGCAGGACGCCCGGGTGCAGTTCCTGCAGTCGATCGGCTTCACGAACTCCCCGAAGCTCGAGGCCTTGAAGAAGGACTCGTTCTACGTCGACCTCTCCAAGGAGCGAGTCGGCCTGCTCGACGCCGACGTCACGATCGTGTTCGGCATCGGCAGCACGACGCCGCTGGCGAAGGACGCCGTGCTGCAGTCGATCCCCTCGGCGAAGGCCGGGCGTCTGGTGATCATCGACGACCCGGACCTGGCGAACGCGTTCTCCACCAACAGCGTGCTGAGCATTCCGTGGACGATCGAGAAGTTCGCGCCGCAGCTCAAGAAGGCACTGGCTGCCTGACCGACGCCGCTGCCGCCGGGGCGCACGGCCTATGCGACGCGGACGTCGGCCGCGCCCCGCGCCGCGGCGACCACGCGGGCTTCGTCCTCGATCGACGCCCGCACCGGTGGGGGCAGCGGGCGGAACGCCTCCAGGGTCAGCGTGAGGCGCTTGCCCGACAGCTTGGGACGCCAGGCGCCGACGATCTCCCCGTCGGCGAGGATCGCGCCCGGGTTGCCGATCGGACGCCAGAGTGCCTTCTGCTCGGCCTTCTCCGGCACGAGCAGGTCCCGGTTGCGGGTCTGCAGGTACGGGTCACCTGGCGGGAGCAAGCGCACGAGCTCCGGCGGTGCCGGCGAGCGGAGCGCGGACTCCTGCTCGGCGGGGATCCAGTAGCCGGCCTTCCCGTCGATCCGGACCTCGACCAGATCGTCGGGCCAGGAGTCGCGCACCGCGGCCTTGCTCGCGGCGAAGTACCCGGCGACCTCGGCCTGGCCGGCCGGGCCGTGCAGGCGCAAGTAGGTGCGGGCGGGCCGGGTGAGGCCGATCGCCTCGCTCGGCGGCACCCAACCGTCCAGCGGAGCGAGCACCAGCGGACTGGTGCCCGGCTCGATGCGGACGCCGGCGGGCAGGCCGGCGATCCGCACGAGCTGCTCGCTCAGGTGGTCGACCTTGCAGCCGGGGCAGTGGGTGGCCAGCGCGGGCAGCCGGGCCGTCAGCGCCGTGCTGGCCTCCCCCTTGCTCAGCGGCGCCGCGACGATCTCGTGCAGTGCCGCTACGGTCGCGCGGACGGCGTCCAGGTCACTGCCGGGTATGCGCGACGAGGACGGGCCGACCCGGGCCTTCGCGTCGGCCTCGTCGCGGGGTAGCAGGGCGGCGGCCAGCGCGGGCAACTCGTCGCCGCGGTGCAGGAACGGCGCTCCGCGGGCACCCCACACCGTCACCAGCTCGTCGCCGATCGGCGACGTCGGCAGCCGGGCGGCCAGCGCCTGCCGCGCCGACCCGGGTGGGGTGTCGGCCACGCCCAGGTCGAGCACGGCCAGGCGGGAGATCTCGGGCTCGGAGCGGTCGAGCTGGTGGGCCCGCACGCGGTAGGCCAGAACTTGTTCCCGATCGACGTCGATCACCGCACTCATGCCGACAGCCTGCCGGGTCGCCTGGCGGTACGGTATGCCCGTGTCGAGTTTGCCGCTCTCGATCGGCCGGTCCGCTGGTCCGGCCCCGTCCGTCGACCCCGACCTCCGCGAACGCCTGCTCTCCACGTTCCGCTGGATCGATCCGGGCGAGTGGTGCGACCACCTCCTCACCGACCGGTCCGGGTGGTGGCGTGACCCGGTGATCCTCGACCGGCTCGGGCCCGCGCTCGCGGCGCTCTCCCCGGCGGCGCCGACCGTGGTGGTCGCGCCGGCCACCAGCGGCTTCCTGCTCGGCCCTCTGGTCGCCCGCGCGATCGGCGTCGGCTTCGTCGAGGCCTACCGCGATCTCAGCGGCGCCGAGCTCGCCGACGACCTGATCACTCGCGGCGGCGGCCCCGGCCACGACGGCCGGCCGGTGGTCCTCGGTGTCCGGTCCCGTCACCTGGGTCCGGACGACACGGTGCTCGTCGTCGACGACTGGGTCGAGACCGGTGCGCAGCTCTCGGCGCTGGCCGAGATCGTGACCGCGGCCGGAGCGCGGTACCTCGGCGCCGCGGTCATCGTCGACGGCTCGCAGCCGCCGGTGGGCGATCGGCTGGGCATCCGGGGTCTGGTGCGCGAGGTCGAACTCGACCATCGTCGTCACTCCTAAGACGGGTAGTCCGGAACGCCGTGGCGCGGAACCGCTGGTCGCTGGGTGGCCAACGTCCGGCCGCCCGCGACGACGAGACCGTGTCCGAGCAGGCCGGACGCCGTTCCGACGAGTCCCACGCCGCGTCGGCGGAACCGGCTGAGCCGGGCGCGGGCGGGGCGCCACCGACGGGTGAACCCGACCTCGGACGAACGGGCGGGACCGCCGCGCGCACGGCCCGTTCTCGTCGTGGCGACGGGTCGACGGGGAACCGAACGGGCATCCTATGGAAGGTCCGTGCGCAGACGCGCCACGCTGTGTTGTCAGGGGTGGACCCGTCGATGCCAACCAACCCGCACCTCGGGGAGCCGGTGGTGTCGCCACGCACCGGTGTCGCCGGGGCGTGCCTGTTGGCGTTCGTGATCGCGGCCTTCGACATCGCGATGCCCGGCCTGCAGTTCGTCGGGTTGCTGGTGGCGCCCCCGTTCCTGACGGCCGCGCTGGCGTCCTACCGGGCCACGTTCGCGGTCGGGACGGTGTGCTTCGCGCTGGGTGCGGCGCTGGGCATGGTCGACGGGGCGGCGCTCGACCCGCAGCAGGTCCTGCGGCTGGCAGCGATTCTGGTCTTCACCGCGCTGGCGGCCTGGCTGAGCATGCTCGGCGACCGGACGACCAAGCGCGTGGCGACGTTGAGCAAGTTGGCGGCCGTCGCGCAGCAGGCGGTGCTCCGCCCGATCGGGCCGCGGATCGGAGCCATGTCGGTGGCGGTCCGGTACGTGTCCGCCAACGCCGAGGCCGACATCGGCGGTGACCTCTACGAGGCGCTGAGCACGCCGTACGGCACGCGGGTGCTGATCGGCGACGTCCGGGGCAAGGGCCTGGAAGCGGTCCGGCTGGCCAGCAGCGTGCTCGGGTCCTACCGGCACGTGGCGCACGAGCGCGTCGACCTGCGGGCGATCGTCGCGGACCTGGACCGGGCGGTGGCCCGGTCGGTCGGGTACGAGGACTTCGTCACCGCCTGCCTGGTGGAGGAGCGCGGCGGCACGTTGACCGTGCTCAACTGCGGGCATCCGGCGCCCCTGCTGTTGCGGCAGGGGACGGTGATCCCGCTGGAGCCACCGTCACCCGCGCCACCGCTGGGGTTCCTGCCGGTGGTGCGGCCGCGGGTGGAGCGGCTCGAGCCGGGGGACCGGCTGCTCCTGTTCACCGACGGGCTGGCCGAGGCGCGCCGGAACGGGGAGTTCTTCCCGATCCGCGAGCGAGCCTGGCGGATCGTCGGGCACGGCACCGTGGAGGACGGCCTCACGTCGCTGGTCAACGCGCTGCGCGGGTGGGTGCACGGGGTGCTGGACGACGACATCGCGCTGATCCTGCTCGAGTACACCGGAGCGGAGCGCAAGCCCGACACCCCGAGCGCCGCCGCGCGCCCCACCTGGGAGTGGGATCCGATAACGGGCGATTGATCGCCCGGTTGCTCGCACGGAGCAATCCGCCCGCCCGTGCGGCGTCGGCTCACGAGCCACGCGCCGACGCCGATGGCACGGCGTCCGTCACCTCTCGGCCCGGTGTCTTCGGCACCGGTCGGCTGTGAGCCCGCTCATAGTCATGCACGGGAGCATTACCCGCCGGTAACCTATCATTTGTTACTGGCCGGTATACCGATGGGTAGGGCTCGTCACCGCGGCGAGCCGTCGGCACGGGAGGACATGCCGCGATGAGCCACTACAAAGCCAACCTGCGCGACCTGGAGTTCAACCTCTTCGAGGTCTTCGGCGCCGGTGACCGTCTGGGTAAGGGCCCGTTCGAGGCGATCGACGAGGAGACCGCGCGCGCCTTCCTGGCGCAGATGGTCGAGGTCGCCGAGGGTCCCCTCGCCGAGTCCTTCGAGGACGCCGACCGGCACCCGCCGGTGTTCGACCCGGCCACCAACTCGGTGACGCTGCCCGAGTCGTTCAAGAAGTCCTACCGGGCGTTCGTCGACTCCGGTGCCTGGGAGCTGGACACGCCCGAGGAGATCGGCGGCACGCGGGCACCGCGCCAGCTGGTGTGGTCGGTCGCCGAGCTGATCCTCGGCTCCAACCCGGCCGTCCACATGTACTCCAGCGGGTTCTCGTTCGCCGGCATCTTCTACCGGCTCGGCACCGACCAGCAGAAGAAGTGGGCGAAGCTCTTCGTCGAGAAGAAGTGGGGCTCGACGATGGTGCTCACCGAGCCGGACGCCGGCTCGGACGTCGGAGCCGGCCGCACCCGGGCGATCCCGCAGGCCGACGGCACCTGGCACCTCGAGGGCGTCAAGCGCTTCATCACCTCGGGCGAGCACGACCTGAGCGACAACATCATCCACTACGTGCTGGCGCGTCCGGTCGGTGTCGAGGGCGTCGGCGGCCCGGGCACCAAGGGCCTGAGCCTGTTCATGGTGCCGAAGTACCACTTCGACGACGAGGGCAACCTGGGCGAGCGGAACGGCGTCTACGTCACCAACGTCGAGAAGAAGATGGGCCTCAAGGTCTCGGCGACCTGCGAGGTGACCTTCGGCGACAAGCACCCCGCCGTGGGCTACCTGGTCGGTGACGTCCACGACGGCATCCGGCAGATGTTCATGATCATCGAGGGCGCCCGGATGATGGTGGGCACCAAGGCCATCGCCACGCTCTCCACCGGCTACCTCAACGCGCTGGACTACGCGAAGAACCGCGTCCAGGGCGCCGACCTCACGCAGCAGGCCGACAAGACCGCCCCGCGGGTGACGATCATCCACCACCCGGACGTCCGCCGGAGCCTCCTGCGGCAGAAGTCCTACGCGGAGGGTCTGCGGGCGCTCGTGCAGTTCACCGCGTCGGTGCAGGACCGGGTGATCCTCGCGCACGACGCCGGAGACCTGGACGCGGCGAAGGCGGCCGAGCGCCTCAACGACCTCCTGCTGCCGCTGGTCAAGGGCGGCGGCTCGGAGCGGTCGTACGAGCTGCTGGGTGCCGAGTCGCTGCAGACGTTCGGCGGCTCCGGCTTCCTGCAGGACTACCCGATCGAGCAGTACATCCGCGACTCGAAGATCGACACGCTGTACGAGGGCACCACCGCGATCCAGGGCCAGGACTTCTTCTTCCGGAAGATCGTCAAGGACGGCGGGCAGGCGCTGGCCTCGCTGGCCGGTGAGATCGCCGCGTTCATCGACGCGGAGAGCGGCAACGGCCGGCTGAAGAACGAGCGTGCCCTGCTCAAGACCGCCCTCGACGACGTACAGGCGATGGTCGGGTGGAGCGTCACCCAGCTGATGGGCATGCAGGAGGACCCGGCCAGCGTCTACAAGGTCGGGTTGAACACCACGCGGCTGCTGCTCTCGACCACCGACCTGGTCGTGGGGTGGCTGCTGCTCCGGCAGGCCGACGTCGCCCTGCAGGCGCTGGACGCCGGTGGCACGCGCCCTGGCGACGGCGATTTCTACGCAGGCAAGATCGCCGCGGCGCGGTTCTTCGCGGCCACGGTGCTCCCGGAGCTGTCCGCCCGCCGGGCCGTGCTGGAGAGCACCACGCTCGACGCGATGGAGCTGCCCGAGAGCGCGTTCTGAGCGCTCGCCCGGCCGCCTGCGCTGTGAGGTGCGCGCGGCCGGGCGCCTGCAGTGCGTCAACGGGACCGGTGAGGCGTAGTTGACACTCGGCGGGTCGTCATCGTTTCCGCATCTCGTCGTACCCTGGGTGGAGTAGCGTCGGTCGCGTTCACACGGGCTGTGTGGATTCGCGTGTCAGGCAGGCCTCTGCCGGGTACGTGGCCCGCGTGGTGCTGCAACCGGCGACGCCACGCGGACTTGGAGTGCGGCCAGGTGCCACCGGCGCCTGGCGAACACGACCGGGAGGTCGACATGGGTATCGGCGCGGGGCTCTTCCTCATCGCCCTCGGCGCAATATTTGCCTTTGCCGTCACAGTCGACCTGCAGGGCATCAATCTTCAAGCGGTCGGCTGGATCCTGATGTTCATCGGCATCGTCGGGATCCTGATCAGCGTCTTCTACTGGGGACCGCGTAAGCGCGCGTCGACGCAGACGCGGGAGCGCATCTACACCGACGACCCCACGCAGCCGCCGCCGCCGCTGTGAGTCTCTGAACGAAAGCCCCGGTCTGCTCGGCAGACCGGGGCTTTCGTCTTTTCAGTGGGCCGCGCTGACGCCCCGGAGCACGAGGACCAGTTCGGACGGGGCGCCGGGCACCAGGCGGACCGGGATGCCCCAGTCCTGGCGGCTCAGGTGGCACGCCGGGTTGGGACCCTCCACATCGCAGCTGGCCGCGTGGGCGATCACCTGCAGCACACCGTCACCGTCCTCGGTGGGCTCGGCTTCCTCGGCGTCCCCGGCGAGCGTGATCCGGCGTTCCAGCTCCGTGGTGACGCCGTCGCCGCCGACCAGCAGGCCGGACGGGTTCGCGGAGATCTCCAGCCGGGTCGAGGGCCCGTAGCGGTCGTCCAGTTTCTGCCCGGCCGGCGGCTCGAACACCACCTCGACCCGGACCGGGCCGGGGCTGAGTTCCACCGGCGGTCGCTTCGTGCGGTGGCGCGCGCCGTCCACGTGCGCCAGCGCCTGCGTGACCCCCGGCGGCACCGGCCGTACGATCCGGTGCGCCGCCGACTCCACCACGACGAGACCGCCGTCGGCGACGACCGCCCCGGACGGCTCGGCCACGCCGGTGGCGAGCGTGGAGACCTCGTTCGTCTCCGGGTCGTAGCGTCGGATCGCGTTGTTGTAGGTGTCGCACACCGCGATCGAGCCGTCCGGCAGCACGGCGACGCCGAGCGGGTGCTGGAGGAGCGCCTCCTCGGCCTTCCCGTCCATCGCGCCGAAGTCGAAGAGCCCCTTGCCCACCGCGGTGTGCAGTTCGCCGTCGGCGATCCAGCGCAGCGCGGAGCTCTCCGAGTCGGCGATCCACAGCCGGACGCCGTCGGACGCCAAGCCGGAGGGCTGCGCGAACCAGGCCTGGTCCAGGGCGCCGTCGCGGAGGGACTCCACCGTGGTTCCGGCGTAGACCGCGAGGTGGCCGGCGATCGGGTCGTAGGACCACAACTGGTGGGTACCGGCCATCGCCACGATCACGGCGTTCGCCGGCTCGTACCAGGTGAGGTCCCACGGGGAGGACAGCCGGGCGGCCAGGGGATCGGCCGGGACGTCCACCGGGTCGCCCGGCGCACCCCGCCACGTCTCCCCGGTGCCGGCGACGGTCGTGACGGTGCCGTCCGCGAGCGAGATCGCCCGGAGCCGATGGTTGACGGTGTCCGCGACCAGGACGTCGTAGCCCACGGCCCGGGCGACGTCCGGTGGCAGCACGCAGAGGCCCTGCGGCTCGGAGAACCGGGCGGTGCCGGGTGCGCCGTCGCGCGCGCCGCGGACCCCGTCGCCGATCCGGCGCAGCACGGTCTCCCCGTCGGCAGCCAGCTCGACGATCGAGTGATGTGCCGAGTCGCTGACCAGGAACGTGCCACCGGCGAGCAGCGCGATCTTGCCGGGGAAGCGCAGCTCGGTGTCCTCGCGCGCGGTGCGCTCCGGCAGCGCGCCGTCCGTGCGCAGCGTCCCCTTGGCGGTGTGCTCGTCGATCAGCTCGCGGATCAGGCGGCGGAGCCCCTCGGCGTGACCCTCACCGGACATCGACGCGACGAGGTAGCCCTCCGGGTCGATCACCGAGAGCGTCGGCCACGCCCGGGCGGCGTACTGCTGCCAGGTGAGCAGCTCGGGGTCGTCCAGGACGGCGTGCGGGACGTCGTACCGCTCGATGGCGGCGGCCAGTGCGACCGGGTCACGCTCGTGCTCGAACTTCGGCGAGTGAACGCCGACCACGACCAGCCGATCGCCGAACTCCTCCTCCAGCGGACGGAGCTCGTCGATGACGTGCAGGCAGTTGATGCAGCAGAACGTCCAGAAGTCGAGCAGGACGATCCGGCCGCGCAGGTCGGCCAGGGAAAGGTCGCGGCCGGCGGTGTTCAGCCAGCCGCGACCCTGCAGCTGCGGGGCCCGGACGCGGAACCGGCGGGCGGAGTCGGAAGCAGTCACGCGCCCTAGTCTGCCTGGCGTCGGTCAGTCTTCTTTACGCAGGCAGAGGACGTACTCGTCGGTGAAGTTGACGAACGCGTCGGTGGTGTCGGCCGGGCAGGAGCCGTCCTCGACCGTCGTCGTGTCGTTCACCCGGTCGAGGATCTCGTAGGAGCCCGGGGTGCCGCAGTCGACCGGGACCGCGCGGTCCTTGTCACCGGCGGTCTCCCGCTGGATGCACTTGCCGGCCGAGTAGTCGTTGCCCACCACCGCACCGGCTGTCCACAGCACGCCGCCGACGCAGAGGAACAGCACGACCACGGCGGCGACGAGGCCGGCGATGATCGGGCCGCGCTTGTACCAGGGCTTCTTCGGCTCGGCCGGCGCCTGCGGGGCGTTCGGACCGGCAGGGGACCCGGCCGGATGCGCGCCCGGAGCGGTGCCGGGCGGGGTACCCGTAGGCGTCTGGAAACCCTGGGGCGGGGAGCCGTACACGGATCCCGGCGGCGGGGTGCCCGGCGGCGTCGGGCTCCAGGCGGGCTGGCCGCCGTAGCCGGCGCCCGGTCCCGGCTGCTGGTGCGTACCGGGAGTGGACGTCGGGGGTGAGGTCTGCGGCCGCGCGGGGCCGGGCGGCGGCGTCATCGACGGCGGCCCGGAGGTCGGCGGGGGCGCTACCGGCGACCCGGAGGTCGGCGCGGCTGCCGTCGGGGGCGCCGAGATAGGGGGCGCCGATGTCGGTGCCGACGGTGTGGACGCCGCCGGGGCGCCGGAGGTCGGAGGTGCGGGAGGCGCGGAGATCGGCGTGGTCGTACGCGAGTCGCCCGCGGCGCGCGGCGGGATGACCTGGGTGGCCTCCGCGTCGTCCGGCGCCGGAGCGGCCGGTGGCGGCGACGCCGGAGCGACCGATGGTGCCGGAGCCGATGGTGCCGGAGCCGATGGTGCCGGAGCCGATGGTGCCGGAGCCGGGGCGGCCGGTGGTGGGATGACCTGGGTGGCCTCGGCGTCGTCCGGCGCTGGAGCCGGCGACGACCCCGTGGACCCGTGGGGCGGTGTCGTGGACCCGCCGGGCGTCGGCGCGGGTGCCCCGGAGGTCGGAGCGGTCGCCGCGGTCGGAGTCCCCGGAGCGGCCTGGGCGGGCGCTCCCGAGGTCGGTGCCGGCGTCGACGCCGCGCCGGAAGCGGGCGCGGCCGGGATCGGCACGGTCGGAGCCCCGGCCGTCGACGTGTCGCCGGGATCGGAGGCTCCTGGCGGGGACGCCTTCGGATCCGGCTCCGAGGGGGACGGCGGCTCTGGCGGGCGACTGCCCTCGGTCATCGCGACGACTCCTCCACCGGTGCGGATACGGTCCGAGATTGGGACGCTATCGGGTCAACCGGTGACAGGGTACGAACACCGCAACTCCTGTTACGCGTCGACGTCCGAAGACGACGGAAACGCGCGAGCCCGGTGCCCCAATGGGGCACCGGGCTCAGGTCGGGCTGCTAGCCACGACCGACCGAGAATCGTGCCGGCGGAGTCGAGGCCCGCCGGCACCGGCTCAGCTCTGCCGGCTCGCGATCTCGAGGATCTCGTCACGCATCGAACCGTCCGGCACCCGCGCCAGAACCCTTTCCAGGGCCCGGGCACGACGGTGCGCAGTGCGCCGCTCACGGAGCCGCTGGGC
>Ga0190269_10000367_pt1 | contig 24078 bp, 13 predicted proteins | sample Popmic249IS_FD_133749 | JGI IMG/M metagenome (GOLD analysis project Ga0190269, IMG submission 133749) | Populus adjacent soil microbial communities from riparian zone of Blue River, Arizona, USA - 249 IS | ecosystem: Environmental > Terrestrial > Soil > Riparian zone | place: USA: Arizona... | reverse complement strand
TCGCTGGAGCTGGCTCGCTGCACTGCTCATCGCGTGCGCGGGCACAGGACCGTCGACCCATCCTGCATCGGCCCCGACGCCGGCAGACGCTGCGGGCGAACTGGCTGCGGAGTACGCGAAGCACGCGATGTTGCATCAGGCGGACGAGACGTTCACCGCGATCAGCGGCACTCGCTTGCCGAGCGGTCCGTACCTCGCGCCGCAGCCAGAGACCTTGACGCGCACGGCGGCGGACTATCTGACGTTGTATCCGCGCGCGTATCTCGCGCGCTCGGGGCAGACGGTGCTCGGCACCTTGGCGGAGCCCGCGCTGTGGGATGTCTTGTCGCAGGTGGGGTTCACCCTCGTGCATCCGCTCACGTTCGAGCGGGCCGGGCGCATCATGGGCCGGTCGGTCGCGCCATCGGTCGACGGCGGCTTCGATCGCATCTCGTACGAGGTCGAGCCGGAGCTGGGCTCCGAGGACGATCTGCGAAAGCTCGTGGAGGAGGGACGCAAGCGCGGCGCGATCATCGTGGGCGATGTCATCCCGCTGCACTCGGGGCTGGGCTACGACTTCCGCCTGGCGCAGATGGGCGTGCAGCCGTACCCCGGCATGTACGAGATGATCGAGGTCCCGGAGAAAGACTGGGGCCTCCTGCCGGAGATCGAAGATCCGTGGGGCGTCCAGGTGGTGAGCCTCGAGCGCATGCCCGCGCTCGTGAAGGCGGGGCACTTGCCCGCGCGCGTGGAGGTGCTGGTCGGCAGCGAGGAGTCGGTGCGCTGGAGCGGCTGGGCCGCGACGGGCCCGGTGGTCGGTGTCGACGGGAAGGTTCGGCGCTTCATCTACGTGCATCTCTTCGAGGCAGAGCAACCGAAGTACAACTGGATCGATCCCAGCTACGCGGGCCGCCGCTCGCAGGTCGGCGATCTCGCGCGCATGATCGTGGGCCGCGGCATCCGCCTGGCGCGCCTCGACGCGGTGCCGTTCCTCGGCATGGAGCTGCAGCGCGACAGCGATCGCTTCCAGCACTACATGACGTCGCTCGCGATCGCGGGCACCGATGATCTGGCTTACAGCGCGCGTCGCCTCGGCGGCTGGACCTGGGTCGAGCTGAACGTGCCCGTCGACTGGTACGTGCAGTTCATGAAGCACGGCGCCGATCTCGGGTACGACTTCTTCACGCGCGCGGAGACGTTGCACCCGCTGATCACCGGCGACGCGCGCATCTTGAGCCTCGCGCACCGCGCGCTGCTCGACGGCGGCATCCGGCACGGCGCGCTCATCCACTCCCTGCAGAACCACGATGAGATCACCTACCAGCTGGTCTCCTTGCGCGGCCTGCAACGCGTGCAGCACGGGGCCGAGACGCTGAGCGGCAAACAGCTCGCGGATCGCGTGCTGTCGCAGGTCCAGAAGGCCGTCGCGGGCGATGCCGCGCCTTACAACCTGCTCTACCGTCCGCAGCGGGATGGCATCGCGACCACGTACGCGGGCTTCATCGCGGCGGCGCTCCGCATCGACCCTTACCACGCCGCGCCCGAGCACGTGGCCGCCATCCAGCGCGCACACGTGTTGCTCGCGCACATGACGGCGATGCAGCCGGGCGTGTTCTCGATCTCGCAGTGGGATCTGGTGGGCGCGTTGCCGCTCGATCGTAGCGCCGTGCAGAAGCGGCTCGCAGGCGGCGACGGGCGCTGGGTCAATCGCGGCTCCGTGGACTTGATGGGTGGGGGTGCGGCGGTCGCGGGTGACGAGAGCCTACCGCCCGCGCACGCCCTGTACGGCAGCTTGCCGGAGCAGCTCCAGCGCGAGGACTCGTTCGTCAGCCACGTCGCGCGAATGATTCGCGCTCGCAAGACGTATCAGCTCGCGCAGGCCACTGTCGTCGACGTGCCGCGCCCTGCCAACGCGGCCGTGTGCGCGCTCGTCATGACATTGCCGCCGGAGATCGGTGGCGTCGCCGTGACGGCGGTCAACTACGGCCGCGCGGACACGAACGTGAAGATCACGCTGCCTGCCGCCGCGCAGCCCGGCAAGCTCGCGGGCCGTGAGCCCGTGGACGCCCTGAGCGCTGCCGCCGTGGGCCGCTGGAACGGCAGCACCCTGGAGATCCCGCTGAGCGCCCACTCCGGACGCACGATTGTGTTGGGCGCGCGCCAACCTGCGAAATGAGCTGCTCAAAAGGCGAGCCCCTGCCGCCGACGGCGGCAGGTATTCACGCATGTGTCACGATGTCGGCGCGCTGCTGGCCCAGACTGTCAGCATGTCGAACACATGGAATCAGACTTGGCGAAAGCTGCGCGCGCTGGCCCGTTCCGCGCTTGCGGGTCTCGCGGCGACGGGCGCGGACCTCGCCACGCTGACGATCCTCGTCGAGGTGTTCGAGCTACACCCCAGGACGGCCAACGTCCCGGCGTTGCTCGTGGGCGCGCTCACCAACTTCATCGGAAACAGGATCTACGCGTTCCGCGCGCGGCAGGGCAGCGCGGCGAAACAAGCGCTCGGCTACTCGGTCGTGGAGGCGGTGGCGCTCGGCCTGAATGGCGTGCTGTACGAAGCGGCGCTGCGCTTCATCCCTGGGTCGACGTCCATCTTCTGGCTGGTCCGGCTCATCACGAGCTGCGTGGTCTTCCTCGGCTGGAGCTACCCGCTCTGGCGCCGCGTGTTTCGCGTCAAGCAGGCGAGCCCCGTGTGATCAGCGCTCGGCGAGCGCCGCGTGCTGCGGATACTCCGGCTTGCGCCGCAGCTGGGAGCGTTGCTCGTACGCGTGGCCGAGCGCGAGCAGGCGCGCTTCGGACCACGCGGGCCCGATGAACGACAGGCCCACAGGCAAGCCTGCCACCCGGCCCATGGGCACGCTCAGGTGTGGATAGCCGGCCATGGCAGGCAGCTGCGCGGCGCCGCCCAGCACGTGATCGCCGTTGACCAGATCACTCGTGAACGCCGGGCTCTGCGTCGGTGCGATCAGCGCATCCAGCTTGTGCGCGTCGAAGAGCGCGTCGAGCGCGCGGGCCGCGCCGGCCTGGTTTTGCGAGCGCGCGAGCGCACGGGCCGCGCGGTCGTGATCGGCCGTCGCCTCCGCGCGAACGAAGAGCTCCTGCCCGAAGTGCGGCAGCTCGCGGGCCGCATGCTCGCGATTGAACGCGATGAGCGCGGCGAGGCTCCGCGTCTTCACAGCTGTGGGCGTGCTCGCGAGGTACGTGTTCAGCTCGGCGCGGAAATCCATGAGGAGCGCCGTCAGCTCGCGCTCGTCGAGGTCCGGCGGCAGCGCCGGCTCGGGCAGGCGCTCGATGATCTCCACCGTGGCGCCCGCGCGCTTCAGCTCGGCGACGGCCGCCGACAGCAGCAGATCGACTTGCGGCAAGTAGCCCGTGAAGGGCTGCAGCACGCCGAGCCGGCTGCCCGCGAGCGCCTGCGGCGACAGCGCCGCGGCGTAACCGCTCACGTGCGCGCGGGCCTCTACCGTCGCCGGATCTTCCGGATCCGGCCCGGCGAGCGCCTGTAAAAGCAGCGCAGCATCGGCCACGCTGCGCGCGACAGGCCCTGCCGTGTCTTGCGCCGCGCTGATCGGGATGATGCGCGTGCGCGACACGAGCCCGAGCGTGGGCTTCAGCCCCACCACGCCGGTCATCGAGCTCGGGCACGTAATCGAGCCATCTGTCTCGGTGCCGACCGCGAGCGCGCTGAGGTTCGCTGCCACGGCGACCGCGCTGCCGGAGCTCGATCCGCACGGGTTGCGATCCAGCGCGTACGGATTGCGCGTCAGGCCACCGAGCGCGCTCCATCCGCTCGTGGCGTGGCTCGAGCGGATGTTCGCCCACTCGCTGAGGTTCGCCTTGCCGAGCACGATCGCGCCCGCCGCTCGCAGCTGCGCGACGATCGGCGCGTCACGCCCGGTGACGTTGTGCTCCAGCGCGAGCGAGCCCGCGGTCGTGGGCAAGGCATCGGCGGACTCGATGTTGTCCTTCAGCAGAACCGGGATGCCGTGCAGCGGTCCGCGCACGCGCCCCGCCGCGCGCTCACGGTCCAGCGCGCGTGCCGCGTCCCGCGCCGCGGGGTTGATCGCCAGCACCGCGCGCAGCGTTGGGCCGCGCGCATCGAGCGCGTCGATCCGCTCGAGATACGCCGCGACGAGGCCCTCGGAGCTGATGCGCCCTGCCGCCAAGTCGGCTTGCAGCATCGCCACGGTCTTTTCTTCGACGTCGTAGCGCGCTGCGCCCGGATGGACGGCCGGGGGCGCCGACGGCGCCGAGCACGAGACGAAGGTTGCGAGCCAAAGAGCTCCAAGAGCGTTACGAAGCCGCGTCATGCAGCTCGGCAGTGTACACGCTGCGCTCTCAAAACCGCAGGCCGCTGCCGACGTACAGGCCGAGCTCGTGCACGCGCAGCGTGCCCTCACTGGAACCAAACGGCGAGCCCGAGAGCTTGGCCGCATCCACGAGCAACGTGCCGAACTGTCCGTCCGAATACGCGTAGCGCAGCGCGAACACCGTGGTGAACGAGAGCGAGCTCGCACGCTCGCCCGGCGCCAGCAGGTGCTCATTGCTGTATTCCAGCCCTGCGGTGGCACCGTAGAAGTCGCCGCGCAAGGACACGACTTGCCAGCTCACCGCCTGGCTCGCGCGATCCGTGAACAGGCCGAAGCCGAGGGCAAACGCGCGCGACAGCGTGTGGTACAGGCCGATGCGCGCGTTGACCAGGGTCTCACGGTACAGGCCGAGCCCTGCGCGACGCAGCGGCGGTTGCACGTCCAGCTCCGCGCTGACGTGGCCGGCGCCGTGGCGATAGGCGAGCGCGAGGCCCGCACGGCCGCTGCGCCACAGGCCGAGCCCTTCGCTCGTCTCGGGTTGCCGTGCCTGCGTGTCGAGCGAGCCAGCGTCGACTGTGACGCGATTCGTGAGCGCGTCGCTGCCGAGGTGCAAGAGCAGCTCAGGGCTGCGCACGCTCACGCCGATGCGCAGCCGGCCGAGCTCCAGCTGCAGCCCGAGGCCGAGCTCCACGCTGATCCGCGACTGCGTGCCGATCAGGTTCGCGCTGGATGCTGCGCTCGCGCTGCTGCCGTACAGCATGAACGCGTGACTGCTGCTGCCGTAGCCGCCGATCAGGCTCGCGCCGATGCGCACGCCGCGCGCGAGCTCGTAGCCCAGGCCCGCAGCGCCGATGTGCTGCGTCTCCGCGACCGCGATGGCGACCTGCCAGCTGCTCGGCTGCGCCGCGGATCCAGCTGCGAGCGACTCGCGCAACGCGTAATTCGTGGAGCGCGGCACGAAGTAGCCGAGGCCGAGCGCGAGCCCAGGGCGCAATCGCCGCACGTACGCGACCTGCGCAGGTGCCACGACGAATTCGCCCACACCACCTGACGTGGCCGCGCCGTCCAGGCTCTGGATGAAGATCGGCGAGTGGTACAGCCGCAAGGTGTACACGGTCCCGCTGATGTCCACCTGATCGCGCTCGGCCGCGCCCAGCCCTGCGGGGTTGTACCAGGTGGCGCTCGAGTCGTTGACCGTCGCCGAGACAGCGCCGCCCAACATCGCGGCGTGATTGCCCACGAACAGCTCGTCGTCATTGCCCGCGCGCGCAGCGCCGGCAGCGAGCAGCGGCAAGAGGCAAGCGAGGCAGGCAAGGCGCCAGGAGGTCATGGCGCGAAACATAACCGACGCCACGCGTCGCATTCCAAAGTCGTGTTATGACGCGCAGGTCGCTAGCCTGTACGTGTGCGCGGCGCGCGGGCGGCTTCGTCACGACGCGAATCGGAAACCAAATGCTCATCTCCCATGTAAACGCGCTGCAACATGGGCATGCCAATCCCAAGACTCTCGCGAGCTCGCTCCGCGGGCACGGTGTATCGAAATGGCCATCCGCGTCGCGCTAGATCACTCGACACGCTATCAGTACGACCGGCCCGTGCGGCTCTCTCCGCACGTGGTTCGCCTGCATCCGGCACCGCACGCGCGCACGCCCGTGCACCACTACTCGCTGCAGATCGAGCCCGACAACCACCGGCTGTATTATCAGCAGGATCCATTCGGCAACATCGTCGCCCGCGCGGTCTTCCCGGAGCCGGTGAGCGAGCTGCACGTGCACGTGAAGCTGATCGCGGAGCTGACCGTGATCAACCCGTTCGACTTCTTCGTGGAAGAGTACGCGGAGAACTATCCGTTCAGCTACGACCCGCTGCTGAAGCACGAGCTCGCGCCGTACTTCGAGCTGTGCGAATCGGGCCCGGCACTGACGAAGTGGGTCAGTGGGATCGATCGCCGCAAGCGCCGCATCGTGGACTTTCTGGTCGACGTGAACGCCAAGCTGCAGCAGCGCATCGACTACACCGTGCGCATGGATCCCGGCATCCAGACCTGCGAGCAGACGCTTGATCTGGCGCTCGGCTCGTGCCGCGACAGTGGCTGGCTCCTCGTGCAGATCCTGCGGCACCTGGGCCTCGCCGCGCGCTTCGTGTCTGGGTATCTCGTGCAGCTGAAGGCTGACGAGAAGTCGCTCGACGGCCCGTCCGGCACCGAGGCGGACTTCACCGATCTGCACGCCTGGGCGGAGGTGTACATCCCGGGCGCGGGCTGGATCGGCCTCGATCCGACGTCGGGCCTCTTCGCCGGTGAAGGTCACATTCCGCTCGCCTGCACGCCCGACGCCGTGAGCGCTGCGCCGCTCACCGGCTTCTCGGACAAGTGTGAGGTCACGTTCGTGCACCACAACGAAGTGACGCGCGTGCACGAAGATCCGCGCGTGACGAAGCCTTACACGGAGGAGCAGTGGCAGGACATCCGCGCCGTCGGCCGCAAGGTGGACGAAGAGATCAAGGCGCTCGACATCCGGCTCACGATGGGCGGCGAGCCCACGTTCGTGTCGATCGACGACATGGAGGGCGCGCAGTGGAACACGGACGCGCTCGGTGAGCACAAGCGCGAGCGCGCCGGCGTGCTCGTGGAGCGGCTGAAGCGCGCGTTTGCCGCCGGTGGCTTCGTGCAGTACGGGCAGGGCAAGTGGTACCCCGGCGAGCCCACGCCGCGCTGGGCGCTCGGCTGCTACTGGCGCAAGGACGGTGTGGCGCTGTGGCGCGACGCGCGCTGGGCCGCGGACGAGCAGAAGAACTACGGCTTCGGGCCCGCCGAGGCGCAGCGCTTCGGCGAGCGACTGGCTGCGAACCTCGGCTTCGACCCGCGAGTGCTGCTGCCGGGCTACGAGGACTTCGCCTATTACCTTTGGCGTGAGGCGCGACAGCCGCTGGACGCGAGCAAGCCGCAGCCGACAGCGGCGAAGGCGCAGTTCCGAGATGACCTGTCGATCGCGCTCGCGCGCGGGCTGGATCAGCCGGTCGGTTTCGTGTTGCCGATGATCTGGGACAGCTGGCTGCCAGGCTTTCGCCCGGGGCTGTGGGCGTTCACGCGGCCCGCGATGTATCTGATCCCCGGGAGCTCGCCGCTGGGGCTGCGGCTGCCTCTGAACGAGCTGTGCTGGGGCACGGCCCCGGACGGCGCACACGATGGCGCCCCGCAGGCGCCGCTCACGTACGAGCCACAGGTCGTGGAGCTGTCGGAGCTTTCGCTGCCGGTGCCCGGAGCCGAGCCTAGCGCGCGCACGCAACCGGGCCTGCCGCCCACGGACAAGCCGGTGCGGGGCGTGGGCCTCGAGGACGCGGGCTACGCCGTGAGCGAGGTGCTGCCGCGCGCAGCGGCGGCGGCGGGCGTGCCCGGCCTCGCGGCGCACCCGCATCCAATGGCGGCGGCCCGCAGCGCGGAAGGCAAGCCCGCTGCGCCGCCGGCAGCTGCAGGTGATGCGATCCCACCGGCTGCGCGCGTCGCGCCGTCGGTCCATCTGCCGTTCACCGCGCTCGGCATCGAGCCGCGGGACGGCAAGCTCTACGTGTTCATGCCGCTGCTCGGGCATCTCGACCACTACGCCCATCTGCTGCGAGCGGTCGAGACCACGGCCGCCGAGCTGCACATGCCCGTGCTGATCGAGGGCTACGACCCGCCGCGGCACCCGGCGCTGCAGTCGCTGAAGGTCACGCCGGATCCCGGCGTGATCGAGGTGAACATCCATCCCGCGGCGTCGTGGGAAGACCTGGAGCACAACACGGTCACGCTCTACGAAGAGGCGCGGCAGTCGCGGCTCGGCACCGAGAAGTTCATGCTCGATGGTCGGCACACGGGGACCGGCGGCGGCAACCACGTGACCCTCGGCGGGCCCACGCCCGCGGACAGCCCGTTTTTGCGCCGGCCCGATCTGCTGCGCTCGCTCATCACGTATTGGCAGCACCACCCCGCGCTGTCGTACCTGTTTTCGGGGCTATTCATCGGCCCCACGTCGCAGGCGCCGCGCGTGGACGAGCGCGGCAGCGATGGGCTGCGCGAGCTCGAGCGAAGCTTTCGAGCCGTGGAGCTCGGCGTGCCGCCCCCCATGATCGATCGCGCCCTGCGCAACTTCCTGACGGACCTCACCGGCAACACGCACCGCGCCGAGTTCTGCATCGACAAGCTGTATTCGTTCGACTCGTCCGCGGGGCGCCAGGGGCTGCTCGAGTTTCGCGGCTTCGAGATGCCTCCGCACGCGCGCATGAGCCTCGCGCAGATGTCGCTGCTGAGGGCGCTCGTCGCGCGTTTCTGGAAGGAGCCGTATCGCCATCCCTCGTGCGCTGGGGCACCGCGCTGCATGACCGCTTCATGCTCCCGGAAGCGATCTGGGTGGACTTGCGCGAGGTGATCGAGGACTTCAACCGCGCCGGCTATCCGTTTCAGCTGGAGTGGTTCGCTCCGTTCCACGAGTTCCGCTTCCCGGTGTACGGGCGCGTGGAGTACGACGGCCTGGAGCTCGAGCTGCGCATGGCGCTCGAGCCGTGGCTCGTGCTCGGCGAAGAGGCCACCGCGCAGCGCCAGGCTCGCATCGTGGACTCTGCGATCGAGCGGCTGCAGGTCAAGGTGCGCGGGCTGAATCCGGAGCATTACTATCTGACTTGCAACGGCCGCCGCTTACCGCTGCAGCCAACCGGCGCGCCGGGCGAGTACTTCGCGGGTGTGCGTTACAAGGCGTGGAAGGCCATCTTCGGCCTGCAGCCCACCGTGCCGATGCACGCGCCGATCGTGGTCGACGTGTTCGATCGGCGCCTCGGCCGCTCGATCGGCGGCTGCGTCTACCACGTCAATCACCCGGGCGGCCGCGCGTACGACACGTTCCCGGTGAACGCGTACGAAGCGGAGTCGCGCCGCATCTCACGCTTCTGGTCCTGGGGTCACACGGCAGGGGTCGCGTCGCCGCCCGCCTGGGTCGCGAAGCTGCAAGAAGCCGTGCCGTCCTCAGCTGCAGAAGCGCTACGCGAGCCCGAGGCCGAGCCGCCGAACCCCGAATACCCATACACCTTGGATCTGCGGCGGCTGCCGGGAGCGTCATCGTGACCACGCGCGTATCGATCACTCATCGCATCGAGGACCGTTTCGAGCGGGCCGTTCGCGTGCCGACGCAGTGGCTGCGCCTGCGTCCCGCGCCGCAGACCCAGGCGCACGTCAGCGCCTATTCGCTCGTCGTGCACGCCGAGCCGTTTTTCCTCAACTGGCTGCGCGATCCGTTCGAGAATCACCTGGCGCGCCTCGATCTGCCCGAGCCGATCACCTCGCTCGGCTTCGAGCTCGAGATGATCGCGACGCTCGAGCCGGTCAATCCGTTCGACTTCCTGATGGAGCCGTACGCGGCCGAGCAGCCGTTCGATTATCCGGAGCAGCTGCACAAGGAGCTCGAGCCGTATCTGTTCGTGCCGCCGGAGCTCGGGCCGCGCACGCGCGCGTTCCTCGACGCCGTGAAGGCCGAGCGCAAGCCCTCGGCCACGGTGGAGTGCCTCGATGCGCTGAACCAGCGCGTGAACACGGCCTGCAAGTGGCAGCCCACGGACGCGCCGGGCGTGAGCGACCTGGAGCAAGGCCTGACGCGCGGCGTGGCCACGTCTTGGGATCTGGCCTGGCTTTTGACGCTCTCTCTGCGTCAGCTCGGCCTCGCCGCGCGCATGGTCGGCGGCTATCGCATCTACCTCGCCGAAGACGCCGACACGCAGGACTTCGTGGGGCTGCACGCGTGGAGCGAGGTGTACATCCCGGGCTCGGGCTGGATCGGCCTCGATCCGACCATGGGCCTGTTCACCTCGGAGACCTACATCCCGCTCGCGGCCGCGCCGGATCCGAAGCGCGTGCTGCCCGGCGTGGGCCTGCGGAGCGCAGGCGCGAAGCACACCGAGACCTTACAGATTCGCCGTCTGACACCGCGCGCTGACAGTTGGCCTTACACCGATACGCAGTGGTCTGACATTCAGGCGCTCGGGTATCTGGTGGAGCAAGATCTCGCCGCGCAGGCGCTGTCGGTCAAGCTCGGTGCGTCGCTGTCGTTCGTCTCGGGCGTGCACGCGAACGAGCCCGAGTGGAACATCAGCGCGCTCGGGCCCACCAAGTGGCACGCAGCCGAAGGTCTGCTCGATCGGCTGCAGCAGCGGCTCGCACCAGGTGGGGTGCCGCAGCTGGGGCAGGGTCAGTGGTTTGCGGGTGATCAGCTGCCGCGCTGGCAGCTGAGCTGCTACTTCCGCGCCGACGGTCGGCCGGCGTGGAAGAACCCGCAGCGCCTCGGCTGGGGCAAGGACAGCGACTACGGCCTGAGCCAGGCGCGCGATCTGGCTGCGTTCGTGGCGCGCGCGCTGGGCATCGCATCCGTTCACGTGTTGCCCGCGCACGAAGACGCGCTGCACGACCTCGCTCGCAATGGCAGCACGGGCTTGCAGCGCGAGCAGCCATCAGCTGCAGAGCTGCGCGATCCTGACCAGCGCCGCGCACTGGCGGATCGGCTGTCGCGCTCGGAGCGTCAGCCCACGGGCTACGTGCTGCCGCTGCGCTGGGATCACCAGGCGGAGCGCTGGACGAGTGGTGCCTGGCCGTTCCGGCGCGAGCGGCTGTACCTGTTGCCGGGCGGCTCCCCGCTCGGCTATCGGCTGCCGCTCGAGAGCCTGGCGCTGGACGCGGAGACCGCGCTCGAGTCGCAGCTGGAGCGCGATCCGTTCGCGCCGCTCGATGCGTGGGGTGACTATCACGAAACGATGGCCGCGCGGCTGCAGAGCGCGCGCACGGAGGACGCCGCGTTCGCGCCGGGTCTGCGCACGCCGCGCACCGCGCTGAGCGTGGAAGCGCGCGACGGCAAGCTGTACGTGTTCGTGCCTCCGGTCAGCGACGCCGGTCACTACCTGCAGCTCGTGGCGGCAGTCGAGATCGCGGCCGAGGCGCTCGACCTGGCCGTGATCCTCGAGGGCTACGAGCCGCCCGAGGACGCGCGGCTGCGGCGCTTCAGCCTCGAGCCCGACGCCGCGGTGCTGCGCCTGCAGCTGCCAGCGGCGCAGAGCTGGAGCGAGCAGCTGTCGCTGCTGCACGCCGCCTACGCGGACGCCGCCTGGGCAGGCCTGCGCCCGGAGCGCATCATGGCCGATGGGCGGCGCATGCCGTCCGGCGGGGGAGGGCCGATCAGCGTGAGTGGCGGCAGCGCCCCTGACAGCCCGTTCCTCACGCATCCGGACACGCTGCGCGGCTTGATCGCGTATTTCCAGCGTCATCCCAGCCTGTCGCGCTTCTTCGTGGGACACAACCTCGGTGGCAGCAGCGCGTCGCCGCGTCCGGACGAGGGCCGCGATGAGGCGCTGTACGAGCTGGCGATCGGACTGTCGCGGTTGCCGCGCGGACAGAGCGCCGCACCGTGGCAGACCGACCGCGCGCTGCGTCACCTGCTCACGGATCCGGCAGGCGACATGAAACGCGCCGAGCTGCGCATCGACCAGCTGTTCTCGCCGGAGCGCGCCAGCCGCCGCCTTGGCAAGGTGGTGATCCATGCGTTCGAGACCGCGCCCGAGCCGCGCATGGCTGCGCTGCAGCTGCTCTTGATCCAGGCGCTCATCGGCCGCTTCGCACGCCACCCCGACAGCGGTGAGCTGGTGCGCTGGGGCAGTGCGCTCTCGGATCGGTTCCTGTTGCCGCGCATGCTCTGGGAGGACCTGCGCGAAGTGATCGCAGACCTGAATGCCGCGGGCTATCCGTTCCAGCTGCAGTGGTTCCAGCCGCTCCTCGAGCTGCGCTTCCAGGCGCTCGGCAGCCTGGCGCTCGGCGAGCTGACGTTGCAGCTGCACACGGCGCTCGAGCCGTGGCCCGTGCTCGCCGAGGAGGTCACCGGGGGAGGCGTGGCGCGCTTCATCGACACGGCGAACGAGCGCGTGCAGGTGTGGCTGAAGGGCGTGACACCGGGGCGCCATGTGCTGGTCTGCAACGGCGAGCGTGTGCCGCTGCAACACGTGGGTGACTTCGGCGAATACGTGGCTGGCGTGCGTTACAAGGTGGTGAATCCCACGTCGACCTTGCACCCCACGGTGTGGCCCGTGAACGCGCTGGTGTTCGACGTGCTGGACGCGTGGAGCGGGCGCGTGCTCGGCGGCTGTACGTACTATCCCGGGCGGCCCCAGGTGTGGGGCGCGTACGGGCAGCCGCTGCCGCCGCCACAGGCTGCAGACGAGCTGGACGCACGTGGCGAGCTGCCGCGGCCGCCCACGCCGTTGCCCGCGCCCTCCTGGGCCAGCCGACCGTGGAGCCAGCCGGCGCACTTCGTCCCGCGGGGCAGCGGCCTCGCGACTCTCGCGGAGCCGCTCCCGCGCCGCGACGATCGACCGTATCTGCTGGATCTGGTCCACCACGGCTGACGCGTCGGGGCGCAAGGCCCCCGGGACGGTTCAGGTTTTCCGGGCTCGGCTGCCGCCCTCGGCGGCCGGGACTCGACCGCGAGGAGTTGTCCGGCTAGAGTGCCGAGCCACGTGATCACGGACGCTGTTCTCGACTTTCTGGCAGTGGGACGCTCGGTGGCCGCGGGTAGCTGCGACGCGGCGGGCCGTCCTCACGCCACGCGCTGTGCCGCGTTCCGCGTCGCGGCCGATCGGGAGCACGCCACCTTGTTTCTGGCGCAGCAGCTAGCGGCGACGACCTTGCGCAACGTCGCCGAGAATCCTCGGCTCGCCATCCAGATCTCGCATCCGCTCGATCATCGGACGGTGCAGCTCAAGGGTCAGGTCGTGGCGAGCGTGGAGGCCGCAGAAGCCGATCGCGGCTTCGTCGAGCAATACGTGAGCGAGCTGGCCGCCGTCGTCGATCAGATCGGCATGCCGTTCGATCGCGTCAATCGCATGGCGCACTGGCCAGCCGCCGCGATCACCGTGCGGGTGGCGGAGGTCTTCTTGCAGACGCCCGGGCCCGGTGCGGGCACGCCGCTCGGCGGGCGCGCGCCATGATGCGCAAGAGCTCGCTGTCGCTGCGCAAGCTGGAGAGCTGCTTCTCGGGCATCGTGCCGTGCATCATCGGCACGGCTGCGAAGGACGGCACGCCGAACGTCACGTACATCAGTCACGTGTACCGCGTCGACGAGCGGCACATCGCGCTCTCGCGGCAGTTCTTCAACAAGACCGCGCGCAACCTGCTCGACAATCCGCTGGCGTGCGTTCAGATCAACGACCCCGTGTTGTTCCAGGCGTACCAGCTGCAGGTGCGCTACCTGCGCTCGGAGACCTCGGGTTCGGTGTTCGACGCGATGGCGGCGCGCATCGATGCCATCGCCACGCATACCGGCATGCAGGGCGTGTTTCGGCTGCAGGCCGCGGACATCTGCGAGGTGCTGTCGGTCGAGGAGATCGAGGGCTTCATCGAGCCGGAGCGCGTGAGCCTGCCGCCCCGCATGAGCGCGGAGTTCGAGCGCGCGCCGATCAGCGAGCTGCGCGGGCTGCAGATGATCTCCGATCGCATCAATCGCGCCTCGGATCTGGAGAGCTTGATCGCGACGTCGCTGCAGGCGTTCGACGATTTGTTCGGATTGAAGCACTCCATGCTCTTGCACCCGGACGAGACCGGGCAGCGCCTCGTGGCGCTCGCGAGCCGCGGCTACGGCACCTCGGGTGTGGGCGCGGAGGTGAAGCTCGGTGAGGGCTTGATCGGTACGGTCGCGCTGCGGCGCTTGCCGCTGTCCGTGACCGACATCGACCGCGAGCTGCGCTACGGGCGTGCGGTGCGCGGGCGCGCGGCGCGCGAGAGTGGCGGCGACAGCCTGCGCCCGGAGATCCCGCTACCGGGGCTGCCGGACGCGCACAGCCAGCTGGCCGTGCCGATGCTGGTGGAAGACGAGCTGCTCGGCGTGCTCGCGTTCGAGAGTCGCGAGCGCATGACGTTCGAGCTGTGGCACGAGTCGTTTCTGCAGGTGATCGCGAACCAGATCGCGATGGGCATCGACCGCTTTCGCGCCGACGACGACGAGCCGAGCGTGCCACTGTCGACTGCGCCGGAGCGCCGCTCCCAGCGCGTGGGCGCGAGCTCGCAGCCGGGCGTGCAGCCGGTAGCGGCAGAGCCCGCGCTCGACGTCGACCTGAGGAAGCACACGTTCCTGTTCTACCGCAACGACGACTGCGTGTTCGTGGACGGCGAGTACCTGGTGCGCAACGTACCCGGCAAGATTTTGTGGAAGATCTTGACCGAGCACGCGCAGCGCTCGCGCACGCAGTTTACGAACCGCGAGCTGCGCCTCGATCCCACGCTCGGGCTGCCGGCGGTGAAGGACAACCTGGAGAGCCGGCTGATCCTGCTGCGCAAGCGTCTCGGTGAGAAGTGCCCGGACGTGCGCCTCGTGCCCACGCAACGCGGCCGCTTCGCGCTGGAGCTCTCCTGCCCCGTGGAGCTCATCGAGCGCGATCACAGCTAGGGGGGGTGTGTCCCTAAGAGCCCGAGCCCGAGCCCGGCAACTGGTCGACGGGGGCGGTCGATGACGGTGAGCATTCGCGGGAGCGGCCGCTGCAGCTCGCAGCGGCCGCCCTCTCATCACTGAATCGCGCCCGCCGGCACGATGGCCATGCGGCTGAGGATCATGTCCTTGCCCGCGCCACACGCCGGCTTCGTGGGGTCGATGGTCGTCAGACCACCGCTCAGGTCGAACGCCTGGTAGCCCACGCGCACCGATCCGTCGCTCGACAGCGCGAGCGAAGGCTGGTTCAGGAACCACGCGCCAATGTAACAGTTGGGCCGGAGGAAGATCATGTCCTTCGGGATGTCCGCGGACATCTCGACCTTCGTCAGCTCCCACTTCGCGCTGTCTGCGATGCAGCTCGGGCTGTCGCAACGGTACAGGCCGATGTTGTAGTCCAGCGTGAACGCGAAGCGCGGATGATCGTTCGCGTCGAGCGTGAGATGGACACCGGAGCCGAGCTCTTTCAGATCGCTCAACAGCGTGCCGTTCCAGCCCGCATCTTCGGTGCAGTTGTCTTGGCACTCGAAGAACAGCAGACGCTTAGCGCCCTTGTCGCCGCCGCTGTCGACGAACAGCAAGCGCGGCTTGCCTTGTTTGGTGATCGCCATCGATAGTGAGGGCTTGAACTGCTCCGTATGGCTCTCGTACAGCGATCCGAGCGCGACGCCGTTCCAGTCGTCCGTCGACGTGCACGCGCCCTGACACTGCAGGTACGCGGCGCGCTTGATGCCCGAGCTCATGCCGTCGATGTTCTCCACACCGGTGAACAAGTGCGCGCGATCCTGAGCGTCGAACTCGAGCTGCGACTTGAACCAGATCTTGTCGGCGTAGATCTCGTGACGCTGCCAGCTGCTGGCCGTGTTGCAGTCGGCGTCGCACTTCACGTACCAGGTCTTCGGCGGCAGCTGCCCGACGCCGAGGAACGCGAGGTACGTGTGCTCGATGAAGCGCGGGCGGCCCTGCGAGTCGAGCGCGAGCGCCTGGCCGGTCACGTCGCGGTCGCCCTCGTGGTTGTCGATCGAGGTCAGGGTCCAGTTCTTCTTGTCGGAGCAGTCCTTGTCGCACTGGCCGTAGTACACGTCGAGCAAGGTGGAGAGCAGCACGCGCGGCTTGCCGTCGGCCGTGAGCGCGAGCGCGGCGTTTCCTACCGTGCCGCTCGTCTCGAGCAGAACCGGCTTCATGTCCTTTTCGCCGCTGCAGCCCTTGCCGCAGTACGCGTAGTAGGCGCCACCCCGGCCGTACGTGGGGTAGAGCATGTGCGTCGCGCCGCTCTGGTCCGCGCGCATCACGGGCGCGGTCGTGTTGGTGGGCTCGCCGGTCGGCAGGAAGAAGCGGCTGATCTGACTTGCGCCTCCGCTCGGCTTACTGCCGCTGCCAGCGGCAGGCTGTCCGGCACTACCCGCCTGGCCGGCGCTGCCGCCCTTTCCGGCCTGCGGCTTGGCCGGCTCCGGCTCCGCCTCCGTGCCAGCGTCCGCATCTTCGGAGGCGCCGCGCCCGGCGCTACCATGGCTGCCGCTACCCGCTGCAGCCGGCGTGGGCGCCGAGTCATCCGGACAGCCCGCCAAAAGCCCGAGGAAAAGCGCCCCACACAATCCTAGTCGCTCGAAACGCATGTGATCTCCCAAGCTCACGGCCGCGCAAGCTGCACGGCCACAGCGCGGGGGAACATGAACGCGGGGTGGGGTGGGCGGTACCTAAATGTTTCCTATCGACCTAACGTTCACACCTTGCACATCCCCTCGAACGCTCGGAGTGAGGTTGGGGCGAGCTGCGGCAAAAGCGGCTACTCTCCGCGCCGGAGAAGGCTCATGAAATACAAGTACCTCGCAAACACCGGCGTGAAAGTCTCCCGCATCTGCCTCGGCTGCATGAGCTTCGGCAGCACCTCGTGGCGCCCCTGGGTGCTCGAAGAAGCGGACGCCGCGCCGTTCTTCCGCCGCGCCGTGGAAGCCGGCATCAACTTCTTCGACACCGCGGACATCTACTCGCTCGGCCGCAGCGAGGAGATCACCGGCCGCTACCTGCGCGAGTACGCGCGGCTCGACGAGGTCGTGATCGCCACCAAGGTGTTCTTCCCGATGGCTGAGAAGCCGAATCGCGGCGGGCTCTCGCGCAAGCACATCCAGCAAGCGTGTGAAGCGAGCTTGCGCCGGCTCGGCGTCGACACGATCGATCTCTACCAGATCCACCGCCTCGACCCGCACACGCCCGTCGAAGAGACGCTGGCGGCGCTCGATCTGCTCGTGCAGCAGGGCAAGGTGCGCTACCTCGGCGCGAGCTCGATGTACGCGTGGGAGCTGATGAAGGCGCTGTCGATCTCGGAGCGGCGCGGCTGGGCCCGTTTCGTGACCATGCAGAACCACTACAACCTCGTGTACCGCGAGGAGGAGCGCGAGATGTTGCCGCTGTGCGCGGATCAGGGCCTCGCTTCGATCCCGTGGTCGCCGCTCGCGCGCGGCTTGCTCGCGGGCACGCGCGCCAAGGTCGGAGACAGCTCGACCACGCGCTCCGAGAGCGATGGTCTCGACAAGATCCTCTACGACCAGCCGTCCGATCTCGCGGTGGTCGACGCTGTCCGCAAGGTGGCCGCTGCGCGCGATCTGCCGCCCGCGCAGATCGCGCTCGCGTGGCTGCTCCAGCATCCGGTGGTCGCTGCCCCGATCGTCGGTGCCACCAAGCTGTCGCACCTGGAGGACGCGATCGCCGCAGTGGAGATCACGCTCGATGATGCCGAGGTCAAGGCGCTCGAGGCGCCTTATCAGCCGCATCCCGTGAAAGGGCTCGCAGGGCCCGCACCGCGCCGCTGAAGCAGTGCGTGCGCGCCAGCGAGGCGATCGTGCACGCGATCGAGCTTGCTACGCGCACGCGTGCGTACAACGTGCGGGGAGCTGCGCCGCGCGTGCGCGCGCATCGTTGTGCTTGCCAGCGCGCGCATCGATCCCTTATCAACGACCCCGATGAGCGCAACCACTGCAGACACCGAGCCCACGTTGTTCGACCCCAGACCGCTCGACCCCAAACCGCGCGAGGCCGCAGCGAGCGCGAGTGAGAGTCACGCCGTCGCCGAAGCAGACGGCGACGCGAACCAGCCCGAAGAAGCCGCTGCGCCGAGCAGCGCGAGTGAAGACGCGGGCGAGATCGGCGCGGATGGCGAGAAGCCCACGCAGCTCGATCGCAAGCGGCTCGCAGAGCAGCTGGACGCGCTCAAGCGCAAGGAAGCCGAGCTGCGCCGCGCGCTCGCGGTCGCGGATCACCCCGAGCTCGCAGACGCCATCCGCAGCCTCGAGGCGAGCGCGTATTGCGTCACGCGCGCGGAGAACAAGCTCGCGCAGGGCTTCTCGAAGAGTGAGGCGCGACGGCGTGAGGTGATCGAGAAGAAGCTGTCGAGCCTGCGCGAGAAGCGGGCAGAGCTGGACACGCAGATCACCACGCTCGAGACGGAGCTCTCCGGCCTCGGCACGCAGCGGCTCGCGGAGTTCGAGCTCGAGCGCAAGAACGCGCTCAAGGACCTGATGATCGCGCTCGCCACGCACGACCCTGCGCTGAGCGCCGCGGGCTACGACGCGCAGAGCCTGGTCCCTGAGATTGGCGCCTGGATGCCGGAGCTAGAGGCCGTGGCGCGCGAAGTCAGCGCGGCGTCTAACTGAGCTTCTGCACCTCGACCAAACAATCGTAGAACGAAGGCGCAGCGCCCATGTCGGTCAGACGCTGGTGCGTCAGCTCGTTGACGTTGCGCCCGTTCAGCCCCAGCTTGCGCCACCACACGCCGAGGCCGTTCACCACGCCGGGGCGCGCCCGCTCGCTGATGCTGAGCTTGCAGTGGTAGTCGCCGCGCTCGTTGAACACGCGCACGATCTCACCGTCGCGTAAGCCGCGCACGGCGGCATCGCTCTCGTGCATCTCGAGCAGCGGTTCGCGTTCGATGTCGCGCAGGCTCTTGACGTTCACGAACGTCGAGTTGAGGAAGTTGCGCGCGGGCGGTGAGATCATCGCGAGCGGGTAGCTGCGCGCGAGCTCGGGCGCCGACGCGGCCGACTCGTAGTTCGGCACGTAGTCCGGGATGCCGAGGCCGGGCACGTCGATCTGGCAGCGGCCGCTCGGCGTGCGAAAGCCGCCGGTCGCGAACGGCGCATTGGCGAGCGGCAGCTTCACCCAGCCGCGTTCGCGCAGCGCGTCGAGGCTCACGTCGCGCGCAAACGCCTGGCGCGCGAGGTCCTCGTCGCTCTCCTCGAAGCACGCATCCTGGAAGCCCATGTGCCGCGCCAGCTCGCGGAAGATCTGCGTGTTGGGCTTCGCCTCTCCGAGCGGGGCGATCGCGCGCTCGTTGAGCAGCGCGTAGGTGTGCCCGTAGCTCGTGTGCACGTCGAGGTGCTCGAGCTGTGTCGTCGCGGGCAGCACGTAGTCCGCGTAGTCCGCCGTGTCGGTCAGGAAGTGCTCGAGCACCACGGTGAACAGATCCTCGCGCTCGAGGCCCGCCGCGACCTTGCTCGACTCCGGCGCCACGGCCATGGGGTTACTGTTGTAGACGATCAGCGCCTCGATCTTGGGCCCGAACTCGGCCGACGTGGGACGCAGTAGATCATCGCCGATCGTGCTCATGTTGATGGCGCGCGGCTTCTTGCCCTCGAGCAGATCGGGCCGCTGCAGCGCGCGCACATCCTTCGGGAACCAGCCAGAGCTCGACAGGAGCAGGCCCCCCGCGTGATCGCGAAACGCGCCGATCAAGCAGGGCAAGATGGCGATCGCGCGCACCGCGTTGCCGGCACCCCGCGCGCGCTGCATGCCGTAATTGAGGCGAATGGCGGCGGGCCGCGTGGTGGCGTACGTGCGGGCCAGATCGATCACGACCTGCGCGTCGATGCCGCACACGGCGGCGGCTCGTTCCGGCGTCCATGTCAGCGCGCGCTCGCGCAGCGCGGGCCAGCCCTCCGTGTAGCGCTCGATGTAGTCGTGGTCGAGCCAGTCGTTCACGATCAGCTGCTGCATCATGCCGAGCGCGAGCGCGGCGTCGGTCCCGGGCAGGAGCGCGATGTGCTCATCGCACTTCTCGGCCGTCTCGGTCTTGCGCGGATCGATGCAGATCAGCTTCGCGCCGCGGTGGCGCGCGCGCTGCGCGTAGGTCCAGAAGTGGAGGTTACTGGCGATGGAGTTGCTGCCCCAGATCAGGATCAGCTTGCTCTCCTCGAAGAACGGCAGGTGCATGCCGATGCTCCCGCCGTACGTCGCGTGCATGGCCGCTGCGCCCGCGGACGCGCAGATCGTGCGCAGGAGCTGCGAGGCGCCGAGCTTGTTGAAGAAGCGCCGGTCCATGCTCTCGCCCTGCAAGAGGCCCATCGTGCCGGCGTAACTGTAAGGCACGATGGCCTGCGGATCGCGCGCCGCGATCGCGCGCAGGCGCGTGCTGATATCGGTCAGCGCCTCGTCCCAGCTCACGCGCGTGAAGCTACCCGCACCCTTCTTGCCGGTGCGCTTGAGCGGCCACAGCACACGCTCCGCGTGGTACGTGCGCTCGGTGTAGCGCGAGACCTTCGTGCACAGCGCGCCGTGCGTCGTCGGGTGATCGGCGTCGCCGCGCACGCGCAGCGCGACGCCATCGCGCACGGTCACGCGCAGCGCGCAGGTATCGGGGCAGTCATGCGGGCAGGCGCCGCGTACGGTGATGTCGCCGGTCATGGGCGGCATGATGCCATGGCCCAAGCTGAATGTGCGAAGCGTTAGGTGCTTGATGTTGGTCCAGCTGATTGCAACTGCGCTGCTGCCTCAGCGCGTGCACGCGCATCCCGCTGCCGCAGCGCCACCTGAGTTTCCTGTCGGCGACTGTGTCACTGCGCTCGACAAAGCGCGGCACGACGCGTTCGCGCTGAGCTACGTCGTGGCTGCACGATACCGTGCTGACGGAGGGTTACATCCCGCTGCCGGACGCCAAGTCCCATCAGTTTTCGCGTTTCGCCATTTGCGCCCGACTCCGCAGCCGTGGTTGCGCTGCCGCTGTGGATCACAGAGGCCTGTTCGTGCGGGCTGTGCTCGGCTTCTACGCGCGCAGCGCGAACGCTCGCGGCCACCACGCCGCACGAACGGGCGCGACACCTTCGTCCAGCGTTTTGGCTCTGCGGCCAACCTGCACGTGCACAGGTCGTGATGTATGGGCGCGAGGCGGAGGTCCCCCACGGAGTAGCAGCTCCGATTCGAGCGATCCGCGACGATCTCGAAGAGAGGCTCGCCCACGATGTCAGCTACGTGGCTGAGCGTGACCCCAGTCACGTCCATACTGTTCATGCACACGAGCTCTTGTTGGATCCAGGTAGGGCCATTCTCGGAGTCCACCAGTGCGTTGCCCGCGCGGGGTAGACGTCGCCTTCCACGTCGAACCTGCCCACGGCGTCCCGCCTAAGGTGCGTTGGAGCGTAACGTCCAGCGCGAACGTTGCGTGACAACCGTCGAAGGTGACATTGGCGACTCCATCGATGACGAGCTGCTTGAGCCCGAGTAAGCCGACCTCGCTCTCCTCGCAGACAAAGCGCCGCCCGCAACGAGCAGTGCTAGGACGTGAATGGACGTTCTCAAGTGTTTTCCCCTTGGGATGAAGGGAGCCCGCAGCGCGGTGTAGACGATGCGTATTTGCGTTCGATTACGAACGTAGCGCGTTGCAAGATATGCGCAACCGCTTCTCACGCCCCATGACGAGCGGCGGGTCTCGATGCCGGCTCGCGCCGCGCGTGACCTCAGCCAGGCGATGGCACGGCAATGGGGCAGGGCGCGCGCTGGCTGCGGACGACGCTCGACCGAATTCGACGGCCGACGAGTGACCTTTCGACGGTGTCGAACGTGTCAGCTGGAGAAACGGAACGAGCCGATGAATCCACCCCTGATGATTGTGTTTCTGGTCACGATGATCGGCGCTTTTGCCTGGTCGTCGGCACGGCGACTCGGCGCGTTGCGCGCAGCGCAGCCGGAGCCGCGGTTCAGGCTGGACGAAGTCTCGCTATGGCAGCGTCTCAAGAACACGATCGTCTACGCGTTCGGTCAGCGGAAGATGCCCCAAAATCAGCGGTATCGACTCGCGGGGCTCGCGCACATCCCGATCTTTTTCGGATTCATGGTGCTGCTGGTCCGCGTGCTCACGTTTTGGGCCCGCGGCTTCGATCCGAGCTTCGATGCATGGGGCGTGCTTGCGCTGGACCACCCGGTCGGCATCACCTACAACATCATCAAGGACGCATTCGAGCTCCTGGTCGTGCTGGGCTGCGCGGTCTTCGGATATTACAGACTGATCAAACCGCAGAAGCGCATGACCCTGGGCGTCGAGGGTTTGGTCATCCTCGGACTCATCAGCACGATGATGGTCGGCGACATGGTCTACGACGGCGCCTCGCTGATGCTCACGGCGGTGGAGCAGGGTGCCGCCCCACACTACAGCTGGGTCGAGAGCGCCGGCTCGATGTTCGCGGCCCTGTTCAGCCTGCTCCGGCTCTCCGAAGGTGCGCTGCACGTATTGCAGCACGGTGGGTTCTGGCTGCACGCGCTCTTGCCTCTGCTATTTTTGAACATGCTGCCGTACTCGAAGCACTTCCACGTGCTCACGGCGATCCCGAACGCATTTGCGAGCCACCTGGAGGTCAACAAGCTGCCCACCACGGAGGATCTCGAGGGCATGGTGGAGCGCGAAGAGCCGATTGGCTTTGCCACCATCCAGGACCTCTCCTGGAAAGACGCCCTCGATCTCTACACGTGCACCGAATGTGGCCGCTGCAGCGACAACTGCCCTGCGTACACCACGGAAAAGAAGCTGTCGCCGAAGCACGTGACGCTCGCGCTGCGAGACCACTTGTACCGCTGCGAGCCGGAGATCCTCTACAAGGGCACGTCGGCTGAGCCACGACCTGCGGAGCTGGCCGAGCTGTCGCGCCCCGAGATGACGCACGGCGCGCCGCCCGAGCGCGCGTACTTCGTGCCGAACCGCGTTGTGGAACTGATCCCGAACGTGCTCGGCCCCGATGTCGTGTGGGCGTGCACCACGTGCCGCGCGTGCGAAGAGCAGTGCCCCGTCCAGATCTCGTACGTCGACAAATTCGTCCAGATGCGCCGCAACCTCGTGATGATGAAGAACGAGTTCCCGGCGGAGCTCATGAAGCCGTTCAATGGCATCGAGACCAACGGCAATCCATGGAACATGTCGGCGATGGACCGCGCGGACTGGGCCGAGGGCCTGGATGTTCCGCTGCTTGCCGAGCACAAAGACGCCGAGGTGCTGTACTGGGTCGGCTGCGCGGCGAGCTACGACGACCGCGCCAAGAAGATCGCGCGCGCCACGGTGCAGCTGCTTCAGCAGGCGGGTGTGGACTTCGCGATCCTGGGCACCGAGGAAAGCTGCACGGGCGACCCTGCGCGGCGTGCAGGCAATGAGTTCCTGTTCCAGATGGTGGCGCAGCAGAACGTCGAGACACTCGAGCGCTATGAAGCGGCGAAGAAGAAGATCCTGACGACTTGCCCCCACTGCCTAAACACGCTGCTGAACGAATACCCGGATCTCGGCGGGCGCTACGACGTCGTCCACCACAGCACGTTCCTGAGCGAGCTCGTCGCGCAGCGGAAGCTGGTTCCGAAGCATCGAATCGAAGGGTCCGTGGTGTTCCACGACAGCTGCTACCTCGGGCGCTACAACGGAATCTACGAAGATCCGCGTGCAGTGCTCGAGTCCATCCCTGGCATGGTGCTGTCGGAGGTCGACTACTGGAACAAGAGCAAGGGGCTTTGCTGTGGAGCCGGCGGCGCGCAGATGTTCATGGAAGAGCAGAATGAGAAACGCGTGAACGTGAAGCGCACCCTGCAGCTCCTGGACACGGGCGCCAAGACCATCGCGAGCGGCTGTCCGTTCTGCATGACCATGCTCACGGACGGCCTCAAGGCGCAGGAGAAGGAGGACAGCGTGCAGCAGCTCGACATCGCTGAGATCTTGGCCAAATCGGTCGGCGTCGACAACGTCGTCGAGGCGCGCGCCGCCGAGTAGTCCGGAGCGTCACGCGCGTGCAGACTGCGGTAGCAATGCGAGCGCGACTCAACTCGACGACGACCGAGCCGTGCTGCACGCCGCGCAGCCGCCGCCACGACATGACGATGCGCCCGTCGGCGAAGAGGATCTCCTGCACGTCCACGTCGTACCAGCCGCCCTCGGCGGCCTTCCACGTCAGGACGACGCGATCGGCCTCCTCGCGCACGAACGCGTTCCAGCCTCCGAGCGAGCTCCCCTGCTGCAGCGGCGCGATGCGCGGGCTGCGGTCGGCGATCAGGTCCGCGAGGTG
>Ga0190269_10000366_pt1 | contig 24086 bp, 22 predicted proteins | sample Popmic249IS_FD_133749 | JGI IMG/M metagenome (GOLD analysis project Ga0190269, IMG submission 133749) | Populus adjacent soil microbial communities from riparian zone of Blue River, Arizona, USA - 249 IS | ecosystem: Environmental > Terrestrial > Soil > Riparian zone | place: USA: Arizona... | reverse complement strand
GGCGAGTTCTACGTCAACGCGATCAACGTGATGCGCGGCGCCGAGGCCATCTCCACCGACGCCCCGATCCCGGAGTCGGAGAAGTTCCGGATCGAGTACTGGGCGCTGGAAGAGGCCAAGCTCAAGCGGCTGCCCAAGCCCAAGGCGCTGGTCGGCCGCGTCGCGCTCGTGACCGGTGCGGCGAGCGGCATCGGCAAGGCCATCGCGGCCCGCTTCGCCGCCGAGGGTGCGTGCGTCGTCATCGCCGACCTCAACCTCGACAAGGCGAACACCGCCGCCGCGGAGCTGGGCAACACGGACGTCGCGGTGGGCGTCGCGGCGAACGTGACCGACGCTGCCGGGGTCCGCGCGGCCTTCGACGCCGCGGCGCTCGCGTTCGGCGGCGTCGACCTGGTCGTCAACAACGCCGGCCTGTCGATCTCCAAGCCGCTCGGCGACACCACCGAGGCCGACTGGGACCTGCTGCACGACGTCCTCGCGAAGGGCTCGTTCCTGGTCGCGAAGGAGGCCGCGCGGGTGATGACCGCCCAGAAGATGGGCGGCGACATCCTCTACATCTCCTCGAAGAACTCGGTGTTCGCGGGCCCGAACAACGTCGCGTACTCCGCGGCCAAGGCCGACCAGGCCCACCAGGTGCGGCTGCTCGCGGCCGAGCTCGGCGAGCACGGCATCCGGGTCAACGGCATCAACCCCGACGGCGTCGTCCGCGGCTCCGGCATCTTCGCCGGTGGCTGGGGCGCGTCCCGAGCGAAGGTGTACGGCGTGCCGGAGGAGGAGCTGGGCAAGTTCTACGCCCAGCGCACCCTGCTCAAGCTCGAGGTGTTGCCCGAGCACGTCGCCAACGCCGCGTTCGCGCTGGTCGGCGGCGAGCTGACCCACACCACGGGGCTGCACGTCCCGGTGGACGCCGGCGTCGCGGCCGCCTTCCTTCGATGAGTTCTCTGTTCGCCGCGGTCGACCTCGGCGCGTCCTCCGGGCGCGTCGTGGCCGGCCGGGTCGGCCCCGACCGGCTGGAGCTGGCCGAGGCGCACCGGTTCGTCAACGAGCCGGTGCGCCTGGCCGGCACACTGCACTGGAACACCGCGGGTCTGTACACGGAGATCCTCCGGGGGCTGCGGTTCCTCGGCCGCGACCACGGCACGCCGGTCAGCATCGGCGTCGACTCGTGGGCGGTGGACTACGGCCTGCTCGACGCCGAGGGTGCGCTGCTGGGCGCCCCGGTGCACTACCGCGACGGCCGCACCGACGGGGTGGCCGAGACGGTGAACGCCTCGCTCGGCGTCGACTCGCTCTACCAGCGCAGCGGCCTGCAGATCCTGCCGTTCAACACGATCTACCAGCTGGTGGCCGCCCGGGACACCGCCGCGTACCGGGCCGCGAGCTCGCTGTTGCTCGTCCCGGACCTGATCGGGTACTGGCTCACCGGGTCGATCGGTGCGGAGGTCACCAACGCGTCGACGACCGCGCTCCTCGACGTCCACACCCGTGGCTGGGACGTGAACCTGGCGACGGAGCTGCACCTGCGCCAGGAACTGCTGCCGCAGCTGCGGCAGCCGGGTGATCCGCTCGGCGGGCTGCGCTCCGACGTGGTGGCCGAGGTGGGTTTCGACGCCCCGGTCGTGGCGGTGGCCTCGCACGACACCGCGTCCGCGGTGATCGGTGTCCCGGCGACGAGCAAGCGGTTCGCGTACATCTCGTGCGGCACCTGGGGTCTGGCCGGGCTGGAGCTCGACCGGCCGGTGCTCACGGAGGCGAGCCGGGAGGCCAACTTCACGAACGAGGCCGGGATCGACGGCACGATCCGGTACCTGCGCAATGTGATGGGGCTCTGGCTCCTTCAGGAGTCCGTGCGCTGGTGGGAGCGTGCGGGACGGCCTGCCGACCTCCCGACGCTGCTCGCCGACGCCGCCGGGGTGCCCGCGGGTCGCACCGTGATCGACGTGGACGACGCGCGCTTCCTGCCGCCCGGTGACATGCCGTCGCGGATCGCCGGTTACGCGCGGGAGACCGGTCAGCCGGTGCCGACCGCGCCGGACGAGATCGTCCGCTGCATCCTCGACAGCCTCGCGCTGGCGTTCCGCCACACGATCCGGGACGCGGTGACGCTCGCCTCGCACGACGTCGACGTCGTGCACGTGGTGGGTGGCGGCGCGCGCAACGCGCTGCTCTGCCAGTTGACCGCCGACGCCACCGGGCTGCCGGTGGTGGCCGGCCCGGTCGAGGCCACCGCGCTCGGCAACGTGCTGGTGCAGGCCCGTGCGGCCGGCGTCGTCACCGATCTGGCCGACGCCAGGCGCCTGCTCGCCGCGACGCAGCAGACCGTGCGGTTCGAGCCCCGGCCCGGTATCGACTGGGACGGTCTCGCGGATCGGTTGGCCCCGAGCATCACTAAGGTGTGAATCAGTGCGAGTCGCCCTGTTTTTGACGTGTTTCAACGACACCGTTTTCCCGGACACCGGGAGGGCGGTGGTCAGGCTGCTCGAGCGGCTGGGCCACACCGTGGAGTTCCCGCTGGCCCAGACCTGCTGCGGCCAGATGCACTTCAACACCGGTTACCAGCGGGAGGCGCTCCCGCTGGCCCGGAACTTCGTCGACGTGTTCGGCGAGTACGACGCGGTGGTCGCGCCGTCCGGGTCGTGCGCCGGGATGGTGCGGCACTTCTACCCGCGGCTGGCGGAGGTGTCGGGTTCGGCGTCGTTCGCGTCCGCGGTGGACGAGATCCGGCCGCGCGTCCACGAGCTGAGCGAGTTCCTGATCGACGTGGCCGGCGTCGAGGACGTCGGGGCGTACTTCCCGCACCGGGTCACCTACCACCCGACCTGCCACTCGCTGCGGATGCTGCACGTGGCGGACAAGCCGCTGCGGCTGCTGCGCAACGTCCGCGGACTGGAGCTGACCGAGCTCGGCGGCGCCGACGAGTGCTGCGGGTTCGGCGGGACGTTCGCGGTGAAGAACGCCGAGACGTCGACCGCGATGCTCGCCGACAAGGTGCGGCACGTCCTGGACACCGGTGCCGAGGTCTGCACGGCCGGGGACAACTCCTGCCTCATGCACATCGGTGGCGGCCTGTCCCGGCTGCGTACCGGGGTGGGCACCCTGCACCTGGCCGAGATCCTGGCGTCGACCGAGGACGAGCCCTACGGAGTCACCGCATGACTTTTCTCGGTATGCCGCCGGTCGGACAGGGCAACCTGCACGGGCGTCCGTTCCCCGGCGAGGCGCGCAAGGCGCTCGCCAACGACCAGCAGCGGGCCAACCTGCGCAAAGCCACCGGCACGATCCGCGGCAAGCGCGCCGCGGTCGTCGGTGAGCTGGACGACTGGGAAGAGCTGCGGCTGGCCGGCGCCGCCATCAAGGACCAGGTGCTCTACGACCTACCGGCGCTGCTCGAGCAGTTCGAAGCGGCGTTCACCGCCGCGGGCGGGGTGGTGCACTGGGCCCGCGACGCCGCCGAGGCCGGCGCGATCGTGACCGGTCTGGTGCAGGCCGCCGGCGCTCGGCACGTCCTGAAGGTCAAGTCGATGGCCACCCAGGAGATCGAGCTCAACGAGGTGCTGGAGGCCGCCGGGATCACCGCGCGGGAGACCGACCTCGCCGAGCTGATCGTCCAGCTCGGCCACGACCAGCCGTCGCACATCCTGGTGCCGGCGATCCACCGCAACCGCGCGGAGATCCGGGAGATCTTCCGCCGCGAGATCCCGGGCGTGGATCCCGCTCTGTCCGACCGGCCGGCGGACCTCGCCGGTGCCGCGCGCACGTACCTGCGCGAGCAGTTCCTGGACGCGACGGTCGCGATCTCCGGCGCGAACTTCGCCGTGGCCGAGACCGGCACGCTCTGCGTGGTGGAGTCCGAGGGCAACGGCCGGATGTGCCTCACGCTGCCCAAGACGCTGATCTCGGTCGTCGGCATCGAGAAGCTGCTGCCGACCTGGCAGGACCTCGAGGTGTTCCTGCAGCTGCTGCCGCGCTCGTCGACCGGCGAGCGGATGAACCCGTACACCTCGTTCTGGACCGGCGTCACGCCCGGCGACGGGCCGTCGGACGTGCACGTCGTGCTGATCGACAACGGCCGGACCCGGGTGCTCGCCGACGAGATCGGACGCCAGGCGCTGCGCTGCATCCGGTGCTCGGCGTGTCTGAACGTGTGCCCGGTGTACGAGCGGGTCGGCGGCCACGCGTACGGGTCGGTGTACCCGGGGCCGATCGGCGCGATCCTCTCGCCGATGCTGACCGGGTTCGGTGACCACGCGGACGTGAACACGACCTTGCCGTACGCGTCCTCCCTCTGCGGTGCGTGCTTCGAGGCGTGCCCGGTACGGATCGACATCCCCGAGGTGCTCGTCCACCTGCGCGCCGGCGCGGTCGACGCGAAGCGCGGGAAGAAGGTGCCGACCGCCGAGCAGCTGGCGATGAAGGCGCTCGGCTGGGTGTTCTCGTCGCCGCGTCGGCTCGAGGCGGCGCAGAAGGCGGGCTGGGCGGGGTCCGCGCCGCTGGGCGGGGAGCGCGGCAAGATCGGCGCGCTCCCGGGGCCGGTGATCGGCGGGTGGACCTCGGCGAGGGACGCGCCGACGGTGCCGAGGGAGAGCTTCCGGTCGTGGTGGAAGAAGTCCGGCCGCACTCGCCCGGGGTCGCCCGGGGTGGGACCGGGCGAGCCGGGGTCACGCGCGGCTCTGGCCGGTGAGGTGGCCCGTCCGCCGTCGGACCCGGAACTGACCACGGGGGAGCCGTCGTGAGCAGCGCGAAGGAGGAGATCTTCGCCAGGCTGCGCGCCGCCGTGGAGGAGCACCCAGGGCGGGGCGCCGGCGAGGTGCCACGGAGCTACCGCGGCGCCGGTGGGGTCGGGGCTGCCGACGTGGACCTCGAGGTGCTGGTCGAGCGGCTCGAGGACTACCAGGCGACGGTGCGCCGGACCGATGCCGCCGGCCTAGCGGCGACGATCGCGGCGGCGCTGGCCGAGCGAGGCGTCCGACGCCTGCTGGTCCCGGCCGGTCTGCCACCCGCGTGGCTGAGCGAGGTGCCCGCAACCGCAGGCGTGGAGTTCGTCGCGGACTCCGCGGACCTGGGGCCGCGTGACCTGGACACCGCGGACGGTGTGATCACCTCGTGCGCGGTGGCGATCGTGGCGACCGGCACGATCGTGCTCGACGCGGGCCCCGGCCAGGGCCGGCGGGCGCTCTCGCTCGTCCCCGACTACCACCTGTGCGTGGTGACCGAGGACCAGGTCGTGGACGCCGTCCCGGCCGCAGTGGCGCGCCTGGACCCGACCACCCCACAGACCTGGATCAGCGGCCCCTCCGCCACGAGCGACATCGAGCTGAACCGCGTCGAGGGCGTGCACGGCCCCCGCACGCTGGAGGTGATCGTCGTGGTGGGCAGCGGCACGTAGCCGGGCCCGTCGGACGACGGCCCGGGCTCGTTCCGGCCGGAACGAGCCCGAGACGTCGCCCACTAGCCGAGGCACCCGCCGCGGGCCAGCGCGCTGCGGAGCTGGGCGCAGAACACCGTGAACAGCTCTGGCTCCCGCAGCTGGACTCCGGTCAGGTACAGCACCTCCCACCCGGCGTCGACGAGCCTGTTCGAGCGGGCCCGGTCGCGGGGGATCTGCGCCGCCTCCCCGTGCCAGGCTCCGTCGTACTCGACCGCGACCCTTGCCGTGGGCCACGCCAAGTCGACCCTGGCGACGAATCTTCCGCCCGCGTAGATCGAGTACTGGGGCACCGGCGGCGGGAATCCGGCCAGCACGAGCCGCACCCGGGCCCGCGACTCCTGCGGGGACTCGGCCAGCGGATCGGCGAGCGCGATCGCCCGCGCGGCGTCGCTGTGGGGGTAGGCGGCCACCCACTGGTCCATGGCGGCCGGTACCGGACGCGCCGCCCGGAAGAGCACGTCCAGCGCGGCCACCGCCTCCACCAGGTCCGGCTCCGACGCGATCTCCCACGCCGTGCGCTGGGGAATCGTCGTCGGCGGGTCGCCGGCGCGCAGGTGCCCGGTGGGCAGCCAGGCAGTTCGGACGACCCGGCAGCCCCGGCGAGCCCACCGGGTCCCCGGGGGCGCCAGGAGGTGCACCGGATCGTCGGTCTCGCCCAGCGGGACGCCGTCGAGGCACGCCGCCGAGCGACCGGTGACCACGGCGCCGACCGGCAGGATCAGCCGGACAGCGCGGCACCTGAGCTGATGGGTGTCGGGCACCCGCGCGTCCACGTAGACGTCGCGGAACAGCCGCCGCCAGGCGCTGCTGCGTAGCTGGTCCGGGGTGAGCAGTCCAGTGCGGATCGCGTCCGAGCCTTTGAAGAACGCGTTCCGCAGCTGTGCCGGGCGGTGCGGAGGGCGAGCCATCGTCCCAGCGTGCGGCAAGTACGCCCGGCGTCGCTCCGGCTGTCCACAGGGCTGACGCCACCGGGGTTACGCGACGACTTCTCGGGCTCATCCCGGCCGGAATGCGCCCGAGAAGTCGTCGCTCAGCCCCGGGAAGTCGTCTGGGCTAGGTGCAGGCCGAGCGGGGGAGTCCGGCGACGGCAACCGGTGAGTGCCCGGGAGCCCGCACCTTGCCCACGAGCACCAGCGCCAGCGCCCGCATCGACGCCTGCACGTTCCCGTACGTCGCCAGCAGCGTCGGTGACTTCGCCGACGCGAGGAGGTAGGGGGCGTCCGTCGCCACCGTGACCGTCGCCGTCCGCAGATCGGCCGGGGTGTCCAGGTAGCCGGTGAGGTGGATCGAGTCGCCACCGGCCCCGACCCGCACTCCTTGCTTGCCGAGCGCTGCGGTGAGCAGTTCCCGGGCCTCCGCCGACCCGCCGGTGATCGTCACCGGCCCGCGGACCAGCGCCCCGGAGCACGCGCCGCGCAGGAGCGTCACGGCTCTCGCCGCGGCCTCGTCCACCGCCGCCTGGTGCGCCGAGGACCGCAGCGTGTCCGGACCGGACGGCGTCGGCCGGTGCCGGAGCTTGACGGTGAGGATGCGCGTCACCGCCTCGACCGCCCGCGCCCGCGGCAGGCGTCCGGACTTCAGCGCGGCGAGCAGGGCCTGCTGGGCGGCCCCCACGTCGGGCGGCAGCAGCAGGAGGTCGTTGCCGGCCAGTACCGCCCGCACCGCTACCTCGCCCGCGGGGTACTTGTCGGTGAGCGCCTTCATGTCCAGGCCGTCGGTGACCACCATGCCGGTGAAGCCCATCTCGCCGCGCAGCAGGTCGGTGAGCACCTTGGGGCTCAGCGAGGCCGGTGTCCCCGGGTCGATCGCCCGTGCGTCGAGGTGGCCGGACATCACGATCTCGCTGCCCGCGTCGATCCCCGCCCGGAACGGTGCGAGGTCCTCGCGCTCCAGCGTCTCCCGGTCCTGGCTCAGCACCGGGATCGCCTCGTGGCTGTCGACGTCGGTGCGGCCGTGGCCGGGGAAGTGCTTGAGTGCGGTGGCCACTCCGGCCTGCTCGTAGCCCCGCACCGACGCCGCGACGTGTCTGCTGACCGCCGCCGGGTCCGAGCCGAACGACCGGGACCCGATCACGGTGTTGCCCGGGTTCGCGATGACGTCGGCGTCCGGAGCGAAGTCGACGTTGATGCCGAGGGTGGCCAGTTCCGCCCCGGACACGGCGGCGGCCCGCTCGGTGAGGGCCGGATCGTCGGCCGCTCCGAAGGCCATCGCGGTCGGCAGGCGGGTGACCCCGTCGCGGATGCGGGTGACGGTGCCGTGCTCCTGGTCGACGCCGACCATCAGCGGGACACCGGCAGGCAGCTTCGCGGCGGCCTTCTGCAGGCCGTCGGTGAAGCGGCGGACCTGCTCGGGGGTGCTGACGTTCGACGCCGGGTTGGTGGCTGCGGTGGGGTCATCGGCTGCCCGGCGGACCAGGATCACGCCGCCGAGCCGGTACTTCGCGATGATCTCGGACGGTGTCGCGGCCCCGGTGCGGCTGAGGTTGGCCTTCCTGGTGGGTTCGTCGACCCGGTCCGGGTCGTCGCCGTAGACGAACGGCATCAGCATCTGCCCGACCAGGTCCGCGTCGGCCAGCCGGCCCGCGATCGTGCGTGCCCGGGTGGCCGGGTCGCCCGAGGACGGTGCGGCCGACGACGGCGACGAGGCTGCCGCCTGCTGATCGGGGTCGGAATCGGAGTCGGGGCCGGCGCAGGCCGTCCAGACGCCGCTGACGACGAGCCCGAGGACGACGACACCGGCGATCGCCAGCAGCAGCGACCGGCGCGGCCCGCCTCGGCCGGGCCGGTCGGTGCGGTTCGGCAGAAGATGTGCGGAGCGGGGCACGGTTCCCCACCGTACGGACCCCCGCCACCCCCGGCCAACCCTGCTGCCGAATGCCAGGGGGTGGAGCCGTGCCGGTGTTCAGCCGGTGCGGTGGAGCCACGTGACCGGGGCGCCGTCCCCCGCATGGCTGCCCTGGGGTGGCTCAGTGCTCCCTGGAGCCGTGCCGGTGTTCAGCCGGTGCGGTGGAGCCACGTGACCGGGGCGCCGTCCCCCGCATGGCGGTACGGCTCCAGCTCCAGGTCCCACTCGGCCGCGAGCAGCTTCTCCAGGCCGTGCGCGATCGCGTCGGGCCCGACCGCGGTGGCCAGCAGGCTCCGCAGCCGATCCTCGGACACCATGATGTCGCCGTTGGCGCTCATCGTGCTCCGGTGGACGCCCCGGCCGGGGACGTGCATGATCCGCTCCCCGTCGACGCCGGGGCTCGGCTCCTCGGTGATCTCGAAGCGCGTCATCGGCCAAGCGCGCAGCGCAGTGGCGATCTCGCCCGCCGTCCCCGGGCTGCCGGTCCACTGGGACTCGGTACGCAGGGTCGTAGGATCGGCGGGTTGCGCCGTCCACTTCAGATTCACGGGCACGCCAAGGACCCGTGCGACAGCCCACTCCACATGCGGGCACACCGCAGGCGGGCAGGAGTGGACGTACAGAACGCCACGTGCTGGCACCGGAGACCTCCCGAAGGAACGAGGTACGCCTTCCCCAACGCCCTCATACATTCAGGTGGTCGACACTCATGATGCCCTCGGGGCGGGTGCCGTGCCAAGCCGTTCTACCCGGTCAGGTGCCCTGATCGTCGCGCATCGGAGCCGGTTCTGTACCGGTTCTGCCATTTTCGGCGTGTCGCGTCTCGTCGAGACGACGCACCATCTCGTCAAGTCGACTCTCCAAACCTGCCAACCGGTGTGAGAGTTCTCGCACTGCGCCGAGCAGCTCGGCCTGCCGGTCGGCGTCCTCAATGGCCTCCTCGGCGGCTTCTTCGGCGGCCTCCTCGACCGCCTCCTCCACGGCCGCGGCCACCGCGGTGAACTGGTGGATGAACCACGCCGCGATGCTGGCGGTCACGATGCCCAGGATCGCGATGCCGGCGAGCATGAGGACGGCCGCCATCAGCCGGCCCTGAGTGGTCACCGGGAACCGGTCGCCGTACCCGACCGTCGTCATCGTCGTCATCGCCCACCAGAGGGCGTCCGGAAAGGTCCGGATGTTGGCGTCGGGATCGGCCCGCTCGGCGTCGTAGACCGTCACCGCGCCCGCGAACAGCACCCCGACCGCCAGGATGGCGGTGTAGGTGCCGGTGCGGACCTCCAGGCTCTGACGCGAGAGCCGGCCGACCATGCTGACGAGCCCGAGCAGCCTCGGCAGCATCACGATCACCCGCAGGCCACGCAGGGGCGGGACCAGCACGACGATCAGATCGGGCAGGTGCTCGCGGACGAACCGCCGGCGATCGGGCGCCAGCGTCAGCCGGGTGGCGTACTCGACCACGAACACCAGCCAGATCGTGACGTCGGCCCAGTGCAGAATCTCTTGGATGCGGGGCGGGATGTCATGATCGAGCAACGGCCAGACCAGCACCGCGACGAACACCAGCGCGAGCGCCAGCATCACGGCGTCGGTGCGGTCGACGAACCGCTGGTAGGCCCCGTTCCGACGGGCCCTCGTCAGCCAGCCGTCCCCGGAGCCCCACCAGCGCATTTCCCGAGTGTGCCCAACGTGCGCGGGATCGTCAGCGTCCCGCGCGGAACATCAACCCGAGGGTCAGACCACTTCCCGCATTCCGGGCCGGCGACGCGAGAACACGGCGCGGCCGCCGCCGGGAGGAAGGCCCTCCGAGCGGAAGCTGGTGGTCTGCGGCCCCGACTCGACCTCGCCGGGCAGCGAAGCGGCGACACCCTGCGGCGCGGTGGCCGACGGCGGTACGGCCGCGCCGCGCTCGGGCACCGGAGGCAGGTCCGGGGCCGTTTCCGCGGACGACGTCGTGGGCGACCCGGCGGCCGTGGCCTGCTTGGCCGCCCGCATCTCGGCGGCGAACTTCGCCAGCTCCGACTCGGACGCCTTCACCTTGACCTGGGACGCCTTCTCGAGGTTCTCGTAGACCATGCCGACGTGGTGGGCGACCGCGCCGAGCACGGCAGGCACCAGCGGTAGGACCCACTCGGTCCAGATGCCCGGCGTGGCCGCCCTGGCGATGACGATCGCGGCGAGCGCGGCGCCCGACCCCTTCGCCAGCGCCCGCAGGAATGCCATCGCGAGCAGGATGACCCCGGACAGCCGGCCCATGTTCGTCACGGCGAGCGCCCTGGCGTCCCGCCGGCCCAGGTAGGTGCCGGCGAGCGTGGCGGTCACGGAGAAGCCGACCGCGGCACCCCACATCGTGCTGCCGGTGGCCACCCGGATCGCCACCCCCGCGATCAGGCCGCTGCCGACGGCGATGCCGGCTTGTACCCAGTCGTCCTTCTGGCCCGGGTACCAGTAATGCGTGGATTCCTCGTCCCCGCGCTTTTTGACGTACCGTCCCATGACTCTGTCTCCGATCCCGTCGCCCTGGACCAGTAGAACCAGCCCTCGTCGCTGAGGGTGCCTGTTCAATTCTGAAGAGTGATTTAGAGAATTTCACGACTTGGGCTATGGCGGTACGCCGATACGCCGACGAAAACATGAATGAAGACGACTCCCCGTCACCGTGAACTCCGTTCAGCGCTTTCCTCACCGCCGACACACCGGCCCCACCCGTTCGACGCTTCGAACCTGCGTTCGATACTGTGCCGCTATGCAGCGCGAACACCCGTCAGATCCGTCAACGGAGACTGCCCGTGAATTCTGGGTGCGGGTGGCCATCGACGGCACTGCCCGGGTGATCCGCGTCGTCGCACGCTCACCGCAGGACGCCGTGCGCCGCTTCCCGCAAGACCTGCACCGTGGCGGACGCCTCCAGTACGCCACGGCCGACGGCGACCTCGTCGTCGAGTGGGGCAACGTGGCGACGCTCGAGGTCGGCCCGATCGTCCGCGTCGTACGCATCGTGGAGCGGTGAACCGGAGATCCTCGCCGCCGGCGGCCGACCTACCCGGAGGCCGAGAAAGTCTCAAGGCCCGGCCCGGCGGGTCGATGGACGATCGTGGCTAGATTCGGCGATCTGGGCGTCAAGACCAAGATCCTCGCCGCGGTGTGCGCGGCCGTGCTGATGGGGCTCGTGGTCGGACTCGTGACGCTGTCGGCGCTGAGCGCGTCCAGCGATCGCGCCCAGCTGATGTACGAGAGCAACATCGCGAGCATCAAGATCCTCGGCGACCTGGACGCGATGGTCCGGCAGACCCGGGTGGACCTGCGGGACCAGCTGATCTCGCAGGACGACGCGGGCATCCAGAAATTCACGCAGGCCTACCAGAGCGACGTGACGGCCGTGAACGGGTTGATCACCGACTACCGCGGCAGCCAGCCGGCCGGTGACGAGGCCGTCATCACCGCGCTGGAGGACGACTGGGCCGCGATGCAGCAGCTGGCGCCCACGCTGCTGCAGTACGGCGCCACGAACCAGACCGCCGCGTGGCAGCGGGTCCGTGACGCCCAGCTGCTCCCGGTCGCGAAGCGGATCTCAGGAGACATCTCGACGCTGCGTTCGGCCGAGTCGGACGCCGCGGAGGACGCCGCGGACGCCGCGCGCGCCGGGTACCGCACCAGCCGGTGGCAGACCATCCTCCTCCTGATCGTGGGCACTCTGATCGGTCTGGGGCTGGGGTGGCTCGTGGCCAACAGCATCGTGCGGTCGCTGAGCCGGGTGCGGGCCGTCTGCGACGGTCTGGCCGCCGGGGACCTGACCCTCACCACCGGGCTGACCTCGCGCGACGAGCCGGGGCAGATGGGTCAGGCGCTGGACAGTGCGGTCGAGCGCCTCCGCGCCACCGTGCGGACGATCGAAGGGTCGGCCACGGCACTGGCGAGCGCTACCGAGCAGCTGTCCGGCGTCGCCGTGCAGATCGCCGCCTCGGCGGAGGAGACCTCGGTGCAGGCGCAGACGGTCTCGGCCTCCGCGGACGAGATCACCCAGAGCGTGCACACCGTCTCGGCAGGCAGCGAGGAGATGGGCGCGTCGATCCGGGAGATCTCGCAGAACGCCTCCGAGGCAGCGCGGGTGGCGTCGGACGCCGTGACGCTGACCGCCGCGACGTCGACGACGATGAACAAGCTGGGGGAGTCCTCGGCCCAGATCGGCAACGTGATCAAGGTGATCACGAGCATCGCCGAGCAGACCAACCTGCTGGCGCTCAACGCGACGATCGAGGCCGCCAGGGCCGGCGAGTCGGGCAAGGGCTTCGCGGTCGTCGCCGGCGAGGTCAAGGACCTGGCTCAGGAGACCGCCAAGGCCACCGAGGACATCTCCCGGCGGGTCGAGGCGATCCAGGCCGACACCACCGGCGCGGTCCTGGCGATCGAGGAGATCTCGCAGGTCATCCAGCGGATCAGCGATTTCCAGACGACGATCGCGTCCGCGGTGGAGGAGCAGACCGCTACCACCTCGGAGATGAGCCGGAGCGTCAGCGAGGCCGCGCAGGGCACCAGCACGATCGCCGACAACATCACCGGCGTCGCCGAGGCGTCCCGGCTGACCAGTCAGGGCGTGGTCCAGACGCAGCAGGCCACGACCGAGCTGGCCCGGATGTCCGCGGAGCTGGGCACGGTCGTCTCCAGCTTCAAGGTCTGACGCTCAGCGCCCGGGCAGAACCACCCTGGGCAGGCCGTGGGCGCGGGAACGGGGCTGCCACTCGCGCGGGTAGCCGAGCGACACCTCCTCGAACGGCACGCCGTCGACGACGTCCCGCAGCGGGATGTGCAGGTGGCCGTAGACGGCGACCGCCGCTCGGTAGCGCAGGTGCCAATCGGCGGTGAGCGTCGTCCCGCACCACTGGGCGAACTCCTGGTGACGCAGGCGCTTGGTCGGCGTCGGGTGCAGTGGCCAGTGCGAGACCAGGACCGTCCGCCGGTCCGCGGGCAGCTCGGCGTCGAGGCGCGCCGCGGTGGCCGCGACCCGGGCCCGGCACCAGTCGCCGCGCGTCTCGTACGGATCGGGGTGCAGCAGCGCCTCGTCGGTGGCCACGACACCGGACTCGTAGGCCTGGGCGAGGGCCTGCTCCGCCGAGAGCCCCTCGGCCCGGAACGAGTAGTCGTAGAGCGTGAACAGCGGCGCGATCGTGACCGGCTCGGCGCCGTCGCTCCAGGTGAGGTACGGGTCCTCCGGAGTGGTGACGCCCAGCGCGCGGCACATCTCCACGAGCGTGTCGTACTTCGTGACGCCGCGCGGTGAGCCAGGGTCCCTGGGGGAGGTCCACAGCTCGTGGTTGCCGGGTACCCAGATCACCTTGGCGAACGAGAGCGTCAGCACCTTGAGGGTCCAGGCGACGTGCTCGAGCCGCTCGGCGACGTCACCGGCGACGATGAGCCAGTCGTCCTCCGTGAGCGGCCGCAGCGACCGGACGACGTCCCGGTTGTCCTTGTAGCCGACGTGCAGGTCGCTGACGGCCAGGAGGTTCCCCATCCCGCCCAGCGTAGCGACGACTTTTCGGCGTTGACCGACGCCTTTCCGGGCTCGTTCCGGGCCGGGAGGGGCCGAGAACTCGCCGCCTGACCCCGGGCACCCGCCAACGGCCGACCGGGCCCACCCCCGAGGGAGTGAGCCCGGTCGGCCGGTGCGTCAGAGCGCCCGGAAGGCCAGCGCCACGTTGTGACCGCCGAAGCCGAACGAGTCGTTGATCGCGGCGGTGATCGTCATCTTCCTGGCCGTGTTGGCGGCGATGTCCAGACACACGCCGTCGTCCGGGTTCTCCAGGTTGATCGTGGGCGGCACGATGCCGTCGCGGATGGACAGCACCGTGGCGATCGCCTCCACCGCGCCGGCCGCACCGAGCAGGTGCCCGGTCATCGACTTCGTCGCGGTGACGACGGGGTGGTCGCCGATCGCGTTGCGCAGAGCGATCAGCTCGCCCATGTCGCCGGCCGGCGTCGACGTGGAGTGGCCGTTGACGTGCTGGATGTCCTCGCCGGTCAGGCCACCGTCGACCAGGGCACCGGCCACGGCACGCGCCTGCCCGGAACCCTCCGGGTCGGGCTGGACGATGTCGTACCCGTCGGCCGTGATGCCGGCCCCGGCCAGCACCGCGTAGCCGGTACGGCCACGGGCCCGCGCGAACTCGGCACGCTCCAGGACGACCATGCCGCCGCCCTCACCCAGGACGAAGCCGTCCCGGGCCTTGTCGAACGGGCGCGACGCGCGCTCCGGCTCGTCGTTGCGGGTGGACATCGCCCGCATCGCGCCGAAGCCCGCCATCGGCAGCGGGTGGATGCACGCCTCGGCGCCACCGGCGAGGACGACGTCCGCCTTGCCGGAGCGGATGAGCTCCAGGCCCATCGCGATCGCCTCGGCACCGGTCGCGCACGCGCTCACCGGAGCCCGCACCGCGGCCTTCGCGCCCAGCTCGAGACCGACGACGGCGGCCGGTCCGTTCGGCATCAGCATCGGGATCGTGAGCGGAGAGACCCGGCGGGGGCCCTTCTCGCGCAGCACGTCCCACTGGCCGAGCAGCGTCAGCGCACCGCCGATGCCGGAGCCGACGACGACGGCGAGCCGCTCGGGCTCGACCTCCGGCGCACCGGCGTCCTGCCACGCCTCGCGGGCGGCGACGACGGCGACCTGCTGGACGCGGTCCATGCGACGGGCCTTGACCCGCTCGATGATCTCGGTGGGTTCGACCGCGAGCCGGGCGGCGATGCGCACCGGCAGATCAGTGGCCCAGTCGTCGGTCAGGGCGCGCACACCCGACCGGCCCTCGAGCATGGCCTGCCAGGTGCTGGCGGCGTCGCCACCGAGCGGGGTGGTGGCACCCAGCCCGGTGACGAGCACCTCGACGTTCGCCCCGGCGCCGTTGGGCGCCGAAGCGGCGGACACCGCCGAAGCGGCGGGGACCTCAGCGGAGGGGCGCTCGGTCATTCTGCTCAGGCCTGCGCCTGCGAGATGTAAGCCACCGCGTCGCCCACGGTCTTCAGGCCCTGCACGTCGTCGTCCGGGATCTTGACGCCGAACTTCTCCTCCGCGGCCACGACCACCTCGACCATGGACAGCGAGTCCACGTCCAGGTCGTCGGTGAAGGACTTGTCGTCCGCCACGTCCTCCTTGGAGACGTCCGCGATCTCCTCGAGGATCTCGGCCAGACCGGCGCGGATCTCGTCGTTGCTGCTCACTAGGTTCCCTTCGGTTGGATAACTCGGGCCCGGCTCAGGGGAGCGTAACGACCTGGCCGGCGTACGTGAGGCCGCCGCCGAAGCCGAAGAGCAGCGCCGGGCCGCCGGAGGGCAGCTCACCGCTCTCGACCAGCTTGGAGAGGGCCAGGGGGATCGAGGCCGACGAGGTGTTGCCGGACTCGACGATGTCGCGGGCGACCACCGCGTTGGTGGCGCCCAGGCGCTTGGCGATGTGATCGATGATCCGCACGTTCGCCTGGTGGGGGACGAACGCGACCAGCTCGGTGGGGTCGACGCCGGCCCGCTCGCAGGCGGCGCGGGCGAACGGTGCCAGCGCGGTGGTGGCCCAGCGGAACACCGCCTGGCCCTCCTGCCGGATGTAGCCGCCGTCGTCGATGTGCAGGACGTCGCCGCGCGGGCCGTCGCTGCCCCAGAACACCGGGCTGATGCCGTTCTGCTCGGCGGCGGTGACGACCGCGGCGCCGGCACCGTCGGCGAAGAGGATGCACGTGGTGCGGTCGGTGAAGTCCATCACCTGGGTGAGCTTCTCGGCCCCGATGACCAGGGCGGTGGTGGACGAGCCCGACGTGATCGCGTGCTGGGCGGTGGCCAGCGCGTAGCTGAAGCCCGAGCAGGCGGTGTTGACGTCGAACGCGCCGGGCGCGTTGACGCCAAGGCGGGCGGCCACCTGGCTGGCGACGTTCGGCAGCATGGTCGGCGGCGACAGCGTCGCGACGATCACGAGGTCGACGTCGGCGGCCTCGATGCCGGCGCTCGCCAGCGCCTTGCCGGCCGCGGCCACCGACATGTCGAGCGTGTCTTCCTCCGGCCCGGCGAACCGGCGGGCCTTGATGCCGACCCGTTCCTGGATCCAGGTGTCGTTGGTCTCGACACCCCACTCGTTGGCGAGGTCGTCGTTGGTGACGACCCGGGCGGGCTGGTAGTGGCCGAGCCCGGCGATGCGGGCACCCGGCCCGTCGCTGTAGCGACTCATGCGGAAGCCTCCGAGGCGTGTGCGGCGATCAGCTCGGCGGCGGCCGGCAGGTCGTCGGGAGTGTTGACGGTGACGACCTGGACGCCCTTCATCGCGCGCTTGGCCAGCCCGGCGAGCGTACCCGCAGGCGCGAGCTCGATCGCGGCGGTGACGCCGAGCTCGAGCAGCGTCGCCTGGCAGGAGTCCCAGCGCACCGGTGCGGTGACCTGGCGGACGATCCGTTCGAGCGCGTCCGCTCCGCCGGTGACCGCGGTGCCGTCGGCGTTCGACAGCAGCGTCGTCGTGGGTTCGGCGACCGTGACGTCGACCGCGCCGAGCGCTTCGCGCGCCGGCGCCATGTACGGGGTGTGGAACGCGCCGGCGACCTGGAGCGCGATCACGCGGGCGCGGGCCGGCGGGTCGTCGGCGAGCTTGGCCAGCGCGGGCAGCGGTCCGGCCGCGACGATCTGCCCGGCGCCGTTGCGGTTGGCCGGGCTCAGGCCCAGCTCCTCCAGACGTTGCAGCACGTCGGCTTCGACGCCGCCGAGGACGGCGCTCATGCCGGTCGGCTCGAGTGCGCAGGCGGCGGCCATCTCGCGGCCACGGACCGCGGCCAGCCCGACGGCGGCCGACGGTTCGAGCACACCGGCCAGCGCGGCGGCGGTGAGCTCACCGATGCTGTGTCCGGCCACCACGGCGGCCTTCTCGACCGGGAGGAAGGCCGCGACCGTCAAGCCGGCGGCGACCAGGAGGGGTTGGGTCTTGGCGGTGTCCCGGATCTCGTCCGCGTCGGCTTCGGTTCCCAGCCGTACGAGGTCGAGTCCGCTGACGGCCGAGTAGTCGCGGAGCGCAGCGGTGGCCCGGTCGGCGCCTTCCCAACCGGTGAGCCACGACGAGAGGAAACCTGGCTTCTGCGAGCCCTGTCCGGGGGCGAGTAGGGCGAGCACGTACTGAGCCTTCCAACTGAACCGCCGCTTGGGCGGTATGGCGAGCGACTAACTCCTACGCAGGTTTTTGGAGGTTTCCTCCAAAGCATGGGGGGTGCCGGTGACGAGGGTCACCGGTGGTGCTCCGGCGCCGGCGTTTGCTGCTCTGAATCGGTACATCCGGGTCCGCGATCACGACTGCCCGTGCATCCGCCCGATCGCGAGTGCGAGTCGCAAACTGAACGCCTCTCGCGGATTGGTCGGCGCGAGGCCGGTGATCTCCCCGATGCGGCGCAAGCGGTAACGCACGGTGTTGGGGTGAACGAACAAGATTCGCGCCGTGCCCTCCAGGGCGCCACCGCTGTCGAGGTAGACCGAGAGCGTCTCGACCAGCGTGGGCCCGGCGGCGTCCAGCGGCTTGTAGACGTCGGCCACCAGCCGGCGGCGCGCCTCGGTGTCCCCGGCCAGGACGCGCTCGGGTAGGAGGTCGGCCGCGGCGACCGGGCGGGGAGCGGCGGGCCAGGCCGCGACCGCCCGCCAGCCGGCCTCCGCCGCCCGTGCCGACTCCGGTGCACCGGAGAGCGTCGGCACCGCATGGCCGACGACGACCGGGCCCGGGCCGAACTCGGCGAGCAGCATCTGGGTGGCGCGCACCGGGTCGTCCGCGCCGCCGAGCACCGCGACGAGCCGCTGGCCCTGCACACCGGCGAGGACGTCCAGCCCGGCCCGGCGCCCGGTGTGCACGAGGCTGTCGACGATCTGGTCGGAGTCCACGACCGTGGTCGGCGTGGGGGCGGTGCCGATCACGACCGAGACCGGGGACAGGTCCGTCCAGCCCAGCGCGGCGGCGCGACTGGCCAGCGCGTCCGCCGGGTCGCCGCGGAGCAGGGCGTCGACCAGGAGGGCCTGGAGGCGCAGGTCCCACGCGCCGCGGGTCTCGGCCGCCCGGGCGTAGACCTCCGCGGTCGCGAACGCGATCTCGCGTGAGTAGCGGAGGATCGCCTCCCGTAGCTCGGACTCCTCGCCCGGCGCGGCCAGCTCGCCGGCCTGCTCCTCGGCGACCTCGACGGTGATCTTCACCATCGCCAGCGCCTGCTGGAGCGTCACCGAGCGGGCCATCTCGCGCGGGGCGGCGCCGAACACGTCGCCGGTCACCTTCGGCCGCAGCACCGGGCTGCGCATCCACTGGACCAGCGACCCGATGCCGGCCTGGACCACGAGCGTGACCCAGGAGCGCTGGTCGGCCGGGAGCGAGCGGAACCAGGGGAGCGTGTCGTCCATCCGCGCGACGCTCCGGGTCGCCAGCGCGCCGGATGCGCGCTCGATCCGGCGGAGGGTCGCGGCGAGCGGAGCGGTGGTCACGGCCGAAGAGTGCCACGTCGCGGCGGTGCCCGCGAAACTGCTCCCGGACGCGCTGCTCGCGCTCGGCGCACCCGCCGTCGTCGGCCAACCGTTCAAGCCTGTGATCGACGCCATGCGGCGAACCGCCGTGGTGTCGGTGATCCGCACGCACCAGGACGGACCCCCGCGACGTCCCGTCGGCGCGGGGGCGTGGGTTAAAAACTCAGGATGAGCGAACCTCTTCCGGAGGGCGGTGCGCCGGGGCAGCTCCTGCGCTACGGGCCCGGGTCCGAGCAGGTGGCGGAGTACTACGCGGCAGACCGCCCGGTCGCGCTGGTGCTCTTCCTGCACGGCGGCTACTGGCGGGCGAAGTACGACCGCGCGCACGCCCGGCCGCTGGCCTCCGCACTGGCCGAGGCCGGTTTCGCGGTGCTGCTCGCCGAGTACCGACGGGTCGGTCAGCCCGGCGGCGGCTGGCCGGGCACGCTGCTCGACGTCGCGGCCGCGATCGACACGCTGCCGGCACTCGTAGCCGCCGGGCCCTCCACGTCGCCATCGCCGGCGCTGTCATCGCCGGCCCCGTCACCGGTGCCGCTCCTGCTCGCCGGGCACTCCGCCGGCGGCCACCTGGCCCTGTGGGCCGCTGCCCGGCACCACCTCCCGCCCGCCGCGCCCGGGGCCGCCGCAGCCCCCGGCCGGGGCGTCGCGGGTGTGTTGGCGCTGGCGCCGGTGGCCGATCTGACGCTCGGGTCGCGGCTGGGCCTCGGCGACGGCGCCGTCGACGCGTTCCTCGGCGGCCCGCCCACCGAGTACCCCGACCGGTACGCGGCCGCCGATCCCGCCGCGCTCCCGCCGCCCGGCGTTCCGGTCACGGTGCTGCACGGCACGGCCGACGACGTCGTCGCTGTGGACGTCGCCCGTTCCTACGCCGCCGACGGGCGGGCCGACCTCGTCCTCCTGCCCGGCGCGGAGCACTTCGGGGTCATCACGCCAGGGTCGCCCGACTGGCCGCACGTCGTCTCCGCACTGCACGGGCTGGTCAGGACAATCGCGGCAGAGAGCGGGCAATAGTGAATTAGCGGTTGGAACCCACGTAAGCTACGCGCGACGTCGCGCTTACGGGGGGTAAGAGGTGAGGGACGGTTCACGCACGAGGCCGGGCACGGTCGTGCCGAGCGGTATCGAGCGGACGATGGGCGAGGACGAGCTGATCGTCAGCAAGACCGACACCAAGGGGATCATCACCTACGCCAACGACGTCTTCCTGCGCGTCTCGGCGTACCCCGAGAGCGCCGTGCTCGGTCAGCCGCACAACGTGATCCGGCACCCGGACATGCCGCGCTGCGTGTTCAAGCTGCTCTGGGACACGATCAAGCAGGGCCAGGAGATCTTCGCCTACGTCGTGAACCTGGCCGGCGACGGCGCGCACTACTGGGTGCTGGCGCACGTGGCGCCGTCGTTCGGCCCGGCCGGCCAGATCATCGGCTACCACTCGAACCGCCGGACGCCGGACCGGGCCGGGATGGACGTCATCCTGCCGCTCTACGGCCAGCTCGTCGCCGAGGAGCGTCGCCACTCCCGCCCGGCCGACGCGCTCGCGGCCTCGACCGCGATGCTGCACGAGCGCGCCGAGGCGGCCGGCGGGTACGAGCGGTGGGTCTGGTTGCTGGAGTCGGCCAGGGCGGGTGCTCGGTGAAATCGCGGACGACCACCGAGGGCCTGTCCGAGCTGGAGGTCTACCGGAGTGCGCTGCACGCGCTGGCGGCGGCCTGCCAAGCGTCCAGCAAGGGCGACTTCGAGGTGCGGGTGCCCCGGCTGCCCGGCGAGGACCGCTACGCGGACGTCGCGACGATCCGGCACAGCGTGAACCACCTGCTCGACATGACCGACGCGTTCGTCCGCGAATCGGCGGCGTCGCTGGCCTCGGCCACCGAGGGTCGCTTCCACCGCAAGTTCCTCGAACGTGGCATGCAGGGCACGTTCCGCGCCGGTGCCCGCTCGATCAACCAGGCCCGGGAGGCGATGCAGACGAGCGCGCGCCGGATGGCGGAGGCCTCCGAGCACCGGCTGGAGCTCGCCGGGGACTTCGAGAACGCCGTGCTCTCGGTGTCCGAGCACGTGGCGGCCGCCTCCACCGAGCTGGGGGCGTCGGCGCAGACGCTGGCCACCGCCACCCGCAGCGCCGTCGAGGCCACGGATCAGGCCACCGCCACGATCCAGACGATGAGCGAGGCCTCGGCGCAGATCGCGCAGATCGTCCAGGTCATCACGAAGATCGCGGCGCAGACGCGGTTGCTCGCGCTCAACGCGACGATCGAGGCGGCCAGGGCCGGCGAGGCCGGCAAGGGTTTCGGCGTCGTGGCGACCGAGGTCAAGCAGCTCGCGGACGAGACGTCCCGGGCCAGCGAACGCATTCTCGAGCAGGTCACCGACGCCAGCACGCGGACCGACGACGCGGTGGTCGCGATCCGCAGCGTCATCGACTCCGTCTCCGAGATGGACCAGATGGCGGCGGGTATCGCGGAGGCGGTCGAGGGGGGCGCCGGCTCCGGCGGCCTCTCCCAGATGGCGGAGACGCTGAGCAGCCAGGTGACCAAGTTCCTGGGGGTGCTGCGGCAGGGGTGACGCACCGTGACACGCCCGTTATCGGTCGAGTGTCACATCCGTGTAATTACGTCACCGAAGTTCTAATCTGTGCGCATGGCGAAGCATCGTGCTATCTGTCCGTCTTTGGTGACCGTGGCCTCTCTCCTGACCTTGCTGCTCGGTGCCGCGGTGATGGCCGAGGTTGCGGTCGCCGCGGTGCCCGGTGTCCTGATCTGGCAGCTGGCGGTGGCGTGGACGACGTGTTCGGTCGCGCTCGGGCTGCGCGAGGGACGGCGCTGGGCGCTCTACGCCACCGCCGTGCTCGCCGCGGTCAGCCCCGGCCTCGCGATCGCCGCGGCGGAGGGCGTGGGGCCGATCGCCGCGGTCCCGTTCCTGCTGGCACCCGCCGCTCTCGCGCTGCTCGTCCCCGAGCGCTCGGCACGCTGGTTGCGGCGCCGCCGGCCGCGGTCGGCCACCACCGGGCGGACGACCGTCAGCGCCCCGGTGTCGGCTCCGGCAGGCGGCCCGCCCCGTGTGTCGGCCGCGCTCGCTGTCCAGAGCGACTACACCCTCGTGGGCGTCGCTCCGGGTGGTCGGGTGAGCGGCTAGCTCCCCGGGCTGAGGGCCGGTCACCGACCGGTCGGGGAGCTGCGGCCGGCGAGTGCTCACGCGCTCGCCGGCCGCTTTCGTGCCGGGCGAGAGAACCCCGCGGCCGGCCGCGCTCGGCGGACGGCGCGGGAGGCCGGGTCAGATGTCGCGGAGGCGGGGGAGGACCCGCTCGGTGACCTCGGTGGTCCAGGCGGCCGGGTCCTCGGGGTGCTGCGGGCTCAGCCAGACCTGCTCGACGCCGACCCCGGCGTACTCCTCCATCGCGCGCAGGAACCCGTCGGTGTCACCGAGCGGGTTCAGGCGGGTGATGATCGTCTTCTCGATCTGCGCCGGGTCGCGGCCGACGTCGGCGCAGTGCCGGGCGAGGACATCGATCTTGTGGGCCACGGTCTCGACGTCCGGCGCGAACAGGTTGCACGCGTCGCCGTACTGCGCGACCAGCCGGAGCGTCTTCTTCTCGCCGGAGCCGCCGATCATCACCGGCGGGCCCGGCTGCTGGATGGGCTTCGGGTAACAGATCGTCTCGGCCAGCCGGTAGTGGCGTCCGGTGTACGGGCCGTCGTCGTCGCTGAACATCTGCCGCACGATCTGCAGCGTCTCCTCCAGCCGCTCGAACCGCTCGGCGGTCGGCGGGTACGGGACACCGAGCGCGTGGTGCTCCTTCTCGTACCAGGCGGCGCCGATGCCGAACATCGCGCGGCCGCCGGACAGGACGTCCAGCGTCGCCACGGTCTTGGCCAGCAATCCCGGGTAGCGGTACGTGACGCCGGTGACCAGCAGGCCCAGCTTCACCCGGTGGGTGATACCGGCGAGGAACCCGAGGCCGGTGTACCCCTCGAGCATCGGCTCGGTGGCCGGAGCCATCGCCTCCATCTGGAACCAGTGGTCCATGAGCGTGAACGTCGTGGCCCCACCCTCGTCGGCGGCGCGAGCGGTCGCGGCCAGCAGCGGCGCGATCGCGGTGTTCCCGCCCGGATAGGAGAAATTGGGGTAATGGATCGCAAGTTTCACACGATCGAACCTAAACCGGCGGGTCCTCCGGCGCACGGCGACGTTTCGTCCGCCGCGGGTAAGCCTTCGCCGTCTCGGCCAGACGTGACGCGTGCTCGGCCTGGCGTCGCCAGTGTCCGTAGAGGGCTCCCTCCGCGGCGAGCCGGTCGAACGTCGTGACGGTCTCGGCGGCCACGAACGCCGGCTCGGCGTCCCGCCAGGGAGTGCCGGGCAGCGGCATGAACGTGTGGGCGTGCACCCGCCCGCCCAGCTCGGCGACCGCCTCGGCCAGCCGCAGGGACGCCTCCGCGTCGGCCGCCTCCTCGCCGGGCATGCCGAACAGGAAGTCGACGTTGGGCCGGAAGCCCGCTTCGGCCGCGATCCGCACCGCGTCCAGCACCGGACCGGCTCCGTGCCCCCGCCGGGACGCCGCGAGCATCCGATCCGAGCCGGACTGCGCCCCGATGATGATGTTGTCGTTCGAGACGTACCGGCGGAGCATCCGCATGGCCTCCGGCGTCACGTGCTCCGGCCGGACCTCGGAGGGGAACGAGCCGAAGAACAGCCGCCCGTGCGGTGGCAACTCCGCCCGCACCGTGCCGAGCAGCTCCTCGACCGCGTCCAGGTCGGGCTCCTCGGTCTGGGTGCCGTACGAGAGCGACGTCGGCGTGGTGAAGCGCACGTCGTACTTGCCGGCGTCGACCATGGCCCGCACGTGCCACCGCACGTTCTCGACGCTGCGGTGCCGGAACCGAGCCGAGAACATGAACGGCGTCTGGCAGAAGCGGCAGGCGTAGATGCATCCCCGTGTCAGTTCGATCGGGCCGAACTTGGCGTACTTCAGCGAGAACGACCCGAACGCGTCCAGCTCACGGGTGACGGCGGGCCCGGTGCGCAGCGCGACCCCGTCGGTATCGCGTACCGCCAGGCCGCGGACGCCGGTGAGCGGCGCGCCCGTGCCGACGGCCTCCACGAGCCGGACGACGGTGGTCTCGCCCTCACCGATCGCCGCGACGTCCCAGCCGGCGGCGAGCACCTGCTGCGGTTCGGCGGTCGCGTGGACACCGCCCGCCACGTGCAGCACCCGCTCGTCGTCCACCAGGGAACGGATCGTCGACAGCTCGACGGCGAGCGCCGCGGCGTCCGGTGAGTAGAAGGACCAGAGGACCAGCACGTGGTC
>Ga0190269_10000365_pt1 | contig 24094 bp, 23 predicted proteins | sample Popmic249IS_FD_133749 | JGI IMG/M metagenome (GOLD analysis project Ga0190269, IMG submission 133749) | Populus adjacent soil microbial communities from riparian zone of Blue River, Arizona, USA - 249 IS | ecosystem: Environmental > Terrestrial > Soil > Riparian zone | place: USA: Arizona... | reverse complement strand
TGTCGAGGGCGGCGAGGGAGATCTCGGCGGGGAACTCACTGCCGTCCCGGCGCCGGGCGCTGAGTTTGAGACCGTGCCCCATCGGCCGGGTCCGGGGGTCGTGGAGGTAGCGGTCGCGGTAGGCCACGTGCGAACCGCGGACGGCGTCGGGGACCAGGATCTCGATGGGCCGGCCGGTCAGCTCGTCGGCGGCGTAGCCGAACAGGCGGTCGGCTTGGCGGTTGGTCATGATGATCCGGCCGGTGCTGCCGACCCCGACGATCGCCATCGTGGTGGCGTCGAGCAGCCACCGGAACCGCTCGCTGGGCAGTTCGGCTGACCGCTCGTCCTCGACCGTGCTGTCGCCCACCGGACTCCTCCCCGATTCGTCGCTGCGCTGATTTTCATCGACCTGTCAGCGGCTCATCTGCGAAGAAAGGCGGATATCGCGCGGCTCCGCTGCTGACACGCAGTGACTGTGCTTTACGGTAATTCAGGCATAATTTGCGCATTAATGACAGCGCTACGGGGGTCGGCAGGTGTCCGACGCATTGGCCGGGTCCGCGATCGTGCTCTGGTCGATAGCCGGTGTGCTCGTGCTGTGCGCGGGGCTGGTGACGGTCACGGCGGCACGTCGGCTGTGGGTGGAGATCACCACCCGCCGCCGCGAGGCGATCGAGCATCCTCTCCGGCCGCTCGTGCTCACGCTGGCGGCCGACGCCGACGAGGACGGCGAGGCTCTGCGCACGCTGGCCGCGCTGCCCGCCGTCACCTGGGTAGCGATCGAGCCGTTGGTCGTCCGGATGCTGGGCAAGGTCCGGGGCGACGCCCGCGGAACGCTCACCGGGTTGCTGGAGTCCCGCGGTGCCGCCGAGCGGGCGCGGCGCGACATCACCCGCCGGGGATCCGTCCGGCGGGCCCGGGCGGCCGAGACGCTGGGGCTGCTGGGCGACGAGTCGGCGGTCGATGCGCTCCGTGACCGGTTGACCGATCGCTCCGCGGATGTCCGGCGCGTCGCGGTGCGGGCGCTGGGACGGATCGGCGATCCGGCGGTGGCTCCCGCGTTGATCGGCACCCTCGCCGGTGCCCGTACGGTGCCGGCGCAGAGCGTCATCCAGGCGGTTCTGCGGCTGGGAACGGGAGCGGCGCCGCTGCTCCTACCGGCTCTGCACGACCGGAGCGACACCGGGCGCGCCGCCGTCGCCGAGGTCCTCGGGCTGCTGCGGGCCGTCGCGGCCACGCAGCCGTTGATCTCGGTCTTGCGCGAAGAGCCGGTCCGGGACGTCCGGGTCCGGGCCGCGAAGGCCCTCGGGGCGATCGGCCACCCGGCGGGTGTCGACGCGCTCGTGGGCGTGATCCGGTCGGCGGAGCATCCCGCGCTGCGTGCGGCCGCCGCACGGGCGCTGGGAGAGCTGGGTTCCGAGCGGGCGGTCCGGGTGCTGCTTCCCCTCCTCTACGAGCCGGAGCACGTGGTGGCCGACGCGGCGGCGACCTCGCTGCACCAGCTGGGCGCGCCCGGACGCGCCGCGCTGGCGTCGGTGTTGTCGACCACGCGCCCGGGCCCCATCGCCGGCCGGACCGTCACCGACCTGGACACCGAGTGGGGGTCGGACCGAGCACGGGCGGCCCTGGCCGCCGACCCGCGCCCCGTCAGCGCCGCGGCCTGCTACGCGGCGGCCGCCCTCGACGCCGGCCGGATGGCCCAGCCCGAATGAGCGGTCGGCTGCCCGACCTCACCGCGGTCCGCGCGGCGCTCGTGACGATCCTCGACGCCATTGGTGACGTGGTCTTCTGGTACTTCCTGGCGATCAACAGCAGCTACCTGGTGTTGATCCTGCTCGCCTCCGTCGAGTTCACCCAGTACCTGCGGCGGCAGTCCTACGCCGGGCGGGAGGAGACGTACGTCAGCCCGCTGACCCCGGCGGTGTCGGTGCTGGTTCCCGCCTACAACGAGGAGATCACCATCGTCGAGTCCGTGCGCGCGATGCTCGCGCTGCGCTACCCGACGTTCGAGGTGGTGGTGGTCGTCGACGGGTCCACCGATCAGACGCTGGCGCGGCTGATCGACGCGTTCGGCCTGGTGCGCACCGTCCGCGTCGTACCCGACGACGTACCGACCCGGTCGCCGATCCTGGCGAGCTACGCGCCTCGGGCGGGCGTCCCCGCGTTGACGGTGATCCACAAGGTCAACGGCGGTCGCGCCGACGCGCTCAACACCGGCCTCAACGCCGCTCGCAACCCGCTCGTGTGCATGGTCGACGCCGACTCGCTGCTCGATCCGGATGCGCTGCTGGCGGTGGCGCAACCGTTCGGCGACGATCCGCTGCGCGTGGTCGCCACCGGCGGCGTCATCCGCGTGGTCAACGGGTGCACCGTCCGGGCCGGCCGCATCACCGAGGTCCGCGCACCCCGGCAGTGGCTGGCGCGGATCCAGGTCGCCGAGTACCTGCGGGCGTTCCTCCTGGGGCGCACCGGCTGGTCGAAGGTCGACGGCCTGCTGGTCATCTCCGGCGCGTTCGGGCTCTTCCGCCGGGACGTCGTCGTCGCCGCCGGCGGCCTGGACTCCACGTCGATCGGCGAGGACGCGGAGCTGGTCGTGCGTCTGCACCGGCAGCTACGCCGACAGGGCGACCCCTACCGGATCCTGTTCGTGGGGGAGCCGGTGTCCTGGACCGAGGTGCCCAGCACCACCGAGGTGCTCGGCCGGCAGCGGCGGCGCTGGCAGCGCGGCCTCGTCGAGCTCCTCGCCAAGCACGCCCGGATGATCGGCAACCCCCGCTACGGGCGCATCGGGACCGTAGCGCTGCCCTACTTCCTGCTGTTCGAGGCGCTCGCTCCGGTGCTGGAGCTGGCCGGGGTGATCCTGGTTCCCCTCGGTCTGGTACTCGGGGTCGTCGACCCCGGATTCGCGCTCCAGCTGCTCCTGGTCGCCTACGGCTACGCCGTTCTGGTCACCCTCGCCGCCGTCGCGGTGGAGGAGTTCGCGTTCCACCGCTACAAGCGGTGGCGTGACCTGGCGATCATCATCCTGGCCGCGGTCGTCGAGAACTTCGGGTTCCGGCAGCTGACCGCCTGGTGGCGGGTCCAAGGCAGCTACCAGGCGCTGCGCCGCACCCGTGCGGAGTGGGGCGTCATGACCCGGACCGGCTTCGAGCAGTCACCGGACTGACCCACCCGGTCGGCCGCGGGCGTGCTCGCCGGCGCACTCCGACGCCGGGCGAGGCTCGGAGTGATGACGCCACTCGGTCGGGCTGATACCGTATGCGCGGCGGAACCGTCGGGTGAAGTGCGGCATGTCGGTGAAGCCCCATCGGCGGGCCAGCGCGGAGACCGGCTGGGTGCGGTACTCGGGCCGGGCCAGATCGTTCCGGACAGCTTCGAGCCGCTCGTGGATGATCCACTGGGTAAGGCTCAGCGTCGGGTGCGACCAGATGTTGTACAGGCTGCGTACCGAGATGCCCTGCGCCTCCGCGATCCGCTGCGGCGTCACGGTGGTCTCGTGCAGGTGGCGATGCACCCAGCGCTTCACCGCGGAGAGCCGGGCGTCCGCGGTGAGGGCGGCGCCGGGCGCCGCGTCCGCCCCGGCGTCCAGCAGCAGCGCGCGGACCAGCTCGGCGGTGGCGCCACCGACCAGCCGCGCGGTCTCCCGGCCGGCCGCGACCGTCTCCAGGGTCGTCCGGAGCTGCTGCAGGTGCGCGCCGACCAGTGCGTAGACCGCGGACGACTGGTCCAGGCGTGCGGACGCCCGGCGGATCGCGTCGGCGGACAGTCCGATCCGCTCGTGGTCGACCTGCACCGCGAACGACCCGCCCTCGCCGCTCCACCGGTAGTCGTAGCCGGCGCTGAGGTCGACCACCATCAGCTCGCCGGGGGCGACCACCCGGGAGGTGCCCGCCTGGTGGTATTCGCCGCGGCCACCGGTCTGGATCGCCACCGCGACCCGCTCCGGCGCGGCGAGCCGCAGGTGGGCCGGCCCGCGGGTGAGCCGCAGGCCGCTGCCCTCGTGGCGGTAGACGCTCACCGCGCCGCCGAGGTCCCAGTAGCCCAGCCGCGCCCGCGTGTGCTCGGCGTCCTCGAGCCGGATGAGTGACGGCACGGTGGCGTGCTCGATCGCCTCGTGCAGCGCGTCGACCCGCTGCTCGGGCGGCAGGTCATCGGTGTCGAGGACGAACGTCATCCGGTCGAGGCCTGTCGGCGGTACTCGCCGGGCGTCACGTGGTAGGCCTCGCGGAAGCGCCGGCTGAAGTGGCTGGCGTCGGTGAAACCCCACTCGTGCGCGATCCGGGCGATCGACCGGGTGCCGGGCCCCGGTGCCCGCAACGCGACGCGGGCGCCGGCCAGCCGCTCGGCCATGATCCACTGCTCCAGCGTGGATCCGGTCGACGACCAGAGGGCGTGCAGGTGACGGAGCGAGATGTGGTGCGCGGCCGCCACCCGCGCCGGGGTCAGATCGGGCTCCCGCAGGTGCGTGCGGAGGTAGCTGGTGATCCGGGCCAGCAGGGTGTCGTGCCGGGCCTGCCGGGTGGCGGCACCGCCGAGCGGCGCCTGCACCAGCGCCCGGATCAGGTCGACGGTCGCCGCGCCGATCGCGGCCGCCGCCGGTGACGCCGCCAGTTCGTCGGCGCGCGCGAACACCTGCGCGAGGTGGCCGTGGACCAGCCTGCGCAGCGGGTTGTGGCGGAACGTCGGCATCGCGCGGCGGACGTCGTCGACGGTGAGTCCGAGTTCGGCGACGTCGACCATGACCGCCTGGGAGGGGCCGAAGCCGATCGCCTGCCACCGGTAGGCGGCGGTCATGTCGATCATCGTCGTGTCGTCGGGCCCGATCTCCTGCAGGATGCCGTGTTGCAGGTGCCGGCCGCCGGTGTGCCGGTGCAGCGAGATCGAGAACTGCTCCGCGGGCACGGCCAGCGGCTTGGTCGGTAACTGGATCGTCAGGCCCGTGCTCACCGTGGTGAAGAGCTGGGCGGCCGGTCCGAGCGTCCAGAGGCTCATCCGGGCGGTGACCCCGGACGGGTCGTCGTCGAAGGTCACCCGCGTTCCGCTGCACGTCATCGAGAGGGCCTGCCGGACCGCGTCGGCGCGGTCGGGGGCGTCCAGGTGGTCGGTGTCGAGCAGGAGCGACATGCCGGGTTCCTTCTTCCTCGCGCCGGCTCCTGGCACGACGTCGTGCGAGGGACTGACCGGCCGGATCGTAAAGCGTTCGCCCGCTGGGACGGAAGACTCGGCCGGCGAACTGGCCCGTGGTGCGGGGCCCGTGGTGCGGGGCCCGGGGCCGGGGCCCGGGTGTCCCCGCCCGCGGGCGATCAGCGACGCGTCGACCGGCAGTGACCGGGAAGGCGACGCCGGGGCCGGCCGTCGTCGTAACCGTTCGCGGTCAGCTGAGGCGCCCTTCGCGGTGGGTGCGGACGAAGGTCAGGGCGGTCTCGGCCACCTCGCGCCAGCCGGAGTCGATCGTGAGCGAGTGGCCGCGATCGGGCATCTCGATGATCTCGGTGACGCCGGGGTTGTGCTCCTGCCGCTTGTACTGGGCGTGGGTGACCGCCCACGGGATCGTGTGGTCCTTCTCGCCGGAGATCAGCAGCAGCGGGCCGCGGTCGGGGTTCTTCGTGTCGACCTTGGCCTCGGTGAACGGGTTGAAGTTCGCCCCGACCGCCTGGAAGATCGGCACCCCGGAAGCGGCGACGTGGAACTCGTCGTAGAGCGCGCGGGCTTCCTCCTCGGTCAGCGCGTTGGCCCAGCCGTAGCGGAACTGCTCGAACGTCAGCGCGACCGCTCGCCCGATGTTGGCCGGGTTGCTGATCACCGCCGCGCTCGACCGCAGCGACGAGACCGGCACCGGCAGGACGCCGCGGAACGGCGCCGGGTCGATCGCCACGGTGACCGCGGCCGCGCCGTCCCCGGCGATCTTCTGGGCGATCAGGCCGCCGAACGAGTGCCCGATGACGACCGGCTCGCCGTCCAGGCGCCCGATGGCGTCGAGGTAGTGGTCGGTGACCTGCTGGACCATCTTGTGCGCGAAGACGTCGGGGTTCGCCCGTGCTTCCTCGACGGTGTCCGGGTCGTCCGGCCAGCCGGGAGCGATCGTCGCGTACCCGGCGTCCTCGAACAGGGTGCGCCAGCGGTCCCAGCTGCTCGACAGCAACCACAGCCCGTGGACGAACACGACGACCGGCCGACCGGCCGCGTTCGCACGCTCGATCTCGTCCAGTTCCCGTGCGGTGAGTGCGGACACGTTCTCCCCTTGGTCCCGCGGTGACTTCCTGGATTCAGAAGTTAGGAGCAACCGGGGAAGCGGTCTTGTACCAGCGCGCACGGCAGTGGTCCCTGCGTGCAACCCCGTGGTCAGGCCCGGTGGCAGCCGGCACCCGCGCCGGCCTCGGTTCGTCCGGCCACGGCGGAAGTCGGGGACCCGACGCGCCGGCGCCCTCGGCGATCTGCCTGCTGCTCGGCTCCACGAAGCCGCTGGCCCCGGGGAGGCTCGCTCAGCCGTACTCCTCCCGGGCGGAGTACCAGCAGCGCTACGCCGCGGCCGTGGAGGCGACGATCCGCGACGGCTTCGCCCTCCCCGAGGACCGCGACGCGCTGAGCGGTCACGCCGAGCCCGGACGCCTGCCCGGCTGACGGGAGCGGGGCGGCCGTCAGCCCGCGGCCGGGCGTCGGCAACGCCAGCCGCCCCGGTTCGTCTCAGGGAATCCGGACCGGGAGCGACTCCCAGCCGCGGACGGTCGAGGTGGGGGACATGCGAGCCGCGGAGAGGTCGACGTCCCAGGTCGGGAAGCGCTTGAGCATCTCCTCCAGCACGACGCGTCCTTCGAGGCGGGCCAGCGCGTTGCCCAGGCAGAAGTGGATGCCGCCGCCGAAGGACAGGTGTGCGACCCTGCGGTGGATGTCGAATCCGTCGGGGTCCTGGTAGCGCCGCGGGTCGCGGTTGGCCGCGGCGAGGACCGCCATCAGGACGCTGCCGGCGGGAACGGTGGTGCCGTGCCACTCGACGTCGCGGGTGACGTAGCGGCAGAAGAACGGGCCCGGCGGCTCCAGACGGAGGATCTCCTCGATCGCGCCGGGGATCAGCGAGTGGTCGGCGGCCAGTTCGGCGCGCTGCTCGGGGTGGTCGGCGAGGAGCTTGGTGGCCCAGCCGATCAGGCGTCCGGTGGTCTCGTTGCCCGCTCCGGCCAGGACCGTCACGTAGGTGACGATCTCCTGCCGGGAGAGCCCGCGGACGGTGCCGGTCTCGTCCTCGATCTGCGCCTGGATGAGCTGGCTGATGATGTCGTCGGAGAGGTTGTCGGCGCGCCAGTCGACGTACTGCGTGAACGCCTCGCCGTCGACGAGTAACTGGTCCTGGTTCATCGGCTTGCCCGACTCGGTGCGCAGGGACTCGTCGACGGCGTCCCGCACGGCCTCCTGTTCGGACTCCGGGATGCCCAGCAGCATGCCGATCGCGCGCATCGGGACCTGGGCGCCGAGATCCGCGATGACGTCGAAGCCGGTCGAGCCGACCAGCGGGTCCAGTGCGCGCACGCAGAAGTTCCGGATCTCCGGCTCGAGGGCGGCGATCCGCTTGGGGGTGAAGATCCGCGACAGGATCCGGCGGTGGATCGGGTGGATCGGCGGGTCCTCGAAGATCAGCACGCCCGGCGGGTACTCGATGTCGGCCTGGATGAGCTCCAGGATGTCGCCCCTCGCGCTGCTGTAGGTCTGGTGATCCTGGAGGACCGCGGACACGTCGTCGTAGCGGCTGACCGCGTAGAAGTCGAGCGCCTCGTTGCGGTAGAGCGGCGCTTCCTCCCGCATCCGGGCGAACACCGGGTACGGGTCGAGGACCATCCCGTGGTCGTACGGGTCGAAGTGGACTGCGTCGGTGCCGGTCGTGCTCGCGGTCATGTCGCTCCTGGGTGCGCCGGGAGTTCTCCTACAGGTGTCCGAGATCTTGGCAGGGATCGCGAGGGGGTGCAATGGCGCAATCTCGGACAAGGCGGGGTGGCGGCCGCGTCGCGTCGCGTCGCGGCCCGGCGAACGCCGAGCGCCCCGGCGTTTGACCTCACGTCAGGTTCACCTTCTAGGGTTCCGCCTGTGACTCACCACCCCCCGCCGCAACTCGGCCGTCCACTGGCACCGGAGGACGAGGCAGCGCTCCGCCGGATCGTCCGGGACGTCGAAGACGGCTTCAACCGGAACGACCCCGCGCTGCTCGGTGCCCAGCTGGCCGCGGACGCCGTCGTCGCCACCGCCCTGGGCACCTTCATCGCCGGTCGCGTCGCCATCGACGAGGCCAATCGGGCCGGGCTCGCCGGGTTCCTCCGGGACGCGACCGCGCACTACGAGGTGTCCGACGCCGTCGGGCTGGCGCCGGACGTCGCGGTCGCGCAGAAACGCGCGTGGTCGACGCCCGAGGCGGCCGAGGCCGGTGAGCCGCCCGAGATGATCGCGCTCTACGTCTTCGTCCGGCGGTACGACCGCTGGTGGATCGCGCGCAGGCAGAACACGCTCGTGGCGGGAGCGGCTCCCGACCGCTGGCCACCGGCCCCGACGGAGTAGAGCGCAGGCGGAGTAGGGCGCGGACGCCGGCCGCCACCGCGGCGGCGCTCCGCCTATCGCGCGCGTATGGGAAAACGCATACGCCCGCGCAACAGGTCTCGGTCTTCGGTAGGAGAGAAACCGCGGCGCCCCGTTGTCGGCGCCGGACCCGTCGACCGGAGAAGGACCGCGCCCATGGAGGAACCGCGTTCGGCACCCGTTCTCGGCCGGAGGCGGCTGCTCGGCTGGGGCGGGCTGGCGGCCGCTGGCGTGGTAGCGGCCGGCGCGCCGCTGGCCCGCACCCGTCTCGGGCACGGTGGCGCGCCGGCCACCCTGGTCGCGGCCGACCCGGCCACCCCGGCCGACCCGGCGGGCCGGTCCGCACGTGACCGGATCCCACCGGACACCCTGCCCGGAGGGGCCTACGACCGGTACGTGGCCCAGTTGGCCGCCGCGGGCAAGTTCTCCGGCGTGGTGATGCTCTCGCACCGGGGCCGGACGGTGCTGTCCCGCAGCTACGGTATGGCCGACGAGGAGAAGCGGGTCGCCAACCACGAGCGCACCGCGTTCAGCCTGACCTCGGCCGGTAAGCCGTTCCACGCCGTGGCCGTCCTGCAGCTGGCCCAGCGGGGCAAGCTGCGGCTCTCCGACCCGGTGGGCAAGCACCTGACGGCCCTGGCCAGGGACGTCGCGGAGAAGGTGACGATCCACCACCTGCTCTCCGGAACCTCCGGGCTCCGGACGCCCGACGAGGACGTGCAGCGCGTCTTCCACAGCCGCGACGAGGTGCACCGGTACTACGAGCAGCGGGCGCGGCAGACCGAGCTGGCGGGCGTGCCCGGTGTACCCACCACCACCCACCAGGAGGCCGAGGTCACTCTTCCCGCGCTCGTGGTGGAGGCCGTGACCGGCACGACCTACTGGGACTATGTCCGGAAGAACATCTTCGAGCGCTGCGGCATGACCGGCGCGGCGTTCTGCACCAGGTCCCAGTGGCTCACCGACGCGAGCATCGCGCACCCCTACATGACGCTGGCCGACGGCAGTCAGGTGGACGCCGTCCGCCACCTGGACAAGGGCAGCGCGCGGCCGGAGGTGCTGGGCAAGAACCCGGGCCGCATCTTCATCGACGCCCCGGGCGACGGCGGCTTCGCGACCGCGCCGGACCTGATCCGGTTCGGATTCGCGCTGACCGACGGCACCCTGCTCGACCGGCCCTGGGCCGACGTACTGACCGGCCCCAAGATCCCCCACGGGCCGGCGTCGTTCGGGGCCTACGGGATTCCGGTCTCCATCGTCGGCGGCCAGTGGCTGTTCGAGCGCGCCGGTGGCAACCCCGGCGTCGGCGCCAACTGGGACATCTACCCGGACACCGGCTGGGTGGGCGTCATCCTGACCAACCGCGACGGGGCGCCGCTGACCGAGATGATCGACCGGGAGACGCAGGCGATCACCGGAGCGGCGCCCAGCACCGGAGAGGGTGGCTGAGATGGCCCGCCGGATCCTGCTCGCCGCCCTGCCGACTCTCGTCCTGGCGGGCGCGGTGTTCGTCCTGCGCCGGCCGCTGCTCATGTCCGCGCCGAGGTGCCTGGCCGGACGGTGGCACGGCTGCTACGACACGGAGAACGGCGTCGTGCTGATGACGCTGGTCGGGCTGCCGCTGGCCGCGCTGGGGGTGTGGGCGCTGGCGCACGTGCGGCGGGCCGCCGGCGGAGCCTCGCCGTGGCGCCGATCGGTGGCCGAGGTGGGCCTGGTCTACGGGACAGTGCCGTTCCTCTGGCTGACGCTGATGCCGGGTGCGGGGGCCGGTGTGGTGCCCGGCCGGGTGAACCTGGTTCCGCTGAGTGACCTGATCACGATGGGCCCGCTGGGCATCGCGGGCAACCTGCTGATCTTCGCGGCGCTGGGGTTCTTCGCGCCGCTGCGGTTCGCCGCGCTCGCGTCCGTGCCACGGATCCTGGCGCTCGCGGCCGGGTGCTCGGCGCTGGTGGAGGTCGCTCAGTACGTCCTGCGGCTGGACCGGGTGTCGTCCGTGGACGACGTGCTGGTCAACGCCGTCGGTGCCGCGCTGGCCGCGCTGGCGTCGCGCCGCTGGTGGCGCCCGGCGCGGGACACGCACTCGCCCCCCGGCGACGGCGGCGGGGCGGCGCGCGCGCCCGACGGCGGGGACGTCGTTTCGATACCCCGACGATAGGCGCCGGCTCGTAGCCTCGAAGGATGCGTGTACTGGTCGTCGAGGACGAGCCGTTTCTGGCCGAAGCCATTCGCGACGGACTGCGGCTGGAGGCGATCGCCGCCGACATCGCCGGAGACGGTGACACGGCTCTGGAGCTCTTGGGCGTCAACGCCTACGACATCGCGGTCCTCGACCGCGACATCCCCGGGCCCTCCGGCGACGAGATCGCCGCGCACATCGTGGCCTCCGGCAGCGGCCTGCCGATCCTGATGCTGACCGCCGCCGATCGGCTCGACGACAAGGCCTCCGGCTTCTCGCTCGGTGCCGACGACTACCTCACCAAGCCGTTCGCCCTGCGGGAGCTGGTGCTCAGGCTCCGGGCACTCGACCGCAGGCGCACGTACAGCAGGCCGCCGGTGCGCGAGATCGCCGGCTTGCGGCTGGATCCCTTCCGCCGTGAGGTCTACCGCGACGGCCGCTACGTGGCGCTCACCCGCAAGCAGTTCGCCGTGCTCGAGGTCCTGGTCGCCGCGGAAGGTGGTGTGATCAGCGCCGAGGAGCTGCTGGAGCGGGCCTGGGACGAGAACGCCGACCCGTTCACCAACGCCGTGCGGATCACGGTCTCGGCCCTGCGCAAGCGGCTCGGAGAACCCGGCCTGATCGCCACCGTGCCCGGCGTCGGCTACCGCATCGACACCACGCAGGCCGGAGCGGACCGTGGGTAGGCCGCCCGGCCTGAGCGTCCGCCTCAAGTTCACGCTCAGCTACGCGGGGTTCGCCGCGCTCGCCGGCGCCCTGCTCCTCGCCGTCGTCTGGGTGTTCCTGCTGCGGTACGTACCGGAGGAGCTCTACGACCCCCGGCCCGGAACCATGGAGATGATTCCCGGGCCGGACCGCTACGACCTGGTGCGCGCCTTCGCGCCGAAGGCCGCGCTGATGGTGGTGTTCCTGCTGCTGTTCGGCCTGGTGGGAGGGTGGCTCCTGGCCGGCAGCATGCTCGCGCCACTGACCCGCGTCACGCACGCCACCCGCCTGGCCGCGAGCGGATCACTCTCCCACCGGATCCAGCTGGAGGGCCGCGACGACGAGTTCCGCGAGCTCGCCGACGCCTTCGACGCCATGCTCGCACGGCTGGAGACGCAGGTCGCCGAGCAGCAGCGGTTCGCCGCCAACGCCTCCCACGAGCTGCGCACTCCGCTGGCGGTCACGCAGACGCTGCTCGAGGTGGCCCGCACCGATCCCCGCAAGGACTCCGGCGAGCTCGTCGACCGCCTGCTCTTCGTCAACGCCAGAGCGATCGACCTGACCGAGGCGTTGCTGCTGCTCAGCCGCGCCGATCAGCGCGCGTTCACCCCGGAGCACGTCGACCTGTCGCTGATCGCGGAAGAGGCCACCGAGACGCTTCTCCCGCTCGCCGACGAACGAGGCGTCACGATCGAGACCTCCGCCGACCTCGCCCCGACCCTCGGCTCGCCTCCGCTCCTGCTGCAGCTGGCGACGAACCTCGTGCACAACGCGATCGTCCACAACCTGCCCGAGCGCGGCACGGTGCGGGTCTCGACCGGCGTCCGGGACGGGTGCGTGACGCTCACCGTCGAGAACACCGGCCAGAAGCTGTCCCGGCGGGTGGTCTCCACGGCGCTCGAGCCGTTCCAGCGCGGCACCGAACGGGTGCGCGGCGGCCACGCCGGCGTCGGCCTCGGCCTGGCGATCGTCAAGAGCATCACCTCCGCGCACGACGGAACGCTCACGCTCACCCCCCGGGCCGAGGGAGGGCTCCGGGTGACGGTGCAGCTACCGCTCGGCCCGCCACCCGGTGCCGACGAGGGCCGCCGCTAAGCGGCGAGCGCGCCGAACACTCCCTGCACGACGCCGTACGCGACGAGCCCGAACAGCAACCCGATCACCAGGCAGAACGCGAGGAAACCCAGGAACACCCGCCACAGCCCGGGGCCGCCGGGATCGTCCGGCCCGGTCATGCCGCGAGAACGTCGGCCGCGACCGTGATCGGGAAGTCGAAGTAGGTGTCGGGGTACGGCTCGTCCTTCAGCGTGTAGTGCCACCACTCGCGGTCGTACCGTAGGAAGCCGCACTCCTCCATCAGCGAGCAGAGCAGCCGCCGGTTCTCCGCCTCGACCGGTCCGATCCCGCGGGCGCCGTGGTGGGAGACCGGATCCATCAGGTCGTGGTCGCCGCCCATGGGAGCGAGTTCGCCGGTGGCCTTGTCGTAGAGCGTCAGGTCGACGGTGCTGCCCCGGCTGTGGCCCGACTCGGTCGCGACGTACCCCTGTGCGAACATGTCGGCCCGGTCGATGTTCGGATAGTGCCGCTGCTTGGTCCGGCCGTCCTCCGGCTGCCGCGACCAGCGAACGAACGCGTCCACGGCGCGCTGCGGGCGGTAGCCGTCCCACAGCAGCAGGCCGAAGCCGCGGGCGTCGGCCGTCTCCTGCGCCCGGCCGAGCGCCGCGCAGAGCGCGCGGGTGCCGACGATGCGATTGGCCAGGTATCCGTCCACGGGCTTGCCCGTGAAGTTGTCCCAGGTGGCGTACTTGGCGTCCCAGCGGATCCCGGGAACGAGCTCGTCGAGGAAAACGAAGCCGTCCTTCATCGGCGGTCTCCCGCGAGCGCCGAGGACAGTAGCCGGTCGATCACCTCGGCGAGGGGCCACCCCGCGGCGGCCATCATCCTCGGGTAGCGGCTGTAGGAGGTCAGCCCCGGTAACGTGTTGACCTCGTTGAGCACCACGGACCCGTCCTCGGTGAGGAACAGGTCCACCCGTGAGATCCCGCGGCACCCCAGGGCGCGGTGCAACGTCTTCGCGGTCTCCCGGACCAGCGAGCGCGACTCCACCGGGATGTCGGCGGGCACCACGGGGGTGGAGTTCTCCGAGCCGCTCTCCGGGGTGCTCTCCTGATGGATCCGGAAGAAGCCGTGCGACAGGGCGATGTGGTCCACCTCGCCGGCGATCAGGTCGGAGCCGGTGCCCAGGATCGCGCACCCGACCTCGCTGCCCACGACCGCCTCTTCGATCACCACCTTCGAGTCGTACTGTCGCGCGGTCTTCAGTGCGCTCGGGAGCTCGTCGGCTCCGAAGATCCTGCTGACGCCGAACGACGATCCGGAGCGGGCAGGCTTGACGAAGACCGGGTAACGGAGCCGGTCGGCATCGACGCTGCCCTCCGCCGTGATCACGGAGAACCGTGGTGTCGCGACCCCCGCGTCCCGGGCGACGAGGTACGTCAGGGACTTGTCCATGCACAGCGCCGAGCTCTGGACGTCGCAGCCCACGTACGGGATGCCGGAGAGTTCGAACAAGCCCTGGACGGCACCGTCCTCACCGAACCTGCCGTGCAGGACCGGCAGCACGACGTCGAGGCTGATCGTCTCGTACCGTCCCTGCTCCAGGACGAGCAGTCCACGGAGGCTCCGGTCCGGGGAGAGCACGGCCGGGCGGGAACCGTTGCTCTCCCACCCCTCGCCGGGCCCGTCGCACAGCCGCCAGTCGCCGCGCTCGGTGATCCCGATCCAGAACGGTTCGTACTCGTCGGTGTCGAGGTTCTCCGCGACCTCCCGCGCCGACTTGACGGAGACGGGGTGTTCCTCGGAGGTACCCCCGAAGACGATACCGACTTTCGCCCTACCCATGCTGTTTCCCGTTCTCGTAATTGACGCAGTTGGCGAGGGTGTTCTGCACGGTGTCGCGCAAGGCGTGGTCCGTGTAGTAAGCGGTGTGGGGAGTGATCACCACGTTCGGCAGCTGGTGCAGCCGCAGCAGAGGCTTGCTCTCGATCGGTTCACGGCGCCGGTCGGCGTAGAAGATCCCGTCCTCACCTTCCAGGACGTCCAACGCGGCGCCGCCCAATCGGCCGTGCTCGAGTGCGGCGATCAGGGCCTCGGTGTCGACGAGTGATCCGCGCCCGGTGTTGACGACGTACGCGCCGTTCTTCAATCGTGCGATCCGGCGACGATCGAGGAGATGATGCGTCTGCGCGGTGAGCGGAGTATGCAGCGTGACGATGTCGCTGAGCCGGAGCAGATCATCGAGCGGAACGTATTCGGCGGCGGCCGGGGGGCGTTCGATTTCTTCTCGACCGACCCCTGCGAACGGTGCCCGGCCCGCGGAAACGTGCGAGGTCGAGGAGAACGCATTGTCGTAGGCGAGTATCCGGCAGCCGAAACCGCGTAGCCGATCCCGTACCGCGGTGCCGATGCGCCCCGTTCCGACGATGCCGACCGTCAGGTCGCGAAGTTCTTTTCCGCGTACCTCGTTCAATCGGTAATCATGGGCGTCCACGCGGCTGATGACGGCTCTGGCGTTCCGCACCGCCATCAGCATCAGCATCACCGTGTAATCGGCCACGCTGTCGGGCGAGTAGGTCACGTTCCCGACCGTGATGCCGACGCTCCGCGCGTACTCGACGTCGATGTGGTCGTCACCGACGCTCCGCGTCGAGACGTACTCCACGCCGACGCGGCTGAGCGCGAGCAGCACCGGCTCGCCCAACCGGGCCCGGTGGTCGACGCTGACGCACCTGTTCCCGGTGGCCAGCGCGGCGTTCTCGGTGGACGCGGCGGCGTCGGTGATCATCGGCAGCACGCCGAAGCGAGGCGCGGTCCGGCGGAACAGGGCGGCCTCGTCCGGCCCGCATCCGTAGATCGTGATCCCCGTCGGTGACCGCGTGCGGCAGGCGGTCGTTCGGGCCGGTTCGCTCTGACTCATGCGGCCAGTCAAGGGAGCGCGGCGTTGCCGACGCGTATTCGGTTCCTGATATGGCGCCGATACCTCGTCGCCGGGCGGCCCGCCGAACGCAGGCTGGATTCGACTCGCGTCAAGGCATGATGACCGGATGCGCGTCGTCACGATGAACGTCCTGGGGCCGGCGAACCCGAACTGGGACAGCCGCCGTCGGCTGATCGCTGCCACACTGCAACGGCTGCGTCCCGACATCATCGCTCTGCAAGAAGTTCCCATCGGAAGCGCGCCGGAAGTCGTGGACGAACTGCTCGGCCCGGGCTACCACGTACAGGGCTTCTCGCGAACCGCCGAAGACGGTGTGGGCGGGGCCCTGGCGACTCGCCGGCCGCACCGCGTCATCGGCGAGATCGATCAGCGGTGCACGGCACGGGCAGAGAGCCTTCCGTGGTGCGCGACGCTGATCGTCGAGGTGGACACCCCGATCGGCAAGGTCCTGGCTGTGCATCACAAACCGAGCTGGCCATTCGGCTACGAACTGGAACGCCAGCAGCAAGCTGTCGCCGCCGCGCGAACTCTGGAACAGCATGCGGCACGCGTTGACCACGTCGTCGTGCTCGGCGACTTCGACGCGACGCCCGACGCTGCGAGCATGCGATTCTGGCGGGGACGCCAGCCCCTCGACGGGATCAGCGTGTGCTATCAGGACGCGTGGGAGACAGTGCACACGGCCGAACCGGGGTTCACCTTCACGGCGGTCAACCCGCTTGTGCGCGCCGGTGAGGTGGCTACAGCGGTGTCCCGGCGTATCGATTACATCCTGCTCCGGTCGGGCGATCACGGCCCCACTCTTCAGGTCCGATCATGCGATCTGGTCCTCGACCGCCCCGTCGAGGGCGTGTGGGCCAGCGACCACTTCGGGGTGGTCGCAGACCTGGAAGCCCCGGATCACGCGCCGGGATCATGGGGCGCGATCTCCTTCTGACGCGGCGCGCGTTCGGCGTGAAAGGGCCGTCCGACGCGCACTGACCTGCCGCGGAGGGTGAGCCACGAGGTACCCCTTACGCCGACCCGGGTAGGGCCGCTTCGTGGCGTATCCGCGTGGAAGGGCTCACTGTTGCGACCCGAACGCTCCGGGCGTCGTCGGGCTGATCGAGCACGGCGCCGGTGCGCGTCGTCGGGGCGGCCTACTCCGGCGTCGTCGTGATCGACGGACTCGCCGGCAGCAGTCGCTCCACCGCCGAGCGCAGCTCGGCCTTCGTGTAGGGCTTGGTCAGGAACCCATCGGCTTGGTGCGGGCACGAGGTGTCGCGCTCGACGATCGCGGCCTGGGCGGAGACCACCAGAACGGGCAGGTGCGCCGTCGACGGGTCGGTCCGGATCTGAGCCAAGATCTCGCTGCCTTGCAGACCGGGCAGGTTGAGGTCCAGCACCACCAGCGCGAACTCCGACGCGCGGTCCCGCACCAACGCGCCACCGCTGTCCCCGTCCGGGGCCACGAGGCAGCGGTGCCCGACCCGGCGGAGCCAGCCCACCACCAGGTTGGCGGCGTCCGGATCGTCTTCGATCACAAGTACCAGGGCCAAGGCTCATCCTCTCCCTCGGCTGACGAGCATCCATCGGCCGCCAGGGCGCCGACCTGAACAACCTGAGCCGGGCAGCTGCTCCCGAACGCGGGGTAACGGACGCGGGGATTGGATTCGCCCCGCCGCAGATCGAAACCCCCCAAAGCTGGCGTAAGTCGTGTATCAGATTATTCTTGGACGAGTGGCGGGGTCGGAGGACACGATGGTCAACCACGAGCAGGCCGAGCCGGCGGCCTCGAGCGGTGCGGGTTTCACCGTTCCCACGCCGCAGGAGCTCGCCCGCAGGCTGTCTCACCCTTCGATCCGCGCACCGCTGGCGATCGCGCTCACCGACGAGCACGGGCACATCCAGTGGGTCAATCCTGCGTTCTCCCGCCAGACGGGGTATCGGGCCGAGGAGGTCATCGGGCTCGACCGCCTCAGCCTGTTCCGCGGTCCGGTCGCGCAGAGCGATGAGTTCCAGCGGATCAGGAACGCGATGGCGGCCGGGACCGTCGTCGAGACCGAGTTCCAGACCCGGACCCGGGTCGGGCGGCCCTACTGGGTCAACTGCGTGGTCACTCCGACGCTGAAGGACGGACGGCCGGAATCGTTCGTCTTCGCCGAGGAGGACGTGACCCAGCGCCGCCGCAGCGAGGACGCCGCCCGCCAGGCGGTGAATCGTGCCGAGGCGCTCGCCGACACCTTGCGGGACGAGCAGGAGCTTCTCGCGAGCGTCCTGTCCACCATTCCCCATGTGGTGTTCTGGACGGACCCCGAGGGCCGCTACCTGGGCTGCAACGACGCCTACCTGCGGCTGCGGGGGCTGGCGTCGGTGGCCGACCTGGTGGGGCGGCTGGAGGGTGACCTCCCGCCGGTCACCGGCTTGACCGAGACGATCCGCAGCCTCGAGGAGCAGGTGGCCCGGACCGGTGAAGGGGTGGTCGACCAGGACGTGGGGCTGGAGGACGTGACCGGCGTTCATCGGTCCCTGCTGTTCAGCATTCTTCCGCGCCGGGGGGACGACGACGTCCTCGACGGGATGATCGGTGTCGGCGCCGATGTCAGCCGGGCACACGAGTTGGAGCGTCAGCTCGCGCAGGCGACCAGGCTGGAGGCGATCGGTCAGCTCGCGGCCGGGCTGGCGCACGAGATCAACACGCCGGTCCAGTACGTCTCGGACAACGTGTTGTTCCTGACCGACTCGGTCAACGACATGCTCAGCGCGCTGCGGTCCATGGCCGACGTCGTGCGGCGCGACGAGCAGCACGCGCCCGACCCGCCGGAGGCCCTCCGGGAGCTGCGGCAGCTCCTGGACGGGGTCGACCTGGACTTCCTCGCGCAGGAGGTGCCGACCGCGCTGGAGCAGACGTTGGAGGGCGTCGGCCGGGTGGGGGAGATCGTTCGGGCGATGAAGGAGTTCTCGCATCCCGGGCAGGGGCGGTCGGACACCGACCTCAATCGTGCGGTGGAGTCGACGGTGCAGGTGTCGCGGAGCGAGTGGAAGTACGTCGCCGAACTCGACCTCGATCTGCATCCTTCGGTGGGCCTGGTGCCGTGCTACGAGGGTGAGATCAAGCAGGTGCTCCTCAACCTGATCGTCAACGCGGCGCATGCCGTGGCCGACCGTCACCAAGACACGGGCCGGATGGGCCACATCGGGGTGGCGACTCGGCGGTACGAGACGGAGGTGACGATCAGCGTCCAGGACGATGGCTGCGGGATGGACGAGGCGACCCGGCAGCGGATCTTCGACCCGTTCTTCACCACCAAAGAGGTGGGCAAGGGCACGGGGCAGGGCCTGTCGATGGCTCACAACTGCGTCGTCGGAAAGCACCAGGGATCGATCGACGTCGTGTCCGCGCCCGGTCGCGGGAGCACGTTCACGATCCGCCTCCCGCTCGTCGATCCGGACGCCGCGCCCGCCCCCGAGCTGCCGGACGGCTGGATCTGAGAGCGGCGCCGGTGCTCAGGGGTTGGCGGTGACCTCGCTGAGGAGGTCGGCGCAGAGCGTGTCCCACTGCTCGACCCGTTCCGCGGTGAGGTAGTGGTCGGGGCCGGTGGGCAGCGACGTTCCGGGATACTGGGCCCGCGTCCGGGAGTAGAACAGGGTCCATGCTGCCGGGGTGGCGGACGTCGAGTCCGGGTGCAGCGGCTGGGCCAGCACCGCGTGCACGATCTGGTCGGCGAACCCCCATAGCCCGAGCAGATAGGCGCTGGCCTGTGTCGCGGTGCAGCCGAACGCGGTGATCTCCGCTTCCCCCTGCGCCCAGATGTCCGCGGGAGCCTCCTGCTCGATCCGTTCCCACCCGTGCGGATCCGCGCTGACCTGGACGAGCAGGCCCACGTTGTGGAGCAGGCCGGAGAGGAACGCCGCGCTGACACCGTTGCGGTCGGCCCCTTCGGCGGTGGCGATCCGCCGGCAGATCGCCGCGGTGGTGGTGCTGTGCCGGGCCAGTCGGTCCAGGTCGAAACTCGGCGGCGTGGTTTCGGTCGAGCGCAGCGCCGAGCTGGCCAGGGCGAGCGCCTGGATCGCGTCGATGCCCAGCAGCACCACCGCACTGGTCAGCGTGTCGACCGGGCGCGGGATGCAGAACACCCCGGAGTTGACCAGCTTGAGGACTTCGGTGGTGGTGGCGATGTCGTGCTCGATCACCTCGACGAGGTCAGCGACCTCGCAGTCGGGGCGCGACGCCGTCTCGACGATCCGGCTGAAGACGGCCGGTGGGCGCGGCAACGCGTGCACCGAGCCCAGGAACGCCTGGATCTGTGCCTCGGTGACGGCGCGGCGAACCTCGGTGACCTGTTCGATCGTGGCGATCAGATCCTGTGGCCGGCACGGCTTGAGCAGGAATCGTTGGGTGAGCCCCAGGGCGGCGATGACCGACTCCCGGTCGGTCTGGCCGGTGAGGATGATACGGGCGGTGGACGGAAATCGCTCCCGCACCTGAGTCAGCACCTGCACGCCGTCCATGCCGGGCATGCGCATGTCGCACACCAGGACATCCACCGGCTGCTCGGTCATCATCGCCAGCCCTTCCGGGCCGGAGTTCGCGAACACCATGTCCCACTCGCCGCGTTGACCGCGCAGCATCCGGCGCAGCCCGGACAGCACATTGGGTTCGTCGTCGATGAACATGATGCGCATCGGCTACCACCCTCCCGCGGTGGCTGGGCTCTTCGGTGTGACCCCGTCGACCGTCGCGGGTAGCTCGACGTGGAACGTGGTGCCGCAGCCCGGCCGGGTGACGACGTCGATCGATCCGCCGTGTCTGCCGACGATGCAGCTGTGTGCCATCGCCAGACCCTGTCCCGTGCCTTTGCCGACGTCCTTGGTGGTGAAGAACGGATCGAAGATCCGCTGCTTGGTCGTCTCGTCCATGCCGGTCCCCGTGTCCGTGATGGATATGCGGATGAGCTCGCCGTCCCGCCTGGTGGTGATCTCGATGCGGCCCAGTGCCGGATCGTCGGTCTGCTCGCGGCGTTCGGTGATCGCATGGGCCGCGTTGACGACGAGGTTGAGGATCACCTGCTTCAGCTCGCCCTCGTAGCACGGGACCAGTCCGAGGGCCGGGTCGAGGTCCAGCCGCATCTCCGCGACGTACTTCCACTCGTTGCGGCAGACCTGCACCGTCGACTCCACCGCGCGGTTGATGTCCGTGTCCACCCGACCCTGACCGGGGTGGGAGAACTCCTTCATCGCGCGGACGATCTCGGCGACCCGGGCGACGCCTTCGAGGGTCTGCTCGAGCGCGTCGGGTATCTCGCTGGCGAGGAAGTCCAGGTCCAGCCCGTCGACGACGAGCCCCAGCCGGACGCGCAGGTCCTCGGTGGTGGGCGCCCCACTTCCCGGGCCCGGGGCCTGTTCGGCGCCGCGTGCGAGGTTCGCGATCGAGCGAAGGGCCTCCAGCACGTCGGTGAACGAGTCGGCGAGGAACAGGGCGTTGTCCGAGACGTACTGGATCGGCGTGTTGATCTCGTGGGCCAGCCCGGCCGCGAGCTGACCGATCGACTCCAGGCGGGTGGCTGTCGCGAGCTGGCGCTCCAGCGCCGTCATGCGGGTGAAGTCCGCTCCCACGCCGATCACCCCGGCGGGAGCCGGCCCGTCGGTGTGGCGCGGCAGGAGGCTGAAGACCATCATCCGGGTCTGCCCCTCGGCGGTGGGCACGGTGATCGAATGGTCGACCACCGGTGCGCCGCTCTCCAGGACGCGGACCTCCATGTCGGCGATGAACGCACCCAGCGGATCGGAGTGCAGATCCGCCTCCTGCCGTCCGGTCAGCTCACCCTCGTGCTCCAGGCCGCGCAGCCGCGCGTAGGCCTCGTTGCACCCCAGGTACCGGTGGTCGGTGTCTTTCCAGAACACGACATGGGGAATCGTCGCGAGGACGCTGGCCAGCAGCTCGCGTTCGGACCGCAACGCCTCCGCGAACGCCTCCGCGTGCTGGGCCGCTCGGCGCGCCTCCTCCTCGTGGCGTACCTGCTCGGTGATGTCCTCGATCGCGACGAGGTAGTAGGCGTCCTCGTCGGCGGCGTTCCCCGGCCCCATCCGGAAGCTGATCCATCCGGGCGAGCCGTCGGCTCGCAGCTGGGTGCAGTTGATGTTCACCGGGTCTCCGGCATCCACGGCCGAGCGCAGCCGATCCGCTTCGGCCGCGCCGCACGCCGGCGCGACGACCACCTCGACCGGATGGCGTCCCTGCAGGTCGGCAGCGTCCTGCCCGGTCAAGCGGCTGAACGTGAGGTTCGACCACTCGAGGTAGCCGTCCTTGTCGGTGATCGCGATGCCCACGGGCGAGTGCATCGTGCCCCGGGCGAGCCGCCGCAGAATCGCCGGCGACATCTGGCTCGGCGCTACGTCCTCTGTCGGCTGCCCCGCGCCGCCTGGCATATCGCGCCCCTCGTCCGGTGATCCAGCGGCGGTGCCGCAGAGAATAGCCCCGAAGTCCCCCCATAATACTCATAGGGCGCATTCCGGCCGCCGGTGCGAGTACGAGTGCCCGCCGTCCAACTCACGGGCGGAGCGTCGGCTGGAGTTCCTCGAACACCAGCCACGTGCGCGTGCTCAACACACCGTCGATGCTCTGGATCTCATCGAGCACCAGCCGGCGCAGCTCGGCGTTGTCGCGGGTGCGTACCAGCAGGATGACGTCGAACTCGCCGCCGACCAGCCCGATCTGGACGACGCCGGGGAGCGCCCCCAGCCGGGCGCGCAGCGTGCGCCAGTGGTGCTGGCTCAGGTTCAGCGTGACGTACGCGGCGGTGCCCAGGCCCACGGCGGCCGGGTCGACGTCTGCGTGGAAGCCGCGGATCACGCCGGCCTCCTGCAAGCGCTCCACCCGGGCGTAGGCGTTCGCCCGGGAGATGTGCACGCGTTCGGCGAGCGTCCGCATCGACAGGCGGCCGTCCTCGCTCAGCTCGGCGACGATGTGCCGGTCGACGTCGTCCAGGTCCGTGGCCATGTGTCTCGCCCGCCTCCTCGGATCGTTCCCCGCGTTGGACGAATGGCTCTGATCGGAGCCGGTGGAGACGACATTTTCTCGTCATTAGCCCGCACCGCCCATGCAATTGGCGCAAGTCGGAGCATCTATTCATGACACGTGATCCAGATCACCTGCTGCCGTCCGCCGAGCCAGTCCAGCTCATCGACGCGCGGGGGATCGCGGTGGGGGCCGGACGGGCGGACTTCCCGGCGTCACCGGATCTGCTCCGCGCGTACGCCGCTCTGGTGGTCGGCCGCCGGTTCAACGAGCAGGCCCACGCCCTGGTCCGGCAGGGCAGGCTGGCGGTCTACCCGTCCTCGCACGGTCAGGAGGCCTGCCAGGTCGCCGCGGCCCAGGTCCTCGCCGAGGGCGACTGGCTGTTCCCCACCTACCGCGACGCCGTGGCGATGGTGACCCGCGGCGTCGAGCCGATGGAGACGCTGACGCTGTTGCGCGGCGACTGGCACAGCGGCTACGACCCGTACCGGCACCGCGTCGCTCCCCAGGCCACACCGCTGGCGACTCAACTGCCGCACGCGGTCGGCGTCGCCCACGCGGCGCGGCTGCGCGGCGAGCCGACCGTCGTCATGGCGCTCTGCGGCGACGGTGCCACCAGCGAGGGTGACTTCGCCGAGGCGCTCAACTTCGCCGCGGTGTTCGCCGCCCCGGTCGTGTTCTTCGTCCAGAACAACCAGTACGCGATCTCGGTGCCGCTGGCCCGGCAGTCCGCCGCGCCCTCACTGGCCCACAAGGGCATCGGGTTCGGCGTCCCCGGCGAGCGCGTCGACGGGAACGACGTCGCGGCGCTGCTCGCCGTGCTCGGGGGCGCGGTCGCGCGGGCCCGCGCGGGTGGCGGTCCGCAGCTGATCGAGGCGCACACCTACCGGGTCCAGGCACACACCAACGCCGACGACGCCGGGCGCTACCGGTCGTCCGCGGAGGTCGAGGCCTGGGTCACCCGCGACCCGATCACGCGCACGGCGACGTACCTGCGCGGCGCCGGGCTGCTCGACGACGACGTCCAGATCGGCTTCGACACCGAGGCCGAGCGGGTCGCCACCGCACTGCGGGCCAGGGCGTCCGCGGTGGCCGAGCCCGACCCGGCACGCCTGTTCGCGCACGTCTTCGCGGCGCCGACCCCGCAGCTACGCGAGCAGGCCGCCCTGGTCCGGGACGAGCTCAGCCGGGAGGTGGAGGTCTGATGGAGAAGCTGACGCTGGCCGGTGCGGTCAACCGCGCGCTGCGCGACGCGATGGCCGAGGACGACTCGGTGGTGGTCTTCGGGGAGGACGTCGGCCCGCTGGGCGGCGTCTTCCGGGTCACCGACGGGCTGACCGCGCAGTTCGGCGAGGCCCGCTGCTTCGATACGCCGCTGGCCGAGTCCGGGATCGTCGGGATGGCCGTCGGCATGGCGATGAACGGCTTCCGCCCGGTCGTCGAGATGCAGTTCGACGCGTTCGCGTACCCCGCGTTCGAGCAGATCGTCAGCCACGTGGCGAAGATGCGGAACCGGACGGCCGGAGCGGTGACGCTCCCGATCGTCCTGCGCATTCCCTACGCCGGGGGCATCGGCGGCGTCGAGCACCACTGCGACTCCTCCGAGGCGTACTACGCGCACACGCCGGGCCTGCACGTGGTCGCGCCGGCCAACGCCCAGGACGCCTACGCCCTGCTGCGC
>Ga0190269_10000364_pt1 | contig 24167 bp, 22 predicted proteins | sample Popmic249IS_FD_133749 | JGI IMG/M metagenome (GOLD analysis project Ga0190269, IMG submission 133749) | Populus adjacent soil microbial communities from riparian zone of Blue River, Arizona, USA - 249 IS | ecosystem: Environmental > Terrestrial > Soil > Riparian zone | place: USA: Arizona... | reverse complement strand
GCGCCCGGTGGCCAGGTCGAGCTCGAGGATGTCGCCGTCGGCGAGCGAGCCGAGGTAGGCGACCGGCGACCGGCCGATCGTGATGCCCTCGGGCCGGAAGCCGGCCGGCAGCCGGTAGGTCGTGGGGTACTGGGCCTGCGCCGCCGCCGCGGATGCGGGGGTGCCGGCGGCGGCCGGGGCGGTGAGCGTAGTGGCCGTGACGCCGGTGAGCAGCGCGGCGGCGAGCGCGAGGCGCGATGCGGATGTCCTGAACGTGGTGGCACTCATAAACCCACCGAAACTACTACGGAAGGCTGTAGGACACAGCTCAGAGCGTGAGCAGCACGCGCCCGAGCGTGGTGCGCGACTCCAGGAGCCGGTGTGCCTCCGCCGCGTCGGCGAGCGGCAGCGCGGCGTGGACGCTCGCCCGCAGGCGTCCGTCCACGGCGTAGCCGGTCAGCTCGTCGATCTCTGCCCTGGCCCGCTCCGCCGCCGCGCTCCACCAGGCCAGGTGCGAGAAGCCCGCCACGCTCCGGAGTCCGAACAGGCCGGTCACCGGCACGCTGACCAGCTCGCCACTGGCCGCGCCGTAGACGACGGCCCGGCCGAACGGGGCCAGCCGGGCGAGCCCGTGCCGCAGCACGTCCCCGCCGATCGCGTCCAGGACCAGGTCGACGCCGACGTCCGCGCCGAGGCTCCGCGCGAACTCCAGTTTGGGCTCGCTGCCCGCGGTCAGCCCGCCGGGGACGGTGGCCAGGCGGTCGGCGGGGGCGAGGCAGTACTCGGCGAACGCGTCGCGCTCGACCAGCGCCGCGACCCGGCGTCCGCGCAGTGCGGCGTCCACGCCGGGGCCGACCGCGTCGACGACGCCGACGACGACGCCGGAGGGCGAGCCGGGGAGGGGCCGGGTGAACAGCGGACCGCTGCTCGGGCCGGCCCGGAAGCGGGTGTCGGCGAAGCTCGCGCCGATCGCCTCGGCCCGGGGGCGATCGACGCGCACCCGGTCTACCGGTTCTGGCACGGGCACGTCACCGGGCTGCTCGCGGCGGCGCGCCCGGGCGCCGACGCCGAGGTGCTCGCGCACCTGCTGCTGGCACCGCTGCGCAGCGGACCGGTCGTCGCGCTCCTCGACCGCGGCGAAGCCGAGCGCGTCCGGGCCGCTCTGCGTGAGGTCGCCACCGCCGTCCTGAGCTGACCCGCCGCGCCGACCCGCGGCGGATCGGCGTCGGACCCGTCCCGGACGCCGGGCGGAGTGGTGCCGCGGGCGGTAGCGTCCGGGCGGTGACCTCGCCACTGGAAGACGACGTCGACCGCACGCTGGTCGCGCTACTGGCCGCCGACGGCCGGGCCACGCTCTCCACGCTCGCGGCCGCCGCCGGGCTCTCGGTCTCCGCGACCCAGGCCAGGGTGCGCCGGCTCGAGCAGCGCGGCGTCATCCGCGGGTACGCGGCCGACGTCGACCCGGAGGCCCTCGGCCTGCCGCTGGCCGCGTTCGTCGCGATCACGCCGCTCGACCCGGCCCAGCCCGACGACGCCCCCGAGCGCCTCGCCGAGCTGGACGCCGTCGAGGCCTGCTACTCGGTGGCCGGCGACGAGAGCTACCTGCTGCTCGTCCGCGTACCCTCGCCGCGCGCGCTCGAGGACCTGCTCCGCGAGATCCGCACGGTCGCGAACGTCCGCACGCGCACCACCGTCGTACTCCAAACTTTCTACGAGAGAAGGCTCTCGCACCCGTAAATTTTCCTGTGACGCTGTTGTGTCACCGGAAAGATCGTCTTAGCGTTTGCTCATGACCCAGATCGTGGACACCCCGCGCACGCACCCCGTTCGCCCCAGCGACGTGCACGCCGTGATCGGGAAACACCTGCTCGCCGACGGGCTGGACCTGGTGCTGAGCCTCGACGCCTCGCACGGCTCCACGCTCGTGGACGCTCGCGACGGCCACGAGTACCTCGACCTGTTCACGTTCTTCGCCTCGTCGGCGCTCGGCATGAACCACCCCGCGCTCGCCGACCCGGGGTTCCGCACCGAGCTGCTGCGCGCCGCGACCAACAAGCCGAGCAACTCCGACGTCTACACCGTCGAGATGGCGCGGTTCGTCGAGACGTTCGCCGAGGTGCTCGGCGACGAGCGCCTGCCGCACCTGTTCTTCGTCGAGGGTGGGGCCCTCGCGGTCGAGAACGCGCTCAAGGTCGCGTTCGACTGGAAGAGCCGCTGGAACGCCGCGCACGGGCTGGACCCCGCGCTCGGCACCCGCATCCTGCACCTCGAGCACGCCTTCCACGGACGCTCCGGGTACACGATGTCGCTCACCAACACCGACCCGAACAAGGTCGCGCGCTTCCCGAAGTTCGACTGGCCGCGGATCCCCGCGCCGTACCTGCGCGAGGGCGCCGACCTGGACGCGCTGGAGGCGGAGTCGCTGGCCGCGGCGGAACGGGCCTTCGAGGCCCACCCGCACGACATCGCCGCCGCGATCATGGAGCCGATCCAGGGCGAGGGCGGCGACCACCACTTCCGCCCGAGGTTCGTCCGCGCGCTGCGCGACCTGTGCCACGCCCACGACGCGCTGTTCCTCCTCGACGAGGTGCAGACCGGCGTGGGCCTCACCGGCACCACCTGGGCCTACCAGGAGCTCGACGTGGTGCCGGACGTCGTCGCGTTCGGCAAGAAGACGCAGGTCTGCGGCATCATGGCCGGCGGCCGCGTCGACGAGGTGCCGGAGAACGTGTTCGCGGTCGGCTCGCGGATCAACTCGACGTGGGGCGGCAACCTCACCGACATGGTGCGGGCCCGGCGGATCTTCGAGGTCATCCGCGACGAGAAGCTGGTCGCCCGCGCCGCGTCCCTCGGTGAGCACCTGCTGGCCGGGCTGCGCGGGCTCGCCGGCGGCCACCCCGGCGTGCGCGACGTGCGTGGCCGCGGCCTGATGTGCGCCTTCACGCTCCCCGACGGCGCCACCCGGGACGCGCTGCTCGAGGGGCTCCGGCAGGACGAGAGCGTGCTCATGCTCGGCTGCGGCAGCCGGAGCGTCCGCTTCCGCCCGGCGCTGACGATCAGCGAGGCTGAGCTGGACGCGGGCATCGCCGCGATCGACCGGGTACTCACCCGGCTGGGAGCGTGACCCGCGCGGCGGACGGGAGGCACAGGCAGGTGGAGCAGTGGGAGCTGCGGGCGGCGTTCGCCCGCTCGCTGTCGCAGATGTACGGGCGCGAGGTGCCCGCGTACACCACGCTGCTGCGCGTCTCCGGTGAGGTCAACGCCGACGTGGTCGCGCGGCGGGGCGCCGAGGCCGAGCGGCTGGGCAGCATCGGGCGGGTGACCGCGGAGCGGCACGGCGCGATCCGCGTCGGCACACCGGCGGAGCTGCGCCAGGTGGGGCAGCTCTTCGCGGCGTTCGGGATGCACCCGGTCGGGTTCTACGACCTGCGGGACGCGTCCTCCTCGTCGGTGCCGGTGGTGTCGACGGCGTTCCGGCCGCTGGCGGCCGACGAGTTGGCGCGCAACCCGTTCCGCGTGTTCACCTCCGTCCTGGTCACCGACGACCGCCGGTTCTTCGACGCCGACCTCCAGGCTCGGCTGGAGACGTTCCTCGGCCGCCGGCAGCTGTTCGACCCCCGGGTGCTGGAGCTGGCCGCGCGCGCCGAGGCCGGCGGCGGCCTGGACGGAGCCGAGGCCGAGGAGTTCCTCGCCGCGGCGACCGCGTGCTTCGCGCTCTCCCGGGCGCCGATCGACCGGGCCTGGTACGACGAGCTGTCCCGGGTCTCCGCGGTCGCCGCCGACATCGGCGGTGTGACGTCCACCCACATCAACCACCTGACGCCCCGGGTGCTCGACATCGACGAGCTCTATCGGCGGATGACCGGCCTGGGCATCGCGATGATCGACGAGATCCAGGGGCCGCCGGCCTGGGAGGGCCCGGACGTGCTGCTCCGCCAGACGTCGTTCCGGGCCCTGGCCGAGCCGCGCTCGTTCACCGACGGCCCCGGCGAGCTGCGGGTCCGGTTCGGGGAGGTCGAGGCTCGGGGGATCGCGCTGACCGCCGCCGGTCGCGCGCTCTACGACCGGATGCTCGCCGAGGTCGACGCCCGCCGGGCGTCGAGTGGCCGGCCCCGCGCCGAGGTCGCCGCCGACGTCTGGCGCGAGCACCTCCCGCTCACCGAGGAGGAGCTCGACCGCCGGGGCCTCGGTGCGTTCACCTACCGCGCGGTGCCCGGCGCCGCCCGTCCGCCGGGCGCCGACGTGCACGCGCTCGTCGCGTCGGGTGCCCTGGTGCGGGAGCCGATCGTGTACGAGGACTTCCTGCCCCGGTCGGCGGCGGGGATCTTCCAGTCCAACCTCACCGACGCCGGTACCCGCGACGACGCGCGCACCGGCGCCGCCCGGGACGCCGGCTGGCTGAGCGACGCGCTCGGCCGCGACGTCGTCGACCCCCTCGCCCACAACCGCGAACTCACCCGCACCTCGCTGCGGGCGCTGAACCTGGAGCTGCCGTGATCACCCCTGAAGAGCTGCGCGAGAACGCCCGGAGCGCGCTGAGCGCCTGCGGCGTGCCGGACGCCGCACTCGCCGGTGCGCTGACCGTCCGGACGCCGCTCACCGGCACCGAGCTGCTCGCCGTGCACGAGGCCGACGGTCCGGAGGCCGACGCCGCGATCCGTGCGGCCCACGCCGCCTACCAGGAGTGGCGCAACGTCCCCGCGCCCGTGCGGGGCGGGCTGGTCAAGCGGCTCGGTCAGCTGCTCGGCGAGCACAAGGACGACCTGGCCACGCTGGTGACGCTGGAAGCGGGCAAGATCCGCTCCGAGGCGCTCGGCGAGGTGCAGGAGATGATCGACGTCTGCGACTTCGCGGTCGGGCTCTCCCGGCAGCTCTACGGGCGCACGATGCCCTCCGAGCGCCCCGGCCACCGGCTGATGGAGACGTGGCACCCGCTCGGCGTCGTCGGCGTGATCTCCGCGTTCAACTTCCCGGTGGCGGTGTGGTCGTGGAACACCGCGATCGCGCTGGTCTGCGGCGACGCGGTCGTCTGGAAGCCCTCGGAGAAGACGCCGCTCACCGCGCTGGCCTGCACCGCGCTGCTCGGCCGCGCGATCGCCGAGCAGGGCGCACCGGCCGACCTGCACCGGGTGCTCGTGGGCGGCCGCGCGGTGGGGGAGGCGCTGGTGGAGTCCCCGCTGGTGCCGCTGGTCAGCGCCACCGGCTCGACCCGGATGGGGCGCGAGGTCGGACCGCGCGTCGCGGCCCGCTTCGGCCGCAGCCTGCTGGAGCTGGGCGGCAACAACGCCGCGGTGGTGACGCCGTCGGCCGATCTCGACCTGGCGACCAGGGCGATCGTGTTCGCCGCAGCCGGTACCGCCGGGCAGCGCTGCACGACGCTGCGCCGCCTGATCGTCCACTCCTCGGTCGTCGAGGACCTGCTCGCGACGCTGACCGCCGCGTACACGAAGCTGCCGATCGGCAGCCCGCTGGAGAGCGGGACGCTGGTCGGCCCGCTGATCGACGAGGCGGCCTGGGCCCGGATGACCGAGGCGCTCGACGCGGCCCGCGCCGACGGCGGCGAGGTGCTCGTCGGCGGCGGGCGGCGGGAGATCGACGGCGCCCGGGACGGCTACTACGCCGAGCCGGCGATCGTCCGCATGCCGGCGCAGACCGACATCGTGCGCACGGAGACGTTCGCGCCGATCCTCTACGTGCTCACCTACGAGACGCTCGACGAGGCGATCGCCCTGCACAACGACGTCCCGCAGGGTCTCTCGTCCGGCATCTTCACCTCCGACCAGCAGGAGGCGGAGCGGTTCCTGGCCGCCGACGGCTCCGACTGCGGCATCGTCAACGTCAACATCGGCACGTCCGGCGCGGAGATCGGCGGTGCGTTCGGCGGCGAGAAGGAGACCGGCGGCGGACGCGAGTCCGGGTCCGACGCGTGGCGTGCGTACATGCGCCGGGCGACGAACACGGTCAACGCCTCCGGCCAGCTGCTGCTGGCCCAGGACGTGTCATTCCTGTAGGCGGTGGACTGCGGCGGCGCGGGCGACCGCGTCGGCCTGGTGCGGCCGTAACCGCCCGCCGTAGTTCTCGACGATCGGCAGGTACGGGTCCTCCACGCCGGTGCGGACGCCGCTGAGCTGCTCGAGGACGGCCAGCCCGCAGAACGGCACGGCGAACGGCGAGTAGCCACCCTCGTGGGCGAGCACGAGCCGCCCGGCGCAGTGCCGTGCCGCGGCGTCCATCACCCGGGCCGTCATCTCCCGGAACGCCTCGGAGTGGAGCATCTGGCGGGCGAGCGGATCGAAGCCGTTGGCGTCGAACCCGCACGGAACGAGGATCAGGTCGGGTGCGAACCGGTCCAGCGCCGGCTCGACGACGTCGGTGAACGCCGCCCGGTACGCCCCGTCCCCGGAGCCCGGCGGGAGCGGGACGTTGATCGTCGTCCCCTCGGCGCCGGGCCCGCCGACGTCGGTCACCGGGCCGGACTGCGGCGGGTAGACACCCTCCTGGTGGATCGAGATCGCCAGCACCGACGGGTCGTCCCAGAACGTGTCCTGGGTGCCGTTGCCGTGGTGGACGTCCCAGTCGACGATCGCGATCCGCTCGACGCCGAGCGCGGCCTGCGCGTGGCGGGCCGCGACCGCGACGTTGTTGAACAGGCAGAAGCCCCGGCCGTGGTCGGGCGTGGCATGGTGACCCGGCGGGCGCACCAGCGCGTAGGCGTTCCCCACGGTGCCGGCGACGACCGCCTCGACCGCGGTGAGGACACCACCCGCCGCCAGCAGCCCGATCTCGTACGAGTACTCGCCGAACGGCGTGCCGCCGCCGAGGTTCCCGCCGCCGGCGGCGGCCTGCCGGGCGACGTCGGCGACGTACTCCGGGCGGTGGACACGGGTCAGCTCGGCGACGGTCGCCGGTCGGGGCGCGAGCGGGGTGAGCCGGTCGAGCAGGCCGGAGGCCGCGACCAGGTTGGCGAACCGATGCTTGGCGTCCGGCGTCTCGACGTGGGCCATCGGCTCGATCCAGCGGCTGACCGGGAGCGGCCCACCCGCGGTGCCGGTGTCGTGCCACATGTACCGCTCGTGCCAGACCCACCCGGTCGCCATGCGGGAACGTCTATCACACGCAGCTGACCTCGGTGTTTCCCATGTTGTCCCGGAGTGGCCAGGCATGGTGCCAGGTGCGCCGAACGTGTGCCATGGCGCACGCGGGCAAGCGGTGCCCAGGCGTCGCCGTGGCCAGTGCCGCAGCCCGGTCGACTCGCCGGGCAGCTGGCCCGGCCACCTCGTCGACCGGCGACCGCTGTTCGGCCAACCGCTGGCGAAGCTTGGCGACAGCGGGATCCGGGCGGGTCTGACGGAGCGGAGGCTGCGTGAGTTCGCGCTCGTCCGAGCGGTGAGCCGCCGCGCCCTACCTGCAACGGCAGCTACTGCGCGCTCCGCGCCGGCCGCCAGAAAACCCTGGTCAATGGAGGTTTTTACGCGCCCTCACGCACAAAAACTGACATCGACGCACCTCGCCCCCACCGCCCAAGCCGGTACGAGCTGCACCAGGCGCAGGCCCACCATGCCGGGTAGGACGAATAACAGGGCAAGCACCCCGACGGAGGCGACCCACTCCGGCGGCGTGCTCGGTGCTGTGCCGTGGAGCACTGGGCCCCAGGCGGCCGACAGTGGCGCCAGGCCGATCCACGTCCAGAGGAGCGTGCGGCCGATCACCCAGGTGAAATGAACGGTAGGGGCAGGCGTGACCGTCGCCCACAGGGCCAAGCCCAGCCCCAGCCAGGCTGCGTACCAGCGGGCCGCGAGGAAGTCCATGACCTTCGGCACGAACGACTCCACCTCGTCGCCGGCGCGCACCCTGATGATCTGGCCCCGCCACACCCGCAGCTCGACCTCGCTGCCGGCTTCCACTGCGCGGTAGAACGACTCGTCGACGCCGTGGGTCTCGACGGTGCCGTCCACGCGGCGCACGTCAACGGTGTAGCTGGTGCTGTCCGGAAGGTCGTCGGAGCCTTCCTGACGATGTACGTCCCTGGCGAGAATGCGACCGCGTTCGACCGGCAGACACTCTTCGCCGCCAGCGGGGCAGTCCGTCGCTCGCCGGTACGCGGCGGTCGTGTCGTACAGGTCGGCGGCGGAGTACGAGCCGAGCGCCACCAGCGCCACGCCGAGCACGGCGAGCACTGCGCGGCCGAGGGGCCCGGCCTCGATGTGCCGGTCGTACGGGGTGGATGCTTCACGGTCCCGAGGCCATGCGAACCATCGCGGCCGAGGCGGGGAGGAGTGGCTGGCGCCCACACCCCGAGGATGGCACGACCGGCCGGCGAGCTGGTCGGAGTTTCGTCGAGGAACACTTCGGCCGCTGCACGCAACCGCCGAAGGCGTTCACCTCCGGCGGCAGGTGCCTGTCCTCTCCACCCGGAGCGCGGCAGGGAGCGTGCCGGGCCGCTTCCGCGGGAGCATCAGTGAGCTGGGGCGGTGCCGGGGGTCGAGCGGCGAGAAACCTCAGCGACGCCGCATCGCCTGCCGATGGAGGAGTGAACTCTGACGGGGGGTCCGGTGATGGCGCGGTTGCTGGTGGTCGAGGACGAGCCGGACCTGCGGGAGTTGCTGGTCCAACGGCTGTCGGCCGCCGGCCACGAGGTCGTCTCGGTGGCGTCCGGCGCGGCCGCGCTGCGGACGCTCGACGAGGAGCCACCGCCGGACGCCGCGGTGCTCGACGTCGACCTGCCCGGCAGGGACGGCGTCTCGCTCCTGGCCGAGCTGCGGCAGGCCCACCCGGGGCTGCCTGCCCTGTTCATCACCGTGCTCTGGTCGGGGGAGCTGCTGGCTCGGATGAAGGCGACGGGCTGCCCGTACCTCACCAAGCCGTTCGCCGCCAAGGAGCTCCGGGACGCGCTCGACGGCGTGCTCTCGGGCGCCGGGCTGCGCCAGGGCACCGACGCGCCGGGGCCCGCGACGAGCCTGCCACCGATCGTGTCGCCGGGTGGCGACGCCGCGTCCGCGCCCGCCATGAGGCCCGGATACGCGCACGGGTCCGGCCCCGCGGCCGGATGAGCCCGACCGCCTCGGCGGCACGCTCGCTCGGCTTCGCTGCCCTCTTCCTGCTCGCCGCGGTCGCCGGGCGGCTGACGATCCAGGAGGGCACGAGCTTCAGCCTCGTCTGGCCGGCGGCCGGTGTCGCGGTCGTCTGGTTCGTCGCCCAGCGGGCGGCGCCGTGGCCGGCGCTGGACTGGGGGCTGCTGGTCGGCATCACGGTCGCGGTGAATCTGGCCACCGGCGCAGCGATCGTGCCTGCCGTGGGCTTCGTCGTCGCCAACGCCGTCCAGGTCCGCGTCTTCCTCGCCGTCTTCGGCCGCCTGCGGCCGGACTGGCGGCTCGGGACGGCCCCGCCGCTGGGCCGGCAGGCCGACCTGTGGCGGCTGCTCGCGGCGACCGGGGCGTGCACCGTCGCGGGCGCGCTGATCGGGCCGGTCGTGGCGGGTTGGTACGCCGGCTCGTGGTCCTGGCTGGCGGAGCTGGTCTGGCTCACCCGCAACGGCTCCAGCATCCTGCTGATCGGCGTCCTCGGCCTGGTGCTGCTCGACGGTGCCGGCCTCGCCGAGCGGCTGCGCGGGCTGAAGCTGAGCGGCTGGGCCGCGGTCGAGTTCGCGGCGCTGGTGGCCTGCTCGATCGCCGCGTACGTCCTCGCGTTCGCGATCTCCCACGGTCTCCCGCTGGCGTTCCCGCTCCTGCTCGTCACCGTCTGGGCCGGCTCCCGGTTCCCGACGACGCTCGTCGCGGTGCACGGCGTCGTCGTCGGCCTGCTGGCCGTGCTGTTCACGCTGCACGACCTGGGGCCGTTCGCGCTCGTCGAGTCGCCCCCGCTGCGTGCGCTGGTGGCGCAGGCGTTCGTCGCGATGGTGGCGGTCCTCGGCCCGGTGCTGGCGCTGGGCCGGGAGGAGCGGCTGGCACTCGGCCGCGACCTGCGTGCCGCGGCGGCGGCCAGCGAGGCGCAGGCGAAGCTGCTCAGCACGATCGTCGACTCGATCAGCGACGCGCTGATGGTCATCGGCGCGGACGGCCGGATCCTGCTCCGCAACCCGGCGGCGGTCTCGCTCTTCTCCGGCCTGGCCCGCCGCAGCGACTTCGTCGGTGACAACGACGAGGTGGTCATCGCCGAGCCCGGTGGCGACCCGCTGACGACCGCGGACCTCCCGCACGCGCACGCGCTGGCCGGGGAGACCGTCGTCGGCCGGGACATCGCGGTGCGGCAACCCTCCGCGGGCATCGAGCGGATCCTGCAGGTCTCGGCGGCGCCGCTGCCGGACGACGGCGCCGGGCGCCGGGCCGTGGTGGTCTACCACGACGTGACGAACGACCGGCGGCACCGCGACGAGCTGACCGCGTTCGCCGGCGTGGTCGCGCACGATCTGCTCAACCCGCTGACGACGGTCGAGGGCTGGACCGAGGCGCTCGCCGACACGCTGGACGAGCACCCCGAGGTACCCGGGGCGCGGGACTGTATCAGCCGGATCCGCCGCGGTGCGACGCGGATGCGGCACCTGATCAACGACCTGCTCGCGTACACGACGGCCCGCGACGGCGCGCTGGCGCTGGCGCGGGTGTCGCTGGCGGAGCTGGTGGACGAGATCGTCCACGCCCGCATCGACCAGGCGACCGCGGCCGGCCTGCTGCCGCCCCGGTTCGCGGTGGGGGCCCTGCACGACGTGCAGGCCGACCCCGTGCTGGCGCGGCAGCTGCTGGACAACCTGATCAGCAACGCGATCAAGTACACGGCGCCGGGGGTGGTGCCGCACGTGACGATCGGTACCGAGGCGGTGGACGACGATCGTGTGCGGCTCTGCGTCGCCGACAACGGTATCGGGATCCCGCCCGGCCAGCACGAGGCGATCTTCGCCAACTTCCACCGGGCGCACCGGGACGCCGGGTACGCCGGAACGGGGCTGGGGCTGGCGATCTGCGCGCGGATCGTCGAACGCCACGGCGGCACGATCATGGCGGCGGACAACCCCACCGGGACCGGCTCCCGGTTCGTCGCGACGCTACCGGCGGCCCGGGGCGTGAAGCCGCCGGTCCGCGACGTGGCGGCCACGGCCGTCCGCCGCTGAGCGACCGCCCGACCGCGAGGACTGCCCGGCGGCTGCCCGACGAGCGCGCGCCCAGCCGCGGGGTGGCCCCCGCGATCCCGGGCGTGCGGGCCGGTCGGGTGGCCAGCAGCACCGCGGCGAGCACGATCGCGACGCCGAGCGCCTGGGCGACGGTGAGCGCCTGGCCCAGGGCGACCCAGCCGGCGAGCACGGCGACGACCGGGCTGAGCAGGCCGAGGAACGACGTCACACCGGCGGGCAGCGCCGCGAGGCCGCGGAACCAGAGGACGTACGCCAGTGCGGTGCCGACCACCGCGAGGTAGGTGTAGCCGCCGATCGCGGCGGCGTCCGGCCGGGGCGGCAGCCCCTCGACGGCGAGCATGAGCGGCGCGAGTACCAGCCCGCCCGCGATCAGTTGCCATGCGGTGGTGGCGAGGGGCGAGGCGGGTGGCGTCCACCGCTTGGCCAGCACGATGCCGGCCGCCATCGACCCGGCGCCGGCCAGGGCCGCCGCGACGCCGAGCGCGTCCAGCCGGGCCCGGGCGGTGAGGACGACCAGCGCGACACCGGCGACACCGGCCACCCCGGCCACGACGACGCGCAGCCGCAGCCGCTCGTGCAGGGCGGCGGCGGCGAGCCCGGCCACGAGCAGCGGCTGCAGCGCGCCGGCGATCGCCGCGACGCCGCCCGGCAGCCGGTAGGCGGCCACGAACAGCAGCGCGAAGAACGCGCCGATGTTCAGCGTGCCCAGCACCGCCGAGCGCCACCACCAGGAGCCGCGCGGCAGCGTGCGGGTGAGCGCGAGCAGCAGGAGACCGGCCGGGAGGGCACGCAGCGCACCGGCGAGCAGCGGCCGGCCGGGCGGTAACAGCTCGGTCGTCACCAGGTAGGTGGTGCCCCAGGTCAGCGGGGCGACCGCGGTGACGAGCAGCAGACGGGCACGGTTGCTAAGCACTTAGCGATATTAGCTAAGTGCTTAGCGATTTCGCTAGGGTCGGGGAGTGACCGACCACGTCGACCGGATCCTGGCCCAGTGGCAGCGGGAGCGCCCCGACCTGGACGTCTCGCCGATGGCGGTGATCGGGCGCCTGAGCCGGGCCGCGAGCGCGGTCGACGCCCGGCTGGCGCGCACGTTCGCCGCCCACGGTCTCGACCGGGCCTCGTTCGACGTCCTGGCGACGCTGCTGCGCAACGGAGCGCCGTACCGGCTGACCCCCGCCGGGCTCGCCGCGGACGCGATGATCACGTCCGCGGCGGTGGCGCAGCGCCTCAACCGGCTGGAGACCCGCGGGCTGATCACCCGGGCGCCGAACCCCGACGACGGCCGGGGGAGCCTGGTGACGCTGACCGCCGCCGGGAAAGCCGCGGTCGAAGCGGCGCTGCCCGCCCATCTGGCGACCGAGGAAGGGCTGCTCGCCGGCCTCGCCCCGGACGAGCGGGCGACGCTCGCCGCCCTGCTCACCCGGGTGCTGCGGGCCGCGGGCGGCGAGTGACCGGCTCCGGCCCGCTGCCCGGCCGGGTCACCCCGCCGGGAGCGGGTCACCCCGCCGGGTAGCGGTACACGCGGATCCAGTCGACGAGCACCGTCGCCGGGCGGTGGGCCGAGTCGTCGGCCACCAGCTCGAGCGCGAGCGTGTGCGGCCGCCGGAACGACGCCCAGGCCGGGCCGGCCTGCGCCGCGGTCAGCTCCTGGGTGACGACGCCATCGACCGACCAGCGCAGCCGGCCGTCGGCGCCGGGCTTCCAGTCCAGCGCGTAGACGTGCCAGTCGGTGACCGATCCCTGCCCCGGCAGGTCGTGGGAGCGCCCGTAGGCCAGGTCGGGAGGGCCGCCGTGGGCGTACTGGCGCACCGACCCCGGGCGGCGCCCGTCGACCGAGGCCACGTGGACGCCGCCCGACTGCGGCCACGGCGTGCTCGCGGCGTCCGCGCCGATCGTCCGGAACGCCGGCCGCAGCCCCCGCCCGGCCGGCAGCTTCAGCCGGGCCGCGAAGTGACCGCCCTGCTGCGACCACGCGGCCACGCCGTCGTTGCCGCCCCGGTCGAGCATGCTCAGCTGCGCGCCCGCGCCCAGCGCCAGGTGCCCCAGCCCGTCGAGCTTCGCCTGGTCGGCGGTGTCGCGCCCGCTGCACTCCGCCGCCTGGCACGCGTCGTCGAACCACATCGCGGTGGCGAGCCCGTAGTTGGCGCCGGCGCCGGCCGGGCCGCTGAACTCCTGCCGGAACGTCACCGGGTTCGTCCGGACGGTCAGGTACCGGCGTGGCGCCAGGGCGGCCCAGCGGCCCGCCACCCGGATAGCGACCGTGATCACGTAGTCACCGGCCGGAAACGTGCGGCTCCCGGTGGTGAACGTGGAGCCGCCAGCGGGCACCGTCATCGACCGGGCGCCCGGGAAGTCGAAGTGCGCGCCGTCGGAGTCGCGCACCGCGACCGTCGCGAGCTCCACGCTGACCGGCTCGGTCGATGCCCGCAGCCGTACGGTGGCCGAGATCGCCTGCCCCGACTCGGCCGAGGCCGGCACGCTCAGCGCGTCGACCAGCACCGGCCCCGGCGGTGGGGTCCCGGCCGCGGCCGGGGCCGCCGCGGTGAGGCCGGCCAGTGCCAGCGCGAGCGCAGCGAGCCCTGCGCCGATGGTCCGTCGGTTCATTCCAGGACGCCCCCTTCTGCTTGGAAGGGTCATATCGCACTGAATGGTGCAAAGACGAGCGCACGCGCGGGCCTGAGAAGTTCCTGGATGCTTGATCCGTGTTTGCGCATTAATCGGGCAAATCGGGCGTGTCGGTGGGTTGCTGCAACGAGCGCCGCTTTGAGTGTCGTCATGCCTCTTCACTGCCGCGCGGGCGTCGTCCTGGCGCTCGTCGTCTGCCTCCTGGCACCCACCGCACCGAGCGCGGCCATCGACCGCCCGGCGTTCAACAAGTACTCCGCCGCCCGGCTGGCCCAGCAGATCCTCGCGCTGCGCGCCGCCGGGCGGATCGGGATCCACGACTACTCCGCGAACAAGGCCGCCGACCGCCGCGACCGCTCACTCGCCAGCCAGCAGCTCGCCGACATCGCGCGCGGGCGGCGGGTCAACCTGTCCCGGCGCTGCCACGGCGGCCGGCTGATCCGCATCCGCCCCGACATCCGCATCCTGCGGTTCCTCGCCGACTACGGGACGAGGTACGGCGGGTACACGATCAACGTCCTGTTCGGCCAGTGTCACTCCCGCCACTCGCTGCACTACCGGGGGCGCGCTGTGGATCTGCGCTGCGGCACGGCCGTGACCAGGGCCGACGCGTCCGCGATCAGCTGGGGCGTCAAGCGGAACCTGGAGACGTGCCGGAGCGACCAGCACTGGCACTACTCCGTCGGCGGGCGATGACCAGCGCCGCGAGCAGGGCCACCGCCGCGCCGCAGGTGCCGAGCGTCATGTCGCCGAGCGTGTCCTCGTAGGCGGTGGCCAGCTCGGTGCCGTGCCGGATGAACGCGTACCACTCGCCGATCTCCCAGAGCAGCGCCAGCAGCGCGCCGCCGCCGATCACGACGACCGCACGCGCCCACCCCGGCCGCAGCGCCGGGACGTCGAGCACGAGCGCGAGCCCGAGGCAGAGCAGGAGCCAGTTGACGAAGTGGTTCGCGTCGTCCCACCAGGAGATCGAGTCGTAGAGGTCGAGCGTGTTGCCGGTGACGTCGACCAGGAACGGGAGCATCACCAGCGTGAAGCCCCCGATCGGGGCGGTGTGCGCCCGGCCCCGGTGCGTCAGCCACCACCACACCGGGACGACCAGCATCATCAGCGGGTAGAGCACCAGCCGGGCCGCGAAGCCCTTGCCGGCGAACTGCGGCAGGTCGCTCGCGACGCCGGCGACGATCAGCTGCGCCACGGTGGCGACGAGGACGAGCAGCGGAGGGACCCACGGGCGCACAGGCACGGCGTGCAGTCTGCCGCAGTGCGGCGGCGGCTCGCCGACGGGCCGGGCGCCGACGGTTCGCCGCTGCTCTGCGGTGCCTGGCCCGGCGTCGGGATCTCAGTCGTTCTGCAGGTCGCGGGAGACCGCGCGGGCCGCCTCCCGCACGCGGCTGACCAGCGCGGAGCGCGGCCGCAGGCCGCCGTCGCAGATGCGGTCGACGGCGCCGGAGACGCCGATCGCGCCGACGACGAGCCCACCGTGGCCCCGGATCGGCACCGCGATCCCGGCCTCGCCGACGGTCATCTCCTCCACCTCGTGGGCCCACCCGCTGGCGCGGACCTCCTGCAGGACGACGCGCAGCCGGCGGGCGTCGGTGATCGTGCGGTGGCTGTAGGGCGCCAGACCCTTGCCGAGCACCACCGACGCGTTCGGCGCGTAGGCGAGCAGGGCCTTGCCCAGCGCGGTCGCGTGCGCGGGCAGCGAGGAGCCGACGTCGAGCCTCTGCTGGGTGTCGTCCGGCCGGAAGACGTGGTGGACGACGAGCACCGCGCCGCTCTGCAAGGCCCCGATCCGGACCGCCTCGCCGGTACGCGCCGCCAGCGGATCGGCCCAGTTGATCGCGTGCGAGCGCAGTTCGTTGAGGTCCAGCGGGCCGCCACCCAGATCGAGCAGCCCGGCGCCGAGCCGGTACTTGCCGCCGGCGCCGTCCTGATCGACGAACCCGACCCGGTGCAGCGTCCGTAACAGCCCGTGCGCGGTCGCCTTGGCCAGGCCGAGCGCCTCGGCGATGTCGCTGACGCCGAGCGGCCCGGGGGCGGCGCCGAGCAGCCGCAGGATCGCTGCGGCGCGCTCGATGGACTGTACGGAGCCGGGCACGACCCGATCGTAGGCACTGCGCCGAGTTCGACAATGTCGAACGCGGGGCGTTGAGCGGGGTACCGCGGGTTCCTAGCGTCTGTTCACATGCCTGGCCGAGCCGGTCGATGACGGGTCTCGGCCCCACCCCGGGAGGTCCAATGGCGGAACGCTCGAAAATCCCGAAGGTCCCCGGCAGCGTCGGGGAGATGGCGGCGGAGTTCGCCGGAACGCTGATCCTCATCCTGTTCGGGTGCGGTGTGGTCGCCCAGGTCGTCGGCGGCGAGCTCGGTGACCACGACAGCATCACGTGGGCGTGGGGCTTCGGCGTCACGCTCGGCGTGTTCGTCGCCGGCCGGCTCAGCGGCGCGCACCTCAACCCCGCGGTCACGATCGCGCTCGCCGTGTTCAAGGGCTTCTCCTGGCGGAAGGTGCCCGGCTACATCGCGGCCCAGACGCTCGGCGCGTTCGTCGCCGCGCTGCTCGTACGCTGGAACTACAGCGAGGTGCTGGCGAAGGTCGACCCGGGCAACACGATCAAGACCCAGGGCGTGTTCTCGACGCTGCCCGGCAACGGCGCGCTGCCGGTGTCGGAGTGGGGCGCGCTGCGGGACCAGATCATCGGCACCGCGATCCTGCTCTTCGTCATCCTGGCGATCACCGACCTGCGCAACAACCCGCCGCTGGCCAACCTGGCGCCGGTGATCATCGGTTTCCTGGTCGTCGCGATCGGGATGGCCTGGGGCACCGACGCCGGCTACGCGATCAACCCCGCCCGTGACTTCGGCCCGCGGCTCGCGTCGTACCTGACCGGGTACGAAACGGCCTGGAGCGATCAGTACGGCAACGTCTATTTCTGGGTTCCGATCATCGGCCCGATCATCGGTGCGCTCATCGGTGCCGGGCTCTACGGTCTGCTCATCGGCCGGTTCCTGCCGGCGGAGGAGCCGCAGGAGCCCGGTGAGGTGCCGTCGGCCGACGCGCGCGACGCCCGCCCCACCGAGAAGATCGCCTGACCCGCCACCTACTCCGAGGAGCACTTCGCATGCCTGATTTCGTCGGCGCAGTCGATCAGGGCACCACCAGCACCCGGTTCATGGTCTTCGACCACGGTGGCAACGAGGTCGGCCGCCACCAGCTCGAACACGAGCAGATCCTCCCGCGGGCCGGCTGGGTCGAGCACAACCCGGTGGAGATCTGGGAGCGCACCGCTTCGGTGATCCGCACCGCGATGAACAACCTCAACATCTCCGCGTCGGATCTCGCCGCGCTCGGCATCACCAACCAGCGCGAGACCACGGTGGTCTGGGACAAGCGCACCGGCCGCCCCTACTACAACGCGATCGTCTGGCAGGACACCCGCACCGACCGCATCGCCTCCGCGCTCGACCGTGACGAGCGGGGCAAGGTCATCCGGCAGAAGGCGGGCCTGCCCCCGGCCACCTACTTCTCCGCCGGCAAGATCCAGTGGATCCTGGAGAACGTCGAGGGGGTCCGCGAGGCGGCCGAGGCCGGGAACGCGATCTTCGGCAACACCGACTCCTGGCTGCTCTGGAACCTCACCGGCGGCACCGACGGCGGCTCGCACGTCACCGACGTCACGAACGCCAGCCGCACGATGCTGATGAACCTCGAGACGCTCGACTGGGACGACGAGCTCCTCAGCTTCTTCGACATCCCGCGGGCGATGCTCCCGCAGATCCGCCCCTCGTCCGACCCGAACGGGTACGGGGAGGCCGATCCGCACGGGCCGCTGCGGGGCGCCGTCCCGCTCACCGGCGACCTCGGCGACCAGCAGGCGGCCACGGTGGGGCAGGTCTGCTTCGCGCCCGGCGAGGCGAAGAACACCTACGGCACCGGTAACTTCCTGCTGCTCAACACCGGCACCGAGCTGGTGCGCTCGGAGCACGGCCTGCTGACGACCGTCTGCTACCAGTTCGGCGACCAGCCGGCGACGTTCGCGCTGGAAGGGTCGATCGCGGTCACCGGCTCGGCGGTGCAGTGGCTGCGTGACCAGCTCGGCATCATCAGCGGCGCGTCCCAGAGCGAGGCGCTGGCCCGCCAGGTCGACGACAACGGCGGCGTGTACTTCGTCCCGGCGTTCTCCGGACTGTTCGCGCCGTACTGGCGGTCGGACGCGCGCGGCGCGATCGTCGGGCTGTCCCGGTACAACACCAACGCGCACCTGGCCAGGGCGACGCTGGAGTCGATCTGCTACCAGAGCCGCGACGTCGCCGAGGCGATGGAGCAGGACTCCGGCGTCCACCTCGAGGTCCTCAAGGTCGACGGTGGCGTCACCGCCAACAGCCTGTGCATGCAGCTGCAGGCCGACATCCTCGGCGTTCCGGTCAGCCGGCCGGTCGTCGCCGAGACCACCGCGCTCGGTGCGGCCTACGCGGCCGGGCTGGCCGTCGGGTTCTGGAAGAACACCGACGAGCTGCGGGAGAACTGGAACGAGTCGGAGCGCTGGCAGCCCACCTGGGACGAGGACCGGCGCGCCGAGGGGTACGCGAAGTGGCGCAAGGCGGTCGAGCGGACGCTGGACTGGGTCGACGTCGACTGACGCCGTGGCCGGGGCGCCCGCGGGCGCCCCGGCGTGCGGGCGCTGCGGCGTCCGGCTGGTTGACGACAAGGCAACGTTTCGCGGCCCGCGGAGAGGTTGCCTACTCGGCATTTCGTCGCGGGCCCTTTCAAGGAGGACATCGATGGACACCGGCAGGCTCTCGCCCGAGGCCCGGGAAGCGGCGCTCACCGCGCTGTCCGGCGGCGACGAGGTGGACGTCGTGGTGATCGGCGGTGGTGTGGTGGGCGCCGGAGCCGCACTGGACGCGGTGACCCGCGGGCTCTCCGTCGCGCTCCTGGAGGCGCGCGACTTCGCCAGCGGCACGTCCAGCCGGTCGAGCAAGCTCATCCACGGTGGCCTGCGCTACCTGGAGATGCTCGACTTCGGCCTGGTCCGGGAGGCGCTGCACGAACGCGGCCTGCTGGTCCAGCGCCTCGCGCCGCACCTGGTGCGGCCCGTCCGGTTCCTCTACCCGCTCAAGCACCGCGGGTGGGAGCGGCTCTACGCGGGTAGCGGCGTCGCGCTCTACGACGCGCTCAGCCTCTCCAGCTCCGGCCGGGGGCTGCCGCACCACCGGCACCTGACCCGCCGCGGGGCGCTGCGGGTGTGCCCGTCGCTGAAGAAGGACTCCCTGGTGGGCGCGTTGCAGTACTACGACGCCCAGGTCGACGACGCCCGGCACACGATGTTCCTGGCGCGCACCGCCGCCGCGTACGGCGCCCACGTGCTCTCCCGTGCGTCGGTGACCGGGTTCCTGCGCGAGTCCGAGCGGGTCACCGGGGTCCGGGTGCGCGACCTCGAGCACGACCGCGAGTTCACGATCCGCGCCAAGCAGGTCATCAACGCGACCGGCGTCTGGACCGACGACACCCAGGCGATGGTGGGGGAGCGCGGGCAGTTCCACGTCCGGGCGTCCAAGGGCATCCACCTGCTCGTGCCGCGCGACCGCATCCAGTCCTCCACCGGGCTGATCCTGCGCACGGCGTCGTCGGTGCTGTTCGTCATCCCGTGGGGCCGGCACTGGATCGTCGGCACCACCGACACCGACTGGGCGCTGGACAAGGCGCACCCGGCGGCCTCCAGCCGGGACATCGAGTACCTGCTCGGTGAGGTCAACAAGGTGCTGGTGACGCCGCTGACCAAGGAGGACGTGGTCGGCGTCTACGCCGGGCTGCGGCCGCTGCTGGCCGGGGAGTCCGAGTCGACCTCGCAGCTCTCCCGCGAGCACACGGTGGCCAGCCCGCAGCCGGGGCTCGTCGTGGTGGCGGGCGGCAAGTACACGACCTACCGGGTGATGGCCCGCGACGCGGTCGACGCGGCCGTGCACAACCTCGACCGGAGCGCGCCGAAGTCGTGCACCGACACCGTGCCGCTGCTCGGTGCCGAGGGCTACGCGGCGCTGCGCAACCAGCGCCACACCCTCGCCGCCCGCTCCGGCCTGCACGTCGCCCGGATCGAGCACCTGCTCGGGCGGTACGGGTCGCTGATCGACGAGCTGCTGGCGCTGATGGCCGCCGATCCGTCGCTGCGGGCTCCGCTGGAGGGCGCCGAGGACTACCTGCGCGTCGAGGTCGCGTACGCGACCTCGCACGAGGGCGCCCGGCACCTCGAGGACGTGCTGACCCGCCGCACCCGGATCTCGATCGAGGTCGCCGACCGGGGGGTGGCCGCGGCCCGGCCGGCGGCCCGGCTCATGGCCGAGGTGCTCGGCTGGAGCGACGAGCAGGTGGAGCTCGAGGTCGAGCACTACCTGCGGCGGGTGGAGGCCGAGCGGGCCTCGCAGGACCAGCCGGACGACGAGACGGCCGACGCCACGCGTCTGGGCGCCGCGGATGTGGTGCCACTGGTCGGTTCGTAATGGTTTCGGCGGGGGGACCGACATAAGATCGGAGACTCCCACTGCGGGTCTCGGCGCAGGGACGCGACGGGAGGTGTCCGGGCATGGTGTCGCGCTACGTGATCGCGATCGACCAGGGAACGACCTCCACCCGCTGCATCGTCTTCGACCAGGCCGGCCGGCTCGTGTCGGTGGCGCAGCGCGAGCACCGGCAGCTCTATCCGCGGCCGGGCTGGGTCGAGCACGACGCCGCCGAGATCTGGCGCAACGTCCGGCGCATCGTGCCGCGGGCGGTGGCCGAGGCAGGCATCGACGCCTCGCAGGTCGTCGGCATCGGCATCGCGAACCAGCGCGAGACGTGCGTGCTGTGGGACCGCCGGACCGGTGAGCCGATCGGTCAGGCGCTGGTCTGGCAGGACACCCGGGCCGACGCCGTGGTCGAGGAGCTCGCCGCGCACGCCGACGCCAAGGCCGTGGAGACGCGCTGCGGCTTACCGCTGGCGACGTACTTCTCGGCGCCGAAGCTGCGCTGGATGCTCGACCACGTGCCGGGGCTGCGGGAGCGGGCCGAGCGGGGCGAGATCCTGTTCGGCACGATGGAGACCTGGCTGATCTGGAACCTCACCGGGGGCGTCCACGTCACCGACGTGACGAACGCCAGCCGCACGATGCTGATGGACCTGCGGACGCTGCAGTGGAGCCCGGAGCAGCTGGAGTTCTTCGGCATCCCGGCGGCGATCCTGCCGGAGATCCGCTCGTCGGCCGAGGTGTACGGGGTGTGCTCGGCGGTGCTGCCGGGCGTCGCCATCACGGCGGCGCTCGGCGACCAGCAGGCCGCGCTCTTCGGTCAGGTGTGCTTCGCGCCCGGCGACGCGAAGTGCACGTACGGCACCGGCAGCTTCCTGCTGCTCAACACCGGGGCCGAGGTGGTGCAGTCGACGCACGGCCTGCTCTCCACGGTCGGCTACCAGATCGGCGGCGAGCCGGCGACGTACGCGCTGGAGGGCTCGATCGCGATCACCGGGTCACTGGTGCAGTGGTTCCGGGACTCGCTCGGGCTGATCTCCACGGCGCCGGAGATCGAGACGCTGGCCCGCACCGTGGAGGACAACGGCGGCTGTTACATCGTCCCGGCGTTCTCCGGCTTGTTCGCCCCCTACTGGCGCAGCGAGGCCCGCGGCGTCATCGTGGGGCTGACGTCGTACATCACCAAGGGGCACCTGGCCAGGGCGGTGCTGGAGGCGACCGGGTGGCAGACCCGGGAAGTCGTCGACGCGATGAACGCCGACTCCGGGCTGGCGCTGCGGAACCTGCGGGTGGACGGCGGGATGACGTCGGACAACCTCCTGATGCAGTTCATCGCCGACGTGCTGGACGTGCCGGTGGTGCGCCCGATGGTGGCCGAGACGGTGTCGCTGGGCGCGGCGTACGCGGCCGGGCTCGCGGTGGGTTACTGGGCGGATCTCGCGGCGCTGCGGCAGAACTGGCACCGGGCCGCGGAGTGGCGGCCGGCGATGGCCGCCGACCGGCGCGCCGAGGAGTACGACAACTGGCAGCGCGCGGTCGAGCGGACGTTCGGCTGGATCAAGCCGCACGCGAGCTGACGTCACGCCACTCGACGGCGAACGCGCGAGCCGGGTTGGCGACGGTGATCGCGTGCGCCACGTCCGCCCCGAACTCGGCACGCAGGCGCGGGTAGAGCGTGCCGGGCAGGAACGGCAGCCCGGGACCGTCGGCGCCGGACCGCGCGGCGGACGTCGTCGTGTCGCCGCCGAGCAGCAGCTGACCGGTGTGGCCGGCGTCGATCAGCGAGGCCAGGCAGTCGAACAGGTGCCCGTCGGTCGCGGCGTTGGCCCGCGAGGGGCCGTCGAACGCGAGGAACGCCCCGCTGCGGGCCAGCTCGCGGTGCAGCCGCCGGTCCGGGAAGCGGTTGAGGTGCCCGAGCACCACCCGCTCCGGCGGAACGCGCTGCGCCTCCAGCAACAGGGCGACGACGTCCGGCGCGCCGCTGCCTGCCTCGTGGTGGACGGCGATCGGGGCGCCGGTGGCGCGGTGGGCTCCCGCCGCGGCCACCAGGGTGCGGCGGGCGTGCGCGTCGACCCGGTGGTAGCCGCTCGCGACCTTGATCAGCCCCGCCCGCACCGCGGTGCCACCGATCCCGGTGGTGAGCTCGCGGACGAACAGGTCCTCGAGGTCGTCGGGGAGCGGCCGGTCGTAGTGGGCGGCGCGGTGCAGGCCGGTGGCCGCGACGATCCGGACGCCGGTGGCCTCCGAGGCCGCGGCCAGGTCGGCCGGGCGGCGCCCCAGCCCGAACGGAGTCCACTGCACCACCGACGCCCCGCCGAGCGCGCGGAAGGCGCGCAGCTCGGCGACGGCGGCGGCGACGTCGTCGAGCTCCTCGCCGGGCAGCAGCGGTGTCCGGAAGAAGAGGTGGTCGTGGGCGTCGCAGACGCCGAGCGCCGCCGGCGCGACGTCACCGAGGACCGTCCGGACGGCGGCGGTCACCGGACGGGCTCCCCGGCGCGGGCGGCCGGCTGCCCGGTGTGGCCGGCCGGCTCCTCGGTGCGGCCGGCCGGCTCTCCGGCGGCCTCGTCGGCGGGCCGGTCGGCGTGCTCGGCGCGGTCGAGGACCGGGGTCGCGGCGCGGAGCCCGGCCAGCGCCTTGGGCACGCCGACGTACGGGGCGAGGTGGACGAACACCTCGACGATCTCCTGCGGCGTCATGCCGATCCGCAGGCTGGTCTCGACGTGTCCGGCGAGCTGCGGGTCGACGCCGCCGAGCGCGGTCAGCGCCGCGAGGTTGGCGACCTGCCGGTCCCGAAGGCCGAGGCCGGGGCGCTGGTATGTGCCGCCGAACAGCACCGTGACCAGCCAGTCGGGGAAGCCGGGGGCGCGTTTCTCCAGGCCGGTGAGGAGCGCGGTGCGGTACCGCTCGTCCTGCAGCTCGGTGAGCAGCGCGTAGCCGGCGTCGCGGTCGAGGATGGCTTCGTCCATGGGGTTCTCCTGGGTGAGGGGTTACCAGTGCCGGCCGGGCTCGAGGGCGTCCAGGCCCGGCGCGCTGAGGTGGAGCACCTCGTAGTGCGTTCCGGGTGCGTCGCCGGGGGGCGCGGTCCGCAGCGTGAAGTGGGTCAGGTGCCAGCCGCGCGGGTCGATCGCGAGGGCGGTCGAGTGGACGTCCGGGTGCTCGGCCCGGACCGTCAGCTCGTGCAGCGCCCGGTCGATCGCGGGGGAGGGGTCGCCGTCGGGCATCGCGACCTCCAGGCGGGTGGCGGCGCGGGGGCGGGCGCCGACGGCCGGTCCGCGGGCGAACGCCAGCCCGATCCACTGCCGGATCGGCGGGCGCCCGAAGTCGCGGACGATGTTGGCGAAGCCGCCGCCCCACAGGAAACGGTTCATGCCGTGGGCGTCGTTCCACAGGTAGAACGGGGCGTAGGCGTTCACGCCCTGCTCGCGGATCAGATACGCCTTGAGCCCGAGGCCGGGCCAGTCGTCGAGTGCTGATCCGCGGGTCGCGACCCGGTGGCGGACGATGCCCATGTCGTAGTCGGCGGGCAGGGTGATCTCGTACTGCATCGCGTGCATCGGCGTCCTATCGCAGTAGCGCCAGCGCGCCGTTGACGGCCCGGGTGAACAGCTCGGGGGAGTCCGCGGACCGCGCGATGACGTAACCGCCCTGCACGACCGCGACCAGGGTGGCGGCGACGTCCTCGGGGTCGAGGTCGGCCGCGAACTCGCCGTTCGCGATTCCCTCGGCGATCAGCCCGGCGAGGCGGCCGCGGAGCCAGGACAGAGTGACCTCGAGCGGCTCCCGCAGGCCGGGGTCGGCGATCACCTCGGGGTCCTGGGTGAGGCGGCCGACGCGGCAGCCCTTCAGCACGTCGCGGTCGCGCCGCAGGTAGGCCGCGATCCGGTCGTACGCCGAGCCGGGCCCGGCGAACTGCTCCTCGGCCTGTGCCCGG
>Ga0190269_10000363_pt1 | contig 24255 bp, 17 predicted proteins | sample Popmic249IS_FD_133749 | JGI IMG/M metagenome (GOLD analysis project Ga0190269, IMG submission 133749) | Populus adjacent soil microbial communities from riparian zone of Blue River, Arizona, USA - 249 IS | ecosystem: Environmental > Terrestrial > Soil > Riparian zone | place: USA: Arizona... | reverse complement strand
GGCCGGAACCGACGAGGATAGGTGGTTTCGACGGGCGCTATGTCGTGTATGGCGAGATCGCATCGGGTGGCATGGCGTCGGTTCAGTACGGCAGACTGCTCGGGCCGCACGGCTTCTCGCGCCCCGTCGCGATCAAGCGCTTGCACCCGCATTTCGCGAAGGAAGCCGACTTTCTCTCGATGTTCATCGACGAAGCCCGCCTGTCTGCGCGGCTCGTCCACGCCAACATCATCCACACGCTCGACGTGATCCAGACGCCTGGCGAGCTCGCGCTGGTGATGGAATACGTGCACGGCGAATCGCTCTGGACGCTGCTGCGGCTCGCGCGCGAGCAGGGCCGTGCGGTTCCGATCTCTGTCGCGTGCTCACTGATCGCATCGACGCTGCACGGCCTGCACGCCGCGCACGAAGCGCGTGGCGACGCTGGGGAGCCGCTCGAGATCGTGCACCGCGACGTCTCGCCGCCCAACATCCTCGTGGGCAGCGACGGCATTCCGCGGCTGCTCGACTTCGGCATCGCCAAAGCGCTCGGGCGCATGCACAGCACGCCGAGCGGCGAGATCAAAGGCAAGCTCGGCTACGTCGCGCCAGAGCAGCTGCACGCATCGCACGTCGATCGTCGCACCGATGTGTACGGCGCATCCGCTGTGCTGTGGGAAGCGCTCACCGGCTCGCCGCTGTTCGACGGTCCGAGCGAGCCTGCGATCGTTCACCGCGTGCTGTACGACAAGATCGCCGCTCCTAGCGTGCACCGCAAGGATGTGCCAGCGGCGCTCGATGCGATCGTGCTTCAGGGCTTGGCGCGCGGCATGACAGATCGCTTCGCCACCGCGCATGACATGGCTCTCGCGCTCGAGCGCAGCACGCGCCTTGCCAGCCAATCGGAGATCGCGACTTGGTTGCAGGAGATCGCAGGCGCAGAGCTCGCAGCGCGTGCGCGTCGGCTCACGCAGCTGCAAGCGGCGAGGCCCGAGCCCGCTACCACCACACATGGCTCCACGCGGCGCATCTCGGGCCCGCCGGGGCCGGCTGCTCACGCCGAAGACCCACTGCTCGCAGAGCTTCGCCCGCGGCGTTCGCGGACTTGGGCTGTCGGCGGTGTGGTGACAGCGCTATTGCTCGCGGCATTCTGGGCTGCCACAGGAGGGCTGAGCACACGCGCATCGCTATCGCATGAGCCGATCAGAAGCCCCGAGTCCAGCGCCACGCACGCGAACGTCGCGCTGCCCGAGGCCACGAAACCCCTGCAGGAGAGAGCGGAGGAGCCTGCCGTGAGCGAGCCACAGCCGCCGCCAACAGCTGCACCGGTCACGGTAGAGCCTGCGAAGCGCCCGGCGCGAAAGCCGCCGCAGCCCTCAGCGGAGAGCCCACGTCCACCGGATCCTTGTGTCCCATTCTACAGCGTAGATGAACGCGGGATCCGTCACCCTAAGCCCGAGTGCTTCTAGCAGAGCAGCGTTACGCGGCATCCCGTCCACCGCGACTATCCCGAAGCGCAGCTGACCCACGCTCTGCAAACAGCTCGGGGTAGTGCGTGGGCATGTCCGCCGATGGCTGCACGTAGCCGAGGTCGCTCAGCGTCTGGATCGCGCTGTCGCGGAGCTGTTGGCCTTCTTCACCGCCGATCAGCGTGCCGAGCGCCCAGCGCCCGCGCTCGACCTCGTCCGCGTAACCTTGCTCCTCGCAAGCCGCGATGTGCTCACGAAACAGCTGACAGGCATGTTCGTGCTGACCACGAATCACAGCGATCCGGGCCTCATAACGGCTGCACAGCGCGCGACGTAGCCGCGCAGAGCGGCGCCGGAGCACGCGCAGATCGCGCCTGACCACGGATGCAGGATCAGCCGTGCTGCCCGAAAGAACATGCTGGTTCAAAGTCAGACGCGTGTGCGCGCCGTACGCGAGCAGCGACAGCACGCTATGCTTGATCATCGAGGCCTCGAAGCGCGGCCACATCTCTGCCAAGATCGCGTTCGCCCATGTGTAGTCGGAGAGCGCGCAGCCCACGCGCATCACGCCGACCATGTGCAGCAAGTGCAACGGCCCAAAGCCTTCGGGCAGCTCGGGACGGTCTGCATCGAGGCGTGCGCGCGCGCGCTCCGCGTGACCCTGTGCGATGTCGTCGAGTGACCATACCATCGCGAGATGCAGCTGCGCGGTGCGATTGTCGGTGGCGCGCGCGTGATGGAGCGCGCGGTGCAGCGCGGCGCTCGCCTCGCGGAACCTCCCGAGCTGAAACAGCGCGCCGATCAGCGCCGAGTTGGCCGTGAAGCGGTTGTAGTACTCGCCCGCGAATTCGGCGCGCGTGCTGGTGTGGTCGCTGTTCAGCTGCTCGGATTCTGCGGCGAGCGGCAAGGTCTCCCGCACACGGCCCAACAAGAACGCTGTGATCGTGCGCGCGGCAGAGATCCGAGCGCCCACGTAGGGATCCTTCAGCGACTCATTGATGGTACTGGCATAATCGAGCAGCTTCTGCGCGTAGCGCTCGTCGTGCGCGGAGCCAGAGACTGCGCGACCCGCAGCAGCCACCGCCAGCGCGCTCGCCAAGGTACCTCGCTCGCCGAGCTCCAGGCCCAGGCGCAGCGCACGTGTCCCAAACAGCGTCGCGCGCACGGGGTCGTAAGCTTGCGTGTTGATCGATAGCGAGATGTACGCATGTGCCTGATGCAGGCGCGCCGCTGGTAGCTGCGAGGCCGCTCGTGGCTCGAAGTCCAGGCCACGCAGCCACAGCCGCAGCCGCTCCCAGCCGATCGCCAGGATCAAGCCGAGCCGCGACTTGGGCACACGGATCCGCAGCGTCTGTAGCACCTCGCGTACCAGCTGCTCGCCGCGCGCGAAGTGCCCGCTGCGAATCAGGTGAGTCGCAGCCAAACGCTTCAGCTCGGTGACAGAGGAAGGTCGGCCCGTCGCTCCCAGCTTCGATGCCAGTAAGTATTGTTCCGCTGCTTGCGATCCGTGACCACTCGCCGCGAGGTTGTCGCCGAGCGCGCGGAGCAGCTCGCCGCGCTCAGCGGCATCGAGTGTTGTGTCATCGAGGCACGCGCGGTACAGATCTGCAGCGCGCTCAAAGGCCAGGCTGGCGGCCGCGCGCTCGGCTGCCGTTCGCAAGAACAGCGCCGCAGACACATGATCTTCGGCGCCTCGTGCGAGCTGGTGTAGCCAGTCAGGATCCGCTGGACCGCGGGTCATGAGCTCACTCAGCAGGCGTCGATTCAGAGTGATGCGTTCGCCCACGGGCAGCGCTTCGATCACCGCGGCGCGGATCCGGTCATGATAGGTCTCGATCAGCTGCTTGCCGTGCACCACACGCGTGCGTGTCAAGCGCAGCCCTTGCAAGGCGTGCAGCTGATGGCGGTCATCGCGCGTCAGACCCGCGGCGCGTGTGGCCAGTGAGATCTCGACCGGTCGCCCCGCGACGGCGAGCAGGTTTAGCATGCGCCGCCCTTGTGGTTGCAAGAGCGAGGTGAGCTGAGTGAGCAGATCGGCGATCGACAGCGTCTGCGCACTATCTTCGCCGCGCTCGCGCTGCGCACGCGCCAGCGTGAGTAGCTGCGATGCGATCAGCGGACTGCCGTGCGCCTCGCTCGCGATGCGCTCTATCCAGCTCGGCGGCAGCTCGGTGCCGTCCGCGCACATCGCCTCGATCGCAGCGCGCGGCAAGGGAGTGAGATCGATGAACAGCTCTTCGGCGCTGCGCGGCTCCTCGACTGAAGTCAGGAGCTGCAAGCAAGCGTTGGTAGCTTGTTCGTCGCTGCGATAGCTCAGCACGAACAGAAACGGCAGCGCCTCTTCCGCTTCGAGCCAGCTCTTCAGGATGCGCACGCTGTCGATGTCGCCCCATTGCAGATCGTCGATGAACAGGACAAGCGCTGTTTGGCGCGCGAGGCGCCTCAGCAGCTCACGGAGCGCGCGCTCGGCATTGGCACGCTCCAACGCGGCATCGCCGCGCGGCGGCGCTTGCGCGAGCAGCTTTTGCATCGCGCCCAAGCGTTCGATCACAGGGAACGCGCGCGCCAGGTCGGCCACCTGCACTGGCAATACATGGCTGACCCAGAGATCATCCATGCGCTCCAAGAACGCCGTCAGCGTGTCCAAGAGCCCGTCGAGTGCTTTGAACGGCATAGCCTCACGCTCGTGGCAGCGCGCGCGCAGCACGAGCACGTCGTCACGCTCGAAGGTTCGGCCCACCTTCAGCGAGTCCAGGAAGTGCTCCACGAGCGCGCTCTTGCCATTTCCCGAAGCGCCGCGCACATGGACAGCCACGCACCTGCCCGTACGCGCGCGCTGGAACGCAGCGGTCAGCAGGTCGTACTCCACCTCGCGGCCGAAGATTGCCGCCGATGGCTGCATGCGACCCGGCGCGCGTGCCGACACCGGACCGAGCGGCTTCACAAACGCGAGGTGCGGCGCCAGGCGATCGAACGTCCCCACGATCGCGCTGTAGCCCGGGCGCTTCTGCGGATCGCGATCCAGCAGCGCCATGCACAGCGCGCACAGCTCTTTCGGCAGATAGGACACGCGCTCTTCGAGCGGCACGAGCTCCGATGCGAGCTTCTTGCGGAGCAGCTCCCGTACCTCGCCATCGAACGGCAGCCCGCCGCTCAGAGCTTCATAGAGCATCACGCCGAACGCGTACCAATCCGTCGCGGCGCTCAGCGGCGCGTCCTCGGCTTGCTCCGGAGCCATGTACGCTGGCGTGCCCGCGACCGTGCCATCGCGCGTGACAGTGGCCGCTGTGTCTCCGACCTCGCGCACCAGGCCGAAGTCGAGCACCACGACGCGACCGTCGTCGACCATCACGTTGCGTGGCTTGAGATCCCTGTGCAGCATGCCAGCGCGATGCAGCGCTTCGATGCCGTGCGCCAGCTGCGCGAACGCGCCGCACAGGCGCACGAGCGACGGTGTCGCGCTGTTTTGGTTCGCGGGCACGCCCGGCGCTTGGCTGGTCAACGAGTCGTGCGCGGTGTTGAGGTACGTCAGGAGATCGCTGCCGCGCAGATACTCCATCGTGATGAACCAAGCGCCGTGGCTGCGGCCCAGATCGTAGAGCTTGACGAGATTGGGATGATGCAGGTCCGCGAGCGAGCGAAACTCATGCTTCAGCAGCTGTACGCTGCGCGAGTCGACGCGCAGCAGCTTCTTGAGCGCCAAGCGCTCGCCAGTCTCGCGGTCGCGCACGCGGTACACGATGCCCGCACTGCCTTGACCCAAGACCTGTTCGATGTCGTAGCGTTCCTCGATGCCCGTGGAATCGAAGATGTTGGTGTCGCGCGCGTTCAATGCCCTGGCCCGAGTCAGCGATCATCGCACGAGGTCTCGCGCAAAGCGCGTCCGAAGCTCACGGAGCCGATGTAGAGACGCGTGTGCGCACACGCGTGGCGAGCTTGTTGACTGTTAGATCACTCTTTGAAGTACACCAGCTGATGTGACGTTGCGAGCAGCTGGCCCGCTTCGCTCCAGAGGTGTGCGCTCTGGTCGAAGTAGCCGTTGAAGTAGCGTATACCGCGAGCCTGCGCGAACACGTAGCCGCTGCTGGCTGCAGCGAGCTCTGCCCTGCCTACATGAAAGTAGCTTGTGAGCGTGACCGTTCCAGCGGGTGTCGGAGTACCACGCCGGAGCCAAACGCGCGGATAAAACACGTCGCACATGGCCGCGAGACTGGTGATGTCGATCGGACGGTCGGGGTCGTCGCGCACCCACACTTGCGTCAGGCTCTCGCGCTCGGCGCCGTCCCATGGCTCCGGGAAGTTGCCCCTGCAAAAGCGCATGTCGTAGCGCTGGAACCAGGTCGGTCGCCCATCGCACGGAGACCGCGGCAGCTCCGAGGGACGCGGCACTTCCGGCATCGCGACGTCCGCGGCGCTCCATGTAGCTCGACGCGCAGCGGTCATGACCGTGGCGGTGAGCACTACGCTGTCGTCCTGCGTGATCGCGACGGTCCAGTGCTGCGTGGAGCGATTTGTGCGCACCGGGTCCACTTCGACGCGGAGCTCACCATCCGCGATCGCCGCCGCGTAGTTGACTGTGAGCGCGACCGGCTGTCCGAGCAGCGCGGGATGCTGCAACACAGCTTGCAGCGCTTGTGCGGCGCTGAGCCCGCCGTATGGACCAACCATGTTCTGATAGGCCGGATGGGTGCGGCCGACGAAGGTTGTCTTCGGGTCCGAAGGCCCCGGGATGAGAGTGAGCGCGGCGTCGAAGGGGTGAAGATGAGTGTCGACCACAGGTTGTTCCTCGCGCGCCCGGTGCAGCCTGTCAAGCGCTTGGCAAGCGCACGAGATAGTACTAGTCAGCTCGTATGTGCCGGATCGCATTGCTCTTGCAGCTGTTGGCTTTGCCGGCGCTCGTTCAAGCTCAGCAGCCAATAGAGGCGGCGTCGCCCGCCGAGCTCTCGGATACGCTGCGCGGCGGCACTCCGCCTGCGGTCGCGGTGCCGTTTGGCTTCAACCAGTGGACGCCCGGCAATCAAGGCTTCGCGCCGAGCCTCGATGCCCCGTTACAGATCTCACCCTCTCTAGGCGATGTGGTCTGGGCTGCGGAAGAGCGTGGCGCTGGCTTCACCCGCACGCGCGAAGTCGCGAAGCCTCATTATTACCGCGCGGATCTCGCGAGCGGGATCCGGATGGAGATCACACCGACGCTGCACGCAGCGGCGATCCGCATCACCTATCCCGCGCGCGCACCGCGCCACTTGCTCTTTCATGTGTTGGACAAAGCGAGCGGCGATACCAAGGCTGACGTCGCGCAGGGCAGTGTATCGGGCGAGATCTCGGCGCGCGGGCCGAAGCTGTACTTCTTCGCCAAAGTGGATGCACCGCTCGAGCGGGTCACGTCTGCTTCCGACGGCAGAGCGAGTGTTGCTGTCAGCTTTAGCAAGAGCGCGCCGCGCACGGTGACCTTGCGCCTCGGTACGTCGTACGTGAGCGCAGAGCAGGCGCGCTTGTACGTCGAGCAGGAGGTCGCGAACCTCAGCTTCGATGCGCTCAAAGAACAAGCGCGCGTGCACTGGGACAACTTACTGGGTCGCATCACTGTCGAGGGTGCGCCTGACAGTCAGAAGGTGACATTTTATTCCAGCTTGCACCGGGCGCTCTTATATCCGAGCACATTGACCGAGCACGTCGAGGGCGCTGACAAACACTTCAGTCCATACTCTAACAGTGTACGACCGGGCGCGTCGTACGTGAACAACAGCTTTCGCGCCGCCTGGCCGCTGCATTTTCTGCTGATGCCCCAGCAGGCGGGCAACATGCTCGAGGGGCTCGTGAACGCTTACCGAGACGGTGGTTGGCTGCCGCGCGGCAACGCGCCGGGTGACCGCGACGGCGCGATCGGCACGCACGCAGCCGTGCTGTTCGCAGATGCCTACGCGAAGGGCATTCGCAACTTCGATGTCCACACGGCATTCACCGGCATGCTCAAGGATGCTCTGGTCGTGCCGAGCCGGGACACCGTAGGCCGCGCGGGTTTAGCGCGAGGCGCATTCCGCAGCTACATCCCGCACGAGGACATTCCCGGTTCTGCCGCCTGGCACTTCGCGAACTGCTCCGACGACTACAGCATCTCGCAGCTCGCACGTGCGCTCGGCGACGAGACACATGCTGAGTACTTTCGGCTGCGCTCGCTCCATTACGCGACATTGTTTGCGCCTCAGGTGGGCTTCTTCCGCGGCCGGCTCGCGGATGGGAGCTTCCGCACACCCGACGACAAGTTTCGGCCAGAGGAGCGAGGATTCGAGTTCGCGAACGGCAACGCAAATCACTATGTCGCGCCTGCTCAGCATGATCCCGGTGGTATGGCAGGCCTCTACGGCGGCGCGAAGCCTCTCGCCGCGAAGCTGGACGCTGTGCTGAGTGCATCAGCCGAGCCTCACCTGGTCTATTTGTACGACTACGCCGGTCAACCTTGGCAGACCCAAAAGTATGTGCGCAAAGTACTTGCGCAGTCAGAGCCCGGCCCGCTGTCCCCTTGGTACGTGTTCAGCGCGCTCGGGTTCTATCCTGCGCGGATCGGTCAGAGTAACTATGCGATCGGCTCACCGCTTTTTGGGCGCTCGAAGCTCGCTCTAGCAAATGGCAAGTCGTTCGAGATCGTGGCGCATGACAACTCAGACACTCATATCTACATCCAGCGAGCGATGTTGAATGGTCAGCCGCTCGAATCGCCGTATCTCACTCATGCTGAGATCGCGAACGGTGGCACGCTCGAGTTGTACATGGGTGACAAGCCGTCGCTCTGGGGGAGCGCAGCGATGGCTGCGCCGGAGCTCTCTGGCAGCGATGCTATGAAGCAAGGGCTGCTGAACGACTGTGCGCAGGGTGGCACGGTGAGCGCTTCGCTGGAGTATCGCGATGCTGGTGAAGTCGCCAGCGCTGCCTTCGACGACGATTCGCGCACCAAGTGGCTCGCGACTGAAGCATCTGCTTGGCTTCGCTATCAGGCGAAGAGCGCATGCGCCGCGCGCTTTTACACGCTGACCTCGGCAGACGACGAGCCCGCGCGCGATCCGAAAGAGTGGGCCCTCGAAGGCTCGAACGACGGTGAGACATGGGCCGTGCTCGATGAACGACATAACGAAGACTTCGCCTTTCGCCGCCAGACGCGCGTCTTCGCGCTGCAAAAACCCGGTCCGTTTCAGAGTTACCGACTGCGCGTCACGGCCAACCATGGCGACGGCAAGCTTCAGCTCGCTGAGCTCGAGCTGTTGAGCGTGCGCGGTGAGAGCATGCCCGCCCAGGCGGACGCTGCCGCCGAGACGCACGGACAGCCGTGCGGCTGCAGCGTCGCGGCACCAGGCAGCAGGGCCGGGGTGCCGCTGCTCTTGCTCGCACTTCTGCTACTCGGCCGCAGCCGAAAGCGTCACTGACACAGCTCCATCTGTGCTTCCGTGCAGTCGTCCTCTTCATCCTCCTGCAGCGCACGGCGGCAGAGCTCCAGCGCGCGCGGCTCGGTCAGCGTCGGACAGCAAGCCTGCAGCGTGACACAAGCGGGCTCACGCGGGGGCGGGCCGAGCTCAGGACAAGTGCGCTGCAGCTGCCGCGTGCAGCGCTCGTCGTCGGCGCGCGTCACGTCCTCCTGACACTCTTCCTGGTCCCGCTCGCCTGGTAGTGTCGCGCAGCATGTGCTGAGCTTGCTGCACGCTTCGCTCGGCATCGTCGGCATAGCCTGTGTCTGACAGGCCGCTTCGCTCGCGCGCGTGCAGCGCTCGGCGTCATCGTCCTGTGCGACCTCCTCGCAGTCTTCCTTCTCGTCTTCGTCCGTGAGCTCCGCGCAGCAGGTCGCTAACGCGCTGCACACTGCGTTTCCGGGGGCAGGTGCTGCCGCACCGGCCTGCGTGCTTGGCGCGCCTGCATCGCTCCTGGGAGGCGCAAGAGGAGCGGATGCTCCCGCGCCGCCCGAAGCCGGCGCGGCCACGTCTCGCGAAGCGCCACCCGCGCCACCTTGCGCTTGGACGGGCCGCATCGCGGCGGGACTCCCCGCGGGCGCACTGCCGGTCGCAGCTCGGTCGACGAACGGCGGGTCCGTCGAAGGCCGCGTGGTGTTGTTCTCTTGGGTGTTACGAGGTGGCGCCGTCTTCGCGGCGAAGCTCGAGGTCTGCGACGGCGCAGAAGCTTTCGGCGCTGGTGCAGTCTCCGGGGCGCATGCCAAGACGGACACCAGAAGTCCATTTGCACAGATTGAAACAGCGAGCCTATGCATGATGTGCGCGAGCCTACCATCGCTCCGGCGCGCTGTTTAGCAACTTCGAGCTGCAGGTTCTTCAGCGGGCCCGATTGGCCCGGATCGGTGTGTCAGCCGAGCAGAGTGGTAACGGGTCCTCGTCGTTCCATCCGGCGCAGTAGTTTTGCAGCCATTTATGAGTGGGTTCTTCCACCGCGCAAACGGGGAGGTTCTCGACCAGTGCCTCTGCACAAGCGGAGCACTTGATCCGCGCGCCCCGGCCGAACACGAGCTGCTGCACCTGCTCGCAAATGTTCACGGAAGTCAGCGCCGTACCGTAGGCGAAGACGCGCGTCGCTGCCCGCGGTGCGAGCTGCACGTTTTCCACGTTGCTGTCTGACATCTCGAAGTCACCGTCGAGCGAGCCCGACACGAAAGAGTCGTTGTACATGCGTACGCTCGAGCCTACGCAGGATGTGACCGCGCAGCGCGACATTTGGCCCGTGATCAAGCGCGCGTCGCCGCAGAAGCCGAGGCGCGCGTCGCTTGCGTCGAACGCGGACCACAGCGCGTGCTCCGTGTCTATCAGCGCTTGCTGAAGAGCTACGTCAGTGAATGTGCTCATGTTCGCGCGCAGCCGCACGCCCTGCATGATCGCGCTCTCTGCGGTGAATGTCGCGGCATGCACGTCGACATTCTCATAGATGCCCGCGCTAAGCTTAAGCTCGCCCGGGAACAACTGTTCGACGGAGCCCGCGCTCAGCTCACGGCCTTGCTCGGCGGAAATCTCGACCCGCGGCGCGCCTTGCGCATTTGCACGTGCGACGAATCGCAGATCTTCGAATTGTTGGAGGCCCTCGATACGCAAAGTGATCGGCCCCTCCAGCTCGATGTACACGCGCGCCAAGTTGCCGCCGCGGAGCACGAGCGTGAGCGGCCACTCTGCGCGAAGTGGAACGTTGAGATCTTGCCAGTCGATGTCGTCGACCCGTAGCTCGGACGTGCCCGCCAATGGCTGCAGCGCAACGTTCATGCAGTGCGCGCTGCTCGGCAGCTGATGCAGCGTGCTCGGCGGACAAGTCTCGCTGCCTCCACTCGCCGTCTGCCAGATGCATGTCTGCGCGCATTCGACGCGCACGGGTATGGCGGCGAGCTGGTGGGCCTCGCCTCGTGCGACCGGCATGCAGCCCGGAGGCATGTTGCATGTGATCGCGAGCGTGCCCATGTCACCGTCCACCTCGTCGACGAGTGGATCTCCCACGTGACAAGCGGCGCACGCGAGCACGAGCGCTCGCAGCAGGGTCACTCTCATGGTTGTTCCCCTTCGAGCACGCGGAACACTACGCGCCGATTCTGCTCGTGCGCAGGCTCGTCCGCGCCATGCTCGACGAAGTCCTGCGCGCCCTGCGCCGCAAGGCTCAGGCGCTCGCGCGCGACGCCGTGCGCGACGAGCCATTCGAGCACCGCCTCGGCGCGCCGCTTGGAGAGCGCGAGGTTGTACTCCCGGCTGCCGCGCACATCGGCATAGCCGCGGATCTCCAGGCGCTTCAGCTTGGGGCGCTTTTCTAGCTCGAGCGCGACCTCGTGCAGCATCGCGATACCTTGAGCCTCTAACACATCCGAGTTGTAAGCGAACAATACAGGCGCGAGCCACTCCTGCTGCTGCATCGGCAGCGTGCGCTCGATCAGCGAGATCAGCTCAGGGCTCGGCTCCGGAGGGTCATGCTCGCGCGGCGGCCATTCGTCGGGCGGAACACGCTTCGAGATCGTGCGTTCGCGCACGACCAGCCGCTCTTGTGGCTTGGGTCGCTCCAAGAACGGCTCCCACCCGAGCACGATGCCAAACCACAGAAAGCGCGCGTCGGTGGACGCGCCCTTTCCGTTGTGCTGAAAGAGGTGCCAGTAACCGACGACAGGTGCGAGCGTAAAGGCGAACCCGACGCGCAAGTCGAGGCCGATGCTCGCACGCAGTGCGGGCCGCACGATCTCCCCAGTAAAGCCGGCACCCACGTCGAGCTGGAGCCAAGGTCGGAGCGCAGTCGGCCATGCCACCGCCGCCCCTAGCTGCGGCTGCAGCAGGCCCCCGGTGCCTGTCTCATTGGCAAAAGCCTCCAGCCGCGCCGGCCAGACGAACATCGAGCCAAGGCAGGAGCGAATAACCGAGCTGCAAGTCACCGACGAAACCTGGGGAATCGAAGCCCATGCGACCGTTTTGGTCGTCGCTCACCATCGTAGCCAGCGCTGCACTCGCGCGAACGTGCAGAGGGATCGAGGATTCTTGCGCGCCGACCCCGGCCGCCGCCAAGAGCTGCAGGCAATAAAAACCCAGTGCTGTGCGCCACACACAGCTGACCCCCCGCCGGTTCATCATCGCTAACCCGTATGTAGCCACACCCCATCAATTTTTTCGGCCGCGCAAAAAATACTATCGCACCAAGTATCCGCGGTCCCCTCCTGAGGTCACCTCTAAGCTCCGAGCGAAATGTCACATCAATGTGTCCGCTGGTGTTGGCGGGTTGCGCTGAGTGGACGCGTATGTATTCGAATAAGTTACAGTCGTATTCGCACGCAATTTGTTTCAGTCATACATAGGCATCTCTCGCTTTGCGACGCGCGCCCGGCCGCGATGGCGCGCTGCTGCGGGTGGACCACTACGAAGATCTCGGCGTCGCGTTGAGGGTCCACTGCTGCTGCGCCTCACCCACTGCAATCGTGGCCAATCCTCGTGTTAAAGCGTATGTCCGGGTGTGTTCGACGCCGCTGCTCTGGGCGGCGTCCCACCTGTGCATGGTCTTTTCGGCGTGACGCGTGCTGCCGTAGTATCTACGCATCCATGAATCGGAAGCAGCGCCGCGCGCAGGCGAAGTCTATTCCGCGAATTGTTGAGCGGCCTCTGCCTGCTCGCGCTGAGCGCATTCGCTTTGTTGTCGCCACGCGCGAGTCGCGCGAGAGCTTTGCGACCAAGACGGCGATGGGTCGATCGCTCTCGCTGTACCGCTACGATTTCGTGGAGATGAGGCTCTCCTTCGAGAACAAGCGCGGCCTGCCCGAGATCTACAATGCCGCGATCGAAGAAGCGCGTACCGACCCCGCGATCTTGGTGTTCGTGCACGATGACGTTCACCTGCTCGACTACTTCTTTGCAGACCGGGTTGTGCGCTCGCTGGAGAAATTTCAGCTGTTAGGGCTCGCCGGGAACAAGCGCAGAGTGCCGCGCCAGCCGAGCTGGGCGTTCGTCGACGACAGGTTGACTTGGGATCTGCCAGAAAATCTGAGCGGAGTGGTCGGCCACGGCACGACGTTTCCACCCTCGAACCTGAGCGTCTTCGGGCTGCCCGGCCAAGAGGTCAAGCTGCTCGATGGTTTGATGTTGATCGCGCGCAGTAAGACATTGATCGACAACGATCTGCGCTTCGACGAAGCGTTTGCATTCCATTTCTATGACATGGACTTCTGTCGACAGGCGGAAGCGAAGCGCGTGTCCATGGGCACGTTCGCATTGCCAGTGATCCACGAGAGCGGTGGTAACTTCGGCAGCGAAGGTTGGCGCAAGGGCTACCAATCCTACTTAGAAAAATGGAAGAGCTAGCGTGGCCGGCAAAAATCGCAGCGCCAAACGCAATAAGCAGCACAAGCCCGGCATCAGGCTGCAGAGCGCCAGCGAGCGCGCGGCGGCATTGGCATACGCCGGCAAGCTACAAAACGCAGGAGACTTGCTCGCGGCCGGGACGATCTACAAGCAGCTGCTCGCCGTCGATCCCGCCAACGAAAACGCGCTATTTCTGCTGGGCTTGCTCGAGCATCGCCGCGGCGATCAACACACGGCGAACGCGCATTTCGAGCGCTTGATTCAGCTGCGTGGTTCGGCGGCTGACTACAGGCTGTGGCACGCGCGCATCCTGAGGGCGATGGGCGAGTATGCACAGGGACTTCAAGAGGTGCGTCGCTGCCGCGAGCTCGATCCGCACCAAGACGGCGCCTATCACACAGAATCGCTGCTCCTGCGCGACATGGGCCGACCCGCGGAAGCCCTCGATCTGCTGCAAGCAGGCATCATCGTCGCGCCTCGCAACGCGCTGTTGCATGCGAGCGTGGGCGAGACCTACCTGACGATGGGAGAGCCTAAGAACGCGCGGGCGGCGCTGGAGCGCGCGCTCGAGCTGGACGGCGGCATGTGCTCCGCGTGGATCAATCTGGGTTTGGCGCTGCAGGCTGAAAAGCAAACCGAAGCGGCGACACTGGCATTCGAGCAAGCGCTGCGTTTGGAGCCGAACAATCCCGAAGCGCACTACAACTTCGCGGTCGCACTCGAAAACAACGATCTCCTGGAGCGCGCGATCGCACACGCGGCCCGCGCTGTGCAGCTGCAGCCTGGCCGCGGTGACTGGCACACCGGTCTCGCCGGGCTGCTCAGCCAGGTCTGCGAGTTCGAGGATGCGCTGCGCTTTTACCGCAGCGGCTTGGCGCTGCGGCCGGACCCGCACGAGCACAGCAGCTTACTGGCGCTACAGCAGTACCTTCCGGACCAAGCGAGTGAGCGGTTACCGGAAGCGCGCCGCTGGGGTGCACTGTACGCCTCACAAGCGCCAGCCCCAGCGCCGCGCCCGCGTGCGCCAGGTCCGCTGCGTGTGGGCTATGTATCGGCCGACTTCCGGCAGCACTCCGTGAGCTACTTCTTCGAGCCGCTCTTGGCTGCACACGATCTCGGTCGCGTCGCTGTCACTTGCTATGTCAACTCCAAACAGTCAGATGCTGTGACAGAGCGGCTCGGGCGGCGCGCGACCATGCGCACGATCAAGGACCTGTCAGACGCGCAGGTCGTGAACCTCATACAGTCAGATGGCATCGACATCCTGGTCGAGCTGTCAGGTCACACGCTTGGGCATCGTTTGGGTGTGTTCGGACAGGGTGCAGCGCCGCTGCAGCTGGCGTATCTCGGCTATCCCGGCACGACCGGAGTGCCTGCGATCCGCTACCGGCTGACCGACCCGCTCGTCGATCCCGAGCCGCTGGCAGACGCGTGCTACAGTGAGCGTTTGCACAGGCTGCCGCGTGCTTTCTGCTGCTTTCAGCCGCCCGACGCCGCACCTTCCGTCACGCCGCTGCCAGCACGCACGCGCGGACAGATCACGTTCGGCTCGCTCAACAAGTACATGAAGGTCACGGACCCCGTGATGCGGCTGTGGACCAACGTCATGCACAGCGTTCCGAACAGTAGGGTGATCCTGCAGAGCAGCGTGTTCGCAGATCCCGCGGTGTGCGAGCGTGTGCGAGCGCGGTTCGCGCAGCATGGCATTGCGGCAGACCGTGTAGAGCTGTTTGGCGCGATGCCACTCGCAGAGCACTTGGCGCTCTATCATCGTATCGACATCGGGTTGGACACGCACCCCTGGAACGGGCACACGACGACCTGTCTGGCGCTGCACATGGGCGTTCCGGTGCTCGCGCTGGCAGGCGACGTCGGTGCGGCGCGCATGGGCGTCAGCGTGCTGTCCGCCGCTGGCTTGCCCGAGTGGGTGGCCGCCGATGAAGCAGCGTACGTGCAAGCCGCGCAGCGCTGGTCGAACGAGCTCGGTGCGCTTGCCGAGCTGCGTGCGGGCCTGCGGGTGCGGCTACAGCAGTCTGCCCTGTGCGATGGCGCGAGGCTGGCAGCCGAAGTCGAAGATGCCTACGTCGCGCTCATGGCCGCTCGATGAGCTCGATCAAGAGGCCCTGACGAAACATGACGAAACAGATCTGCCTTCCCCCGAACGCGACCGCGGGGACGGGCTGCACCACCACGCGCGCCCGTTCCTGCTTCACCCAGCGCAGCGCTTCATCCAGCGTGCTCTCGACCTCGTACGCGAGGTGATAGAGCCGCGTGCCGGCAGCGAGCCAGGGAGAAAGTGTGTTCGAGCCCTCGCTGTTTTCTAGAAGCTCGATGCGCGGACCTGCGCCCACCATGAAGCAGCCATTCACGCGTTGCACAGGGTCGCTGAATGCATGGCCCTCTTGCTGGTAACCTAACAGCTCGAACACGCTGCGTTCACGCGCGATCGATGTGCACGCATACCCCAGATGATGAAACGAAAAGCCTTGGGGTAGCGCAGCATCAGCCACGATCGAGCCTCCGCGCGACTGCGCGCGCTGGCGCTGCTAGCTTGGGTGCGACCTCCTGCCATGACTCTCTGTCCACCTCATGCTCCATCGCGTCTAGCCTCTGTCCTCTGAGCTCGAAGTGCTCAGTCAGCCTGCGCTTATGCTTGATCCCACACGCATCGTGAAATGACACCACAGCCGCATTGTCGGCGACGGTGCGACAGTACACGCTCTCCAAAGCGAGCTGCTCAAAGGCGCAGCGATAGATCAGCCATGCGCTCTCGGGTGCGGCTAAGCTGCCGCGCTTCAGGATCCACCGGCCCCACTCGCCAACGCGCGCGGTCTCATCGACATCGTAGATGGCGATCAATCCTTCGGCTGTAGCGTCGCGCCGCCGCTCGACCACAAAGTAGAAGTCGCCGGGCCGCTCATAATACGCGGCAAACCAGGCCAGCTGATCGGACATACGTGGGGGTGTGCCGTGGAGGAAGCGACTTAGCTCAGGATCGCAGCGCAGGTTCAGCACGAGCCCGGCGTCCGCGTCGCTGATGGGACGCAGTCGAAACGCGTAACCTTCTAGCTCGATGTCATGCCGCATGGCGTTTGATGACTACTTCGACGATCTGCTTGATGCTCAGGAGCTGCACCTGCTCCGACTCTGAGAACTCCAGTCCGAGCTCATCCTCCAGCGAAAATACCACCTCGATGTGCCGCAGCGAGTCCCAGTTGGGCGTGTTGTCGCGCGTGCTGTCAGCATTCACTTGCGACTTGAGCGCACGACTTACTGTATGGATGACGCGGGCCTCTGTTGTTTCGCGCAGGTTCGCCATACTCAAGCTTGTCCTGTGTGTACGAGCACACCTTCGGGTGCCTCGAAGTCATGCACCGAGCTCGCCAGCAGCTCGCAAGTGCCTTGTCCAACCGGTTCCGTGCGAGCGAGCGCGGTTTGCAGCCATTGCAGCGCGGGTTGATTGCGCGGCGCGAGGGCCACATCGAACAACACCCGTGTGCAGCCTTGGAAGGCAGGCATGCCCCGCAGCGCGAGCATGACAATGCTGTGCTCCAAACGTCGCCCGAGCGCGCGGCAGCTGATGCACAGCTCCTCCACGTGGAGCACCTGCGCGCGGCGGCGCGCGCACAACAGCGCGATCACACCACTGTCAGACAGTCGATCGCTGAGCTGCACGCTCGCGATGCTGGAATCGGCGAGCGACAGGTAGTCGCGCAGCGCCGTCGCGCCCCAGCGCTTGAACGCGAGGTTGAACTGATTGGTCTTCATGCTCAGCTCAGCCAAGCGTTCCAGCTGGTCGAGCGGGTTGTAGCGAAAGGTCAGCTGGATCTGGAGCGAGCGAAAGTACTCGGCGGGATCGTCGAGCCGGGTCGCGAGCTCCTCGCGGGCGGCGTTCGCTTGCATATCCGCGATTCGCAGTCGGTCATCGCCGCCCGTTCGGTAGCGCCAGAGTCCCGGATAGTAGTGGAGCGCACGCATGGTGTGCTCGGCATGCGGCTGCGCGTGCAGGGTGTGCAGGGCGGGCAGCGCGGCGGCTGCTGCAGCGAGCTCACCCGCATTGTCGTCAACGAACAGCAGGGCGTCGAGCGCGATCCGTAGGCGTGCAGCTACTCGCTGCAAGGCGGCGGGCTTCTCGTCCCAGCTGACCTCGATCGCAGAGAAATCTTCGATGCGCAGAGGGTAGTCCTCGCGCGTCGCGAACAGCTGCTCCACGTCGCGCCGCTCATTGCGCGACACAAGCGCGATAAAGATGCCGCGTTCGCGCAGCGCTCTGATCTGCTCCTGCAGCGCACGGTGCGCCTCCGTGAGCTGCACACCTGCCGCACCATCTTCTGCGAGCACACCCCCGTGCAGGGTCTCATCGAGATCGAACGCCACAGCTTTGATCGGAGGGAACAGCACGGCCGGCAGCGCGCGGCAGGCGAGCTCGCGAGCGATCACGAGCTGAGCGGCCTTGTGGATAGGTGTGCCGCTCAGCGCGCTGGTCCGGTCATTCAGCAGCTCTGTTCCGTGCGCGCGGCACAGCTGCCGCAGATCGAGGAAGTACACCTCAGGGATGCGTTCGCAGATCACACCCAGAGCGCCCGCTACATCCAGCCAGGTTGCGAGCAAGATCGGCGCACGGCTGCGCGCACGCAGTGCCTGCAAACGCTGCTCGATCCAGCTGAGCCAGGCCTCAGTACCCGTAGCGGAGCGCCCGCTATCGAGCCAGATCAACTCCGCAGCTGCCGGCTGCCAGCCAGCGAACGCGAGACTGTCATCGTACGCGCTCAGGTTCCAGCTCGCGTACCAGCGCCCGAACAAGCTATAAGGCTCGACCAGCGTGCTGAGCGACTCGAAGTTATGATTGCGCCAGACATTGATCGCGACGCGCACGGCGTCAGCGTTGGGAAGTGTCAGGTCGAGGATGTCAGCGCGCGAAGGGCTCGCGGAGAACAAGACCTTCTGCGCAGCGAGGCGCGCCAGAGCTTGTGTCATGGCCGACTTGCTATGACGTAGATCTCTCCTGCGATGTCCGGATAGCGTTCGCCGAGCTGCATGAACGCTTCCACCATGCTCGGAGTCCAGTGCGCCTCGAGCTGTGGGATCGAGAGCGGCTTCAGCCAGTAGCCGCCGAACACCTCGACACGCAAGCCTGCCCCTGTGAACGACGCGCGAAACGACTCCGGATCGAATACGCGCCTGTGCCCGTGCCCGCGGTCGGCGTCATTCAGCTGCGATTCCTCGCGCAGGAGTCCCATGATCACCGCGGCCTGACGATGGAGCGAGCGCGCGTTCGGCACCGCGGCCAGCACTCGACCACCTGGCGCGAGCCATTCGCTCACCGAGCGCAATGTGTCGACAGGATCGACGACATGCTCCAGCACGTGCCCGAGGATGATGTTCGAGAACCTACGCTTGGGGCGAAAGCTCTCGAACAAGCTATGTTCAACGTGCGCGCGTGGGAAGCGCGCGCGCAGGTCGTCACAGAATGCACCCGAGCCTTCTACAAGTGTCAGGTCACGGTCGAGCTGGTAGAGCAGCTCGGTCATGACGCCCTCCGCGGGACCGAGCTCCAACAGATCTCCCGGGACCAGGTGGCGCAAGAAGACCTTGAAGCTGTAGCGGATCGATGTGCTGTTGAGACCCTTGGAGTACTGTGAACGCCCAGCGATCTCTTCGAGCCTGTTTGCCTCGGTGTCGAGCATGGCGAGAGCCGCAGCGTAACACAGCGCATGTGCTCCGCTCGAATCGCCTGCGGCAACGTTCTGTCATGTGGACGAATCCTTCATGGTCCGACATGTGCTCCGTAAGGTTTTTTGACGCATGAAGCGCAGATCTTTGGCGGGAGCCGTGCGAGGTCGCCGCTGCCAGCTTCTACGGCGCCGGAGGTATCGGCAGACCTTTTGCAGTAGACTTTAGCTCGTGAGGTCGACGTGAATATCGAGAAGTGCCGCATGATCGATCTGCCGAAGATCGAGGACCGCCGCGGGAACCTGACATTCATCGAGGGGCTGACCCACGTCCCCTTCGACATCGCACGCGTCTACTACGTGTACGACGTGCCCGGTGGCTCAGAGCGCGGTGGTCACGCACACAAAGAGCTTCAACAGTTCATCATCGCGATGTCTGGAAGCTTCGATGTGCTGCTCGACGATGGCAAAGATCGCAAGCGCATACATCTGAACCGTTCTTACAACGGACTCTATGTGTGTCCGATGATCTGGCGCCAGTTGGACAATTTTTCGTCCGGCTCGGTGTGTATGGTGCTCGCGTCGACACCCTACGCGGAGTCGGACTACTACCGCGACTACGCTGAGTTTATGCGAGCGCGGTGGCGTGCGTGATCCCGTTCCTCGACCTGCAGCAGATCAACGCCCGGCACGCGGATGAGCTCAATGCTGCGCTGCAGCGCGTGGTCCACTCCGGCTGGTACGTGCTGGGCGAGGAGACCGCGGAGCTCGAGCGCGCATTCGCTCGCTACTGCGGCGTTCCGCACTGCATTGGCGTGGCCAACGGGCTGGAAGCGCTGCAGCTGATCTTACTCGCCTACGGCATCGGCGCGGGTGATGAGGTCATTGTACCCTCTCACACGTTCATCGCGACCTGGCTGGCTGTAAGTCACACAGGCGCCAAGCCTGTGCCGGTGGAGCCCGAGCCCCATCACTACACGCTGGATCCCGAGCGCATCGAGCGCGCGATCACGAGTCGCACACGCGCCATCATTCCGGTGCACCTGTACGGGCATCCGGCAGACATGGATGCGATCCAGGCTGTCGCGAAGCGGCATGGCCTGCGCGTGATCGAAGATGCGGCCCAAGCGCACGGTGCACGCCTGCGCGGACGTGCGGTCGGCGGCCTCGGTGATGCTGCCGCTTTCAGCTTCTATCCGGGCAAAAATCTCGGCGCGCTCGGTGATGGGGGTGCGATCACCACCCACGATGACCGCTTGAACGAGACGCTGCGCAAGCTGCGAAACTACGGCTCGAGCCGCAAATATCAGCACGACCTGATGGGTCTCAACTCACGCCTCGACGAAGCACAGAGCGCCGTGCTGCGCGTGAAGCTGCGCCACCTCGACGAGGATAACCGCGTGCGCTGTAAGATCGCGCAGCAGTACTGCGCCTTGTTGCAGGGCACCTCCGTGGAGCTGCCGACAGTGCACGAGGAGGCCGAATCGGTGTGGCACCTGTTCGTCGTGCGTTCGCAGCAGCGCGACGCGCTCCAGGCGTATCTGCAGCAACATGGAGTCGGCACGCTGGTTCATTACCCGACAGCGTGTCACAGGCAGTTGGCCTACCAACACGTGAGCTGGCCGAGCCTGCCGCTCGCGGAGCAATACGCGCGCGAGGTGATCAGCCTGCCGATGTCGCCCCTGCTTCGTACTGAAGACGTGCAAGCCGTGGCCGCCGCCATCCGCGGCTTCGACAGGAGCAGCGGGTGAAAGTCACGACGCTCATTCCCGCGTTCAAGCCGCAGTTCTTGACCCAGCTCTTGCGCGCGCTACGGCATCAAACTGTCAGGCCCGCGCGCGTGATCATCTCGGACGACAGTCCCGAGCAAGTCTTCGTCTCGACCCTGCGCGGAATCGAGGGCACACCGCTCGCGCGCGAGCTGAACCTCGAGGTGGTCGCCGGTCCGCGACAGGGCGGCCTGCCTAACGTGCGGCACTTGCTCGACGTGTGGGCGGGGGAGACCGAGCTCTTTCACCTGCTATGCGACGATGACCTGATCTATCCCGACTTTTACCGCTGGCACATCGCAGCGCAGAACGCGGGATTTCGCTGCACCGTGAGTCGCCGCTGGTCCACCGACGAGCACGGCCAGCCGCTCTCGATGTTGAACGAGCCCAACGAAATCGTCGGCGCTGCACAGACGATCCTGAGCATCTCCGCGCAGCAGCTCTTTCCGGCCATCGTTGCAACATCAAACAACTGGCTCGGCGAAGTATCGAACGTCGTCATGCATCGCGACCTCGCCGACCTCTACCGCGACCTCACGTTCGAAGGCATCGCGTACAACGGCCTCGAAGACATCGGCAGCTTCCTGCGCGCGAGCACACGCCAGCCCATCGGCCTCATCACACACTTTCTCGGCATGTTCCGCCAGCACGGCGATCAAAACAGCGCCAACCAAAAACGCCGTCAGATCAAGATGGGCCACGTTGCCTGGATCGCCCTCGCCCTGGCGGGCGAACGCTCAGGCTACCTGACCCGCGAACAAGCCCAACAGTGCATCAACGAGATCGGCAAGCTCACATGCGTGAAGTACGCGACAGAGTCCGACATGACAGCTCTCTGTGCGGCGATCCTCGTGCTCACCCAACGAGAACCCGGCGCGGAAGATACGTTCCTCCGGGCCTGGTCTCGGTTCGTCGCCGCAGGTTGATCCTGGCGCCTGCAGCGGGCCATTTTTCTGCGCCGTGTTAAACGCGGTGCGCGAGATCTAACAGGTAGGGGCAGTGCGGATCTTGGTAGAGTGGGGGCGCTGCCATAGGCCCTGTGCCGCTGCCATAAGGTAGGAAGCGGCCTGACTTGCTGAGTGGAGCGAGGGAGGTTTGGGGGGAGGGAGCCACGCGTTCTGGCGCGGGTTCGTCGCCTACGCTAGGCCAGTGGCCGTCGTCGAGCGGGATGCCCAGCGCGCCCCAGAGTTGTGGGCGTGGCGGCAAATAGGTGCAGCCGCCGATCGCGCGCCCGGTCCAGGTGTCGATCAGATCGAACACCAGCGCGCCAGTGGGCGCGATCGTGGGGTGCAAAGTAGACGGCGGATTGGCGATCTTGTAGCGCACGCCCGCGACGTATTCGCCGTGGGTTCCTGTCGCTTGCAGCGGCACGCTCTGCCCGTTGCACGCGAGCACGTAGCGCCCTGGCGCGAGGCCGGTGAGCTTGACTTGCAAGCGCTCGTTCGCAGCATCGATGAAACGTGCGACGCCGCCCCCGGTGACCTCTTCCGCGAGCAGCGGCCACGGTTCGAGCGCAGTCTGCAAAGACAAGTCGATCTGTCCGATGAGCACGCTCCCGAGCGCTGGAAAGCGCAGCGCGATCAGTGGCTCGAACCACTCCGCCTGGAACGGATAACCCACGGCTTGCAGCTCTTCGATCACTTCGCGCAGATCGGCGAGCAGCACGTGCGGCAACATGAAACGGTCGTGCAGCGCAGAGCCCCAGCGCGTGAGCTCGCCGCTGTCAGCGGCACGCGCGAAGCGGCCGAGGAGTCCGTGCACGAGCAGCGTGTGCAAGGCAGCGACCTGCGGATGAGGCGCGAGCTCGAACGCGTGGATGAACACGCGGCCCTGGCGTTTACTGTCACGCTCCGGCGCGTACAGATGGTCCATGCGGATCTCTGCATGTTTGATCTGCCCGGACGGGTCTGACAGCAGGTGACGTAACATCCGATCGCCTTGCCATAGCGCGCTGACTTCGCCGTGAGGCATCTGCGAGAGCGCGATCTCGAGCTCGTACAGTGCCGCATCGCGCCCTTCGTCAGGTCGCGGCGCGGGCCCGCTCGGACCGATCATGCGCCCCGCAAACAAGTACGAGAGGCTCGGGTGCCTCTGAAAATACGCGACCAAGCCGCGCAGCAGCTCAGGGCGGCGCAGAAACGGGCTGTATTCGGGACGCAAGCCACCCAAGCTGAGTCGGCCGCCACCGCCTGTGCCGACGATCGTTCCATCCGGCGTCATGCGCTGCATGCCCAAACCGAGCTGATGCGCTTCCTCGAACACGGTCTGCAGCAAGTCGAGCTGAACCGGAAAGGTGTAAGCATCGGGCAGCTCGACGCGCAGCACGCCTGGATCGGGATCGAGCACGAAGCGGCGCAGACGAAAGTCTTCCGGCGGCTCGTATCCTTCCAGGATCGGTTGCTGCCCGGTCGCTTCCGCAGCGGCTTCGACAGCTGCCACGATCTCTAGGTAGTGCTCGCCATGCGAGAGCGGAGGCAAGAACACATACAGCTTGCCCTCGCGCGCCTGCACGCACACGGCCGTGCGCGGCGAGCTAGACTCGCGAGGCTGCAATACGGCACCCGCCAGGCGCTCACGCACCAGGCCATGAAAGTCCGGAAGCTGCCCGCGCTCATCGAACGGCGAGCGCTCCAGCTGCGATTCGAACACAGCCGCTTTGTCTTCGACGAGACTGTCGAGTGGCAAGCGATAGCCGATCGGCGAGGAGCCTGGCAGCAAGTGCAGCCCAGGGCGGCGGAAGCGCCAGCTCCCGCTGCGGAACTGACCGGCAGTGTGATCCCACGCGAGCGGCAGCACATAGCCGACCGGCGTGTGTGACACCTGAGAAAATCGCTCCGCGAGCGCGCGCCTGCACTCGGGATCGTCGAGCTCACTCGGGCTCGGGACGCGATCGATAGAAAGTTGCCCGCGCCACACGTCATGGAGCGGATCCTCGTGCGCCGCCGTGACATAAGCCGGCGCCACACCGAGCGCACGCGCCAAAGCCTGCGCGAAGTCATAGGCGCTCTGCTGATCTGCGCTCCCAGCGCTCGCGCGCTCCGAGCCGCGCCAGACCGGAACACCGTCCGCACGCGCCAGGCCGATCAAGCGCCAGCGCGGCAAACCCTCACCACCGTACCAGTCCCCTTGCGCGTAGTGCTGCACTGCACCTGCCGCCGTCCGCTGCAGGAGTCGCGCGAGCAGTCGCTCCGCGGTGCGCAGCTTCTCGGGCCCGAGCGCATGCGTGTGCCACTCGTCCTGGGCCGAGCCCGTGGCCACGAACGACAAGTTCATGCCGGTGCTCAGAAATACGCGTTGCGCTTCCAGATCGCGCTGCACGTGCGCCCCCAACGCGCAGATGTCACGCCACTCTGTCTCGGTGAACGGCCAGCGCGACTCGGCTGGTTCGAGGCGCCGAACCTGCAAGGTCTCGACGCGCGTCTCCTCGCACGGCGCGCGCGAGCCAACCAAGGGTTGTACGCGCGCAGGATCAGCGCCGCTGCTCAACGGAATGTACAGCTCGTTGGTGTACAGCCCAGAGCTCGGATCGATGCCTATCCAACCTGCGCCAGGAATGAAGGCTTGG
>Ga0190269_10000362_pt1 | contig 24268 bp, 27 predicted proteins | sample Popmic249IS_FD_133749 | JGI IMG/M metagenome (GOLD analysis project Ga0190269, IMG submission 133749) | Populus adjacent soil microbial communities from riparian zone of Blue River, Arizona, USA - 249 IS | ecosystem: Environmental > Terrestrial > Soil > Riparian zone | place: USA: Arizona... | reverse complement strand
TCGCCGCGGACTTTGAAGCGGCGGTAGTCGGACTTCTTCGTCGCCCCGCCCTCGAAGACGACCATCGAAGCGACGGTGTGCTCACCGCCGATCGTCGAGATGTCGAAGCCCTCGATCCGCACCGGCAGCTCCTCCATCCCCAGCGCCTGCGCCAGCGCCGCCAGGCTCTCGACCCGGCGCGAGCGCCGGTGCTCGCGCCGCAGCCGGTCCTGGTCGAGGGCGAGCTGGGCATTTCGCTCGGCCAGCTCGCGCAACCGCCGTTTGTCGCCCCGCTCGGCGGCGCGGACCTCCACCGGCGCGCCGCGGCGCTCGCTCAGCGCCTCGGCCAGCAGCTCGGCGCGGTCGCGCAGGTACGGGCCGACCACGATCTGCCGCGGCATCGAGGGCGAGGCCGAGTAGTACTGGGAGATGAACTCCTCCGCGACCTCTGCCGGCTCGCGTTCGCCCTCGTTTTCCAGGTAGAAGCTCTGGCGCTCGGCGAGGATCCCGTCGCGGACCTGGAAGACCTGGGCGTTGGCGTCGGCGCCCTCGACCGCGACCCCGATCAGGTCGGCGGTGCCCATCGATGCGCCGGCAACGCGCTGGCGCTCGAAGAGCGAGCGGATCGCTTTCAGGCGGTCGCGGTGCAGGGCCGCGCGCTCGAACTCCTGCGCCTGCGCCGCCGCCTTCATCTTTCCCTCCTCCTCGCGCTCGACCTGGCGGTAGCGGCCGGAGAGGAAATCGACGATCGCCTCGACGTTACGGCGGTATTCGTCTTGGCTGATGTACTCGACGCATGGCGCCCCGCAGCGCTTGATGTAGTAGTCGAGACAGGGGCTGCCGGAGCGCCGGCCCGGCTCCTTCCCCTCGCAGGTGCGGAACTGGAAGAGCTTGCCGAGCAGGTCGAGCGTCTCCCGCACCCGCTTGGCGCTGGAGAAGGGGCCGAAGTAGGCGCGGCCGGAGCGGTGCTTCTCGCGGGTGAAGTAGACGCGCGGGTAGGCCTCGTCGAGGCTGACGGCGACGTACGGGTAGGACTTGTCGTCGCGGAGACGGATGTTGAAGCGCGGCCGGTGGCGCTTGACGAAGCTCTGCTCGGTCAGCAGCGCCTCGGCCTCGTTGGCGGTGACGAGGCTCTCGATGCGGTCGATACGGGAGGTGAGGCGGGTGTTGCCGCCGGAGAAGTGGGAGGAGATCCGTTTGCGGATCGAGCGCGCCTTGCCGACGTAGAGCAGCTCGCCGTCGCGGTCGTAGAAGAGGTAGACCCCGGGCTGATCGGGCAGCTCTTTGCGCTGCTGGGCGATCCGCTCCGCCCGCGAGAGGGCACCCTCCGCCTTTGCTTTCTCCCCGCCTTTTGCCATCCCTCTAAGGGTAGGCTGCTGGCCACTCGGCCAACCACCGCCACGAGGGAGAGAGATGACCACGGAGACCGTCAACCCGCCGCAGCTGAACACGATCCGGATCGAGATCGACGGCGATATCGGGATCCTCACGCTCGACCGGCCCGACGCCTTCAACGCGATGAGCCCGGAACTGATCGGCGAGATGACCGTCGCCTTCGCCTGGCTCGCCGACCGGGCGCCGCTGCGGGGGCTGATCGTCACCGGTGCCGGCAAGGCCTTCTGCGCCGGCGGCGACGTCACCTGGTTCCGCAAAGGGGTCGAGTCGGGCGAGATCGACCTGCCCTCCGATGTGCGGCGCGGGGCAGAGGTTCTGCACCAGGCGATCGTCGACCTGCGGCGGATCCCCTACCCCGTGATCGGGGCGATCAACGGACCCGCCGCCGGGGCCGGGTTCTCGCTGGCGCTCGCCTGCGACATCCGCATCGCCGCCGGCACCGCCTTCTTCGCCCCCGCCTACGGGCGGATCGGCGCCTCCCCCGACGGCGGCATGACCTACTTCCTGCCGCGCGTGGTGGGGCCGAGCAAGGCGCTGGAACTGCTGCTCGACGACCCCAACCTGACTGCCGAGGACGCGCTGGGGCTGGGGCTGGTGAGCGAGGTCGTCGGCGCCGAGGAGCTGATGCAGCGGGCGCGGGTGCGCGCCGAGGAGCTGGCGAAGAAGGCTCCGCACTACGTGCGGATGGCGAAGAAGCTGGTCGGGGTCAGCATCGAGAACAGCATCCACGACCACCTGCAGCTCGAGCGCCACGGCATCGCCGACTCGATGGCGACCGAAGACCTCCGCAACGGGGTCGAGACCTTCTTCAGCGGCGGCACCCCGGAGTTCCACGGTCGCTGAACCGGGTAGCGCTTCTTTACGTATCGCGACTAGATTCCCCCCCTGACCAGTTCCCCGCGGGAAAGGAACCGAGATGAAGAAGCTCGTACCGCTGTTTGCCCTGCTCCTCGCCGCTCTGGCACTTGCCGCCTGCGGCGGCGGTGACGACACCAGCGGCGACACCTCTCCGGTGGGAGGCGCCGTCGAAGACGTCGAAGAAAAGGCCGGCGAAGCGAAGGAAGAAGTCGAAGACAAAGCCGGCGAAGCCAAGGACGAAGCCGAAGGCGGCTCCGCAGGCTCGGGCGCCGCGCTCGACATCGAAGCCGATCCGAGCGGCCAGCTCGCCTTCACCACCGACGAAGCCAGCGCCAAGGCCGGCGAGGTGACCATCAACTTCACCAACCCCTCCCCGATCCCCCACGACGTGCGGGTCGAAGGCTCCGCGGGCGAAGAACTCGGCGGCACCGAGGTAATCAGCGAAAAGGGCGCATCCGCCACGGTCGACCTGAAGCCGGGCGAATACACCTACTTCTGCTCCGTTCCGGGCCACCGCGAAGCCGGGATGGAGGGGACTCTGACCGTCAAGTAGTTCTGGATGCGCGGTGCGACTTATGCCCATAGCAGGGAAAAGTCGCACCGCTGTTATGTCAGGGGGTTGAGCTGATGGTGCTCGGAATCATTGCGGTCGCGATCGGGGTCCTCGTTGCAATCGGCGAGTGGTACGTCTACGACCAGGCGCTCTGGTGGCACGCCGACAAGCGCGACCGGCGGAATTTCCCGCCGCCGCGCTGACGGCTTCAAGCAGCCGTCGCTGCGAAGAAGAACATCGGGCCGGATCGCTCGGTCCGCCCCAGTCGGAATCCCGCGGCTTCGATCCAGGCGGTCACCTCCTCTTGGGTCCCCACCCGGCCAAAGTCGCCGAGACCGTCGCGGACGAGCGTCCGCTGGCGCCGGCTGTCGTCGCCCTTGAGGAAGGCGGACCCGACCAGCCGGCCTCCGGGCCTGAGCACGCGCGAGGCCTCCCGCAGGGCGGCCTCCGGTTCCTCGAAGCAGTGGAGGCCCCAGTAGGAGAGGAAGAGGTCGGCGACCTCGGACTGCACCGGCAGCCGGGTGGCGTCGGCCCGGCCGAGCTCTACAGCGGCAAGCCGCCGCTTCCCTGCTCGCCGCCGGGCCCGGCGGAGCATCGCCGGCGAGAGGTCGAACGCCAGGTATCGAACCGGAGCCGCGGCATCCAGAGCGCGGAACGCCGCTCCGGCACCGCAGGGACAGTCGACGATCACCCCGCCCTCGGGAACCTCACCGATCGCGGCCATGCTCTCGTAATAGGGACCCGAGTCCCCGCCCCAGACGATCCGGCTGATCAACCGGCTCAGCCAGGGCCGCTCCATGTAGGCGCTGTAGGCGACCCCGAAGGGCGAGGCGTAGAAATCGTCCGGCGCCATCTGCGGTGGCAGTCTAGGTGAGTGAGGCGGTCCGACACCGGAGCCTCGTGTAGCTCCATGTCCCTCGAGAGGCCTGGCGTCCCCAGGGACGCCAGGCCTCCCTCAGCTATTTCGCTTCTACTGGAATACCGCTGCTGGTAACGACGAATTTGCCGCTAACGGACTCTGCGCCCGGACAATATTCGGGGGTGCTTTTTATCACCGTCGTTTTTCCGGACAGGGTCGGTTCTAAAGCCACTCCGGTTTTGAACGTCCCGATCAGCCGGACGCTGTATTCGCATTCGGCCGCTTTAAACCCACCAAAGTAGGAGGTTGCCAGAATCGTAAAGGTGCTCGTGTACACGAACCCTTCACCGGACAGGTTCTTGGCATATTCGATCGTCGTTCCTTTGGTCGGGAACGTGTACGCGATGTCGAAACCGGATTTCCATGGGCACCTGAATCCGCCGGTTTGGAAGCGGGTCGTGCTGACCGCCTGCACCGCCCCGGGATTTTGTTCGACGGAGCCATTGAATTCGGCTTCGCTGCACGAGTGAACACCGCTTTCGCCAGTGAACGTGAGACTGGTGCTGAACGCTTTGAGATTGGCACCGACTTTGATTTCGCCGCCCCCTTTGAGGGCTAGCGTGGCCGAGGCGAGCGTCGTAAAGGTGAGATCGGAGCTCGCGTGCGTTCCATAGATGTTTTGAGCGACCAGCCGGTAGTGGTAGACCGTATTCGGTTTCAGGAATGAAAGTTGCTCGCTTGCCGTGGTTTCGCCAAAGCTGCCTTTCCTCAACGGCGTTTTGGCCCCATACGACGTGGTCGTCCCATATTCGAACCAATATGTTTCGGCCACTTTGGTGGTTGCGTTCAAGGTCGCTCCGGTCCGCGATAGTTCCGTCACGGGGTTCACCTGGAAGTTGGGGTGAAAGGAGGAGGTGAAGGAGGCCTGGCTGCTGGAGACTTTCCCACTGGAATTGGTCGCGCTGACACGCCAGTAGTAGTTCGTCCCCGGTGTCAGGCCCGAGATATTGACGTCGACCGAAACCGGTTCATATCCGCTCCCTGCGGATTCCGCTGGAATCGGCAGGACATTCGTATATTCGCCTGATTTTTTCCCGTATTCGAACTGATACGTGGTGCTCTGGCCGTTTGGGTCCACCGAGGCTTTTAATGTCGCTGATTCGCCCGTTTTGGTTTCCGGGGTTGAGGTCAAACCGCTCACCGCCGGAGGCCCTACCGTCGTGAAGGTTCGGTCGATGCCTTGGCTCGACCCGGATGGATTGTTGGCCACGATTCGATAGTGGTAGACGGTGTTCGCCGTCAAGCCGCCGATCGCCTGACTATGTTCCAGGGTCGTCGTTCCCGACCCGACGTTGGCTTCAGCCGTTTTCGACCCGTAGCTCGTCGAAGTGCCGTATTCGAAGAAGACTTTGGTTTCTCCCCCGTTGGGGTTGACCGTCCCCTTCAGAGTGGCGCCTTTTTCCCCTACCGAGGAGGCGGGCATGGTTTCCACTGCCGGCGACAGCGCGAACGCCGCCGTGGCGTTCAAACCGACGGCGCCTACCGCGACGGCAAGCACCGCCGTCAAGAGCGCGAAGCGTCTCATTGGTCTCTCCCTTCGCAAGTCCTTCCGCAAACTTGCTGATTGATCAGGAGAAACCTAGGCACGGACAAACCTGGGTGTCAATTCCCAGTGCCTAACCGCCAAATATTCGAGTGCTATTCAGGCGCCGCCATCACCCGCGTCACCGAATCTCCGACGAAGCACGGCTTCTCGCCGCCCTCGACTCCGAGAGTGAAGCGGGTTACGACCTCGTACCAGCCGCTGCCCTTCTCCTCGACCGAGACGACCTCGGCCGTGGCGCGGATCCTGGAGTCGACCGGGACCGGAGCGGGAAAGCGGATCTTGTTCCAGCCGTAGTTGACGCCGAGGGCGAAGCCGGTGGAGCTGATCAGCTCGGTGCGGAAGCCGTCCACAGTGGCGAGGGTGAGGTTGCCGTGGGCGATCGTGGTTCCGTAGGGGCTCTCGGTCTTCGCCCGCTCGGGGTCGACGTGGATCCACTGATGGTCGCCGGAGAGCTCGGCGAAGGCGTCGATGTCCGCCTGGGTGATCGTCCGCCACTCGCTCGGCCCGACCTCCTGGCCGACCAGCGCCTTCATCCCCTCCACCCCGTTGACCTCTGCGGCTGGCATCGGCGCGCAGTCTATCCGCGAGACCGCAAGAACCCGTATACGGCCGGGTTCTTGCGGCCTCGGCGTTCAGTCGGTCCAGAACTCGTGGTCGAGGGCCCCGTCGCCGTCCTTGCGGGGGCCGAAGACGAGGACCTCGAGGCCGTCGTCGCCGGCTTCGAAGGCGCGGGTCACCTCGGGTGAGACGCGGATCGCGTCGAGCGTCTCGACCTCGATGATCTCGTCGTCGAGCTTGAAGAGGCCGTCGCCGCGGACGATCACGTAGACCTCCTCGGCGTCCTCGTGCCGGTGGCCGAACGGCTGCCGCTTGTTCGGCTTCAGGCGGTGGAAGCTGAAGCCGGTCTCCTCCGTCTCCAGGTCGCCCTTGGCGAAGCGGGCTTCCATTTTGTCGGCGTGGCCGAAGTCGACCGCCGAGTCCTTGACCTCCTCTAGCTTCTTGTGGGTGAAGGGGTTGCGCATCGGAGTCCTTTCGGTCGCTGGCGTCTGGGCAACCTACCCCGACGAGTAGCCTTGACGCGTGACCGGTCCAGTCAGTCGCGTCCTCTCCAGCAGCCAACTCGCGACGCTGGCCCGGCACGGCGAAGAGCGGAGTGCGGAGGTCGGCCAGAAGCTGTTCGAGATTGGCGACGAGACCTACCCCTTCATCGCGATCCTCGAGGGCGAGGCGGCGGTCCTGGATGCGGCCGGGAACGAGATCGTCCGCCACGGGCCGTCCGGATTCCTCGGCGAGATGAACCTGCTCTCGGGCCAGACCGTCTTCCTCACCGCGGAGGCGACGACGCCGATGCGCTACATCGCGGTCGAGCGCGAGGAGCTGCGCAAGCTGCTGCTCGAGGACGCGCCCCTCTCGGACATCCTCCTCTCTGCCTTCGTGCAGCGGCGCGAGCTGCTGCAGCAGCGGCAGGGGATCGGGATCGAGATCGTCGGACCGCGCGACTCTGCGCCAACCCGCCAGGTGGTCGACTTCGCGAAACGGCAGCGGCTCCCCTTCACCTGGACGAACAGCGCCGAGGACGCGGAGGCGGCGCGGGCGCTGGAGGGCCTGGAGTCGGTCGAAATCCCGCTGGTTCGGCTGCCGGGCGGGGCCGAGCTGCGGGCGCCGAGCGACGGCGAGCTTTCGCGTGCGCTCGGGATCGGCCTCGAGCTTGGCGCGCGGGAAGAGGTCGACCTGCTGGTGATCGGTGGCGGCCCGGCCGGTCTGGGCGCCGCCGTCTACGGCGCCTCGGAGGGCCTCGACACGCTCGTGGTCGAGAGCACCGTGCTGGGAGGTCAGGCCGGCACCTCGCGGCGGATCGAGAACTACCTCGGCTTCCCGGCCGGGATCAGCGGCAGCGAACTGACCAGCCGCGCCGTCACCCAGGCCCGCAAGTTCAACGCCCGCACCGCGACCCCGTACCGGGCGCAGGCGCTCGATCCCGGCGACGATCGCCACCTCGTCCGGCTCGAGGAGGGCAACGAGATCTCTGCCCGGGCAGTGGTGATCGCGACCGGAGCTGAATACCGGAAACTCCCGGTCGCCGATCTCGAGCAGTACGAGGGGCTGAGCGTCTTCTACGCCGCCGGCCCGCCCGAGGCCCAGATCTGCGGCGGCCAGCGGGTCGGCGTCGTCGGGGGCGGCAACTCTGCCGCGCAGGCGGCCGTCTGGCTGGCCCGCGGCGGCGCCCTGGTCACGCTCCTGCACCGGCGCGGCGACCTGGCGGAGACGATGTCGGCCTACCTGATCGACGAGCTCGACCGCTACGGGGTCAGCGTCCGCGACCGCAGCGAAATCGCCGAGCTCCACGGCAGCGACGGCAAGCTCGAGGAGGTCACCCTGACCGACGGAACCCGCCTCCCTTACTCGTTCCTCTTCCTCTTCCTCGGCGCCTCCCCCTGCACGGAGTGGCTTGGCGAGGCGGTCGAGCGCGACGAGCAGGGCTTCATCCGCACCGGCTCCGAAATCGGCGCAGAGGGTCTGCTGGAAACCAGCGTTTCCCGCGTCTACGCCGCCGGCGACGTGCGCGCCGGCTCGATCAAGCGCTGCGCCACCGCGGTCGGCGAGGGTGCCGCCGTGGTCCGCTTCGTCCACGAGCACTTGGCGCCGACGACGCCGGTTCGGTGAGGCCCTAGCCCGAGAGCGGCACCGCCTGCACCTGCGAGGCAAGCTCGCCTCCGCCCCAGACGTGGATCGCGAACCCCGGCGGGTCGACCCACTCGATCTCGTCGCGGTGGTAGTTGGGGAGGACCTGCAGGTAGGTGCTGGGCGCGGCGAGGACGGGGCAGCCGCTCAGCGTCGAGGCGGCGATCCGGTGGAGGTGGCCGCCGACGATCGCCCGCAGCTGCGGGTGACGCGGGACCACCTCGCCAAGCGCCTCGCGGTCTCTGCGGTCGAGGTTGATCGCATCCCACTCGGCGATCCCGGTGGCCAGCGGCGGGTGGTGCACCGCCAGCACCGTCGGCCGCTTGGGTTGCGCCGCCAGCTCCCGGTCGAGCCAGCCGAGCCGGTCGGCGTCATAGCTCCCCGGGTCGCGCCCGGGGACGTTGGAGTCGAAGAGGACCAGCCGCAGCTCACCGACGTCGACCGCGTAGTGGACCGGTTCCTCCCCCTCTCCCGGCAGATCGAACACCGCACGGATCCGCCGGCGGTTGTCGTGGTTTCCCGGGAGGACGTGGAGCGGCGTCCCGAGCCTCTCCAGCAGCTCCCGCGCGACCCGGTAGTTCTCCTCGGCGCCGTCGTCGGTCAGGTCGCCGGAGACCAGCACAGCATCAGGCCGGTTCGGCAGCGCCCGCACCGCCTCGACCACCGCCTCCAGCCGTGGGATCGGGTCGACCCCGTTCTCGTTGCCACCGACGTGGAGGTCGCTGAGCTGGACCAGCAAGGTTGGCTCGGACATGACGGCAACTATCGCCGAACCGGCCGGCGGCCGCCTCTCCAGCTCATGCCACAAGGCGGACTTCGAAGCTCGGCATCGCGATCGCGCCGGCGCCGCCGATCAGAGCGAGGATGCGGGTGACGTAGGCCCGGGTCTCCGGGTAGGGCGGGATGCAGTGGCAGGCTTCGACCGGAGCCGGGCCGGCGTTGTAGGCGGCGAGAGCCAGTTCGGGGCTGCCGAACTGGCGCAGGAGGTCGGACATCAGGTGGGCCTCGGCGTCGATCGCCGCGATGGGGTCGTAGGGATTGGCGAGTCCGTATGCGGCTGCGGTGGAGGGCATGAACTGGGCGATGCCCTGGGCGCCGGCGGGAGAGCCGGCGGTGGGATCGAAGCCGGCCTCGGCCATCAGCTGTCCCGCCATCAGCGCCGGCGGCACGTTCCAGCGGGCGGCCGAGCGGAGGATCGGCTCGCGGTACTGGGCGGGCACGAAGGACGGGAGGCTGGTCGAGCCCGTGGTCAGGGTCGTCCCTCCCCCGGCTGCGGAGACGGCTTCCCCGGCGGGAGAGCAGGGCGCCGGGCCGGCGTCGAAGCCATAGTGCCAGGCCTCCCATGAGTAACGCTGGACGAAGCCGAAACGGCTGGCGTTCGCTGCAAGCCACCCGTAGGCCGAGGAGGAGCCGAGGTCGAGCTCGGTGGCGCAACGGTGCAGCGACTGGCCGGGGGGAGCGACCCAGGTCGGATCGGGATGGGCCGCGAAGAGTTCCGCCTGTTCCGCGTCGGAGCGAAAGCCGGAGACGACGATCAGCACGATGCCGTCGGCGCGGGCGGCCGCGACCATCTGATCGTAGGCGGCAGCGACATCCGGGCGCATGCCCTCGCCGTCCCGGAATACGAGCGGACCGCCGTAGCCGCCGCCGGTCGCCATCCCGGTGGCGCCCGATGTAGCCGCGCCGTAAGGCGCGGCGGCTTCGGCCACGGCGGAGGCTTCGATCCGGTGGCCGCCGCTTTCCCTCAACCGGGCGACGATCGTAGCCTTGGCTCGTACCGGCGCGAACGATTCCGCGTCGGGGAAGCTGAGGACGACCCGCGCCGGGTCCACATCGTTCTCTCCTGCCGCATCTAGAGCCGCGGTTCGCGCCCGCGCCAGGTAGAGGCCCTTGTCGATGTGCTCGGGGTTCGGCCTCCCGTCCGCCAACCGCGGCGGCGACATCAGTCGCGGCAGGTCGTCGCGCATCGAGCGCACGGCCGAGATCGCGACCAGATCTGCGGCCCGCTGGGCGCGTCCCTTGCCAGTGACCGCCCCGGCGATCGCCACCAGGGCCAACGCCGCAGCGATCAGGGCCAGCGAGCCGCCGAGGGCGAGGATCAGGGCCTGCCCCGACTCGCTGCGGATCCGCCTCATCGCGGCGGCCCGCAGAGGCGCCGCACCAGGCGCTCGGGCAGCCCGCCTGGGCCGCCGGGCGGCAGGACCCCGAACAGCGCCCGCCGCTCGGCCACCCAGTTGAGGCGGCGTTTGAGGACGCCGACCGCGAGCCCGCTGCCGAGCAGGTCTCGCACCACCAGGCCCACCAGCGACCGGTCCTCCCGCAGGTTTGCGCGCAGGAGGACGCCGGAGGGCCGCAGATCCGGCGAAGCAAGCGCCGGCTGCAGCAGGCGCGGCGGTACGTGCAGGACCGTGAGGCCGTCGCGGGCGACAGCCGCCGCGGCCGCGGCGGCCGCCAGGCCCTCGACCTCGGCCGGCACCGACAGGTGGCAGACCTGACCGCGAGCGGCGGCGCGATGGTCGGACAGATGCGCGGTCAGGCGCTCCTCGAGCTTCTGCGCCGCCGCAGAGGCGATCAGCGTCGGCCGCGGCACCCTGCCGCCGGCATCGACCAGAAGCGTCGCCGCGTCGACCTCGGCACGGGCGCAGGCGAGCGCCGCGGCGGCGGCGCAGGATCCATGGGCCTCGCCGACCGCGCTGACTACGAGGACCCTCCCCTTGGCCAGGGGATTCACGAAGCTCAGCGTCTGCTCCGGCGGCCGGTTGTCGGGGTCCGTCCGTTGCGGACTAAGCACGCTCATCGCGCCGGCCTCGCGGCGGCGCTACTAGTGACGGTAAGGCGGTCTGCCAGCCCCTCGATCGGCGACGGCGGTCGCAGCCGCACCGAAACCTCGCCCTCTTCGACGGCCACCGAGATGTCGTCCTCCGCCCAGCCGGGCAGGGCTTCGCGGGCAGCCTCCGCAGCCGACCCACCGGAGGCAAGAGCAAGCGCCCCTGCCTCGGCCGCCCCGTCCGCGAGCGTCATCGCGTACCCCGCGAGCAGCAGTTGCAGCGCCACTAAGGCCGCCAGCAGCAGCGCCGGCAGGGCCGCCACCAGCTCGACCGTCGCCTGTCCACGCTCAGCCATCGCCCGGCTCCAGCCCGCTGTGGACCTCCACCCGCAGCGGCGGCAGCGACGGGATCAGGAGCGGCACCGCGACCTCGACCCCCACCCCGTTCTCGTCCACAACCTTCGCTCCCTTGCGCATCGCAGGCGGGAGCGCCGAGCGGGCCGCGCCGGAGGCGTCCCCGCCGACCAGCGCCGCTCGCGCCCCCGCCCGCGCGGCCACGCCGGCTGACCAGAGCGCCTGGCCGGCCAGCGCGATCTGCGCGACCGCCAAAACGGCGAGCAGCAGGAACGGAACCGCCGCGATCAGCTCGACCGATGCGGTCCCCTCCTCCCCGTGCGCTGCTTCCCCGGCTACTGACGGCATGGAACAACCGTGCCGAGGCAAAGCGCACCCGTGGTGCGCAGATCGCAAAATCTTCGACTCGATTTACTGACGCCCTCGTAAACTGAGGGCATGCGAGCCGCACGCAACGTCGCGATCATCATGCTGCTGGCCTTGGTCGTCGCCTTCCTCCCCCGCGGCGACAACTTCGCCGAAGCGCTCCTGACCGCGCTGACGCTCGCCCTCCTCGCCGGGATCAGCTGGGCCCTCTACACCTTCAGCCGCGAGAACCAGCTGACGCTGGCGACGCTGACCGACGGCCGTCGAGCGATCCTCTACGGCGGGCTCGGCCTGATCGCACTGCTGATCGCCGGCAGCGACAAGATGACCTCGACCGGCGGCGGCACCCTGCTCTGGATCCTCCTCTTCGCCGTCGCCGTGGGCGCGATCTGGCGCGTCTGGATGGACGCAAACACTCTCAGCTAACAGCACGAGTGGAGGTCCGAAGGGAGGGGGTCCGCCGGACCCTCCCCGCTGTTGTCCGCCGGACCCCCTCCCTTTGGACCTCCCGAGAAACCCCTACTTGTGAGTCATCACGATGATGCCGGTGGCGACCGCGGCGGCCACGCAGAGCAGCGCCACCGCCCCGACCACCGCCGCCGCGGTCGCGGCCACCGGCCGTTCGCTGCGGCTCAGCTCGGTGAACTGACCCGCGCCCCAGATCCCCAGCGAGAAGAGGAAGGTGACCCCGATGCCGGCGATCACCGAGGCGGCGACCGTCTGCAGCAGTTCGTCGGTGTGGACGATCGTCGCGATCATCCGCCGGCCGCCGTGACCGGGGCGCCCCGCTGGGCCCGCCGCGCAAAGGCAGCGACGACGAGCGAGAGCGCCATCAGCGTGACCAGGATCGGCCCCAGTGCCCCGGTGCCGAAGATCCGCGTGAAGCCATAGGTGAGGGCGCCGATCGTCGCCGCCGCCGGCAGGGTGAGAAGCCAAGCGACGAAGATGTTGCCGGCGACTCCCCAGCGCACAGCCGAGAGCCGCTTCCCCGCACCCGCGCCCATGATGCCGCCGTTGATCACGTGGGTGGTCGAGAGCGGGAAGCCGAAGTGGGTCGAGGCGAGGATCACCGCCGCGCCAGCCCCCTGCGCCGAGAACCCCTGCGCCGCGTCCATCTTGATGATCCGCGTGCCGGTCGTCTTGATGATCCGCCAGCCGCCGCTGTAGGTGCCGAGGGCGATCGCGGTCGCCGCCGAGGCGATCAACCAGAACGGCGGGTCGGCATCGGCGCCGAGTTCCCCGCTGGCGATCAGAGCCAAGGTGATGATGCCCATCGTCTTCTGGGCGTCGTTGGTGCCGTGCGCCAGCGCCAGCAGCCCGCCGGAGACGATCTGCCCGTAGCGATAGCCGCGGCTGACGATCCCCGGTCGCTGCCTCCCCACCACCCGGTAGGAGATCCCGATCGCCGCGCCGGCGACGAGGAAGGCGAGAACCGGGGCGACGACGGCGGGGATCAGGACCTTGCCGACAAGACCTTCGGCGATCACCGCGTCGAAGCCGACCGCCGCCACGGCCGAGCCGACGACGCCGCCGATCAGCGCGTGCGAGGAGCTGGATGGCAGCCCGAAGTACCAGGTGATCAGGTTCCAGGCGATCGCCCCGATCAGGCCGGCGAAGACGATCGTCGGCGTGATCACTTCGGCGTCGACGACGTCCTTGGCGACGGTGGCGGCAACGCTGATCGAGATGAAGGCGCCGACGAAGTTGAGGAGCGCCGCGAACCCGATCGCGACCTGCGGCCGCGCCGCCCCGGTCGAGATCGAGGTGGCGACGACGTTGGCGGTGTCGTGGAACCCGTTGGTGAAGTCGAACGCCAGCGCGGTGGCGATGACGATGACGAGGATTACGTCTGAATCCACGGTCTAGCTGTTCTTGATGACGATGCCCTCGAGGATTTGCGCGGCCGTCTCGGTGGCGTCGATCGCCTCCTCGAGGACCGCGAACATGTCCTTCCAGCGGATCACGACCATCGGGTCGATGCCGTTGGAGAAGAGCGAGGCGACGGCGTCGCGGGAGATCCGGTCGCCATCGTTCTCGAGCCGGTGGATCTCGATCCAGTACTTGTCGAGGTCCTTGAACGAGGGCAGGTTCTCCAACCCCATCGCCAGCTGCTCGCAGGAGGCGACGAGGACTTTGGTCAGCGCCTGCGCCTGCTCCATCGGCGCCTCGATCTTGTAGAGGCCGAGGTAGTCGGCGGCCTCCTCGGTGAAATCGACAATGTCGTCCATCTGCGTCGCCAGGGCGTAGATGTCCTCGCGGTCGATCGGGGTGACGAAGGTCGAGTTGAGGCGTTTGACGATCTCGTGCGTGATCTGGTCGCCCTCCTGCTCGGCGATCACGATCTCGCGCGAGAGCGCTCCGCTCTCGGGCCAGGTGTGCATCATCTCGTCGAGCAGCTTGGCCGCCCGCACGGAGTTCTGACCCGCCTGGATGAAGAGGTCGAAGAAGGTCCTGTCGCGAGGGAGGAGCGAGAAGCGCGCCACTCCGACGCATCCTAATGACGAGACAGGGCCTGCGCTTCCGCGGTCGCGGGCCCGGCGAGATGCTCTGCGGCACGTGCGGAATGTCTTGCCAGCAGCTCCTCCTGGACATTCCTCGATTCGCCGTCCGGCCGGCGCCGGCTCCAGCGCCCGTCCGAGTCGAGCTCCCAGGAGCCGGCGTCGTCGGCGAAGCAGCGCTCCAACACGTCCATCAGCTCCGCCTTCAGGGCCGTGTCCTCGACCGGCGCGACCAGCTCGACCCGGCTGTCGAGGTTGCGCGGCATCAGGTCGGCAGAGCCCATCAGCACCCGCGTCTCCTCACCGCGGCGGAAGGCGTAGACCCGTGAGTGCTCGAGGAAGCGGCCGACGATCGAGCGGACGCTGATGTTCTCCGAGACGCCCTCCAGACCCGGCCGCAGGCAGCAGATCCCGCGCACGTTGACGTCGATCCGCACCCCCTTCTGCGACGCCTCGTAGAGCGCCCGGATGCAGCGGGCGTCGACCAGGGCGTTCATCTTCAGCGCGATCCGCGCCTCCTCGCCGGCCTCGTGGGCGGCGGCGGTGCGCTCGATCTCGGCGATGATCTGGTCCCGCATCGTCGTCGGCGAGACCAGCACCTTGCGGTACTCGGCCGGGCGCCCGTAGCCGGTGAGGAAGTTGAACATCTCGGCGACGTCGGCGCCGAGATCCGGGTCGGAGGTGAAGAGGCCGAGGTCGGTGTAGAGGCGGGCAGTCTTGGGGTTGTAGTTGCCGGTGCCGACGTGGACGTACTCGCGCACCTGCTCGCCCTCGCGGCGGGCGACGACGATCGCCTTCACGTGGGTCTTCAACCCGGGGATGCCGTAGACGACGTGAACGCCGGCCTCCTCCAGCGACTTCGCCCAGTGGATGTTCGCCTCCTCGTCGAAACGCGCTTTCAGCTCGACCATGCAGACCGCCTGCTTGCCGCGTTCGGAGGCGCGGATCAGCGCCGGCACCAGGGCGGAGTCGTCGCTGGTCCGGTACACGGTCTGCTTGATCGCCAGCACGTCGGGGTCGGCGACCGCCTGGGCGACGAAGCGCTCGACCGAGGTCGCGAAGGAGTCGTAGGGATGGTGGACGAGGATGTCGCGCTGGCGGATCTCGGCGAACATGTCGACCTGCTCGTCGTCCTCGCCCTGCAGCCGCGGCTGGGTGACCGGCGTCCACGGCGGCCAGCGCAGCTCGGCGTGGCCGGGGACGTCGGCGATCGCCTCGAGGTCGGCGAGGTCCAGCAGGCCCTCGATGTCGTAGACCTCGCGGTCTTCCAGCCGCAGCGCCTCGACCAGCTGCCCGCGCAGTTTCGTGTTCATCCCGGAGGCGACCTCGAGCCGCACCACCTCGCCGAAGCGGCGGCGCCGGATCTCGTCCTGGACCGCCTGCAGGAGGTCGTCGGCCTCGTCGGAGACGGTGAAGTCGGCGTCGCGGGTGACGCGGAAGTAGCCGTGGTCGATCACGTCGATCCCCGGGAACAGCGCGTCGAGGTTGGCGGCGATCACCTCCTCCAGCGGCACGAAGACGAGGCCGCTGTCGCCAAGCGGGAGGAAGCGCCCGAGCAGCTCCTTCGGGACCTTGACCCGGGCGATGATCTCGTTGCCGCTCTCGGCGTCGCGCAGCAGGACCCCGAGGCTGAGCGAGAGGTTGGAGATGTAGGGGAAGGGCCGGCCGAGGCCAATCACCAGCGGCGTCAGCGCCGGGAAGACCTGCTTCTCGAAGCGGGCGTCGATCTCCCGCCGCTCCTCCTCATTGGCCGTCTCCAGGGTGACGATGCGAATCCCGTGCTCCTCCAGAGCCGACTGCAGGTTGCCGCCAAAGCATTCGCAGAGGCGGTCGTCGAGCTCCAACACCCGCCGCTGGATCGCGTCGATCTGCTCGCGCGGCGTCAGCCCGTCGGGGCCGCGGGCTTCGATCCCGGCATCGAGCTGGTCGAAGAGGCCGGCGACCCGGACCATGAAGAACTCGTCGAGGTTGCTGGCGTAGATGGCACAGAAGCGCGCCCGCTCCAGCAACGGCACCGAGGCGTCCTCCGCCAGTTCGAGTACCCGCTGGTTGAAGTCGAGCCATGAGAGCTCGCGATTGAAATAGAGAGCGGGATCGTCGATCGACCCATCGTACGCTGCGACGACCGCCACCATTTGCGACGAAGCCGGCTTAGACCGCGACCTGCTCGGCGGAGCCCTCGAGGCTGCCGTTGAGGAGGTCGAGGATGACGCCCTCGCGAAGGCCGCCCTTGCCGATCTGGAGGGGCTGGCCGAGGAGGTCGGAGAGCTTCTCGAGCAGGAGGACGCCGGTCGGGAGGATGCGGACGCGGGTCGGGTCGAGCTCGAAGCGGCGGCCGACGTCAGCGGCGGGATCGGCGCAGAGGACGCGGATGCCGCGCTCGAGGGTCTCGTATTCGAGCACGGCGCCGACCAGGCGGCGCAGCGAGGTGGCGGAGCCGCCGACGGCGACGGCCTGGGCCGGGCGCTCGACCTCCACCCCCTCGAAGATGTCGTCGATGCGGTCGCGGGCGCGGCGGATTTCCGCCGCCGAGGGCGGGTCGGAGGAGAGCAGCTCCTCGGCGAGGTTGCCGGAGCCGACCGGCCAGGAACGAACGCTTTGAACGCCACCGGGGACGGTTCCGAGGATCACCTCGGTCGAGCCGCCGCCGATGTCGACGACGCCGACCAAGCCGTCTGGCGCGTGGCCGAGCGTCTTCGTGGCGCCGATGAACGAAAGCCGCCCCTCCTCCTCCTCGGGAAGGACCTCGATCGGGACGCCGGCGGCGGCGCCGACCGCCTCCGCCACCTCCTCGCAGTTGCGGGCATCGCGGACGGCGGCGGTGGCGACGGCGCGGATCTCGGTCGCGCCCATCTCCTGTGCCAGCCGCACCTGAGTGGCGACGACCTCGCCGACTTCCTCGACTTTCTCGGCCGAGATTCGACCCTTCTTGTCAACGGCCTTGCCGATCCGCGTATAGGCCCGCTGCTCCATCACCTTCTTCAGCTGCCCGTCGACAGGCTCGGCGACGAGCAACCGAGTGGTGTTCGAGCCGATATCTATGGCAGCGCAGAGAGTTGCGGGCATCCCCTGCATGTTCCCAGGGGATCCGGATCTCAAGCGCTACGAGGGGTGCGAGGCGTCCTCGAACTCGCGGAACAACCCGGTGACGACGAAGGCGACCTGCTCGCCGATGTCGACGGCGTTGTCGCCGATTCTCTCGATCGCCCGTGCCGCCAGCAGCATCGTCATCCCCCACTCCCGCCGGTCGGCGTCGTCGCCGATCTCCAGCGCCAGGTGGAAGCACTCGCGGTTGAGCTCGTCGACGACGTCGTCGCGGCGGACCAGGTCACGCGCCATCTCGACGTCGCGCTCCTCGAAGGAACGCTTGGCCTGGGCGATCAGCGTCTTCGTCTGCGCCCCCATCTTCAGGATCAGCTCGACCATCCGCGGGTCGACCGGCGCGTGGTTGCCGGTCAGGGGGATCACCTTGCAGACGTTCACGCACTGGTCCCCCATCCGCTCGATGCTCTTCAGCACGTGCAGCAGGGCCGAGATCAGCCGCAGGTCGGTCGCCACCGGCGACTGCGTCGCCAGCAGCGTGATCAGGCCCTGGTGAACCTCCAGGTAACGGCCGTCGATGCGGTCGTCGTCGGCGATCACCACCTGCGCCAGCTCGACGTCCTGGTGCTCGACCGCTTCCATCGTCCGACCGAGGGCGATGTTGACCAAGTCGAGGCCGCCGAGCGCGCTCGCCTCCAGCGTCGCCAGTTCCTCCTGGTAGTAGACGCGGACGCCCTCGGGCATCAGCCGACCTTCCCCGAGACGTAGTCCTCGGTCCGTTTGTCACCGGGGTTGGTGAAGACCTTCTCGGTCGCGTCGTACTCGACCAGCCGGCCCCAGCGGTTGTGCTCCTCGGCGTCGAGCTCGACCATCAGGAAGGCGGTGCGATCGGAGACCCGCGCCGCTTGCTGCATGTTGTGAGTGACGATGACGATCGAGTACTCCTCCTTCAGCTCGACCATCAGGTCCTCGATCTTCCCGGTCGAGATCGGGTCGAGGGCCGAGCAGGGCTCGTCCATCAGGATCACGTCGGGCTCGACCGCGATGCAGCGGGCGATGCAGAGCCGCTGCTGCTGGCCGCCGGAGAGGCCGAAGGCGTTGTCCTTGAGCCGGTCCTTGACCTCGTCCCAGAGCGCCGCCCCGCGCAGCGCCTTCTCGACGGTCTCGTCGAGGCCCTCCTTGCGCCCGAGCACCCGCGGGCCGAAGGCGACGTTGTCATAGATCGACTTCGGGAACGGGTTCGGTTTCTGGAAGACCATCCCGATCAGTTTGCGGACCTGGACCGGGTCGACGTTCGGGCCGTAGAGGTCCTCCCCGTGGTAGAGCAGCTCCCCCTGGACTTCGGCTGCCGGGATCAGGTCGTTCATCCGGTTGAGACAGCGCAGCAGCGTGCTCTTGCCGCAGCCGGAGGGGCCGATCAGCGCCGTCACCTCCTTGTGGCCGATCTCCATCGAGATGTCCTTCACCGCGGAGACACCGCCGTAGAGGACCTCGATGCCGTTCAGCTCAAAGACCTTCTCCTTTATCTGCGGGGCCGCCGCCTGTTGGAACTCGGGACGAACCGAGATCTTCGGCGTCTGCTCTTTCAACACCACTACCACCTTTGCTCGTAGCGATTTCGCAGCCAGATCGCGAAGGAGTTCATCGCGAGCAGGACCACCAACATGACGAGGATTCCCGCCGCGGCCAGGGCCTGGAACTCCTCCTGGGGACGCAGCGCGTAGTTGAAGATCTGGACCGGCATCGCCGAGTAGCCGTCGGTCCCGAACGGGGTCGGGTCGAAGGTGACGAAGACGGTCGCCCCGACCAGGAGCAGCGGCGCGGTCTCCCCTAGCGCCCGGGAGACGGCGAGGATGACGCCGGTGGCGATGCCCGGGATCGAGGCGGGCAGGACCTGGGTGCGGATCGTCTGCCACTGCGTCGCGCCAAGTGCCAGCGAGCCCTGGCGGATCGAGTCCGGGACCGCTCGCAGCGCCTCGCGCGAGGCGATGATCACCATCGGCAATACCAGCAGTGCCAGGGTCAGCGAGCCGGCGGCGAGGATGAAGCCGAGGTCGAGTGGCCCGCGGACGATGAAGGCGAGGCCGAGGATGCCGTAGATGATCGACGGCACCGCCGCCAGGTTCTGGATATTGACCTCGACCAGCCGGTTCCACCAACGCGAGCTGTCGGCGTACTCCTCGAGGTAGAGGGCGGCGCCGACCCCGACCGGGACCACGAAGAGCATCACCCCGGCGATCAGCTGCAGCGAGCCGATGATCGCCGGCCGGTAGCCGGCTTTCTCCGGGAAGGCGGTCGAGGGCGGGTTGGTGATGAGGTCGAGGCTGAGCGCCGAGGAGCCTTTGGCGAAGGCCTGGATCACCAGCGCCAGCAGCCCGGCGAGGGCGATCAGGACGGCGAGCAGGAGCAGGCCGGCGAAGACGGCGTTGCGGATGACGTCGCTGCGGGGCTGGTTGCGCAGCATCGCCTCGGTCGTCGAGCGCGCGCCGGCGACGGCGAGGCGGTTGCGCGGCGCGGTCGCCCGTCCCGCCTCCATCACTCGTAGACCTCGCGGTACTTGCGGACCAGGCGAATGCTGACCACGTTCATCACCAACGTCATCGCGAAGAGGACGGTGCCGACGGCGAAGACCGATTTGTAGTCGACCGAGCCGGTGGAGATGTCGCCGGTCGCGGTGGTCGCGATGTAGGAGGTCATCGCCTGGATCGATTCGACCGGGTTGAGGGTGAACTTCGGGGTCGAGCCGGCGGCGAGGACGACGATCATCGTCTCCCCCACCGCGCGGGAGATCGCCAGCACGATCGAGGCGACGATGCCGGAGAGGGCAGCGGGAAAGATCACTCTGGTCGCGACCTTGGCTTTGGTCGCGCCGAGCGCGTAGGCGCCTTCGTGGAGGCCGCGCGGCACGGCCCGCATCGCGTCGTCGGACATCGAGGCGATGATCGGCACCACCATCAGGCCGATCCCGAGCCCGGCCGCGAGGGCGAGGAACGGCTTGCCCTCGGCGCCGCCGAGGAGGCCGTCGGGCCAAAGGGGGACGACGACCTCGGGGAGGATGAAGCTGACAGCGAAGAACCCGATCGCGACGGTGGGGATGCCGGCGAGGACCTCGAGCGCGGGCTTGACCGTCTTACGCACCCGGGGCGAGGCGTACTCGCTGAGGTAGACCGCGGACCCGAGCCCGACCGGGATCGCGAACAGCATCCCCCAGAGGGTGACGTTGAGGGTTCCGGCGACGATCGAGAGTACGCCGAAGCTGGGGGGCTCGAACTGGGGCGTCCAGTCGACGCCGAAGAAGAAATCGTCCGCCGGGACGATTTCGAAGAAGCCGATCGTCGGCCCGATCAGGGAAATCACGATCGCGGTGGTGGTGAGGACCGAGAGCGCGGCGCAGAGAGCGAGCAACCACTTGATTGCCCGCTCCCCGTACCGCTTGCTCTCGGCCTGCAACACGGTCTTAGGCGCCGATCTTCGCGGCGGCTGCTTCGGATTCGGTCAACTGCTCTTCGGTCAGCGGCACGAAGCCGAGCGCTTCGGCGACCGAGCCCACGTTTTCGAGGTAGTAGGCGATGAAGGCCTTGACCTCGGGCTTCTGCAGAGCCTGCTCGCTCGGGTAGATGAAGAGCGGCCGGCTCAGCGGCGCGTAGCTGCCGTCCTGCGCGGTCTCGACCGACGGCGGTACGCAGCCCTTGCCGTTGTCGACTTCAAGCGCTTTCAGGCTGCCCTCGTTCTCCGTGTAGAAGGAGAAGCCGGCGTAGCCCATGCCGCCGGGCGAGCCCTCGACGCCTTTGACCGTGGCGTTGTCGTCCTCGCCGACGTTGTTGTAGTCGCGGCGGCTGACGCCCTCTTCGCCGTTGATCGATTCCGTGAAGTAGTCGAAGGTGCCCGAGTCGGTGCCGGGGCCGAACAGCGCCAGCTCCTCGTCGTAGCTCTCTTTCAGGTCCGGAATCTCAGACCAGTTGTCGATCTTCGAATCCGGGCCCCAGATCGCCGCCAGCTGCTCGACGGTGAGGCAGGAGACGGGGTTCTCGTTGTTGATCATCACCGTCAGCGCGTCGGTGGCGATGTGTACGTCTTTGAAGCCGACGCCGCCCTTGTTGCAGGCTTCGACCTCTTCGGGCTCGATCTCGCGCGAGGCGTCGCTGATGTCGGTCTCGCCGGCGCAGAATTTTTCGAAGCCGCCGCCGGTGCCGGAGGTCCCGACCGTGACCCGGACGTCGGAATTCTCGGCCATGAACTGCTCGGCGACAGCTTCGGTCAGGGGCGCCACCGTGCTGGAGCCGTCGATCCGGATCGAGCCGGAAAGATCTCCGCCGCTGCTGCCGCTGGCCGTTTCGTCGTCGCTGCTACCGCAGGCGGTGATGCCACTCGCGAGGATCGCCGCGGCGACGATCGCCGCAAGCCACTTAGAGCTGGTCACTCTTTCTCCTTCTGAGTTAGGTCCGTTCTGATGAACGGACCGTCGCAGCGGAGAGCGGCGGCCTTGTTACGAGCTGGTTTTCACCCTGTGAAAAACCTGTGAACGCCCGGCCGGGGCGGGTTCGGGCGCCGCTTGCAGCTCCTCCGGGACGATGCCGGCCGGTTCGGGGTCGAAGCGGTAGCCGATCCCGAAGTGGGTGTGGATGTACGTCCACCTCGGCGAGAGAGCCTCCAGCTTCTTACGCAGCTTGCGGACGAAGACGTCGACCGAGCGGTCGCCGTGGGCCATCGCGTAGCCCCAGACCCGCTGGTAGATCTCCTCGCGCTCGAGCACGTGGCCGCGCTCCTCGGCGAGCAGGTAGAGCAACTCGAACTCGCGGCGGGTGAGGTCGAGGGCCTCGTCGCCGACGAAGGCCTGGAAGCGGTCGGGGCGGATCTCCATCTCGCCGGCGGCGAGCGGCGGCGCCTCGTGCTCCTGGCGACCGCGGCGGCGGCGGCGCGAGACGGCTCCGAGCCGGGCGATCGCCTCCTCGGGGTGACAGGGCTTGGTCATCCAGTCGTCGACCCCGAGCCGCAGGCCCTTCACCCGCTGGGCGACGGTGGAGCGGCCGGTGCTGACGACCAGGCCAAGGTCAGGCAGCATCTCGCCGACCCGCTCCAGGTAGGCCCAGGCTTCGTCGCCGAGGACGACCGGGTCGACCAGGAGGGCGTTCAGCTTCATCGCCACCAGGTCGCGCGGCGGCACGGGCCCGGTTTTCTGGCTGAGGTGCCAGCCTGCCGCCTCAGCGCGGCGGGCGAGAACGGTGACGAAGCCGCTGTCGGTGTCGAGGACGGCGATTCGGATAGACAGAGTGTATGCACCTGCGGGGGCGTTAACCCCCACGTTCACAGGATTTTCACGGGTCGGGCGAGCGGAGCTCGGCTAGAACGTCGCCGGTCGCAGGCCGGTGGCGATGATCAGCAGGATCGCCGCGCCGGCGAAGTAGCGGTAGAGGACGAAGGGCCGGTAGCTGGTCGTCCGCACCAGACGCAGGAGGAAGGAGATCGCGAAGTAGCCGGAGACGGCCGCGGCGATCGTCCCCACCACCATCGGCTCCCCCACTCCTGGCGGCAGGCCTTCTTTGGCGGCCTCCAGGGCCTTGTAGGCGGTGGCGCCGGCGACGGCAGGGATCAGCAGCAGGAAGGAGAAGCGGGCGGCAGCGTCGCGGTCGAGACCGAGCCAGCGGCCGGCGGTAATCGTGATCCCCGAGCGCGAGGTCCCCGGCGCCAGCGCCAGCGCCTGGGCGAGGCCGATGTACCAGCCGTCGCGCAGCTTCGTGTCCTCGAGCTTGCGGCTCTGCGGCATCCGGTCGGCGTAGCCGAGGAGGGCGCCGAAGAGGATCAGCTGGATCGCGATCATCCAGGGCTCGCCGAGGTGCTCGTCGATGAAGCTGGCGCCGAGACCGCCGGCGATCACGGCGGGGACGGTACCGATCGCGATCGCCACCGATAGGCGTTGCTCCTGGGTGCGGATCGCCCGCCGCCGCGCCGCCTGGAAGAAGCCGCGCAGAAGGACGACCACCTCGACTCGGAAGTAGGCGATCGCGGCGATCAGCGTCCCCGCATGCAGGGCGACGTCGAAGGTCTTGTTGAAGGTCTCGTGCTCCTTCAAGAAGGTGTAGTCCTGCAGCCAGGGGACGATGATCAGGTGGCCGGAGGAGGAGATCGGCAGGAACTCGGTCAGTCCCTGGACCACCCCCAGCAGCAGGGCCTCGAGGTTCGACATCGCGGCGGATCCTATGCGTCGCGACCTAAGGTTGCGATAAATTGCCGTCCGTGAAGCGCACCGCCGCAGCCCTGCTCTCGATCTGGGCCCTGATGCTCGTCCTCGCTCCGGCCGCGCTGGCCGACGAGGGCGTCGGACTCGCCGGCCCGACCACCGACAAAACGGTGACCTTCGTCTGCTTCGGCGTGATCGCCTTGTTCGCGACGCTGGTGATCGTCCTCTCGCTGATCCAGAACAAACTGGAGAAGCGCAAGGAACAGCGCCGGGCCGATCTCGCGCGCTTCAACTAGTCGTTGGCCCGCGCCCTCTTCGTCTGCCTCCACAACGCCGGCCGCTCGCAGATGAGCGAGGCCCTTTTCGCCCGCGCCGCCGCCGGACGCCACGTGGCGCGCTCGGCGGGGACGACCCCGGCCGACCGCGTTCATCCAGAGGTGATCGAGGCAATGGACGAGCTAGGGATCGACCTCAGCGGGCGCCAACCGCGCAAGCTCTCGCGCGAGGACGCCGAGTGGGCCGACGTGGTGGTGACGATGGGCTGCGGCGACGAGTGCCCCTACATCCCCGGCAAGCGCTACCTCGACTGGGACCTGACCGATCCGAAGGGCCAGTCGGTCGAGGCGGTGCGCGAGACGCGGGACGAGATCGAGCGCCGGGTGCGGGCCCTGGTCGAAGAGCTCGACGCCAGCGGCGAGTAAGACCGCGCTATTAGGTGAGCCGGAAGCCCGAGAGGAGGCGTTTCTCCGTCTCGCCCTCGACCTTGGCGACGACTTCGACCTTGCCCTCGAGCGGGGTGCCGCGGATCTTCGTCGCCAGCAGGTCGTCGACCTGGAAGATCCCGGCCGAGTTGTTGAGCTGGATCTCGATCCGCACCGGCCGCTCCTCCCCCGCTCCGATCCGGACCTCGTCGACGGCGGCGGCGGAGATCGAGTGGATCCCCTCGTGTCCCGACTCGATCGGGGTGCGGGTCCGGCCCTGGGCCATGTCGAGCGCGTCGGCGACGCGGACGACGCCGGCCTCGAGCGTGTAGGGCTCGCCGCGGCGCCGGTGGCCGATGATCGCGTGCAGGATCTCCGAGGTGACGACGGTCCGCTCCGGCTCCTTGTAGACGTCGGCGAGGAGGCGCTG
>Ga0190269_10000361_pt1 | contig 24279 bp, 21 predicted proteins | sample Popmic249IS_FD_133749 | JGI IMG/M metagenome (GOLD analysis project Ga0190269, IMG submission 133749) | Populus adjacent soil microbial communities from riparian zone of Blue River, Arizona, USA - 249 IS | ecosystem: Environmental > Terrestrial > Soil > Riparian zone | place: USA: Arizona... | reverse complement strand
GGGATGCACCGTCTCGACTGGGTCGACCCACAGGGCTACCACACGCTCAGCTGCGACCGGATCAAGACGCCAGCCGGTACGAGCGGTGTCGGTGCCGGCGATCTGGTGCGGATGGCGCGCAGCCTGTACTCCTGAGCGACGTTGCCGGTTGGGGTGGGCGAATGGTCGCCGACGATCCACGAGCGTGGCACCCCCGCAGCTTGAGCCATCACGATCGCTCCGTGGACCAGCAGGAGCGCCGTGAGCCCCACTCTCCAGCTCATCGCGCTCGCACCGTCTCGACGTGTTCGATGAAGCGGTCGATCTCGTCGCGGATCTGCTGCTCGTGCCCGATGAGGACGTGGCCACCCGTCAGCGTGACCAGATGGCTGTTCGGGATTCCCGATTGAAGGCGCTGCCCGCCTGACAACTCACGGGCGTCGTCGGAAGCCTGGAAGATCAGTGTCGGGACGCGGATCTGCCCGAGCGGGATGCGGTTCACCTCCGGGTTGGACTGCTGGTTGTCGAACAGGATCCCGTCGGCCCGCTCTGAGATCGGCAGTCCGGCGCTGAAGGCGTTCTCGATGATGAACGCGCGCTGCTTCGCGGTGAGCTGGACTGATCTCGGGAAGAGAAGCTTGAGGAGCTTGCCTGGGGCGATCTTTATCGCCGCCCAGTACACCAAGTCGTGCCGCACCACGAACGCCGGGATCGGCGCGGGGATGGGGCCGGGTACGGCGGAGGAGAGCAGGATGAGACCGCGCATTCGTTCCGGGAAGTCGAGGGCGAACCACATCGCGGCGGCACCGCCGGCCGAGTTCCCTGCGAGCGTCACTTCGGCGATGCCGAGGTGGTCCAACAAGGCCGCGAACGCACCGGCCTGCATGCGCGGTGTCGCACCGGTGGGCAGGGACGATCGGAGGTAGCCGAATCTCGAGACAAAGATGAAGCGGTAGGCGGGTGTGAAGTTGTGCCAGCGGTCGATGAGGTCCTCGGCCTGGTCGACACCGCCAGTGATTCCGTGCGAAATCAGTACTGGCGGGCCTTCTCCCACTACCCGGTACTCGACGTCGCCGTACTGCTGTGAGTGAAAGACGTGCGAGGGGTGCGTCGCCAAGCGCTCACGCGCCTCGCCGAGGTCGTGTCTGTACAGCATCGTGGCCACCACAAAGATCAGAAGAAGAAGAACAAGCGTGCCGGCAAGCGCCCGTCGCAAGGCCCTGCGACGCGTTGTGGGTCGTCCGGTATCCCCGGATAGACCCGTACCTGGTCCGCCTGCTGTAGTCGCAGTCATCCGCACACGGACCACCTCCAAGCAGATGGCGTCCCATGTGCTCAACGCTCAAGGTGGCTGGCTTGGCATCCGGCTGCTAGAGCCGAAAGGCCCCTCCCCCTCGGGAGGCGGCCGGGCACCGAGCCTCAGACGCCGGACGACGGCCGTGCCCCCTCTCGAGCGGCTCAACCGTGAGGTCAAGCGCCGCACCGACGTCGTCGGGATCTTCCCCAACCCCGCCGCGCTGCTCCGCCTGTCCAGCTGCGTGCTCATCGAGGCCCATGACGAGTGGCAAGACAGCGACCGCCGCTACCTGAGCGAGAAGTCCATGGCGCTGCTCAACCCACCCGCCCTGACCGTCCTGGCGACCAAGAAGACGACCCCGCAGAAGGAGATCGCCGCTACGGCATAGTTGCTCTGACTCACGGAGTCACACGCGAGGAGTTACACCAGCTCGCGGGGCACGGCCCGGACGATCCCGCGAAGGAGCGGTTGCGGGCGGAGCGCGCCGCTTCTCAGCTCCCGACCCGCGGCAGATGAGTACAGCCATCCGATGACGTCCCCACCTGGGCGCGGATCACCGGCGCTCAAGGTCACCGCGCCGGCGGACGGCCTCGGTCGAAGGTGAACGACGCGGCACCCTGGACGAGCGAGACCGCGCCCACGGCCAGCCAGGCGGGCACGTCCAGGCCCAGCGCCAGGACGTGCGAGGCGGCGAACAGCAGGACGAACAGCAGGACGAGCGCACCCCCGACGCGGGCGCCGCTGCGGCGGGTCCAGGTGGGAACGCACACCGCCAGTCCGGCCATCAGGACCGCGCCGCCGAGGGCTCGCACTCCGGTGCCCTGCGCCACCGCGAACCCCACCGCCAGCGAGGCTCCGGCGAGGACGGCGACGTCGCGGCGGCTCCGTACGTCCGCGATCAAGCCATCGGTGGTCATCGTCTGCTCCGCGTTCACATTGCGGGCGCACGCCGCGCCCACCCGTTCGACGGTACGCGGGCTCGGTTCAGGTCGCTGGGGCGGCCAGACCGTCGCCGCTCTGCTGGCTGAACAGCGCGGCGTAGCGCCCTCCTTGTACCAGCAGAGTGTCGTGGTCGCCCTGCTCGTGTTCGAAGCGTTCGGATCCATGCGCACGGCGGCATGAGCGGAAGTCGTCTTGGGGCGTCCGAGCCGGTGTGTGGCCGACCGGGATCGGACGGCCGAGCATGACGGAAGTCGAGGTAGCCCCTTTGACTTTCACAATACCGAAGATACCTTCAGAGTTGTGAAACAGTCGATGTTGCTTCCACTGCTCCGCTCGCAGGTGCAGGGCGATCTGCTCTCGCTCCTGTTCCTGCACCCCGAAGATGAGTTCAGCCTCTCGGAGATCGCCAGGTTTGTGGGCGCCTCACTCCCGGCCGTGCACCATGAGGTGACCAGACTGATCAACTCCGGACTGCTTCTCGATCGGCGCCAGGGCAATGTCCGCCTGGTTCGCGCCGACATGTCGTCGGTGCTCGCATCACCGCTGAGCGAGCTCATGGCCGTCACCTACGGACCACGGGCGGTACTTGTCGACGTGCTCACCGATGTGGAAGGCGTGGAGGCTGCCTACATCTACGGCTCCTGGGCCGCGAGGTACCGGGGGCAGCCCGGATCGGTGCCAGGCGACGTGGACCTACTGGTGGTAGGAGAAGCAGACATCGATGACCTAGAGGAAGCCGTTCGGCCAGCACAGGCGAGGCTCCGGCGGCAGGTCAACGTCCGGCGAGTTTCGCCGGCGACGTGGCGCCAGGCGCAGAGCGGAGACGGCGCCCCGTTCCTGGCGACGCTCTTGGCGTCTCCTCTCGTTGAACTCGAGCTCCGCGGGGGAGTTGCAGCGTGAGCAGGTGGCCGGTTGGCGTTGATGTGATCCAGCGGATGCTCGACCTGATCCCGCCTCACCTGCAGAAGGTGCACCCGGACCGAGAGCACGCGGACATGCTCATCGAGCAAGCTCGTGCTCACCTGACTTCGTCGAGCGTGCTCGCCGAGTCCGATCCTGAAGGCGCGTACGCGCTGCTGTACGACGCTGCTCGCAAGGCTTTGACGGCCATTTTGGAGAATCAGGGTCTGCGCCCGACCAGCAAGGGCGGGCATCTTGCCGTCTACGAAGCGACGATGGCGCAGCTGGAGAACGTGCTACGCAAGACGCTGAGGCCTTTCGACAGGATGCGCCGGCGTCGGCAGGACGCCGAGTACCCGGCAACCGATGCCGAGCCGTTCACGTCGGATGACGTCGCCGAGGACCTGCCGAAGGCGACCGAGATCGTCGAGGCTGCAGCCAAGTTGCTAGACCAGATGAGCCCGTTCTAGGCCGCGCCGGCGGGGGTCGGGACCTGCACCGACACCAGCCGGTCGAGCTCGTGGGCTCGTTCGCCCGCGGCACTGCGCGTGACGACTCTGACCTCGACCTCGTCGTCCTGGTTCGTTCTCGCGCCTCGTGCTCAGCGCCGGAGCGGGGTGGCGCCGGCCAGGCCGAGGAGCTCCACGCTGACGTAGAGGTCTGCTGGCCGGCCGTGGCCGCTCGGTGACGCCGTCCCGAATCGGGTGAGGACGCCGGCGTCGGCGAGGGTGACCAGCGCTGCCCGCGCGCCCTTGGGGGTGATGCCGAGCGTGGCCGCGACCTCAGACGCGGTCAGTAGGAGATGCCGCGGCAGCAGCTCGAGGACGGTCCAGGCAGCCGCGTCCGAGCGCAGTCCCTTGTCCCGCAACCGATCCTGCCAGGTCACGAGCATCCGCTCGACGTTCCCGATGAGCTGCTGCTGCGCGCGGCCTGCGCCGCCGACCGCGTCAGCGAACCACGCCACCCAGCCGCTGTGGTCGCTCATCCGGAACCGGACCAGGCCGCTGGCGTAGCCGGCGACGTCGGCGGCGAGCAGCACGCTCACCGGCGGTGGGGTGAGCAGCTGAAGCCGCCGGGTGAGCACCCACAGGATCAGCACGCGGCCGATGCGTCCGTTGCCGTCGGCGAACGGGTGGATGACCTCGAACTGTGCGTGAGCGACGGCAGCCTGCGCGACGGGGTCGACGTCGGTCCGGTTGACGAAGGTGAGCAGGTCGGCCAGCAGCGTGTCGAGCTCCGCAGCTGGTGCGGTCACCAGGTGCGCATCGAGGGGGCTCGTCCCGCCGATCCAGCCCTGCTGCGTGCGGAGGTGGCCGACGTGCTCGGCAGGGGTCGGGCTGCCGGCCATCAGTGCTGTGTGCCACGAGCACAGGTCGTGAACAGTGAGCGGGTCGGCGCCGCTGGCGTGGATGACCGCGTCACTGGTCGCCTGGAGGTTCGCGGCCACCCACGCAGCTGGGCTGTGCGGCCCGCTCGGAGCGTGCTCGGCCAGGACGACCTCGACGACGGGGGCTGAGACGCCCTCGACGTACGACGAGGCGATCCCCTCCGCGCGCAGCAGCAGCCTCGCCAACGGCGCGTAGTCCTCCGGCAGTGCCGCGGCACCCGCGGCAACGCTCGCCTCGGCGGCGCCACACCTGTTCGCGGCGTGCGTGGACAGCGTCAGGTCTCGCTCGGCGAGCAGGGACGGCACGAACGCCTGGATGCGGCGTCCCCTCCACACCACCGTCTGGTGCCGCCCTGCCTCCTCGGTCACCTGGCCAGTTTAGTACCGCTACGCGGCTAGCGGTACTAAACCGCTGAAGTGCTGGCCGCGGCAGATGAAGACGTCCGCCAAACTGCTGAGGGCAGACCAGGGTTGGTTGCGGCGTTCGTACCTCATCTATCTGGCCGTCGCGGTGCGAGGCTGTAACGCCATGGACGCAGCCGGGAAGTACCTATCGTGACCGGCACCCCGCGCGATCGGAAGTGGCTCGAGGAGCTGTTCCGACGCGAGCATCCCAAGGTCCTTGCCTATGCGCGCCGTCGCACGTTCGACGAGGCGGACGATGTCGTCGCCGAGGTCTTTCTCACCGCCTGGAAGAACCGCCACCGCATCCCGGAGCCGGAGCTTCCCTGGCTGCTGCGCGCCGCCTCGAACCACGTCCTGCACGCAAGGCGCGCTGAGGCGCGGCGCGCGCGTCTGGTGGACCGTGTCGAGTTGCGCCCCGATGTCGTCAGCGATCCCGCGCAGCACATCGCCGATGCCGACAGCGCACACGAAGCGATCCGCAAGGCACTCACGCGGCTTGCACCTAGAGACGCCGAGCTGATGCGCCTTCTCGCGTGGGAGGAGCTCTCCCTCGTGGAGGCCGCCTACGTGTTGGGTTGCACGCCCGTCGCTGCCCGCGTCCGGCTCCATCGCGCCCGCCGGCGGCTGCGCGAAGAACTGCACACCCGGGAGCACGCCGTCACGCCCACGCTGGATTGCGAGGCCACCGCATGAGGACCGCCATCGACGATCTGCTTCGGCAGGCCAACCCCGTCACCGACCTGACGCCGCACACGCCCGAGAGGCAGGCCGCGCTGCTGGAGCGAATCGTTTCTCCACAGCCCATGAAGCCGAGGCCCGGGCGCCGGTCTCTGGTCTTCGCGGCGGCTCTGGCTGCACTGACCGCCGTCGCTTTGGTCGCGACGAGCACGACGCGGCCCAACCGTGCGCTGGCTGGCGTCGAGCTCGAACGAGACGGCTCCGGCTACCGGGTGATCGTCACGGATGTCGAACGCGACGCCAAGGACCTCACCGAGGCCCTTCACGCATACGGCTTCAACATCACGCTGGAGTTGCTGCCAGCCTCCCCGAGCTTGGTCGGCAGCATCGTCGGCGGCTCTGCTGCCGGGGGGAGCACCTGGATCGAACCGCTGCATGATGGGCCCTGCCGGGCCAGCGCCGGCTGCGAAGTCGGGTTCCACGTCGACGCCGACTGGCACGGCACCGCGACCGTCGAGCTGGCTCGAGCCGCGCGACCGGGCGAGCGCTACCTCGCCTCGACATCGGCGTTCAACGCTGGTGAGTTGCTCGGCTGCGCGTTCAGGCCAGGGGTGCACGTCGCCCAGCTATTGCCCGAGCTGCAGCGTCGGGGCATCGCTGTGCAGTACCGACCGGAAGGGGTCAGCGACCCGAACGCCCGGATCCAGCCCGACTGGATCGTCACCGACGTGACGCCCGACAGCGCCAGCTCCGCCTTCTTGTTCGCAGCGCCGCGGGCTCCGGAGGAAGGCCGGCCCGGCCTGAACTGCTGAGTAGCCGTGACCGAGACCTCGTCCGGGAAGCAGGCGGCTGCCAGCCCCAACTGACTCCTCGCGGCATAGGAGAGGACGTCGCCGGGACGACGACCACAACCGATGCCGCTGAGCTGGTCACCGCTTGACCGCCACGGCTCGATCCGCCGACGCAGCCACCTGGCCCTCACCCTCGGGGAGGCCGGCACGCAGTCGACCGCTGAGGCGTTGCGCGCCCACCCCTCGGCCCACAGTTGCCCCGGGCGCTAGTGGCTTCTAACGCGGGTTGTCACAGCTTCTCTGCATCCTGACCCCAGGAGAACCCACCCGGAGCACACAACCCAGGAGCGCTCGCCATGCAGTTGCACGACTTCGCCCACGAGCTTCGCGACCACCTCGGCGAAATCCCGATCCAGGTCACCACCCGCGCCGCACGACTACTCAAGAACGAGAGGATCGTGTTCGCGTCCACGACCGTGCCTGTGAAGGAGCGCGGATCCGGCGACCCGCATGCGCCGATGCAGACCGACAACACGATCAGCGTGACCCTCCTCCCCCGCGGCGCGCTCACCTCGATCACAATGGGAGGGGAGTCCGGAGGCCGGGACTCGATGTGGCACGGGACTTGTGAAGAGGACTGGCCCTTCGACGCCTCTGTCACCCTCCATTACGGCACCGCGCTCCAGGTGCAGCTGCCGCACCCAGATTTCACACACGCCGCGCGGGGCCGCATCGAGGACTTCTTCCCCCGTCTGCTGGCCGACCTCGCTCCCGCCTGAGCCGGCGGCCTCCCGCAGCGCGGCAGTGAGCGGACATCTCTACCTCTACAAGACCTGGCCATCGCAGAGCGGGCGGGACAGCCGTCTCCTCACAGGCGGCCGCTCGGCCACCGGATCTAGCTGCCGGGGCGCTCGACGATGCGCATGACGCGCTCGCACGCGAAGACTCGCCCATAACTCCGGCCGGTCACCTCACGCAGGATCTCCAACTGGACGAGTCGCTCGATGGCCTTCGCTGCGGGCGGGTAGGTCACCTGGTGGAGTGCCGCCGCTTGGCTAGGCGTGATCACGGGGTACCCGATCAGGTCCTCGACGATGGCAAGCACGACTCCTTTCGCCTTGTCAGCGCGCAAAAGTTCGAGGAATTCGGCGCGAACTGCCATCAGTTCGTCGATGCGTGCCACGGCGTCGTCCGCCTGCGCGCAAATTGCGGAGAAGAAGAACTGCAGCCATTCGTCGTACTCACCGCGTTGGCTGACGGCCAGCAGGAGGTCCTTGTAGCGCTCTTTCCGGGGCTCGAACCAAGGTGACAGGTTCAGCACCGGGTACTGCAGGGCTCCGGCGTCGACCAACTGCAGGGTGACGATCAAGCGTCCAAGACGACCGTTGCCATCGCTGAAGGGATGGAGTGTCTCGAACTGGTAGTGCCCGAGCGCGGCCTTGACCAGTAGGGGCGTGTGATCGTCGCTGTTGATCCACTTCTCCCAACTCGACACACCGTCCCTCAACTCGTCACCGGCCGGCGGCGGTACGAAGCGCGACCGCTCGATGCCAAGGGCGCGCTCGCCGATGTACACCTGGCCGCTGCGCAGTTGGCCGGCGTCGAAGCCGTCACCTCGCGTGCCGCGCACGATGATCGTCTGGAGCTCGGCGATGACGTTCAGGCAGATCGGCTTCTCTTGGATGAGTTGAAGGCCGCGTTCGGCCGCCTCTACGTAGTTCCGCACCTCCCGCACCTCGGCGCTGCGCTTGCGTTCCTCGATGAAGTCAGCCTCAAGAACCTCCTGGAAAGGGGCGTAGGTGCCTTCGAGGGCGGAGGTGCTGACGGCTTCGCGGTAGAGCGCCGGCCGGACGAGAAGGGAGGGGTTGGGCAGACGGCTTGCGGCGGCATCGAGGCGACCAACGGCTCTCTCGGCCTCAGACATCAACTTCATCGTCAGCGGCTCAAGCCCGACCGACCCGGGCAGGGCGGTCGGCACGAAGGCAAAGTGGTTGTAGTCCCGGCCCAGGTAGGTGTCGTGGCCGGTGATCGGCTGTAGCCGCCCCACGGGGCTCTCCGCGAACAGCCTGATGTCCACAGGTGCCGCTCCCTGGCTATAGATTCACCCATGCAATTCATAGGTTCCGCTCTCAGGCTATAGAACTACCCGCCCGTTTCATAGTCCCGGCCGCGCCGTCAGTTCCCAGAGGAGCTGCGCGCCCTGGATGTACAGCGGCCACCCCCGAGGGGTGCCCCATCAGCCGGCTCGAGCCGCCGAGGGATGTCTCGCTACGTCGGGCGACCCAACGGCCGCACGATGGGAGCCGCCCGCCCGCACATCGGCTACTTGTTGCGGATGCCTGCTGATCGCGATGAGCAGACATCCGTGCCTCGGTAGCGGTCACCCCTCGCCGGTGGTGCTGGTCTGGGTCAGGCCGCGGATCTGGCGCAGCGCCACGGACAGGGTCGCGACGTCGTACATGTCGCCGGCCACGATGTCGGCGAGCACCTGGGTCGCGCGCGTGACCGCGACGGCGTTGCGCTGCACCCACACCGCGATCCGGGCCGCCGGCTCATCGGGCTCCGTCGTGGTGAGCACCTGCACCGCGAGTGCAGCCTGGGTGGCGTAGAGGTCGTCCCGCAGCGCGGCCCGAGCCAGCGTCTGCCACCGGTCCGACCGGGGGAGGGCGACGATGCGCTGCCGCAGCCGGCCCAGCTCGAGCACGCTGTCGAGGGCGAAGTAGACGGGTGCCACCTCGTCGACGGGGCGCCCCGTCGTACCGGCGACCTCGACGACGTCGAGCGCGGCGTAGGCGACGGGGTAGCCGGCGACGCGGAGCGCGAGGTCGGCGGGGACCCCGGTCGCGGCGTACCCCGCGGCGACGTCGCGCACCACGGCGGCCGCCTCCGGTGAGAGCAGGTCGGGGAGCCCGCTCATCACCGCTGTCGTGCCGGGGAGGAAGGCGTTGACGGTCGCCTCGATGTCGAGCGGGTGGCGCCGGTTGGTGAGCAGCCAACGAGAGGACCGCTCCACCAGCCGCCGCGCCTCGAGCAGCATCGTGGTCTGGATCGTCGTTGGCACGACGTTGTCGAGCTGCTCGACCGCGTGCCACAGGTCGCGCATCTCGAAGACCCGCCTGGCCACGGTGTGGGCCCGGACCACGTCAGGGGCAGGTACGGCGAGCTCCTCGCCCATCCGGTAGGCGAAGCTGATGCCGGCGGTGTTGACCATGCGGTTCGCCAGCCCGGTCGCGATGATCTCCCGCCGCAGCCGGTGCTGGGCCATCTCCTCGCCGAACCGATCTCGGAGCGCCTCGGGGAAGTAGTGCTCGAGCTCGTGCCGGAGGTAGGGGTCCTCGGGCACGTCGGAGTCGAGGATGTCCTGCGTGAGCCGGATCTTCGTCCACGCCAGCAGCACCGCGAACTCCGGCCCCGTGAGCCCGATCCCGTTGAGCGCTCGGCCTTCCAGCGTCGCGTCGTCGGGGAGGAACTCCAGCGTGCGGTTGATCTGGCCGGTGCGCTCGAGGTGGTCGATGTAGCGGCGGTGCACGGGCAGCATCGACAGCGACTGGGCGCGCGCGTTTCCCAGCGCGACGTTCTGCTCGTAGTTGTCGCGCAGCACCAGCCGCGCGACGTCGTCCGTCATGGAGGCGAGCAGCTCGTCTCGCTCCGCCAGGGTGAGCCGGCCGGCCGTCATCGCCTGCCCCAGCAGGATCTTGATGTTCACCTCGTGGTCGGAGGTGTCGACGCCCGCGGAGTTGTCGATGGCGTCGGTGTTCACCCGGCCGCCGGCGAGCGCGTACTCGACCCGGCCGCGCTGGGTCAGCCCGAGGTTCCCGCCCTCGCCGACGACGCGGCACCGCAGCTGCGACCCGTTGACTCGGATGGCGTCGTTGGCCTTGTCGCCGACCTCCGAGTTGGTCTCGCCGGAGGCCTTCACGTAGGTGCCGATGCCGCCGTTCCACAGCAGGTCGACGGGGGCGAGCAGGATCGCGCGCAGGAGCTCCGCCGGGGTCATCGACGCGACGCTCACGCCGAGGACCGCTTGCACCTGCGGCGACAGCGGGATCGACTTGGCGCTGCGCGGGAAGACGCCCCCACCGGGGGACAGCAGCGCCGGGTCGTAGTCGGCCCACGACGACCGTGGCAGCCCGAACAACCGCCGGCGCTCGGCGAACGAGGTCGCCGGGTCCGGCTCCGGGTCGAGGAAGACGTGCCGGTGGTCGAAGGCGGCCACGAGCCGGATCTGCTCCGACAGCAGCATCCCGTTGCCGAAGACGTCGCCGGACATGTCGCCGATGCCGACCACGGAGAAGGGCTGCGACTGGGTGTCGACGCCGAGCTCGCGGAAGTGCCGCTTCACCGACTCCCACGCCCCGCGGGCCGTGATGCCCATGGCCTTGTGGTCGTAGCCGGCCGAGCCGCCCGACGCGAAGGCGTCGCCGAGCCAGAAGCCCCGGTCGACCGCCACGCCGTTCGCGATGTCGGAGAACGTGGCGGTTCCCTTGTCGGCCGCCACGACGAGGTAGGGGTCGTCGTCGCCGTCGTGCCGCACCGTGTCCGCCGGCGGTACGACGACGCCATCGACGATGTTGTCCGTCAGGTCGAGCAGTCCCGCCACGAAGGACGTGTAGCAGGCCACGCCCTCCGCCAGCCACGCCTCGCGGTCGGCCGGGTCGGCCGGCCGCTTCACGACGAAGCCACCCTTCGAGCCGACCGGCACGATGACCGCGTTCTTCACCATCTGCGCCTTGACCAGGCCCAGCACCTCGGTGCGGAAGTCCTCCCGCCGGTCGGACCAGCGCAGCCCGCCACGCGCCACCGCGCCGAACCGGAGGTGAACCCCCTCGACGCGTGGCGAGTAGACGAAGATCTCGAAGCGCGGCCGGGGCAGCGGCAGGTCAGGGATCGCTGCGGGGTCGAGCTTCAGGGCCAGCTGAGGGAGCGGGTTCCCGTCGCGGTCGCGCTGGAAGTAGCTGGTGCGCTGGGTGGCGCGGACCAGCGCCAGGACCGCTCGCAGGATGCGGTCCTCGTCGAGGCTGGCCACCTCGTCCAGCGCCTGCTCGATGCTCGTGACGACCGGCTGCTCGTCGCGGTCGGCCCGCGCCGGGTCGAAGCGGGTCTCGAACAGCTCCACCAGGTGCTGCGCGACGTGGACGTTGCGCACCAGCGTGTGGGCGACGTAGGCCTCGCTGAAGGTGGACCCGACCTGCCGCAGGTACTTCACGTAGGCCCGGAGGACCGAGACCTGCCGCCAGTCGAGGCCACCGACCAGGACGAGGCTGTTGAGCGGGTCGCTCTCCGCCCGCCCCTCCCAGACCGCGGCGAAGGCCTGCTCGAACTCCGTGCGCGACTCCTCGTCGAGGCTCTGCAGGCCGTGGCAGCGCAAGCCGAAGTCGTAGATCCGGCCGTCCGGCCGACCCGGCCGCTCGATCGCGTAGGGCCGCTCGTCCGTCACCTCCACGCCCATGTCCTGCAGCAGCGGCATCACCTGCGACAGGGTCAGCGGCGGTCCGACGCGGAACACCTTGAAGCGCTGCTCGGCCGGTGCCGCGCCGGGCGGGCAGTAGAGCTCCAGGTCGAGCCGGTCGGTGCCCTCCAGCGCCTCGAGCCGCTGCAGGTCGGGGACCGCCTCGGCGGCGGGGAAGTCCTCCTTGTACGCGTCGGGGAAGGCCCCGCCGCCGTAGACCTCGTGCAGCTGCGTGGCTGCCGGCTTGCCGAGCGAGTCCTCGAGCGCGTCGGCGAGGTCGTCGTCCCAGGACCGGGTGGCTTCCTCGAGCCGCCGCTCCAGCTCGGCCACGTCGACGTCGCGCACGTCCGGGGCGGTGGTGCGGACGACCACGTGCAGCCTGGCCAGCACCGACTCGGACACCTTCGCGACGTGGTCGACACCGGTGCCGCGGAAGGCCTCGGTCAGGATCGCCTGCACCTTCAGGCGGTTCTGCGTCGTGTACCGCTCGCGCGGCAGGTAGACCAGGCACGAGACGAAGCGGCCGTAGTCGTCGTACCGGACGAAGAGCCGCACCTGGCGGCGCTCCTGCAGGTGCAGGATCCCGACGCTGATCTGCAGCAGGTCCTCGTCGGAGATCTGGAAGAGCTCGTCGCGCGGGTAGTCCTCGAGCACCGCGAGCAGGGCCTTGTGGTCGTGGCTGCCCTCGGCGAAGCCCGAGAGCTCGAGGACGCGCTCCACCTTCTTGCGGATCACCGGGATGGTCGTGACGTAGCCGGTGGAGGCCTCGTTGCCGAACAGCCCGAGGAAGCGCCGCTCGCCGTAGGGCTTGCCCGTCTCGTCCAGCTGCTTGATGCCGACGTAGTCCAGGTACGCCGGCCGGTGGACGGTGGCTCGCGAGTTGGCCTTGGTGAGGGTGAGCAGCGAGGGGTCCTCGGCGCGTCGGCGTACCTCGGCGGGCAGCTCGCTGAACGACACGGAGTGCGGCTGCAGTCCGGCGTCTCGGAGGACGCCCAGGCCGGTCCCCGGGACGGAGGTGAGCTCGAGGTCCTCGAATGTGCCGGTCAGGAGGTACTCGCGGTAGCCGAGGAACGTGAAGGCACCGTCGAGCATCATCTGCCCGAGCGCGCGCACCTCGTCCGCCTCGCCGGGGTCACGGCCCGGCGCGGCCTTGGCCTCGGCCATCGCGGTCTGCAGCCGCTCGCGCATCTTGGGCCAGTCCTCGTAGGCGGCCCGGACGTCCTCCAGCACCCGGCGGACGTCGTTGCGCAGCTCGTCCGCCCGCTGGGCGTCGACCCGGTCGACCTCCACGTGCATCCACGACTCGCGCACCGCGTCCGGCGCGTCCTCGGGAGCCACCTCCTGCAGCTCGCCGACGACGTTGCGCCGCACCTCGAGGATGGGGTGGATCACCAGGTGGATGCGCAGACCGTGCCGGGTGAGCTCGGCACACACGGTGTCGACGAGGAACGGCATGTCGTCGATGACCACCTCGACCACGCTGTGCGGCGACTGCCACCCCTCGGTCTCCCGCGACGGCGAGAGCACCCGGACCAGCGCCGTGCCGGGGGTACGACGCTGGGCGAGCTCGGCGTGCGAGGTGGCCGCCCCGAGCAGGTCGCCGGGCTCGCGGTCGAGCAGGTCCTCCGCCGCGACGAAGCGGTAGTACTGCTGCAGGAGCACCGCCAGGTCCGGGCGGTCGGGCACGCCGCGCTCGTGGGCCTCCTTGAGTGCCGCGTCGACGAGGCCCTGCACGCCCGCACCGTCGTGGTCCCCGGACGTTCGCGCGGGCATGACGACAGCTCCCTCGGGTCCGATCAGGTGACGCCGTTGTCTCCTGATCGTTCCCGCCGACCCTAGTGACTACCCACGGGTAGCCGCGAGTGCCGTCAGGGGGAGACGCTGAGGTAGTCGACGAACCCCGTCGGGTCGTGGCGCCCGACGGTGGCGTGCTCGAACAGCCCCCAGCCCTCCTCGCCGTCCAGCTCGCCGCGGCCGACGTGCTCGATGACGCCCCACGGGTAGCGGGCCTGGATCTCGGGGTCGGTGTGGTCGTAGACCGCGGTCTGCGCCCAGTTGGCGCCCATCCACCGGCCGTGGTTCCACTCCGGGTCGCCGCCGTACCCGCACCCGACGTGCAGCGGGAGGGGCAGCTTGCTCTCCACGTCGAGCACCAGCGGTGTGCCGTCCGGCCGGGTGAGGTGGACCCGCAGCGACTCGGGGATGCGGGTGCCGGAGCGGTACGTGAACTCCATGCGCGGCCAGCCGAGCTGCTCGACCGTGCCGTCCTTGAAGGTGCGCGAGGCATGGGACAGCGTGCGGTAGCCGTCGGGGTCCTCCTGCACGATGAGCATCAGCTGGAAGCTCTCGAACCGCATCGGCACGTAGAGCCACCAGAAGCCCTCCGACGGCAGCTCCGCGACCCGGCCGGCCGGGTCCGGGTCGCCGATCGGGCGGATGCCCCAGGACCGGTCGCGGCTGCCCACCCACACATCGGGGGTCACGGCGAGGGTCGCGCCACCGACGGTGATCGAGCCCTCCCACGTCCCGGTCTGGGCGAAGCGGCTCGCGTCGAGGGTGGGCCGCAGTGGCGACATCATGAGGTGCGCGTCCTCGAGGACGGCGGGGTAGGAGCCCTCCCACGTGAGGTCGCACGAGAGCGCGTCCGACTCGCAGGTGATCCGCAGGCGCTGCAGCGGCTCGAGCACCTCGATGCTCAGGCCGCCGACCTCGGTGCGCAGCGAGCGCCCCTCGAGTGCGTCGGAGAAGCGCGCCACGGTCTGGGTGTCGCCGACCCGGATCGTCACGAAGCCGTCGACCACGCCGAGGTTCGGGTAGACACCGAAGCCGCAGACCAGGAAGACGTTGCCGGTCCGGTCGTGCGCGTTGAAGTAGTACCGGTCGTAGAAGTTCCGGTCGCTGGTGCCCACCCGGGCGAGCGACAGCGGGACCTGGTGGACGGGGTACTCGTCGAGCTCGACCGGCTTCACGCGTTCTCCTCGTGCATCAGGGGCTTGTGCTTGTCAAAGGCCCGGTACGACGATCGGGGAAGAGCAGAGTGCTGGAGGTGCAGCGGATGCACGCAGTGGCCGGAGACACGATCGCGATCCCCGGGGCCCGGGTCGGCGAGGCCGGGCGAGTGGGTCAGGTGCTCGAGGCACGGGGCCCGGATGGCTCACCGCCGTACCTGGTGCGTTGGAACGACGGGCACGAGGCCGTGTGCTGGCCGGGACCGGAGGCCCGGGTCCAGCACGACGGCGCGCTGGACCCGGGGACCTGAGGTCGTGCTAGCGGGTCACGTGTAGCGGATCAGCCCGCGGAAGTTCTTGCCGTCCCGCATGTCCTGGTAGCCCTGGTTGATCTGGTCGAGCGTGTACTCGGTCGTGATCATCTCGTCCAGCTTGAGCTTGCCGGACTTGTAGAGGGCCAGCAGCTTGGGGATGTCCACGGCCGGGTTGGCGTTGCCGAAGATGCAGCCGACGAGCTCCTTGCGCTGCATGGCGAACTCGAACAGGTTGAGCTTCACGTCCTCGCCCAGCATGGGGGCGACAGAGGTGACGACCGCGCGGCCGGCCTTCTTGATCATCGACATCATCTGGGCGACGTGCTCGCCGCCCGCGGTGCCGACGCAGAGGATCGCCTTGTCGGCCATCGCGCCGTTGGTGAGGCCCTGGACGAGGAAGAAGGCCTCCTCCTGGGACGCCGCCGTGTGGGTGGCGCCGAACTCCTTGATCTTCTCCCGCTTCCACTCGACCGGCTCCACCACGACGACGTTCGCGGCGCCCGCGAGCACCGCCCCCTGAACCGCCGCGGTGCCGATGCCGCCCACGCCGTAGACGACGACGGTCTCGCCCGGCTGCACGTCGGCGGCGTAGACCGCGGAGCCCCAGCCGGTCGTCACGCCGCAGCCGACCAGCGCGGCCTTCTCCAGCGGGATCTCCGGGTCGATCTTCACGCACGACTCGACCGCCACGACGGTGTACGGCGAGAAGGTGCCGAGCGCGACCATGGTGCCCAGGTCCTTGCCGTCCTTGCTGTGGTGCCGGGCGGTCTGGTCGGTGAACTGCCGGCCGCCGAGCAGGAAGGCGCCGAGGTCGCACAGCTGCGACTGGCCCTTGCGGCACGACGGGCACTTGCCGCAGCTGGGGATGAAGCTGAAGACGACGTGGTCGCCCACGGCCAGGTCGGTCACGCCCTCGCCGACCTCGATGACCTCGCCGGCGCCCTCGTGGCCGCCGATCACCGGGAACTGCGAGATGCCCATCAGCTCGGCGATGTCCGCCGGCAGGGCCATGTCACCCATGACCAGGTGCTCGTCGGAGTGGCACAGGCCTGAGGCGGCGAGCTTGACGAGGACCTCGCCGCGCTTCGGCGGGTCGAGCTCGATGTCCTCGACGCTCCACTCGGTGTGCGGCTCCCACAGGATGGCGGCGCGCGTCTGCATCGGGTCTCTCCCTCTTCTAGAACGTGTTCTTGTCGCGAAACGTAGCCGCAAGCGCGGCGCGTGTCAGCAGGCACCGCGTCGCTCCACCGGGTGACCCGGGGAGGCGTCGCGTGGTCGATCTTGAGGAGCCCCCAGCCCGACCCGCCGAAGCCGTGAGCGGCTTGTCCGCTCTCGCCCCGGGACAGGCGGTTCGGACGGCGCAGGAGCACCGGTCCGCTGTGCCATGATGGTCGCGAACCACACCCGTGTGATTCGCCGCTCAGGAGGGCCCATGGACACCGTCACGACGCTCACCGTCGTCCCGGGCACGGACGGGGCCTTGACCGACCGCGAGCGTGAGATCCTGGCCTTCGAGCGCCAGTGGTGGAAGTACGCAGGTGCCAAGGAGCAGGCGATCAAGGACCTGTTCGACATGAGCGCCACGCGCTACTACCAGGTGCTCAACGCCCTCATCGACCGCCCCGAGGCACTCATGGCCGACCCGATGCTCGTGAAGCGGCTCCGTCGGCTGCGCACGACGCGCCAGCGCACCCGCTCGGCCCGTCGCCTCGGCATGGACGCCTGACCCGCCGGTGACTGGACCGCAGGACCGGGACGGCTCCGAGGACTGGGGGTTCCCCGAGGTCGACCCCGCCTCGACCGAGCTCCCCGACGGGCTCGAGGAGGAGCCCGTCGGCGAGGGCCCCTTCGACACAGGTTCCGACGCCTGGTGGCGCGCCCAGGCGGCTGCCCAGCGGAAGGCCGCGGCTGGCGAGCCCCCCGTGCCGCCCAGGCCGCCCGCGCCCGCGCCGGTCCCCGAGCCGCCGCCGCTCGTGGAGCCGCAGGTGCTGCTCCCCGAGCCGCCCCGACCGGCCCCGCCGAGCCCGGCGACACCACCCGCGCCCGAGCCGGTCACGCCGGTCCCGCCGCCGGTCACCCGCCCCGCGCCGGAGGCCCCTGCGCCCTCCCCGCTCGACCCCGGCTGGCTGCCCGAGGAGCTGGGCATCCCCACGGCCCCGCCGTGGGAGCCGCCCGTCACCCCGCCGCCCGTCACCGGCGCCCCGGCGCCGGTCCTGCGGCAGGACCCCACGGAGGAGATCCCGCGGGTCCGCGAGGAGGAGCCCACTGCGGCTCCTGTTCCGCCTGCCGCGGTGCCGCCTGCGCCGGTGCCCCCCACCGCCGTACCGCCTGCTCCGGTGCCCCCCACCGCCGTACCGCCGACCGCGGTACCGCCCCTTCGGCCGGCGGGGCGCCCGGCAGCCCGGGCCGCAGCACCTGCGCCCGTCCAGGCGCCCCGGGTTCCGGCGCCGACCGAGCCCGGTCCTCCGCCCGCGCCGGTGGAGCCCACCCCGCCGCCGACGATCCCGCCCTTCTCCGGACCGGCTGCGGCACATCCCGGTGTCCCTGGCCCGGACGAGCTGCAGGCCCTGCGCACCGACGAGCCGGCCGACGTGCCGCGCGGCCGCGCCCTCCTCGGCGCCGCGCTGGCGCTGGCCGGCGTGCTGCTGGGCATCGGCGCGCTCTACCTCCTCCGCGAGGAGGAGCCGGGCGAGGGCCCGACCGTCGTGGCGCCCACGAGCACCGCGACGTCGGCCGCGCCGACCTCGACGCCCGCCCCCAGCACACAGCCGACGCCCACGGCTGACCCCACGCCGACGACCGGCGCCACGCCCACGACCGCAGCCACCACGCCGCCGGCGTCGGTCGCACCAGCTCCGATCGTGCCGGTGACGGTGCTCAACAACAGCCGCGTCAGCGGGCTCGCCGACCGCAGCGCAGAGCGCTTCCGGGCGGGCGGCTGGCCGGTGCGCGCCACCGGCAACTACCGCGGCGGCGTCGTCGCGGAGACGACCGTGTACTACGGGCCCGGGCAGCTGGCCTCGGCACAGCGCTTCGCGCGGCAGTTCGACATCCCGCGGGTCCGGCCGAGGTTCAGCGGGCTGCCGAGCACCGGCCTGACCGTCGTGCTCACCCGCGACTACGCCTGACGCGAGTAGGCGAACGCCTCCAGCGCCGCGACCTGCTGCGGCACGAGCGAGGGCCGCACGACGCCGAGCGCCGTCTCGACGTGGGCGGCGGTGACCGAGGTGGCAGCCATGGACTCGCGCATCGCGGCGAGCGCCGCCTCCCGGACCAGGTGGGCGCAGTCGGCGGCAGAGTAGCCCTGGGTGCGCTGGCCCAGCAGGGCCAGGTCGACGGCCGGGTCCAGCGGGACGTCCTTCGCTGACGCCGCCAGGATCGCGGCGCGCGCCTCCGCGTCCGGCGGGGGGACGTAGACCAGGCGGCCCAGCCGGCCGGGCCGCAGCAGCGCCGGGTCCACCAGCTCCGGCCGGTTCGTCGCGCCGATGACCACGACGTCGCGGAGGTCCTCGACGCCATCGAGCTCGGTGAGGAGCGCCGCGACGACGCGGTCCGTCGTACCGCTGTCGGTGGACTGGCCGCGCACCGGCGCCAGCGCGTCGACCTCGTCGAGGAAGACCAGGGTGGGCGCCGCCTCGCGCGCCCGGCGGAAGAGCTCCCGCACGCCGCGCTCCGACTCGCCCACCCACTTGCTGAGCACCTCGGCGCCCTTGACGGAGAGGACGTTCACCTGGCCTGAGCCGGCGATGGCCTTGACCAGGAAGGTCTTCCCGCACCCGGGCGGGCCGTAGAGGAGGAGACCGCGGGGCGGGTCGATGCCGAGCCGGGCGAAGGTGTCCGGGTAGTGCAGCGGCCACAGCACGGCCTCGGTGACCGCCTGCTTCACCTCGACCATGTCGCCGACGTCCTCGAGCGTGACGGTCGCGACGTCGAGCCGCGCGCCACCCATGGCCGTGGGCCGCACGACCTCGAGCGAGGCAGCCAGGTCGGCCGCCGCCACAACCGGCGCCGGAGCGTCCTGCTGCCGGGCCGCGGCGCGCATGCCCGCCTCGCGCACCAGCGCGAGGATGTCGGCGGCGACGAAGCCGGGGGTGCGCCCCGCGACCTCCTCCAGCACCACGTCGGCAGCGAGCGGCACCTGCTTCGTGGCGTGCTGCAGCAGCCGCAGCCTCTGCGCCCGGTCGGGCAGCGGGATGGCGAGCTCGTGGTCGAGGGTGCCGGGCGACCTCAGCTCGGGCGTCACCGACTCGGGGTGGCCCGTCGTGCAGACCACGGCAACGCGGCCTCCCGCGACCGCCTCGCGCACGGCGGCCAGCACCGCTGCCGACAGCGGGGTGGTCTCGCGGGGCAGCAGCGTCTCGACGTCCTCGAGCAGCGCGACGGCTGGGGAGTCCTTCGCGTCGAGCAGGGCGCGCAGCTGCTGCACCGCGGCGTTGGGCTCGGTCGCCGCCAGGGACGGCGCCCAGACCCTTCGCAGGGCCAGGCCCAGCCGTGCCGCGACCGCCTGGACCAGCGCCGCCTTGCCCGAACCAGCGGCACCGGTCACCAGCACGCCGAGCTGCGGCGAGGTGCCGAGCCGGGCCAGCAGGTCGCGGTGGTGGAAGCCGAGGTCCAGCCACTCGGTCAGGGCGTGCAGCTGCGTGTCCAGGCCGGGCAGCTCGACGGTGGCCGTCCCGGCTGCCAGCGGCGTGGCACTGCTGCCCGTGGTGCTGCCGCCCTGCCAGCCCACGACGGTCCCCATGGTCACCAGCGCCGGGCTCTGCGGGGCCACCTCGGTGATCTGCAGGAGCACCGACGTCCAGGCCGCTCCGAGCCGGGTGGCGAGCGAGCGCCGTGCCTCCACGACGTCGACGCCGGGGGCCGGAGCCAGGTCCTGGGGGAGCAGCGAGACCTGGTCGCCCGCGGTGAGCGCCTTGCCCAGCAGCGCGACCCGCAGCATCTCCGGTGTCACGGCCGCCACGACGTGCGGGTCGCCCACGACCGTGACCCGCACCGCCTCGCGGTCCGGCGTGGCCGTGACCGGCACCGTCGTGCCCTCGGTCACGCCGAGGTTGGCGAGGACGAGCTCGTCACACAGCAGCAGGTGCTGCTCGGTGCCGGGCGGCGCCACCGCGACCAGCGCCGCCGTCGTGCGTCGCCCACCGAGCACGACGACGTCCCACGGCGCGATCCCCAGGGCGCGCAGCGCCTCCGGGTGCAGCCGGACGACGCCCCGGCGCTGGTCGAGCGGCGAGGGCCGGAGTCGGGTCACGAGGGCCAGCACCGGCGGAGGGTATGACGCCGGGCTGGTCACACCTGCGGGTGACGCGCGGGCAGGCGGCCTCCGCGACACTTCATGCACCGGTGGCGCGACGGATCTCGCCATGCCCAGCACGACGGGGACGACCGGCCGCAGGACCGGCCGGCCCCCTCCGGAGCAACCGTGCCTCTCGCCCACGCCGTGCCGCCCGCCCCCCGCGAGGACCCCCGCGCCCGGCGCAGTGCCGCCCAGGCGGCGGCCTCCCGGGCCGCCCACGTGCAGGACGCTGCCCGGCTGCGCGCGTGGCGCGCCTCACGCCGTACCGACGGCACCGAACAGCGCTGACCGGCGCGGACCCGCTCGCGCCCGTCAGATACGCTGGGTGGCACAACTTCACAACCTTCATCCAGAGGGGCACCAGGGACACGGCCCGATGACGCCCCGGCAACCAGCCCGTCGCTGTCTCAGCGCGGTCCAGGTGCCAACTCCGTCCCGCGAGCACGTGCGGGGAAGATGAGGAGATCTTCGTGACTGTCGCTGTTCCCGCTGCCTTCGCAGCGTCCCCCGCCGTGGGCCTGGTGTGCCGGGAGTGCGGCGACCGGAGCCCGCTCGCCCCGGTCCACGTCTGCAGCCAGTGCTTCGCGCCGCTCGAGGTCGACTACGACGAGGACCGGCTGCGGCTCGTCACCCGCGAGGCGATCGAGGCCGGCCCCCAGACCATCTGGCGGTACGTCGGACTGCTCCCCGCAGGGCAGGACGAGGCGACCCGGGTCGACCTCGGTGCCGGCATGACCCGGCTGCGCGAGGCGCCCAACCTGGCCAAGGCCCTCGGCATGCGCAAGCTCTACGTCAAGGACGACAGCGGCAACCCGACCCACTCCTTCAAGGACCGCGTGGTCTCCGTGGCGCTGAGCGCCGCCCGGGCCTTCGGCTACACGACGGTGGCGTGCGCCTCCACGGGCAACCTGGCGAACTCCGTCGCCGCCCACGCGACCCACGTCGGCCTGCGCGCGGTCGTGTTCATCCCGTCCGACCTCGAGCAGGGCAAGGTCGTGCAGACCGCGGTCTACGGCCAGACCCTGGTGGCGGTCGACGGCACGTACGACGACGTCAACCGCCTCTGCAGCGAGATCGCCGAGGCTGAGGACTGGGCCTTCGTCAACGTCAACGTCCGCCCCTACTACGCGGAGGGCTCCAAGACCCTGGGCTACGAGGTGGCCGAGCAGCTCGGCTGGCGGATCCCGGAGCAGGTCGTCATCCCGATGGCGTCCGGCTCGCTGCTGACCAAGGTCGACAAGGCCTTCCGCGAGCTGGGCAAGCTCGGGCTGGTGGACCCGACGCCGTACAAGGTCTACGGCGCGCAGGCGACCGGCTGCTCACCGATCGCCACCGCGTACGAGCAGGGCTGGGACGTGGTCAAGCCGGTGAAGCCGGACACGATCGCGAAGTCGCTGGCGATCGGCAACCCGGCGGACGGCCCCTACGCGCTCGACGTCGTGCGGCGTACCGGCGGGGCGATGGGCCACGTCAGCGACGCCGAGGTCGTGGAGGGCATCCAGCTGCTCGCCGAGACCGAGGGCGTCTTCGCCGAGACCGCCGGCGGCGTCACGGTGGCCACCCTCCGCAAGCTGCTGAAGGAGGGCACGATCGACCCGTCGCTCGAGACCGTCGTCTACAACACCGGCGACGGCCTGAAGACGATCGACGTCGTGGCGCCGCAGTCGGGCCCGACCGTGACGATCGCACCCACCTTCGGCGCGTTCATGAAGAGCGGGGCGGCGTGAACCGCCGTTCACCCGGCTGCGTACCCTCTCGCTCAACCTGACGCGAGAGGGAACGACGTGAGCGACGAGGTCCTGGTCGAGCGCCGCGGTGCGGTGCAGGTCATCACCATCAACCGGCCCGAGGCGAAGAACGCCCTGAACGCCGCGGTGGCCCAGGCGGTCGCCGCTGCCGTCGACGAGCTGGACGAGAGCGACGAGCTGCGGGTCGGGGTCCTGACCGGCGCGGGCGGCACGTTCTCCTCCGGCATGGACCTCAAGGCCTTCATGCGCGGCGAGACGCCGGCGATCGAGGGTCGTGGCCTGTGCGGCATCACCGAGACCCCGCCGCGCAAGCCGCTCATCGGCGCGGTCGAGGGCTGGGCGCTCGCCGGTGGCTTCGAGCTGCTGCTCGCCTGCGACCTCGTCGTCGCCTCGGAGGAGGCCCGGTTCGGCGTACCCGAGGTCAAGCGCGCCCTGGTCGCCGCGGGCGGTGCGGCGCTGCTGCTGCCGCGCCGGGTGCCGCAGGCGCTGGCGCTCGAGCTGCTGCTGACCGGTGACCCGATCGACGCGAAGCGCGCCGCCGACATCGGGCTCGTCAACCGGCTGACGCCCGCGGGCGGCGCGGTGGACGGCGCGGTGGAGCTCGCCGACGCGATCGCCAAGAACGGCCCGCTCGCCGTCGCCGTGACGAAGCAGGTCGCACGCGCCACCTCCGACTGGACGCTGGAGGAGGGCTGGCGCCGGCAGGGCGAGCTGGCCACCCCCGTGTTCACGTCGCAGGACGCCATGGAGGGTGCGACCGCCTTCGCCGAGCGCCGCGACCCGGTCTGGACCGGCCGCTGACGTGGAGCCCGCCGACCTCGGGCTCCTCCTCCTGCGCAGCGCCGTGGGCGTGGTCATGCTGGCCCACGGCTGGAACCACGTCTTCCGCGGCGGCAGGATCGCCGGTACGGCGAGGTGGTTCGAGAGCCTCGGGATGCGGCCTGGGCGGCTCCACGCCTGGACCGCGTCGCTGACGGAGCTCGGCGCCGGCGCGCTGCTGGTGCTCGGCCTGCTCACCCCCCTTGCCGGTGCGGCCGTGGTCGGCGTGATGCTGGTCGCCTGGGTGACCAACCACGCCCGGAACGGGTTCTTCATCTTCCGCCCGGGCGAGGGCTACGAGTACGTCATGACGCTGACCTTCTGCGGCCTGGCACTGGCGCTGCTCGGTGGCGGCTCCCTCTCTGTCGACCACGCCCTGGGCGTGCTCGACCCGCCCGGGTGGACCCCGGCCCTGCTGTGCGTGGGGGCCGGCGTGGGCGGAGCGACTTCGCTGCTCGCGGTGTTCTGGCGGCCCGCCCCGCGGTCCTAGTGCCCGTGCGGCCCGTCGTGGGCCTCGTGCAGGTGGCACCGGAAGTACTCCTGCACACCGTCGTCGGCGCCGTCCCTGTCAGCGTCGACCCCCGAGGCAACCGGGCGGGCGGGGCAGGGCCCGCCCGGGTGCTCGTGGGCCGGTGCCGCGACGGCGGCACCGGTGGTCGAGAGGACCGCTGCCGCCAGAGCAGCGGTCGCCCCCGCGCGTACGCCGCGACCGGGGTCACGTCGCAGCGCCGCGGGCTTGCGGAGCAGCAGCAGCGCTCCGGCTGCCACCGCCACCTCGAGCAGCACGCACAAGGCGTCGGCCTGGCCGACCGGCTCGGCCCCGCCCGGCGCGAGCGGGAGCCCGGTGGTGCGGGACAGCGCCCAGGCGCCGACCAGGAGGAGCGAACCGGCCGCCCCCGCCGCCAGCCAGGCCCGTGACTCGCGGGCGAGCAGCACCAGCCCGAGCAGCAGCTGCAGCAGCCCGGCCAGGACGAAGCCGGCGCCGAGCGGCGCCCACTCGGCCAGGTGGCCGGGCGCGTGGACCAGGTGCACCAGGCCTGCCCCGGCAGCAGCGGCCGCCAGGCCAGTGCGGAGGACGTCGCGCAGCGTGGTCACGCGTGGTCTTCGCGCCGGCCGCCGCTCCGGATGGGTCGCTTGCACTCCCCAGGGCAGAGTGCCAATAATGGTCCTGGCACTCGTCTACCCTGAGTGCTAGATCTCCATGGCGAGACCGGCCATCCGGTCGTCCGTCGCGGGCGCCGCGCGGAGATCGCACGCACCACCCCGACCGGGAGGAACCACAAGCATGGCCAAGTTGATCGCCTTCGACGAGGAGGCCCGCCGCGG
>Ga0190269_10000360_pt1 | contig 24315 bp, 28 predicted proteins | sample Popmic249IS_FD_133749 | JGI IMG/M metagenome (GOLD analysis project Ga0190269, IMG submission 133749) | Populus adjacent soil microbial communities from riparian zone of Blue River, Arizona, USA - 249 IS | ecosystem: Environmental > Terrestrial > Soil > Riparian zone | place: USA: Arizona... | reverse complement strand
TAGACCTGAATGAAATGAAGCTCGTCGCTGAGTCGCACTTCGCGTGCCCCGATGTTGACGAGTGTGAGCCGCAGCATTTCGCTCAAGCGATTCACCATTCGATCGGCGCGACCGACGTCCTGATGCATCATCGCGGAAATCGTATGCAGCGTATTGAACAGAAAGTGCGGCTGCAGCTGCGAGCGCAACAGCTCGAGGCGCAGATCGGCGATCTGACGCTCGCGCTCCTCATACTTGCAGAAGTAGTCGAACGCTTGCGTGAAGCCGACGGCCGCCCAATACGTAATCAGGTTTGGGTGGAAGCGATAGAACAACGTGCTGCCAACATCGTTCCAGGCGTGGCACGCGATCGCATACAGCACCGAATGCCCCATCGAGAAAGCGATGCACGCCGGAATATGCAGGAGCAGCGCGCGCTGCCAATGCCGTCGCTCGAGCGGCACGCGGCGAGTGAGCCACACGATCGCGGGCACGAACAGAAGCGCAATGCCCGAATTGAGCACGGTGAGCTCGAGCGTTTGCACCCACGAGATCGGCGTCTTGCGCAGAAAGAAACTTAGATATGCCTCGGGTGCGAACAGCAGCGAGATCGCGGCCCAACCGAGCATGAACAAAATCCAACGTCCGAAGTGGACGCTCGCCAGTCGCTGGATGAATCGTTCGGTCATGAGGCGCCTCGCTTAGGCTTTTGCCATCCCCGTGCTGCAGGTGCTCAGGCCACAAACCTTTAAGGACCATCGCACCGCACTGAAGTTGCACGCGCTCCGTCATCTATTTACCGGGCGCAACGGCAATGCGAATCGTTATGTGACGAACTGCATTAGGCAGGGACGAACTGCATCAGGCGCTTCAGGTGAGCTGTTCATCAGGCCGGCGAGCAGCGGCTCGCCGGCTTTGGGAAGGTGGGTTTAGTCCATCATTGCCGCTCGATCACGATCTTCAAATCGAAGTCGCCTTGTGAGGATTGCACAAGGACTTGGCTTGTCAGTTCGTTACCATCAGCCGATAGCGACATTCGATCTTTGAACGTGACGCCGAAAGTATCGATCGTGGTGGTTGCAATAAGATCGTTGCCTTCCCACGTGGCGGTGAGTTTCACGTCGCCGCCGTTGACATTGTCGACCGTCGTTTGACCATCGGTTCGCATCTTGCGTACGGAACGTGGCGTGGCGGTGGGACCGGTCTGTTCTTCGGTCACGCTGATCGTCGAGTCCGTGTGTTCGATGGTGCGGGTGAAAGTGTCCGGCGAGGGAACTTGGCCGTAGTCGCTCTTTTCGGCATTCATTTTCCAATGCCCAGAGAAGTTCGGTTTCTCGGCCGCGATCGCCGTACAGCCGAGAAGCGTGAGCAGGGATGCAACGAGCAGACGAGTCATCTATCGATCTCCTTTCGTAGTGGCGACTGCGCAGACCATCGGGTCGCGCCCACATTCAGACGCGCGCAGCTTCCATCCGGGTTGCAATGCTCGCTCTGTTCATTGCTCGCCGAATCTCATCAATCTCGCGAGCGCTCCAATACAAAGTCGAGCGCAGCGCACACAGCCGCGACCTGTGCGTCATTGCATTGCTGCGGTGTGGCACGTGGACTGTCGGGGTAGACCTCGGTCGTCGTTGTGTAGCGAGCTCCGGTAATGCCGGCACAGAGACCAAGTTTGCGCAGCGGATAGCGAATGACGCCCGGAGCAAACATCCGCGAGCCGATGAGCTGACCGTTCGCATCGGGCGGCGCGATGTGCGTGACTTTCGCGACGGCGTCGATGATTGCGTCCTGAAAGTCGGGCTGCGGATTTTCCGTGTCGTCGACGAGGTAAAACCCATCGGGAATCGTGCCTGGTTCGAACGGCTTGCCATCGCGCGCGGCGACGGCGGGCCGAAATTCGGATTCGTCCGTGTCGGTGGTCTCGTGCAAGTCGATGTGCGCAGCGAATCGTCCGCGCCATGGCGTTATCAACTGCATCAGTGCGATCGCTTCCATGGCCGTGCTGCCTTCGCGAAAGGATCGGTTCGGATCGATGGCGTTTGCGTTCCAGCGATGAATACGTTCGTAACCCCAGGGGCTCACACACGGTGCGACGATCACGTTAATGCGCTCGCTGTAATCGCTTGCACGTTGCTCGAGAAACTGCAGCGCACCGTGCACACCACTCGTCTCGTATCCATGCACGCCGCCAGTGACTAAAACGAGCGGGCGATCGTCATGCCAGTTGCGCGTGCGTAAGGCAAAGAGCTCGTAGTGGTCGGGTGGATAACTGACCTCTCCGTATTGCAAAACATCGAAACGATCGCGCAAGCGCTCGATTGCACTCACGACATCGTCCGCGTAACTGCGATGGCGAGTCTGTTTGGATAGCCACAGCGCGCGTTCGGTTGCACCCCATGCGACGCCGGGTGTACCAATCGGATAGAACTTCGGTGATGCACTCATGGAGTGAACCTTGATTTGAAGAGTGAGTCGCGAACGTTCGTTCGAGAACGCGACGAGGTTGCTGGTCGAGAGCCGCTCGCGCAGAGCGCCATGTGTTCGCTTTCGCTTCGCGCGGATCAGTGCTTGCCCTTCGCGAATACGTGCACGATCGCGGCAATCACGCCCCCAACAAGAAATCCCACTGCCGCCGCGCACGCAGCGAAAGTAAGCCAGCCAGTCGCGGCGCCGATGACAGGCACGTGCTCGGCGACTTCGGAAAGATCGTGAATGAGGTGCGGTACGGCATTGATGCCAAAGTGTTCGAGCCCGTGCACGATGATGCCGCCGCCGACCCAGAGCATCGCGGCCGTGCCGACGAAGCTCAACGTATTCATTACGACGGGCATGGCTTTCACGAGGCCGCGCCCGAAGCGACTCGCGAAAGAAGACTCCCGCGCTGCGAGGTGCACTCCAATATCGTCCATTTTCACGATGAGTCCGACGACGCCGTAGACGGCGGCGGTCAGCCCGAGACTCACGACGACGAGCGCGCCGGCCTGAATCGCGAGCGGTCGATCGGCGACGGTGGCAAGCGCGATCGCCATGATCTCGCCCGACAGAATCAGATCCGTGCGGATGGCGCCCGAGATCTTTTTCGCTTCCATCTCGGCTGAGCTAAGTGCGAGCTCTTCGACATGCGGGCTCGAATCGACTTTGCCCGATGCCTTCGCGATCGCCTCGACGATCTTTTCGGTTGCTTCGAAACAGAGATACGCACCGCCGATCATCAACAGCGGAGTGACGGCCCACGGTGCGAACGCGCTCAATAGCAGTGCACCGGGCAATAAGAAGAAGAATTTATTACGCAGCGAGCCGAGAGCGATCTTCCAAACGATCGGCAGTTCGCGTTCGGGCGTGAAGCCCATCGCATAACCTGGCGTGACCGCAGCGTCGTCAACGACCACACCGATCGCCTTCGAGCCTGCTTTGCCGGCGGCCGCGGTTACGTCATCCAAGGACGCGGCCGCCAACTTGGCGATCGCCGCGACGTCATCGAGTAGTGCTGCAAGTCCTGAAGCCATTCGGCTAGCGTGACGTGTGAGCTCGCTTGATTGCAAGACTCCTTTGTTCGAAATGATCGGATGCGGATTGCGAAAAAGGGAGTCGTTCAGGTCGGATCCGGTTTGTTCCGCGGTGTGTGTTTGCTGAGCATGCGATCGAGGCTGTTCGCGAAGGCTTCGCGATCCCGTGGTCCGAGTGCGGGAGGGCCGCCGGTCGCGACGCCGCTGCCGCGCAATTCATCCATGAAGTTGCGCATGGATAACCGCTCGCGAATGTTGTCTTTTGTATAGAGCTCTCCTCGCGGATTCAACGCATGCGCGCCTTTCTCGATCGTTGCGGCGGCCAACGGAATGTCCGCGGTGATGACGAGGTCATTCGGCTCGAGCGCATCCACGATGTGCTTGTCGGCAACATCGAACCCAGCGGGTACCTGCATGATTCGAATGAACGGCGAGCGGGGAATGCGCATGGGCTGGTTCGCGACCAGCGTCATCGACATTTGCGTGCGCTCGGCCGCTCGAAACAGGATGTCCTTGATCACACCCGGGCAAGCGTCGGCGTCGACCCATATCTTCATGGCCGTAGTAGATGCGATCGGAGTGTCGAATCGCAAATGCACATGCTGGTGCTCGAGATGATCAAGCCACCGCGATGTTCGCGATTCGCCGCGCGCGATACCCTAAGCCGTTGCGAATGTGATGGAGACCCCCTTGTTCAAACGTTTACTCGTCCGCTTTGCCTCATGCTTTATTGCAATCGTCGTCGCCGGTAACGCGTTAGCTCAAAGCGCGCCGATCCGATCGATACCCGCGAACGGCGCCGTGAACGTCAATCCAGACACTCATTTGATTCTCGAATTCGCAACGCCGCCTGCGATCGGTACGTCAGGTCGAATCCGTGTCTATGACGCAGTCGATGGGACGCTCGTCGACGAAGTCGACATGAGTGTTCCAAGCTCACCGCGTCCGACCGGTCGCGCAGGCGGCTCGACCGAAGCAGAACGAGTGGCGCTCGGCGCAGCGTCGAAGATGAGTGACTATCAGGTCAACGCGATCGGCGGCGTTGACTTCCATTTCTTCCCAATCATCGTTCGCGGCAACATCGCGACGATCTATCTGCACAACAACAAGCTCAGCTACGGTCGCAAGTATCGAGTGCAGATTGATGCGGGCGTGCTGAAAGACGCGCGCGACCAAGCGATTCAGATCGAGGAGTGGTCGTTCGCAACGAAGGCGTCAGCTCCACCAGCGACCGCAACCCGGGTGATCGTCGCTGCGGACGGGAGCGGTGACTTCAACACGGTTCAGGGAGCGATCGACTTCGCGCCAGCGAAACCCACTCAACGACTCACGATCGACATCAGAAAGGGGCGATACGAAGAGATCGTGTTCTTGAACGGCAAGTCGAATCTCACGTTGCGCGGCGCGGATCGCGAAGGCGTGCAAGTCGGCTATCCGAATAACAGCGCATTCAACCCGACGCGTGGCGGTCCGTCGCGCCGCCCAGCATTTTCGATATATGACGGCAGTGATATTCAACTCAGTACCTTCACGATCAACAATTACTTCATCGGTCAGGCTGAAGCGCTGTTGGTGCGCGGCGAGCGGATCGTGATCGATCGCATGACACTGAATGGCTCGGGCGACGCGCTCACAACCTATGGCTCCATCTACATGGTCGATAGCAAATTGACCGGTCATGGGGACACGATCCTCGGCTACGCCGCGCTGTTCTGTTTGCGTTGTGAGATTCAATCGCACGGGCCTTTCACCTGGACGCGAACGCCGCAAGGCAGTCATGGCAACGTGTTCGTCGATTCCAGATTCGTTGCGATCGATGAACCGTTGCCGTGGACGGTGAATGCCGATGGGAGCGGCGGCCAAAGGTCCAGCAAAGTGCTCGCGCGCTTGCCACGTAACGGTCCGACCTCATCTGCACCGAACTTTCCGTTTGCTGAGATGGTGCTGATCAATGCCACGTTGAGCGGTGTTCCGCCGGAAGGTTGGGGACCGGTCGAAGAAGCGCCCAGCTTCGACTCCGCAAATGTGAAGTTCTGGGAATACAACTCGAAAGACACGGCAGGGCAACCCATCGATGTATCCAAGCGGCACCCTGTATCGCGTCAGCTCACGCAGGGCCGTGATGCGAAGACAATTGCGGACTACAGCACGCCCGAGTTCGTGCTGAAAGGCTGGAAACCGATGGTTCGCTAAGCGCGATTCGCAGTGACGAGTCGAGCGTCCGAGTATCGATAGATGATGCGCAGTGCCTTAGCTAGACTGCGCGCCGCCCGAACTGCTGCTGAAGCTCCTTGCAAAAGCCCACAACGAAACATCATCGGCCCATTCTCGGCATCGCGCTGAAGCTCGCTTCGGTCGTGCTGTTCGCGGGCATGACGTTGTGCGTGAAGTTGTTGGGACCCGAGATTCCGCCCGGGCAAACCATCTTCGTGCGAGGTTTGCTCTCGGTGGTCGTGCTCGCGTTCATTGCCCGGCGAACTGCAGGGCTCCATCTGTTGAAGACCAGCAATTGGCGCTCGCACGCACTGCGGTCGCTGTCGGGCACCGTGAGCATGTTTTGCCTGTTCGCCGCGGTGACGATGATTCCGCTCGCTGACGTCACTGCCATCACGTTCACGGCGCCGATGTTTCTGACGATTCTCGCGATGATCTTCTTAGGCGAGAAAATCCATCGCTTTCGCTGGACCGCGCTCGCGTTCGGCTTTCTCGGTGTCGTGATCATGATCGGTCCGCACTTGTCATTTGCCCGAGGTGATTCGCTCGGCGCGCTCACGGCGCTCGGCAATGCGGTCTTCTCCGCCATCGCGATGGTCTTCTTGCGCGGCATGAGCGGGCGCGAGCATGCCGTAACGATCACGTTCTATTTCTCGCTCACATTCACCGTGTGCGCGGCGTTGACCGCGCTGCAAGGCTGGCCTGCACCGACCGCGGCGCAATGGATGTTGATCGTTCTCACTGGTTTGTTCGGCGTCTTCGGCCAGTTGTTGATGACCTATTCGTATCGATACGCCGAAGCCTCGACGATCGCGCCGCTCGACTACAGCAACATGATCATGGCGGTGTTGCTGGGTTACTTGTTCTTCGGCGAAGTGCCTACGCTCACCGTCTGGATCGGCTCCTCTCTCGTGGTTGGCGCCGGACTGATCATTCTGTGGCGCGAATATCAGCTCAAGAAACAGCTCAGCGCGCCCGCCGCGGTAACTTGAGCTCCGCCGGCGTTGAACAATCAACGGCGTCCGAGATCTCAGCGTAGGCGCTTGTGCTACAGCGTTTGCCCGCTTCATCTTTTACGAATTGCGTCGGCGAAGCCGGAAGAATCTCATCACGCCATAACCACTCAAGAGCGGCGAGGTGTCTCATGAGTACGCAAGGCTTGCTAGTGCGTATGCACGTAAAGCACGACAAGGAACGCGCGGTCGAAGAGTTGCTGCATTCGACGCTGCAATCGGTGCAGGACGAGCCTGGGACGATCGCGTGGTTCGCGGTGCGCTTCGGGCGCGGCGATTACGGCATTTTCAATGTCTTCGACGATGAGCAAGCGCGCGATGCTCATCTGAGCGGCACCGCCGCAGCCGAGCTCAAGCGTCGGGCAAGCGATCTGTTCGAAGCGCCGCCGCGTATCGAGAGCATCGATGTGCTCGCTGACAAGTTGCCGGTCGTCAGTAGCGAGACGGACACGAAAGGTTTGCTCCTCACGTTCAAAGCGAAGGCCGGACATGAGCGCGATGTCGAACGGTTTCTGCTCGAGTCGCGCGAGTTGGTCGAGAACGAACGACGCACGACAGCATGGTTTGCGATACGCACGGAACGCGGCGAGTACGGCATCTTCGATGTCTTTCCGCGCAACGAAGACCGCTTCATCCATCTCGTCGGTCAGGTCCCCCGCGAACTCGCGAAACATGCGTTGACGTTGCTCGGCTCGATGCCGGAAGTTGAGATGGTCAACGTGCATGCCGAGAAGATCGGCTCAGTCGCTCACGAGGCGGTCCGGCACTGACCTTGCGCGTGGATGACATGCGAGCGCAGCGGATGCGCGGCGCGGACCGTTGACGAAGCAACGTCAGCTGACGCTCGTAAGAGCTGCGCCTGACTGCGACAGTTGTCTGCGAAATCTTTCAATAAGACATGCCCTGCTTGTTATTTGTCCCATGTAGGGAATTTGGGCGTGGATCAATTGAGACACTTTGCAAGGGAACTTTTTTGGTTCTAGTTTCGCGCCTGGTTTGAATCGCTCGGTTCAGCCAACAACAACGCCCAGATCTCGCAACTCAGGTGCGAGCGTTTGGCCATTTCACCGTTGATCTAGCGATCAACTTTGTTGGGGAAACACATGACCCGAAAAGTTGCACTGGGTGCAGCCTGCACTCTATTGGCTTCATTTTTCGTCGGAACCACCACTGCCTCTGCGGCCGCGAACCCACTCGGAATTGCCTTCAGTAAATCGACGAACGTCGAGCACTACGGCAAGCCGACCGGAATGCTGATCACTGGAAGATGCAACACTTCCGATCCGAAGTTTGCGGCTGCTCGCGCGAAGGGCGCCGAGGTTCTGGCGTATCTCAATCCAGCGGAACGCTCGGACTCTTACTTGTGTGCTCAAGACGAGAAGTTCTACATGGGCAATCGCGGCAAGGTGCCGCTGTGGCCGTACCCAAGCTATGGGCAACGTTTGAACTATGGCGGTACGAAGTTGACGGACATGCGCCCTGGGTCTGCGTGGGTGCTTCACGTTGTGAAGCACGTTGAGACGCTGATGCGCGAAGGCAAAGTAGATGGCGTTTTTCTTGACGTCACGGGCGGCCAACTTTGGACCAGCCTCGCGAACTGGAACTCCTGGACACAGACGGAGCGCAATCTCTGGACCGATGGCAACATCGATCTGGTGAAGCGACTCGATGCGAAGCGTCGCGCGATCAACCCGTTCTTCCTGATCGTGAACAACAACGTGTGGCATCGAAATGGCGATTCCCGTGCTGCGGCGGGCGAGCGCTACGTCGACGGCGTCGCACTCGAGCACCACAAGTATTCCTCGGCCTGGCATCGACGCTACGCGGAGCGCAAGTTCGGCGACTTGGGTCAACGTCGTGTGCTCGTCATCGCGAACAACACGACGGACGCAGTGTCGTGGTCGAAGGTTTCGGGCGTCACGCACGTGTCGAATCAGACGTCGGCGCAATACAAGTACCCGAATATGCCGGTCGTCTCGTTCAAATATCTCGGCGACCGTGACTGATAGAGCTTCAGCCACGGAACGCCGACCTCCCTGACGATCCGCGGCTGCTTCGGCAGGTGCCGTCCCACGGCGGCACCTGCTGACTTTGAGTTGATCGACGGTGCAATGCCGTCGTGAGCGGGACTCACGCTCGCTGTCGGTCCCGTTCTCGCGCAGGCAGGCAACCCATCACAGCAGTCGTGCTCTCTTTCTCTTCAGGAAGTCGCGTTCGACAGCGTTGTCGGCAAGACAAATGGCTTCGTCGTACGCGGCAACCGCATCCTGTGCGCGGCCGCATCGCTGCAGAAAGTCCGCCCGTATCGCATGGAAGAGATAGAAACTCGGCAATGGATGTTGATCCAGCACGCCGAGCGCCTCCGTGGGTCCATCGACTTCAGCGATCGCAACAGCTCGATTCATCGCGACGATAGGCGTCGGCGCGAGTGCCATGAGTTGATCGTAGTAAGCCTTGATCGCAGACCAATCCGTTGCGGCGGCGTCCGCCGCTCGCATGTGCTCCGCTGCAATCGCGGCTTGCAATTGGTACGGCCCCCATCGATTGCGTCGTCGACACTCCTCGATGAGCAGTAATCCTTCTGCGATGAGTGTGTGGTTCCACCGGTTGCGATCCTGGTCAGCGAGCAGAACCAGTTCACCCACGGCGTTCACGCGCGTTTCTCGTCGCGACTCGTTCAACAACATGAGCGCGAGCAGCCCGAGCACTTCGGCTTCATTCGGCAACAGCTCCAGCAGCGTGCGACCAAGGCGCATGGCCTCTGTCGAGACGCTCGCGCGTGTGAGCTGTTCGCCAGCACTCGCCTTATAGCCTTCGCTGTAGATGAGGTAGATCACGGCGAGAACGGCATTGAGACGTTCACCGAGATCGGCTGGCTGTGGAACACGATACGGAACCCCGGCATCACGGATCTTCGCCTTTGCGCGCACGACTCGTTGCGCAATCGTGGCCTCGGGGACCAGAAAGGCGTGCGCGATCTCCGCCGTTTCAAGCCCGCCGATGAGGCGCAAGGTCAGAGCGACTTGCGCACTCGTCCCAAGCGACGGATGACAACAAGTGAACATGAGGCGCAATTGATCATCTCGCACGGCACTCTCCTCATCCAACTCTATGCTGTCGTGAGTGTCAGCCGCCGCGAATGAATATCGTTGTTCGCGAGTTGCCTCCCGCCGATGACGATCGATCGCACGATGAATCGCCGTGGTCACGATCCAGCCGCGCGGACTTGGCGGCAAACCGTTCGCGGCCCAGCGTTGCAGCGCTTCCGCGAACGCATCCTGTACCGCTTCCTGCGCGTCATCGATGTTGCCGCACTTGCGAGTCAGGACGGCTACAGCGCGCCCGTACTCCTCGCGGAAAATCTTCTCGATGCTTGCGCGCGCGACACTGTTCATGCGCCAACGTTCTGGAACGGCCGGACTTCGATGGACAGCGTAAGCACGATCGCTGCAAGCTTTTTCGCCCATGCGAGCGCTTGATCCAGATCGGCGACCTGGATGATGAGGAAGCCGCCGAGATGCTCTTTGCCCTCGATGAAGGGACCGTCGGTGATCAACATTTCAGCCGGTGTTGCACGCACGACGGTGGCGGTGGAGGGCGGGTGCAAGCCGCCGGTAAACATAAGCACGCCTGCATCCTTCATGTCGGTCTGGAGTTCGTGGATGCGCCGCATGATTGGGTCCAACATCTCCGGAGGCGGCGGCGGGCTGTCGGATGGCTGATAGATGCTGAGCAGGTACTGCTTCATGGGGTCACCTGTAAAAGTTTGCTTGGGACAAACCTTATACGAATGAGCCCGAGCTCGATCGACACCACAGCCGAGAAACTTCGCCAGGATCTATAAGTCTCGCGCCTTCGGAGAGGTGCAGTGGCGAGGCAGTCGGCCTCGCGACGAGAAGCGTCGTGCGATCAAACCATGAAGACCGGACCGCGTTCGGACGCGGCGACCAGTTCCTCGAGCTGGCGTCGCGATGCGTTGCCAATCCAATAGTCGGAAGAAAATTTCGGTCCGGCTGAGACGGTGTCCAGTTGCCGCGCTCTGAACTCATCGACCGTGCAGAGCACGCGCGCGGGATTGCCAACGACGACGCTGCCTTTCGGTACGGAGCGCGTCACGACTGAACCCGCACCAACGATCGAGCCTTCGCCAACGGTGACGCCCGGAAGGATGAGCGCCGAGTCGCCGATGAAGCAATCGCGTTCGATCACGACGCGGGCGAGGCGGGTGAATCCGGTGATGCGTCGTGCGCTTGCATCGTGCGCAATGATGCGAACGTTCGGCGCGAAGGTGCAGTCGTTACCGATCTCGATGAGATAGCAGTGACTCGGGTCGAAGAAGAAGCCATCCTCGATGGTGACGCCGCTCCCGAGCTTCATCCCGCGATTGCAAAGCATCTGAATGTAGCGGCGATGCTTCCAGCGAATGAAATGCGACCACAGTTTTCGGAGCATGTATCGACTCGAATCTCTATGCCTTGCGTCGCCCGACCCGCTGAAGCGCGACACGCTGTTTACATCGCTCGGCTTGCTTGCCGGGAATCCTATGCGAACCGATGCAACTCACCTGAGACTGATCGTTGCGGTGCGCTCGAAGTGAGCGCAGGGCGTACTGTCAAAACTCTGTCGCACATGGCAGAGAATCGAGGTGACCATTGATGTTGACACTGCTGTCAACACGACAGGGCGCGCACGATAGCAGTTCATGCTCATCGAAGCGCGTGACGTGCGCACGCAATGCTGACTCGCTCGGCATCTCGATATGCCAATTCGAGTCGTTCGCGAGCGGCGACAACTTTTGTGCCGGCGTGTGAGTTTCGCTCATGCGCCAAGCGCACATGACACGAAGATAATCTTCAAAAGGTTCCATGATCGATGAAGCAGAACATCGTCGGCTTCCATCAAGATGAAGTAGGGGATTGGGTTGCCGAGCTCGCGTGCGGCCACTTCCAACACGTGCGGCACAATCCGCCGTGGATTCTGCGGCCGTGGGTCATCACGGAGGACGGTCGTCAACAAGCGTTGGGGACGCAGCTCAACTGCAAAAAGTGCGATACGGGCGCCGCGCCGGATCGATAGTCGCGGTAGTTATTCGACTCGGATCAGATCGCCGATGCGAATTGCGCCGCTCTCGAGAATTTTTGCGGTCATGCCGCCATGACCGCGCATCGCCGCGTAGCCGCCCCGACCGATCGTCTCTTCCATGCGCGAGCACGGATGGCACGGACCGACGATCTCGAACAAGGCTTCGCCGATGCGAACCTTCAAATTTCTCAGCGCGACTAGGTTGATGCCCGAGACGATGAGATTCCGCCGCAGGGCGGCGGCATCGACGCGTTCGACGCGAGCGAGTTGTGCAATGACCGCGAGATGCTCGTGCTGGATGAGAGTCACTTGGCGGGTCGAGAGTTCTGCTTCACCTCGTTGACCTAGTCGATCGTCGCGCAAGCCGACACCTGCGATCGCATGTGTTTCGCTGATATTGCGCGCTGGCGCGCGCGGCGAGCCTCTCACGACGATTCCTTCGACGCGGCCTTCCAGGTGACGTGAGGCGCGAAGTTCATTGATCGTGTGCATCAGCTTAGATGTACATCAGAGAAGGGACTCAGGGAGCATGCTGCGCTTCAAGTCGACCCGAGCTCAGCGAGCTTCGACGATCAGCTGGCGGCTTCGGAATTCGTGCCAGCCGCGTACGCCCAGCCATTCGCATCTTGGCTCGACGAAGAATTCTCGGAGGGCGCCAACTGGGCTTTCACGCAGTTGCGTCCACTGCGTTTGGCTTCGTACAACGCCGCATCAGCTCGTTGCAGCATCGTGCTCAGCGTGTCGCCATGCGCTTTCGAAGTGGTCACGCCAATGCTCACCGTGATGCGTCGATCCTTGAGCCACCGGCGCGAATCGATCGTCATCACACTCTCGCGCAATTGATCTGCATCGCGCATGGCGCGCTCGAGATCAGCGCCCGGCAACACGATCACGAATTCTTCGCCGCCGAGCCGGCCGATGAATGCAGGCTCAGCTGCAAATGCGCGCAATTGCCGCGCGACGAGCTTCAGTGCCTCATCGCCTTCGGCGTGACCGTGCTGATCGTTGATCGACTTGAAGTGATCGATATCGACGATCAATAGCGCGCAAGGCCCGCCACCGACGAGCACAGGTTCGAGCTTCGACAGCACCGCACGTCGATTCGGTACACCGGTGAGCTCATCCGTCATCGCGAGCGTGTGCATGCGGCGTGTCGTGCGCCACTGATGAATGGCAAGCACACCGAGCAAGCCAGCGAGAATGACCGTCAAGCCGATGACGATGGCGAGCAATCTGCTCGCGCGCCGCTCCTGCTCGAGTGCGTTTTGATTGGCTTCGTTCTCGCGTAGCAACAGCTCGTTTTCTTTCTCCTTCGCCGCCGTATCGAACTCGACTTTCAGCGATGTGAACCGCTGATCGAGCTGATTGCGCAACATGCGCTCGGAGGTTTCCTGCGCGAGCGATCGATACTTGTAAGCCTCGCGCCAGTTACCAAGTTCGGCCTCGACGCTCGCGAGCGCAGCGTACGTGGCGCGCAGCTCAATCATCGACTCCGTCGTTTGGAACACTTGCAATGCTTCGCGCAAAGCACTCGCGGCATCGTTCGGCCGGTTCGTTTGATGTAACGCCGCGCCGCGCGCTAATTGAATCTGCGCGTAGAGGCGCGCATCGGGTGTTTGCTTTTGCAATTCGGCCGCACGTTCGAGCAGCGACAGTGCGTCGTTCGGATCGCCCGTTGCATTCGCGATCGCGGCGAGTCCGCGCACTGCATAAGCTTCGCCGCGGGGATACTTGAGCTCACGGCTCAACTCATAGCTGCGCGAAAAGGCAGCACGAGCGGCTTCCCATTCCGACAGGTTTTCGTGAGCCCGACCGAGATTGTGCAGGGTGACGCCGAGCTCGCGCGTCATCCCAGCGGCTTCCTGCGCGCGAACGGCGCGCTCATATATATGTCGCGCCTGCTCGTAGTCGCCCATCCGGTTATAGAGGATCGCAATGCTGTTCAGCGTCGTGAGCGAGTAATCGTTCAATCCGGCGGCGTCATACAGCGCTTGCGCCCGTTTCAGATCGCCGAGTCCGATCGCGAACTCGCCTTGCACACCGAGCAAATAGCCTCGCGCATAAAGCGCACCTGCGAGCGACTTCGTGTCGTTCGCCTTCGTCGCCACGGCAACGGCGCGATCGTAGTAATCGCGTGCAGCTCCATTGTCGCCCGCCGTTTCGGCAATCGTGCCTTCACACGTCAGCACGCCGGATTCGAGTCCCTCGCGTTTGGCTTGCGGAAGCAGGGCGCGTGCGCGTGCGACCTCGGCTTTGGCTGCGGCTTCGTCGCGTTCCGACAGGTGATCGCACAACAGCGTGCGCGCTTCGATTTCGAGATCTGCGTTTGGATGTACAGCAAGCAGGTCGAGCGCGACACCAGCGGCGCGGGCGCTCTCTGTGGGATCGGTTCGCACCTGCGCGGCTGATCGATCGACCCACTCTTTCGCTGGATGTGGCTCGGCCGTATGTCCCGCGCTTGCGAACATCACTGTTGCGAGCGTGAGGCTATAAAGCAGCGCACTGAATGGGCGAGTGGGTCTCAACAAACGGGAAAATCGGCTGGGAAACGCGCGCGGATGGTATCGGGACGTGATCTTCGGATCCACCGTCAGGATTGGCCAATCTCTGCGCATGCCATTAGCGGCTTCGAAGACGGTGCGCACCGCGCTGATGACTCGGCATGTTTGGGCCGCGGGGATGCAAAGCTTTCCTTTACAGCTCAAGTGCTTACCTTTGGCGTCCGCGATCCGAGAAATCGACGTCGCTCGCGAGCCCGATTTTGGCCGTGCGCCGAGTTGCCAATGAAATGGCGATTTCTAGCCGGTTTCCGTCCGGATCGAGCCCGACGCCTTCGTGCTAGCCATCGCCGGTTCGGCGCGGTCCGTCGAGGATTGCGAAACGATCGCCGCGCAATCGTTCGTGAGCCTGTCAACAGCGCGTTCGCCGCCAACAGAGATCGCATGGTGTGTGAGTCCCATGCATCGCACGCTCGGTTCGAGCTTCACTCGGTGCAGCGTCGATGTGCTCATCACTTCGAGTCGTGCGCCGTCCTCGAAGCTCAAGAAACGCGACTCGAATCACTTTGCGCGGTTGCGAAAGGGCGAGTCCGCCGATGCGCCGAAATACGTTTGATAAAAATTTACGCAGCGCTCGATGTTCTCGGTCCACAGAGCGATGTGTTCGATTCGCATGCAAAGGCCTTCAGTTCAATGAGCTTCATCTTTCATTCAGTCAACACTCGCACACTGCAACCGCTGCGCTGTCGCTGAACGCATACGTTAGTCAATCGCATCGAGCAATCCGAGCAGTGTGCGCGAAGTCGCGACTATCGCGACTCGAAGTATTCGAGAACGTGACTTCACGTGTAGTCGCTGCACTCGGGAAGCTGCAGACGCATGATGCAAGCTGGTTTAGGATGCGCGGTGTCTTGGATGATGCGTTCACGACAGTACGTAAGGGTGCGCAAGCGGGTTCGCGCATCCGTCGATAATCAAAAAGAGACAAGCTCTAACATGAAAAACGCAGACGAGCTCTTCACCGAAAGATTCGGTGGAGAAGTCGTGCGCCACCGCTTGAGTTGGTTCGCGACGCTGCAGGGTCTTCTGTTCCTCTGGTTCATTCTCATCGACTACAAGACCTTCGCGGTCTTGCCGCAAATCTTGGTATGCGTCGCGGTTGCGATGTGTCTGCCGGGAATCGCAAATGCATACAAGAGCCCGGCACTTCGCTATCGGCTCCACGTCGCGCTCGCGATTGGGTGGGTCGCGTTGGGTATGGCGCGCTCGTTCCTCGATCATTCCTGATCGCGTTGGATCCGGCCCGTAGCCGGTGCGCATGGACGCGCGTGCTATCTTCGAGCGCCCTCGCTTTGGGAGCGCTCAACGATGCCTGCTCATCTCAAAATCGATTTCGTCTCCGACGTCGTATGCCCTTGGTGCGTCATTGGCCTGCGCGCGCTCGAAGAAGCATTGCAACGCGTCGGTGACACGGTTGCAGCCGATATCCACTTCCAACCGTTCGAATTGAATCCGCAGATGCCCGCCGGTGGACAGGACATCGCCGAGCACATCGCACAGAAATACGGCTCGTCGGTTGAGCAGCTAGCGAAGAATCAGGAAATGATTCGAGCGCGCGGTGCAGATCTTGGCTTCTCGTTCGACATGAGCAGGCGCAGTCGCATCTACAACACGTTCGATGCGCATCGCTTGCTGCATTGGGCGGAAAGTGAGGGGCGGCAGCACGCGCTGAAGAATGCACTGTTTACCGCGTATTTCACTGAAGGGCGCAATCCAAGCGATCGCGAGGTACTCATCGAAGTCGCGACTCGCGTGGGTCTGGATCCTGTGGAGGCGCGCGCCGTTCTCGAGTCGAATCGCTTTGCGAGCGAAGTGCGCGAACGCGAACATTTCTATCAGCAGCAAGGCATTCAGGCCGTGCCGTCCGTCGTCATCAACGATCGTTATCTGATCCAAGGCGGACAGCCGATCGAAGTGTTCGAGCAAGCACTGAAACAGATCGCTAGCGAAGCGAAGACCACAGCCTGACGTCCTCACCGACGAGTGACGCTCGATAGCAATTCCTTCGGAGAGTGATCGCATGCACGTCACAAAGCTCTTGGCCCTAATGTTCGCCGTGATGTTGTTCTGTGTTTCTTCGGTATGCATGGCGCGTCAAGAGAGCGCATCGGTCGATGTGAATGGCGTTCAGCGTAGCTATCGCTTATTCGTGCCAGAGCGATCCTCGACGACAACCTCCTATCCGCTCGTTTTCGATCTGCACGGGACAGGCGGTACTCCGGAAGGACAGAGCCGCAACTCCGCGCTCACCGGCCTTGCTGCTCAGCACGGATTTATCGTCGTGCATCCCGTCGGGATGTACGTGCGAGCTGCGAATTCAGGTGCTACTTGGAATGTCGACCTCGATCCACACGGCATCGATGACGTCGAATACATCCGCGCGATCGTCACGTCGCTGCAGAAGCGTTACTCGATTGATCCGCAGCGCATTTACGCGACAGGATTTTCGGGCGGTGCGCGCATGAGCAGCCGACTCGCGTGTGACATGTCGACGACGTTCGCGGCGGTTGCGCTCGTCGGTGGCGTGCGCTTTCCGGAGAAGTGCAGCCCGACGCAACCCGTCGCCGTCCTAGCGATCCACGCAGAAGATGATCAAGTAAATCATTTCGAGCATCGTCCGGACTCGCCGCCCTATTGGCCAGTTGGCGTGATGGATGCGATCGGTGGCTGGGTACGGCAGAACCAATGCGATTCCACGCCGCGGCGCAATTCGCTCGCCACCGATATCACGAAGCTGAGCTTCGAACGTTGCGCGCCGGGTGGGGACGTCGTGTTGATTACGTCGAAGCAGGGCGGCCATTCGTGGCCAGGCTCGCCCACCTTGAAGCCTGAGATTGCCGAACGTTTCCATGGACTGTCCGCAACCGAAGAGCTCTGGCGTTTCTTTGCGAGTCATCCAAAGCACGAAGTGCGTGCAAAACCGCGTGAGTCGCAGCAATGAGTGAAGGAAAACTGATTGGCGGCTGCTTATGCGGAAGCGTTCGCTACGAGACGAGCGTGCACCCAACGCTCGAGACGTTTTGTCATTGCACGACGTGTCGTCGTGCGAGCGGCGCGCCGCTGGTCGCGTGGTTCACCGTGCCGGACGCTGACTTTCGATTCACCGCAGGCGAACCGACTCGCTATCGATCATCGGCGGCAGCAGAGCGCGCCTTCTGTTCGAGCTGCGGCACTCAACTCACGTTCAAATCGGACGAGAACCCAGGCGAAATCGATATCACGACCTGTTCGCTCGATGAGCCGGAGCGAGCTCAGCCGCGGGATCACACGTGGGTGCGCTCGCAACTGTCGTGGGTGAGGCTTGCGGACGGATTGCCGCAGCACGCGAAGCAGAGAGCCTGATCGATCAGTCGCGTCGCGCGTGTATGCACTCGATCTTGCCGCGATAGTTCGCTTGAAAGCGCGCGATCGTTTGATCGCAAATCGCATCGCCTTCATCGGCGGTAAGCCCAAAGATCACCATGCGACCATCGCGCTCGTCTTTTGCACCGCGTGTGAAGCTCGCATACGTCGAATGAATGGCCGTGTTGTCGAAGAGACGTGCGTAACGCGGCTCGAGCGACTCTTTGCACACGACTGAGCGCTGTACGCACTCTTTACAGCCTTCGATCACCTTGCCCCAAATGCGTTCGGCGCGCGCATCGCAATCGGCGCGGTCTGCCATGCGCCCGAACAATGCGAATTGCAGTTCTCTACCCGCAACGTGCATGTCGATGCGCACATCCGAGTAGACGGGATTCGCGATCACATCGGGTGCCTCGTCGGCGCTCGTCTGAAAGTGTTGATAGCCGAAGTAACCGGCCACCGCGAGCACGACAAGAATGAAGATTCCTTTCATTTTTTAGATTCCTAGCTCACCACCAGCCGTTGTCGTTCAACACGATGCGTTTGTAGTAGTCGATGTTCGCTCGAATCGCGAAGAGAACGGCAAAGCTAGTGCCTAACGCTCGATCGGCACCGCTCAAGCCTACGAACTCCAGCAACAGCGACAACGCGGTGAGCAAGATGACCCCACCCACGAAGAAGACGATCGCTTTGCGCCACAAACCCTTCGCCAAGTAGTAGAGCGGACCGAAAAGAAACGCGAGGATGTTGAACATCACTCGGGTTCTATCGCCGAACGACAGCGATCGCGCGCCCGGCATAGCAGGGCCGCCGGCCTCCTGAATCAATCGAAACCGTGTCTTCCAAGTGGGCGAAACGTCCAGCGCGTCGATATCAACTGCAACATCGTCACCGACATCGCTCACGCGAGACTGAGGTGCGGCATACGGATTCGCTTTGCTCATGGGCTCCCTGCTGTTATGGCCGTGTCCAGTCGAGCGATTCGTCGTTCGTACTCTGTGGGACCGTGTATCGCCATACCATTGAATACGTCACAGAAAGCTGCGCTTGTCGGTTAGCTCAGCTCGCGATCGGTATGTCGAAGTGCAGGACTTCTTCACGTACACCGAGCTTCTCGTAAAGCGCGATCGCTGGCGGATCGACATAGTCGGCCTGGACATAGATCACCCATGCGCCACGCTTTGCTGCAATCTCGCGCAATGCCTGGATCAGCGCGGTCGCGATGCCTTGCCGACGGTGCGTCTCGTCGACCGCAAGGTCATAGATGTAGATCTCGCTGCGCGCTTGTTCGAACTTGTCGAGCTCATAGGCGACGAGGCCACCGACGATCGCGCCTCCATCATTTGCTACGAGAACAAGGATGTGCTCCTTGCGCAGTACCGACTCGAGATAGTCATCCGTGGGCGGGCGTGACGCATAACTCTCTGCGTCCGCAAAAGCGCGCGCGAACAATGCGTTCAATGCGCGCAGGCTCGGCATGTCCGCCGTGGTCAGCCGTCGGATCTCAATCGTCACGTTTCATCTCCCTTGCAAAACAAGTTGATCCCAAGCGGGCCGCGCTAAACGATCATCGCGAAAAGCAGTGCTGAAACCGCCGACACCGCACGCGCCTCGATTCACTCAAGGGGAGACGTGTCCGGCCGATGAAGAATCAAGTCAGTTACTATCAACTTCTCATCGCGCCGCGGCAGCGACTTCGCCAATGCTCTGGCGCTTGATCCATGACCAGCAACTCACAGCGCCCAGACGGTGATCGCTTGACGCCACTCGACGCCGTGCTGGCGCGACTGCGCGAGTCATCTGGTTTTCCTACATTGTCGACGACGTTGAGCGATATCAATCGCAGCGTCGCATCAGAGTCCGAAAGCGCGCGTCAGCTTACCCAGGTCATCCTGCGCGACGTCTCACTGACGACGAAATTGCTGCAGGTCGTGAACTCGGCGACCTACGGCCAATACCGCGGTCGCATTCGCACTGTGTCGAAAGCGGTTCTCATCCTCGGCTTCGAAGCGGTTCGCAATGCGGCGATGAGCCTCATGATGCTCGAGTTCTCGCGTGGCCGGCCGCAGGAGAAGGCGCTGCAGGACGAGTTGATCGGCGCCTTTCTCGCGGGCGTGATCTCCAAACCGCTCTCGCAGCAACTCGGCATCCTCAATACCGAGGAGGCTGTGATCTGTACGATGTTTCAGAGCCTCGGTCGCTTGCTCGTGATCTTCTTTCTGTACGAGGAAAGTCGCAAAGTCCGTGCGCTCGTGGACGGTGGCGCGACCGAAGAGCAAGCCTCGGAAAAGGTGCTCGGGATTTCATATCGCGATCTCGGCGTCGGCGTCGCGCGTCATTGGAATTTTCCAGAGCGGCTCGTCGAAGTGATGCAGCGTCCAAGCGCGCGCGATATCGCGCCGCCTGCAACGGATGTCGACCGGTTGAAGATCGCAACGAACCTCGCGAATGAGTTGTATCTCACTGCGTTGCGCTCTTCAGAAGCGGACAAGTCGGCGGCATTGCTCGCGCTCTGCAGACGCTACGCGCCGGCTGTGAAGCTCGATGCAAAGGACCTCAACTTCGCAGTGGAGCAAGGCCTGAAAGAACTCGCCGAGCGGGCCACGACGCTCAACTTGCCGGTCGCGAACAGTTCGGCAGTGCAAGTCGTTCGCGTCTGGACCGGCGGCGTGCCTGACGTCTCGATGGACGAGGCAACGAGCGACGAAGACCCGTTGCTGCAAGATGCGAATGCACTCGATGCATTGGAGGCGGGGGACGGTGCCGCGACCGCTCAGCAGGTACTTGCATCGGGCATTCGCGATGTCACAGAAACGCTGACCGCCGACTTCGCGATCAAAGATGTGTTGCAGATGGTGCTCGAGACGATGTTTCGAGGCATGGGCTTCACGCGCACGATGATCTTCGTGCGCGACGCACGTGCGAATACGATGCGCGCGCGTTTCGGCTTCGGCGCAGACATTGAGCGCGTGATACCGCAATGTGTGTTTCCGCTGCCTTTTGCGCCGGACGTTTTTCATGTGGCGATCGAGAAGGGCGTCGACATCGCAATCGAAGATACGCAAGCTGCGAACATCGTCGAGCGCATTCCTCAGTGGCACAAGCAAGCGGTGAAGCCGAAAAGCTTCTTGCTGCTGCCCGTCGTGCTGAAAAACAACACGATCGCGCTGCTGTATGCCGATGCGGAGCGAGCAGAGCCGCTGAAAATTACCGCCGAGCAATTGGGGCTATTGCGGACGCTACGCAGTCAAGTCGCGCTCGCGTTCAAATCGGTCGGCACGTCAAGCGGCGGCGTCTGAGTCGACCGCGGAACCGTCTCATCGCGTCGCACATTAAAGTGCGCCACCGACGAGGAGATCCGTGTGCGCCGCGCTTTGATGTTCGGTTCGCTTGCGTTGCTCGCCTGCGCGCTCGCGCATGCGGCGGTCGCAGCGTGGAAGCTGAACGAATGGGATGTCATGTGCGCCTTGCGTGACATCGTCCACCGCTCCATCGCCGTCGAATTCATCAAGATCGATCCCTATCGGCTCGTCGATGCGACCCGTCGCGACATCAATCTCGATGCACCGCTCTGTTCGAACAAGACCGTGAAAGAAGGGCTCGTCAACGGCACGTGCAATCCAGTGTTCATGAAGAAGTGCGGCACGCGATGCGTCGCGCTGACGATGGATGCGGGCGTATATGCGCGTGCCTCGCGTCAGATCGATGCCGACCTGCGCGCACCGTGCACTTGGTTGCCGCAATTGAAACTCGCACCCGGCCGCAATGATCATCATCCTTCGTTCTTTTACTTCGGCCGCAACCGGACAGTTGCATCGCTTGGGTGCGGCGAGGCGCCCATCGTGATCGAGTCGATCCGCTTCGATCGCGGCGCACTGACGATCAACTATCGACCGGCCGCGTGAGCTCGATTGCTACTGCAGCCTCCCGCGCGGTGGCAGCTTGATTTCGTACTTCTGCACGTTCCCGAGATAGCGCAGGACGAGTTCCATCCCCTCAGGCGTTTGCAGCAATGTTGCGGGTGCACTTGCCAATGTTTGATGCGGCGTCGTTAACCACGTGCGCGCATTCTCTATCGATCCGACCAGCGATAACAGAGCGCGGAACAGGCCGGTGAAATGAATCGCCGTCTGCCATTCGGCGTGAGTCGGATCGAGGTGCGCACGACCTGCGCGCCATTCATCGACCACTTGCGCGGAGATTCCCAAGATCTGGGGTAAGGCGCCGATAAGCTCGAGGCGCTCTGCTGCACGCACGACCGCTTTCGTGAGCGTCGCCGGATCGAGCGTAGTTGAGGATTGATTCATGAGCGCGATTCAACCGCTTCGCGCGTGCAGAATGCAATGCGACGGATGCGGACGCGCGAGCGAATAGCGTCGTAGAGATTTCGACTTTTGTCGGAATGACGGCCGAACGTGCGCTACTTAGGCACGAGCAACAACAACGTGTCGCGAGTCCCCGGCGTCATGTCGATGAATTGCAAACCGGCTTCGTACGTCTTGTTGTTCACTTTGTCGCAATGGCGCACGCGCGATTTCATCGTGAGCTCATAGTCAGAGCCGCACACTGAGAGTTGAATCGTAAGCTGACATTCTTCGTGCTCAGGCAGACGCGAGTCCATGCTGATGCCTGCGCCGCCGACCGACAGATCATCGATGCGCACGGCGATTGTCTTATCGCGAAAAGCTACGGTGCCAAGCAATGATGACGACGTTGTCTGTCGCGGCTCTTGCCGTTGCTCGCTGGCCGTTTTCATCTCGATCTCGCCCGTGAGGTCGATCTCGAACTCGCTGTCGAACGATTCGGGCTGTTGGGCTGCGCTCATACTGCCGCCGGATTAAGTGAACTCTTCAGGGGCTACATCGTCGCATGAGTCAAAACCTGAATGCCCGCTCGAGTCTCGCAACTGTGAAAGGCCGCACTGTCTGAGTGTGTGCTACTTCCAAAACGGAGGCGTGCGGGGCGCTCAGATCTATAGGGGTCGGATCGACACATCGCGGAATTGCACCGGCGCACCGGCATGATGAGCCTGGAGTGCAATGTGGCCGCGCGCTTCGCGCATTGCATTGTGCAGGTGAGATACAAGGGTGCCGTTGAGCACAACGTCGATGCTCGCGCCTCGTGCGGTGATTTCGAACGTGTTCCACAACGCCGCGCCGCGCGACATGCCGAAACGAACCGGCGCGAGCTCGTAGATCGCGCCGGTCAAATGCAGCGGCGAATACAACTTCTGGTTCGAGTGATCGACACCGTAGTCGTCGATCTGAATTTCATAGCCGCGATCGATTGCGGGTTGCGGATCGTTGGCAAGCGGCGGGACGCGAATGAAGACGCCGGAGTTGGCATCGCCGCGCATCGTTCGCCACTGGACTTGCAGTACAAAGTCACCATACGAATGTTCGGCGTACCACAGCAGTCCGGGTCCGCCGTCGATCTCGAGCGTGCCATCGGCGAGCCATTCGAACGAACCGGTGCCTGCGCGCGTCCAACCCGCTAGACCTTCGCGAAGAAGCGGTTCAAATTCCGGTGTCACGTCGCCGCGCTCGGTATCGATGTCGGCTTCGCGCGCTTCGTGAGCTTCAATTTTGACGCGAGGATGCGTCGCTCACCCGCCTCATCGAATTGCACGAGAACTTGATCTTCTTCGGTCCGCACGACTTCACCGCCGCCGAATTCGACGTGCGACACACGAACGCCAGGCGTCAGCGCCTCGAGCTTCGATTGCGTGCGGCTCTTCTTCGCTATCAGTGGAGCGACGTTCGGTTGCGCAACCAATGGCGCTTGTTTGCAGTTGTCGCAGTGGTTGCACGCCTTGCCGGCAGGCTCGCCAAAGTACTCGCGCAGATACTGCATCCGACAGCTCGCCATCTCGCCGTACTGAATGATGGCGCGCAAACGTTCCTGCTCGGTCTCGCGTTTCGCATCGAAGGCGCCCATGAATTGTTCGAGCTCGGCAATGTTCAAAGCTCGCCGCAGGCGCAGCTTCCTCTTCTCTCTGACGAGTACGTCCAAGTCTTCTAGTCCCGCGATGAGCACGGACACGCGTCGCGACGCGAGGCCGCTGCGTTTCGCGAGCTCGGTCATTGATAGCGAGGGCTCAGATGCGCTCGTAAAGACATGAATGAGGGCGAAGACGTCTTTCGCGCTGGGTTGCTTGCCGCCCAAAAAGAAGCTGCGGATGCGTTTGTCCTCGAGGCGATAAAACAAACTGCAAAGCGCCTCTTTACCGTCGCGCCCGGCGCGGCCCGCTTCCTGGTAGTAGCTTTCGACCGAGCCCGGGAAATGCCAATGAACGACGAAGCGCACGTCCGGTTTGTCGACGCCCAAACCGAAGGCGTTCGTCGCGACCATGAGTGGTGTGGCGCCGTCCATGAAGCGCGCCTGCGCCTGCTCGCGTTCGCGTTTCGACAATTGACCGTGATATCGCTCGCACGCGATTTCTTGATGTCGTAGCCAGGCGTGAATCTCATCCACGCGTTTGACGGTCGCCGCATACACGATGCCGCTGCCGCCGCGCTCACGGATGATGTCGAGCAGCGCGCGTTCCTTTTCTTCGCGATTCACCGTGCGGCGTACTTCGAGAAACAAATTCGTGCGCTCGATGCCCGTCTGGATGAT